>ERZ887849.3894-NODE-3894-length-10863-cov-11.948094_pt1 | contig 10863 bp, 10 predicted proteins | sample MGYA00521267_ERZ887849 | MGnify/ENA primary metagenome ERZ887849 (study PRJEB32303, sample SAMEA104408601) | aquatic metagenome | biome: Brackish water; feature: Pelagic; material: water | place: Baltic Sea | collected 2014-06-06T16:11:00 | depth 2,863 m ... | reverse complement strand
ACCATTTTGATGACGCGTTCTTCGATGTTACTCATCGTATATCTACTCCTGTTAACTGAATTGCATATTAGTTGTGCTACCGAGCAGACAGAGCTCAAACAGCGGTAATCTGTGTTTTCGGGGCGGCATTTTACCCTACAAATAAGAAAATGCTAAACCCTATTTTAAAAAACAACAATTCCCATTAATATCAATGGGTTAGGACATGTACATACCACCGTTCACATGAATTGTTTCACCGGTAATGTAGCCAGCAGCCTCTCCAGCGAGGAAACAGACCACCGATGCGATCTCTTCTGGGGCTCCCAGTCGAGCCAGAGGAATCTGTGTCAGCATGGCCTCTTTACTCGCTTCCGGCAAATCTTTGGTCATATCAGTATCAATAAAACCCGGCGCTACAGTATTCACGGTAATGTTTCGCGAACCCAACTCTTTAGCCAAGGCGCGGGTAAATCCGCCGACGCCTGCCTTAGATGCTGAATAGTTACTCTGGCCTGCATTACCCATGGCACCAACCACCGAGCTAATGTTGATAATGCGCCCCCAGCGCGCTTTGGTCATAGGACGAACACAGCCCTTAGCCAAACGGAATACCGAGGTCAGATTAGTATCCAGCACATCCATCCACTCATCGTCTTTCATGCGCATAAGAATATTATCTTTGGTGATACCGGCGTTATTCACCAGTATAGTCGGCGCAGCAAACTGCTCGGTAATGGCCTTAATAACGCTGGCAACAGACTCAGCATCAGTGACATTCAATACCATGCCAGTACCGCTGACACCGCTCTCAGCAAGGCGCTGACTGATAGTTGCAGCGCCGGCTTCGGATGTGGCTGTGCCAATAACAGTGGCTCCCGCCTTACCCAATGCCTCCGCAATAGCAGCACCAATACCGCGAGTGGCGCCAGTGACTAGTGCCACTTTTTCGTTAAGATTCATCTATTTTTCCTATTTATAAACAATTAATTAAACCGATGTCAAAGCATTGTCTAAGCTATCCACATCATCAGTGGAAAGCGACTTGAGATTGCGATCTATGCGCTTAGAGAGGCCATTGAGAACGCGCCCTGGGCCACATTCGATAAGCATTTCGGCACCGCCAGCGGCGAGACCATTAACACAGTCAACCCAGAGTACAGGCTTGTAGATTTGCTCGAGCATCAACCCCTTGATAGTTTGGGGGTCCGCTTCAGCCTGGGCGTTAACGTTGTGAATAATTTTTATCTGGGGAGCACTAAAAGTCGTTGCCTCAACCAGCTCAGCGAGATTATCCGCCGCTGGACGCATCAGTGAAGTGTGGAAAGGTGCGCTAACCGGCAATTCAACCGCGCGCTTGGCACCACCTTTTTTGCAGATAGCCGTGGCCCGAGCCACTGCATCCGCATCACCGGCAATCACTACCTGACCAGGGGCATTAAAATTAACTGCGGCAACCACCTGCCCCTCTGCAGCCTCTGCGCAGGCATCTATTACAATTTGGTCGTCTATACCCATAATCGCCGCCATAGCACCGACACCCACAGGCACAGCCTGTTGCATAAAGGCACCCCGTGCGCGAACAATATTTACTGCATCGGCAAAATCAACTGCACCAGCACAAACTAAAGCAGACCACTCCCCAAGACTGTGGCCAGCCATCGCAGCAGGATTGGGACCGCCGTGCTGTTGCCAGAGACGCCATATGGCAACACTGGCAGCAAGAAGTATAGGTTGGGTGCGCTCAGTAAGATTGATCGCGTCCTCTTCGCCGTTCTGCACTAGTTCCCAGCAGTCATATCCGAGAACTTCGGAGGCTTCGCCAAAGGTCTGCTCTACCAAGGTATTTACAGCGGCCAAATCAGCCAGCATTCCAATTTTCTGAGATCCCTGGCCGGGAAACACAAATGCCAAGTTATTGTTCATAGACTGTCTTCTTTTATCCAGGTTGGTTCAGTTTGTGCTCAAGTATAGGCGACAAAACTTCGGGCAAGTTATGTTCTGCCGCTTCAGTAGCCACTTCTAAGGCACGACCAAAGGCTGCCTGGCTCGCACTGCCGTGACTTTTGACTACCACAGCATTTAAGCCGAGGAAATAAGCGCCGTTGTAGCGCGCAGGATCCAGTTGTACTTTGAGCTTTGATAGCGGACCACTTAACATGAGTAATGCCAGACGGGCTAGCCAGCCGCGACCAACTGCCTGACGGAATCGCGCAGCCACCATGGCTGTCAAACCTTCACTGCTTTTCAGCGCCACATTACCGGCAAAGCCATCACAGACGATCACATCTGTACCGCCTTGAAAAATACCATTGCCTTCAATGTAACCGCAGTAGTTAATCTCAGGATCAGCCTCGAGAAGCGCGGCAGCTTGCTGAATATCTTCGCGGCCCTTATTCGACTCTTCACCCACATTGAGCAGCCTTACGCTTGGCGACTCAATAGACTCAAGCTCTTTGGCGGTTAACACACCAAGCAGAGCAAACTCATAGAGCTGGGCGGCAGAGCACACCGGATTGGCTCCCAGATCCAGCACATAACTGTGCCCAGAGATGGTTGGCACAGTTGTGCAAATAGCTGGCCGCGAGATACCGGGAAGTGGTTTTACAAAATAGAGACCCAGAGCCATGATTGCCCCGGTGTTACCGGCACTGATAAAAGCGTCAGCTTCACCTGCAGCTAGCGCCTGCAATGCCAGCCCCATAGAGGAGTCTCGCTTGTGACGAATAACCGCTGAGGGTTTATCGGAATCGACGACCTGAGAGTCGCTGTGACGAACCTCTACGCGTTCTAGAAGGGTCGGATCTTTAAACGGAGAAAGAGATAACTGCTCGCCCACCTGAACCTGGTCACCGAAAACCAATGCACTAACTTGGCGATGGCGATGGAGAAAATCAAGTAGCGCAGACACAGTGACGCGAGGACCTAGATCCCCGCCCATTGCATCAACGGCAATTCGTAGTGAATTTGCCAAAGAATAAATTATTCAGTTATTCGGAGTCGGTCTCGACAACTTTGCGGCCGCGATAAAAACCATCAGCGGACACATTGTGACGCAGGTGCTTCTCGCCGCTTACCGGATCAACTGAAATAGTTGCCGCAGTAAGTGCATCATGTGAACGACGCATACCGCGCTTTGAACGTGTCTTGCGACTTTTCTGAACAGCCATAGATTACTCCTAAGCAATAATCTGATGCAGCCGAAGTTATTTCTTCAACTGCGCTAAAATATTAAAGGGGTTGTCAGCGACAACCTCATCGTCTTTCTCGTTACTGCCGGACCCATCCTGAGAAATAAAGGTGTCTCCAGTACAGCTACCCTGTTCATGGTAGTTGACTAAAGGCAGAGCCAATAACACTTCATCTTCGAGCATTGCACTTAGATCGACCATTTTATCACCGACAATCCAAGGCTCTCGGTCACCAGACACTTTGCCAATCTGATCTTCCGACCAAATTATCTGTGCCGCTATATCAGCAACCAATTCCACTCTCACCGGTTCCAGACAGCGCTGACATGTCGCCATGACTGCTATCTCGAATGTACCATTGACCACTTTCGCCCTAACCTCATCCACTTCAAACTTAATAAAAGTGGTTAAGGGTGACTCAATGCTCTCTACTGCGAGCGCTAAACGCGGAAGATGCTTCGCCTCAAAATGTCCTTCGAGGACAATTCCTTGGTTCGCAAGTTTACGCGGATCGACTAGTGTTGGCAGTGCCATAAATAAGGTGGTACCCAGTTAGGCGCGCATGATAGGGTCATGACATTGTTCTGTCAAAGAAAATTGACCAAATAGCTCTGATCCACCATGTATAATCAAGCTTCAGGTCCAGACTCATCATTCCAGAAGCTTTTTTATGCAAAACCTTATTTTAGCCTCCTCCTCCAGCTATAGAAAAGCCCTGTTAGAACGACTGCAAATCCGCTTCACATGCGTCTCCCCGGATCTCGATGAGCGGGCTCTCAACAATGAGTCGGCACAGAATCAAGCGATTCGCCTAGCCAGTGAAAAAGCTCAGGCCGTGGCGCAGGCGTTTCCAGAAGCAACCGTTATCGGATCGGATCAGGTAGCGGAACTGTGCTTTGTGGGTTCAAAAAACCACAGCCCAAGAGTGCTGGGCAAGCCCGGAAATCACCAGCGTGCAGTTGAGCAACTCAGCGCCCAGTCCGGCCAGCTGGTTAAATTTTATACCGCAGTCACAGTGCTTAAAGAGGGCGTGCCCCATAGCGCTCTAGGTATCACCGAAGTTAAATTTCGCAACCTCAGCAGCGCAGAGATTGAAGCCTACTTAAAGGCAGACACACCCTATGACTGCGCGGGCAGTTTTAAAGCAGAGTCTCTGGGTGTCAGTCTATTTGAATCAGTGAAGAGTGATGATCCATCAGCGCTGATTGGTCTGCCGCTGATAAAGTTGTCGCAGTTGCTAAGGGATCTAAATATATCCGCAGGCTAAAAAGAAGCGATTAGAAAAAACTATTAATAGAGGGAGGATTTAATCTCGCTAAACAGATCTACGCAAGCCAGAGGTTCAAAAGCATGCAAACGGTCTGCATGATGTGCCCCATAGCTCACGGCAATTCTAGGCATACCGGCATTCACCGCCATTTCCATATCAAACTCTGTATCACCGATCATCACCGCGGCCTCTGCAGGTAGATCAAACTCTGCCAATAGCTCTTCAAGCATCAGCGGATGAGGTTTGGAGAGGGTTTCATCGGCACAGCGACTGTTATGGAAAAAATTCTCCATACCCAAACTGAGCAGCACGCGATCCAGACCCGCCCTGCTCTTTCCCGTGGCAACAGCCAGCTGATAGCCATCCGCTTTTAACTGGTGCAATGTTTCCTCAACACCGGGAAAGAACGGACAAGGGGCGCTATCTTCAGCACGGTAATGGCGGGAATAACTGGTCTGGAGCTGGAATACCTGCTCCTGAGTCGCCTTGGGGAACAATCGAAATACGGCTTCGGTAAGGCCAAGTCCAATAATTTCTTTAACCTCAAGATAGGTCGGCATGGCCATATCCAATTCAACTGCCGCACATTGCATAGAATCAACAATTCGTGCAACAGAATCCGAAATGGTGCCGTCCCAATCGAAAATCACCAGCTTTATAGTATTTGAGGCAATTTTGTTCACAGTTTGGCCAGAACCTTTTCAAGTTCAGCCGGCAGAGGCGCTTCCACTTCGACCCAATCGTCGGAGAGAGGATGTTTAAAACGCAGGTAGCGTGCATGTAGAAACAGTCGCTTTAGCCCCAAAGGTTTTAAACTTTCATTAAACTGCTCGTCACCGTACTTAGGGTCACCGGCAACCGGCTGCCCAGCAAACTCGCAGTGCACACGAATCTGGTGCGTCCTACCGGTCTCAAGCTTGATATCCAAAAGAGTGGCCACGGGATACTGCTTAAGAATTTTAAAGTGGGTCACCGAAGCTTTGCCTGTAACATCCACACGCACCATACGCTCACCGGAGAGCAGCGTGTTTTTACGCAGCGGTGCATTAATGATGTTCTTACCCTTGGGCCAGCGACCTTTAGCCAGAGCCGTGTAACGCTTTTCTATATGGTTGCGTTGCATATCCTGCTGCAGTGCCAATAACACTGAACGCTTCTTGGCGAGCATCAAGCAACCAGAGGTGTCGCGATCCAAGCGGTGCACCAATTCCAAAAAGCGCAGCTCCGGATGTTCAGCGCGCAGCGCTTCAATAGCGCCCAGTGACACACCGCTGCCACCGTGAACTGCTAGCCCGCTAGGCTTATTGATGATCAGCAGACCATCGTCTTCGAACAGCACATTGTCTGCCAGGTACTGTTTAAGTTGGCGACCCACTGCGGGCATTTCGCCGCGCTCGGCAACTCGGATTGGCGGCAAACGCACAATATCGCCATCTTTAAGTCGGCTGTCGGCTTTGACGCGACCTTTATTAACTCGCACCTCACCTTTGCGCAGCAGTCTATATATTCGCGACTTGGGCACGCCTTTTAAGGTTTTTATCAGAAAATTATCCAGACGCTGGCCATCTTGTTCTGGACCTATGTCGACGTAAGAGACTTGACTGAATTGGGATTCGGTAGCCATGGGCACTGCTTGTGATGATTTGGCGCGCATTGTACCTAGCAGCCCCGCCGTTCCCAACTAAATTATCTGTTTAGATTGAAACTCATGGGCTTTGTTGTTACATTGCCGCCAAGTTCCCTGCTGCCCAGCTTAGTTATAGTGCTGCCCAGAGGTTGAACAGATCGCCAAATGCCCTAACTAGGCTAAGCGAAAAAGAATACATGAGAGTCTGGCCATTGGGGTCGACACTCCATGACAGCTGAGTAGGCTGCAGAGAAAAGACAAGATAATTTTGGTTACAGAAGTTAACCGCAATTGAGAAAGACCTACCCTTAGAGGCCTATCTTTCTTAAAGTGAGACGCGTTTGAATCACCTAAAGCCTGGCGTTTACGTAGGGCTGGTATTAGAGAGTGTAGAAACAAGAACGCTGTTCGGTTAACTGAGAACAAGATACTAAATAATGGATAGCATCCCCATAACTGCGCTTAAAGCCAGTAAAACTGGGGGAAAGGAGTACTTGGCAGAGCGCATAAACCGCGCCCTGCCGCTGGTTACACTTCATCTATAGCTAGTTACTTGCTTGATTACACCTCTTCTTACCTCTTTTCACTACTGCTGCTCGACACAACAAGCAAAGGTGAATTATGAAACGTATGTTAATAAATGCTTCGCACACTGAAGAAGTGCGCGTCGCGATGGTTGATGGCCAGAAGCTCTATGATCTGGATATTGAAAACCGCACAAGAGAACAAAAGAAAGCCAATATTTACAAAGGCAAGATCACAAGAGTCGAGCCCAGCCTCGAAGCAGCATTTGTCGATTATGGCGCCGACCGTCACGGCTTCCTCCCATTAAAAGAAATCTCCCGAGAATACTTCAAAGGCAAATCCTCAGACGGCGGCCGCGTCAATATTAAAGATGCGATTCGCGAAGGCCAGGAAATCTTTGTTCAGGTCGAGAAAGAAGAGCGCGGTTCCAAAGGCGCTGCACTGACTACCTTTATCAGCCTCGCTGGTCGCTACCTGGTGCTGATGCCAAACAATCCTCGCGCCGGTGGCATCTCTCGCCGTATCGAAGGTGAAGAACGCGCTGATCTGCGTGAAGCCATGCGCGGTTTAGATATTCCTGAAGGTATGGGCGCCATCGTCCGCACCGCAGGCATCGGTCGAGCCACTGAAGAACTGCAGTGGGACCTGGATTACTTACTGCAGCTCTGGAACACCATTGAAGCCGAGGCTGAGGGTGCCAAAGCACCACACTTCCTGTTCCAGGAAAGCAACGTGATTGTTCGCGCTATTCGCGACTACCTGCGTCAGGATGTCGGCGAAGTCATAGTCGACAGCCAAGATGCCTATAACTTGGCCGCTGCGTTTATTGGCACAGTGATGCCAGACTTCACCAACAAGGTGAAATTCTACCAAGAACAGATTCCCCTATTTAATCGCTACCAGATTGAAAACCAAATTGAGACGGCATTCCGTCGCGAAGTTAGCCTGCCATCTGGCGGTTCAATCGTTATCGATATCACTGAAGCCATGGTCTCCATTGACATCAACTCAGCCCGTGCCACCAGGGGTGGCGATATTGAAGAGACAGCCTTTAACACCAATAAAGAAGCTGCAGAAGAAGTTGCCCGTCAACTGCGTCTGCGCGACGTTGGCGGCCTGATCGTGATCGACTTTATCGACATGCTCAATGCACGTCACCAAAAAGAAGTGGAAAACACGATTCGCGAAGCGCTTAAAATTGACCGCGCCCGAGTTCAGGTTGGCCGCATCTCACGCTTCGGTCTGCTGGAAATGTCCCGCCAGCGACTGCGCCCTTCTCTCGAAGAGACCATGTCTAAGATCTGCCCGCGCTGTAAAGGTCAGGGCACTATTCGTGGAACACGCTCACTGGCACTGTCGATTCTGCGCCTGATTGAAGAAGAGGCACAGAAAGAGTTCAGCAAAGAGATTCGTGCCATAGTGCCTGTATCTGTTGCCACCTTCCTGCTTAACGAAAAGCGCAGCGAGATCGCCGACATTGAAAGCCGCAACAAAATCAATATTGTCGTACTGCCCAATACGCAGATGGAAACACCACACTTCGAAGTCGTGCGCATACGTGCCCAGGATGACGATGACAGCGATGGCGAGTTTAGCTACAAGCTAGCCCATGAGCTGAGCAGCAAAGAGCCAGAGCAGGATCTAGAGCGCAGCAGTGCACCACTGCCTATCTCAGAGCCAGCAGTCAAAACACTGGTCCCTAGCACTCCTGCTCCAATCATGCCGGAGAAAGCCGCTCCAGCAGCTGCACCAGCAGCAGTCAAATCCGAAAAAACAGGCCTTCTCAAGCGTATCTGGGGAAGCATTTTTGGCAGTGATAGCAGCGCTGATGAAAAGAAAATCGAAGAAGAAAAGAAAGCCCGCTCAAGCGGCAACAGTCGTCGCGGCGGCCAGAGTCAAGACAGCCGTATTCGTCAGGGCAACCGTCGGCCGAACAACCGCAATCGCAACCGCAACCGCAATGACAGCCGCGGTGAAAAAACACGCGATGGTGAAGGCAGCGAGAGCCAAGCTAAATCAGCTGATAAGCCAGTACAGGGCAAAGGCCGCACAGAACAGTCCCGTCCTGCTGCTAAACCACAGGCTCGCGATCAAAAAGCTGACGCCGCAACCACTGCACCTCAGACAGCTGACAAAAGCCCTGAAGCAGGTGAAGGCGGAGAACTGAAGAAGCGTCCAAATGACAAGCGTCGCGGACCGCGCCGCCGCCGTCAGCGTCAGGATGTTCCAACCAATGTTGCAGAGCAGGCAGCTGCAAATATAGCGGTTGAAACACCAGCGGTTGCAACAACAGCTCTAGCAGCAGAGGCAACTCCAGCAGTAGTCACTGAAAGCCCAGCATCAGCGACAGGCACAGCAGATCCAGCAGTTGAGACCAAGCCAGCACGCAAACGTCCTGCTCGCCGTCGCAAGCCAAAAGCTGAGACTGTCGAGGAAGCAGAGACCGACACTACTGAAGCGACTCCAACTGCACCTGCAGTTGCCGAAACTCAGGACTCAGCTGCAGCCTCTGAAGAGAAGCCAGCACCTAAGCCAAGAGCGCGCAGAAAAGCACCGGCCAAGCCAAAGAAAGTTGAAGCGGATACAGCAGCTTCTGCAACAGCTAGCGAAGCACCAGTGAAAGCTGAAGCATCTAAGCCTGCTGAAGCGCTAAAACAGGCTGAGGCTCCCAAACAGACTGAAGCTCCCAAACAGGCTGAAGCTCCCAAACAGGCTGAAGCTCCCAAACAGGCTGAAGCTCCCAAACAGACTGAAGCTCTCGCACCAGCGGAAAAACCAACAGCCCCTAAAAAGGCCGCCGCTGAGGTTACTGAAAAACCGGCACCAAAAGCTGAAGCAAAAGCCGCCGCTAAACCAGCTGAATCTGGAACCGCCAGAGCGAGCAATGACCCACGCTTTAAGCCCAAGCCAATCAGTGAGGTCAAAGTCAGCACAGCACGAGTTGAAAAACCCGCCGCAGCTGCACTGGACACCAGCAAACCAGCGCCCACTGCAGTGCCAAAAGCACCTGTAGCCAGAGCATCAAATGACCCACGTAAAAAACGAGCTACTCAGGCCACCAAGGCTGATAGCGCACCTTTAGATACAGGTACTGCAAAAGAATCTGCGGAAAAAGGTCCTCAAGGGTAATTGGTACTTGTCCTAGAATAAAGGCGCTGTATAATCGCGCCTTCATTAGGTGGGATGGCAGAGCGGTTGAATGCACCAGTCTTGAAAACTGGCTTAGGTTAATAGCCTAACTAGGGTTCGAATCCCTATCCCACCGCCATATAGAATCGTTGAAACCTCAGTAAATGCTGGGGTTTTTTCGTTTCTGGCATATAAAATCTGGCCAGAGTTACAGCTAGAGTTACAGTTGTAATATAAAATTTCCTCTTATACATACCTCTCCCCCGAAAACCACCGCTCCTAATATCTATATGCTCATCTTAAAAAAACCCAATCACTGTCCTAAACAAATAAGTTAGGGTTATGCGATATTAAATTGGTCCTAGCATTACTGGCTTTAAATTTGTATTCAGGACGCAGGAACAAAAGAAGCTATTCTAATCATGGAGCAGAGAGAATGAAGAAACTACTGATTACCCTATTACTGATAAGCCCTTTTAGCTTTGCTGACTGGGGGGATGTTTATTACTGCATAGCAACTACTAACTCTTTCACAGTGTCTGGGTTAACTGTTGACAGAATGAGAGTCGTGGAAGGCACAAGTCTAGAAAAGAAAGGAACCTTTACAGTCAGAGCGGACAAGCCCTCAAAAGCATTGATTCTTAAACAAACGATCAAAGGCGAAACTAGAGAAACTGTTCTACCCATAAAAGAGGGTGATAGGGAAAAATTGGTAGAGCTTAATGTCTATTTGGCAGAAGCTAGCCTGAAGTTTGCCGCTCTCAGCCCTATATACGACAACGACGGGAACATCGATAAGTTCGATTTCCTCTACTCGTGGCTATCGAACACCGATACTGGTTTTGCATCTGATACTTTGTCAGCAGACTGCGATAAGATTTAACAACAAAGAAATACTAGGATTAACTACACAGCTTCCAAACAGCTTGCTCGATCCAGCTGTTTAGTTCTTGCAGGTTGTAAATAGGTTAATGTTTACCCATTTACTCTATGTCTTTCCAAGGTAGTAGCCTCATCTTCCCTACCATTAGGTAGTTGATTAAGGCGCAGCCTAAGTAAACAGCCAGACATGTAAAAACAGGTTCCTCCTGACCTTTCCCCATTATTAGTCCCACTTTGATGATGAGATTTAGCAACTATAA
>ERZ887849.3889-NODE-3889-length-10875-cov-4.855176_pt1 | contig 10875 bp, 6 predicted proteins | sample MGYA00521267_ERZ887849 | MGnify/ENA primary metagenome ERZ887849 (study PRJEB32303, sample SAMEA104408601) | aquatic metagenome | biome: Brackish water; feature: Pelagic; material: water | place: Baltic Sea | collected 2014-06-06T16:11:00 | depth 2,863 m ... | reverse complement strand
CGTGCCACCGCCGCCGATCATGCCGGCAAGCACGGTGGGATCCCAGATCGGCTCGTGCAGGGCACCGGTGACCGGGTCCTTGAAGATGACCGTGGTGGCCGACGTGACCGCGACGCTGATGAAGGCGAACAAGGTCATCGTGGTGGGCAGCCCGATGGCTTGGCCCAGCACTTGGTCCCGCTGGGACTTTGCGTAGCGGGTGAAGTCGGGGATGTTGAGCGAGAGCGTCGCCCAGAAGCCCACCATCGCCGTGAGCGAGGGCACAAAGACCGACATGAACTGGCCCTCCTTGGGCCCGCCCGGGTCAAAGGCGCTGGGCATCTCGAGCATCGGCGCAAAGCCACCGGCGGCCACATAGGCCCACCCGAGCAAAGCCAGCCCAATCGCAATCAGGAAGGGCGCGGCCAAGGTCTCGAGCAACCGAATCGACTCGACACCCTTGTAGATGATGGCGATCTGGAGCGCCCAGAACAACACAAAACAACCGAACTCGGCCGGGTTGATGCCCAAGAACGGCAGGGCCTCGCCCATCAGTGCATTGCCCGTGAGCGCGTTGACGAGCTGATAAATTGCAAAGCCACCAAACCAGGTCTGGATGCCAAACCAACCACAAGCGACCAGCGCCCGCAGCACCGAGGGCACGTGGGCCCCTTGGATGCCGAAGCTGGCACGGGCGAGAACCGGGAAGGGCACGCCATACTTGGTGCCCGCATGGCCATTGAGCACCATGGGCACGAGCACGATGACATTGCCCAGCATGATGGTCAGCACGGCCTGCCACCAGTTCATGCCTTCGCTGACCAGCCCGCCCGCCAGGGTGTAGGTGGGCACACACACGACCATGCCCACCCACAGGCTCGCCATGTTCATCACCGACCAGTGGCGCTCTTTGTCGCTGGCCGGCCGGATGTCATCGTTGATGAGACCGGGATCAGGACGGACCGGCTGCTGAACAGACATGGACGCTCACAGTGGCGCTGGCCCCCCGCATGTTGGGGGGGACGCGCAGAGTTGTTGAACAGGGCAGGCACCGCGCACCCGGCGTGAACCGGATGCGCACGCTCAGCTGCGGTCGACTGCGGTCGGCTCGGCACGGGCGTTGCGCTTGTTCTGGGCATCCCAGAAGGGCGCAAACGGCGGACGCTGGATGTAGCGCCCCGTGCCCCGCTCGGTCTTCAGCTCACCCTTCTCCCAGACCACCCGCCCACGGGACATCGTGACCGCGGCATTGCCGGTGATCTCCATGCCTTCGTAGATGTTGAAGTCGATGTTCTGGTGGTGGGTCTTCGCCGAGATGGTGCGGGTGAGGTTCGGGTCCCACACCACAATGTCGGCATCGGCCCCGGGCACCAGCGCACCCTTCTTCGGGTGGATGTTGAAGATGCGCGCACAGTTGGTGGACGTCGCCGCCACAAACTGGGAGGGGGTCAGCCGTCCCGTGCGCACGCCGTGGTGCCACAGCACACCCATCCGGTCTTCGATGCCGCCCGTTCCATTGGGAATCTTGCGGAAGTCGTCGATGCCGGCGCGCTTTTGGGGCGTGCAGAAGCAGCAGTGGTCGGTGGCCGTCGTCTGGAGCATGCCCGACTGAAGACCACGCCACAGCGCCTCTTGGTGTTCCTTGGCGCGGAACGGAGGCGACATCACATAGTGGGCCGCCGCGTCCCAGTCGGGGTTGCGGTAGACCGAGTCGTCGATGACCAAGTGCTGGGCGAGCACCTCGGCGAAGACTTGCTGACCCTCCAGCCGGGCACGGGTGACCGCTTCGAGGGAGTCGATGCAGCTGGTGTGGACCAGGTAGACCGGCACACCCAATGCTTCGGCGATTCGAATCGCACGGTTGGCCGCTTCACCCTCGACTTCAGGGGGCCGCGACAGGGGGTGACCCTCGGGACCCGTGATGCCCTTGTCGAAGATGTCCTGCTGGAGAACATAGACCAGCTCACCATTCTCGGCATGCAAGGTGGCCAACGCACCGAGCTCTCGACAGCGCTTGAAGCTGTTCACCAGGGTCTCGTCGTCGCACATGATGGCGTTTTTGTAGGCCATGAAGTGCTTGAAGCTGTTGACCCCGTGCTCACTCACCAGCGTGCCCATGTCTTCGCGCACCGACTCGTCCCACCACGTGATGGCCACGTGGAAAGAGTAGTCACACGCGGCCTTCTCGGACCAGCTTCGCCACTCCTTGTACGCATCCAAGATGCGTTGTTGGGGCGCCGGAATCACGAAGTCGATGGCCATGGTTGTGCCACCGGCGGCGGCGGCGGACGTGCCCGTGAAGAAGTCCTCCGAGGCCACCGTGCCCATGAAGGGCAGCTCCATGTGGGTGTGGGGATCGATGCCGCCGGGCATCACGTAGGCACCACCGGCGTCGATGATGCGGGCGCCCGTGGGGGCTTCGAGGTTGGCCCCTACCGCAGCAATCGTCTCGCCAGAGACCAGCACGTCCCCGCGATACTCACCATCGGCGGTCACAATCGTGCCGCCGCGAATCAGGATGTGGCTCATGTCGACCTCGCTCAGTGGGGGCTCGGGTTGGTGAGGTCGTCGTATGCGTCGGGGCGCCGGTCCCGGTAGAACTGCCAGACCTTGCGGACTTCGTCGATCATCTCGAGGTCGAGATCGGCCACCACCAGCTCATCCTTGTCGCGAGAGGCCATGGCCTCAAACTGCCCGCGGGGGTTGACGAAGTAGGACTGGCCGTAGAACTCGCCGATGCCCCAGGGCGCTTCGCTGCCGACGCGGTTGATGGCGCCCACAAAGTAGGTGTTGGCCACCGCTGCCGCGGGCTGTTCGAGCTTCCAGAGGTACTCGGACAAGCCGGCGACCGTGGCGCTGGGGTTGAACACGATGTCGGCGCCGTTGAGGCCCAGCGCACGCCAGCCCTCGGGGAAGTGGCGGTCGTAGCAGATGTAGACGCCCACCTTCGCGTACTTCGTGTCGAAGACCGGGTAGCCGCCGTTGCCGGGCGTGAAGAAGTACTTCTCCCAGAACCCGCTGGTCTGGGGGATGTGCTGCTTGCGGTACTTGCCGAGGTAGGTGCCGTCGGCGTCGATGACCGCAGCGGTGTTATAGTAGATCCCCCGACCCACCTTCTCGTACACCGGCACCACGATGACCATCTCGTACTTCTTGGCGTACTCCGCCATCAGGTCGGTGGTCGGACCGGGCACCGACTCGGCCGCGGAGTACCACCGCTTGTCCTGGCTGGGGCAGAAGTAGGGCCCGTTGAAGATCTCCTGAAGGCAGAGAATCTGCACACCCTTCTGGCCGGCCTCGTCGATGAGGGGCAAGTGTTTGTCGAGCATCGCCTTCTGGATCTGCTCCACCGGCACCGACTCGTCATTGATGGGGTTGGAGCACTGAATGAGCCCGCAACGGATGATCTGGGGCATGGACCTCTCCCGATGGTGTGGTGACAACGCACAGCACGCCCGACCCCTCGGGCCGCGACTGACGACCGCGCGAGTATAGGGGAAGAGGCCGGACTTTTGGGGACGGTCGGCCAAGACGGCGAAGACCCCGCCCAGCCCGAAGGCGAGGCGGGGTCCAGAAGTGGCGGACCGAAGCGGTGGTCCGTCAGGCCCGGGGCGACCCACTCATGCGGTCCCCCGAGCGATGCCGGGCTCAGAAGCCGCCGAGGGAGAATGCGTACACCTTCTCGGCCCCGTAGGCACCGATGAACAGCTCGGTGATGCCGTCATCGTCCAAGTCGCCCGAGCCGATGCCGAAGGACCCCATGTAGTCGGAGCTGGCATCGCCGTTGATGGTGATGTCGGCTTGGCTCGCCGTGTAGGCGCCCCCGAGGGAGGTGGCGCCGTGGAACACATAGGCCGCGCCGGCGCTGGACACACTGCCCGGGTCTGCGCCGGATGCCGTGGCCACCAGCGAGCTGAAGCCCGTCCCCATGGGATCGTCGATGTGGCCCGTGTTGGCGCCGAGGTAGTCGCTCGCAGCCATGCCGGTCACGGTCATGTCGGCATCGCCGATGTCGAGACTCGACGCCCAGCCGGTGCTGGCACCGTAGAACACCGCCACGATGCCGGCATCGTAGGCAGCGCCGTCGTACCACTGGCCACCCACAGCGAGATCGGCATAGCCGTCGCCGTTGAGGTCAGGGACGGCGTCGACCGAGTAGCCAAAGTAGCTGTCGCCGCTGGAGCTGTCGGTGTCGAAGGTGGTGTCGGCGCTGTAGGAGCCCAGCGCCCCGCCGGCCGTCGTGCTGCCCATGAAGACAAACACCCGGCCGCCCGAAGAGTAGAAGGTGTCGTCACCGTACGCGCCCACAGCCAGATCGCTGGCGCCGTCGCCGTCGAAGTCGCCACCGGTGACCGTGCGGTTGTAGATGCCGAAGTAGTCGTAGGTGGTGTCGTTGTCGTTGGTGATGATGGCATCCGCATTGTCGCTGGCGTCCACCGCGCCAGACCACCCCGAGGTGGTGCCGAAGAAGACATAGGCCCGACCGACGCCGTAGTCCGACGAGGTCTCGCCATAGGCGCCGACGTACAGGTCGCTGAGCCCGTCGCCGTTCATGTCGCCGATGTCCTTGACCGCGTAGCCAAGGTAGTAGTCGGCGGTGTCGACGATCTGGGCGTCCATGCTTGCGGTGGTGTAGTCGCCGGACCAGCCCGATGCCGATCCATAGGAGATCCACGCACTGTCCGTGCCGTACTCGGCTAGCGCGATGTCGTCGTAGCCGTCACCGTTCCAGTCGCCGGAAGTGACTTCCTTGCCCAGGTAGTTGTAGGTCGACGCGCCCGAGAAGCGGGCGTTGTAGTTCGTGGTGATGTTGATGTCCTGATAGGACACGCCACCATACAGCACATAGCCCGCACCGTAGTCCGAGTTGCCGTACTGTTCGCCCAGCAGGACGTCATCGATGCTGTCGCCGTTGAAGTCACCCACCGCCAGCGTGTTGCCGAGGTAGTCGCTGGTGCTGCCGGACACGGTGGCCACCGCCTCGCTGGTGGAGGTGGTGCCGCTCAGGCCGCACGCGTCCGGTGAGCCATTGCAGTTGTCGTCCACCCCGTTGCCGCAGACTTCTTCAGCATCGGGATTCACGGCACTTGCGCCGTCATCACAGTCGCCGCCGATGTCGGAGTAGCCAACGGTCCCTGCACACACAGCGGTCGTGCCCAAGAACTCGTCGCCGAAGCCATCGCCATCGAGGTCGAGGTAGCCGTCGACAGCACCGGTCAGATCGACGTTGTCGTCGTCCATGTCCACGTCGCCGTCACAGTCATTGTCGACCATGTCGCACACCTCAGCCGCGTCGGGGCTGATGGTGGCGTCCAGATCGTCGCAGTCGAGGTCGTTGTCGACCCAGCCGGTGAGCGGCGCGCACAGGTCGCTGGTGACGCCCGCGAACCCGTAGGTGTCGCCGTCGTAGTCGATGTAGTGGGTGGTCGGCCCGCCCACGGCAGGGTCGTCATCGTCGCAGTCGACGAGGGAGTTGACGCCGTCGCCATCGGCGTCGGTGTCGCCAGCGTCCGTGCCTGGCTCGCCGTCTTCGCCGTTCTCACCATCGGCGCCGTTCTCGCCGTTCGTGCCGTCAGCACCGTTTTCTCCGGCCGCACCATCGGTGCCCGCCGCGCCGTCTTTTCCTGCTTCGCTGTCACACGCCGCGAGCGCCAGCAGGCTGCTCAGCATCAAACACGCATGTCCTCTCATATGCCCCATCCTTCGTCAGAAGTCGGAGACTCAATCGCCGGACAGGCACACGATGTCAATCGCCCTGCGTGACATTGCACAGGGGTGCGACAAAACTTGTCTTCGGGCTGACCAGAAGCAACACCCAGGTGGGGTGTGCGAGGGACATCAGCATGGGGTCAGCCGTATGCAAGTCGGCTGAGTCACAGGTTGAGGTCGGTCCCCATGCCTGCACCATCCGGCCGGTGCGGCAACCCAGGTCACTCTGGGACGACTCAAGTCCATGACCCGCAGCGCCCGAGGTGTGACCAGGGACGCTGCGGCACAAGCGCGGGTCCACGGGCAGTCAAGCCGCCCGGGACCACCTCAGATCTCAGTAGCCGCCAAGCGCAAAGGCATAGACAGCGTCCGCACCATAGGCGCCGACATAGATGTCTTCCTGGCCATCATTGTCCATGTCACCGGACTCGATGCCGTAGGACCCCATGTAGTCATACGAGGCACCACCGTTGATGGTGATGTCCGCCTGGTTCGCCAGGTAGATGCCACCCAGGCTGGTCGAGCCGTAGAACACGTAGGTCGAGCCAGCGCTGGTGTTGCCACCCGGGTCCGCACCGGACGCCGACGCCACCAAGGCGTTCATGCCGTCGCCGTTCGGGTCTTCCACATGACCGATGGTCTTGCCGAGGTTGTCCGACGCGCTCACACCACCGATGATCATGTCGGCATCCGACACATCCAGCGACGACGCCCAGCCCGTGCTGGCCCCGAAGTAGACCGCGACCACACCACTGTCGTAGGCCGCGCCGTCGTACCAGTAGCCACCGATGGCCAGGTCTTCGTAGCCGTCGCCGTTCACGTCGCCGAGGCCGTCGAGGGCGGAGCCGAAGTAGCTGTCGCCGGACGTGCTGTCGGTGTCGAAGGTGGTGTCGGCGCTGAACGAGCCGACGGAGCCGCCCATGGACGTGCTGCCCATGAAGAGGAAGGCCCGGCCACCACTGGAGTAGACCGTGTCGTCGCCGTAGGCGCCCATGGCGAGGTCGCCGTAGCCATCACCGTCGAAGTCACCACCAGACACCAACCGACCATAAACACCGAAGTAGTCGTAGGTGGTGGCGTTGTCGTTGGTGACGATGAGGTCGGCATTGTCGCTGGCGTCGACCGCACCGGACCAGCCAGACGTGGTGCCGAAGTAGACATAGCCGACGCCCATGCCGTAGTCCGACGAGGTCTCACCGTAGGCGGCGACGTAGAGGTCATCCATGCCGTCGCCGTTCAGGTCGCCCACGTCCTTGGCCGCGTAGCCCAGGGAGTAGGCGTCGACGTCGACGATCTGGGCGTCCATGTCGGCCGTGCCGTAGCTTCCCGACCAACCCGACGCGGAGCCGTACGAGACCCAGACGCTGTCATTGCCATACTCGGCAAGGGCGATGTCATCGTAGCCATCGCCGTTCCAGTCGCCTGCCGTGACTTCCTTGCCCAAGTAGTCGTAGGTGGCCGCGCCGGTGAAGCTGGCGTTGTTGGTCGTGGTGATGTCGATGTCCTGATAGGACACTCCACCATACAGAACGTAGGCAGCGCCGTAGTTCGATGCGCCGTAATACTCGCCCATCACGATGTCGTCGACGGTGTCACCGTTGAAGTCACCCACCGCCAGCGCGTAGCCGAGGTAGTCGCCGGACGTGCCGGTCACGGTGGCCGATGCATCGCTCGGGTTCACATTGCCCGAGATGCCGCACGCGTCGGGCGAGCCATTGCAGTTGTCGTCAATGCCGTTGCCGCAGACTTCTTCGGCGTCCGGGTTGACGGAGATGGCGCCATCGTCGCAGTCGCCCGCCACTTCGGCGTAGCCGTCGGTGCCCGCACACACGAGGGTGGTGCCGAGGAACTCGTCCCCGAAGCCGTCGCCGTCGAGGTCGAGGTAGGCGTCGATGCCTTCGCTGAGATCGACGTCCGCGTCGTCCATGTCAACGTCGCCGTCGCAGTCGTTGTCGAGGGCGTCGCAGATCTCGGTCGCATCGGGGTTGAAGGTCGCGTCCAGATCGTCGCAGTCATCCATGTTGTCGACCCAGCCGGTCATGGCCTCGCACGACATCGACACCACACCCGCGTAGCCGTAGCCGTCGCCGTCGTAGTCGATGTACCAGGTCATCGGCCCGAGCACGGCTGCGTCGTCGTCATCGCAGTCGTCGACGTAGCTCAGGCCATCCCCGTCCCCGTCGATCTCAGTTGCGTCTGCACCGTTCTCGCCGTTCTCGCCGTTCTCGCCGTCGGCGCCGTTCTCGCCGTTGGTGCCGTCGGCGCCGGCTTCGCCAGAGGTGCCGTCTTCACCCGGCGCGCCGTCCTTGCCGACTTCACCGTCGCAAGCGGTCAGAGAAAGGAGTCCACCAACTAGTAGAAATACAGAAGCTCGCATCGTCTTGGTCCTTGGTCAGTGCTTGGGGCCAGCTAGCCAAACTTCCAAGGCTGCTGTCAAGACCGTGTCCTTACATGCCCTTGACAGCCCCTCCCTTGAGCAAAGTGGCGCGTCCCCCCCCGTCGGGGCGCGCACCGTTCTCGAGCTGTTGACCGATGATCGCGGCGTTCCCGACGCTTTCGAGCAGCGACCGAAACAGGTCACTGGGGCCGCGACTGTCTGTGGTTTTTCGCAAGTCCACCGCCCACTTTGGGGCACCGCAGACAACGACCCAATGCGGCTGGGTCGACGCGGACATCCGCCGATGGGCCAGCGGTTCAGAAAATCAGAAGTCAGATTGGGTCAAGTGACGTTCAGGCATCGCCGATTTGGGAAGATCGCTCAGCCCGGCTTCTGCGCGCCCACCCGTGGGGCACCGACCCAAGGAAGGGCCGCCAGACACAACATTCCCACCGCCGCATCCATCGCCAATGTGGTTGGATAGCCCCAGCGCGCCACCGCCATGCCTTGCCACCACGCCGCGATGCTCGTGCCCAGTTTCATGCAGGCCATGTACGCGGTGAACTGGGTCGCTGCGACAGCGGACGTGCAGGCCCCCATGAAGATGGCCATGCGGGTGCCATAGGCGAGCCCCGCGACCAGCCCGTAGGCGATCGACGCCACCTCAAACGCGGTCACCAGCATCGCCGGGGGCACCCGTTCCGACCCGACATCCACCGGCGCGACCCAGCCCGCGTCGACCATGAGCACCCCCAGCACAACGCTGGGAATGACTGTCAACAGGACATAGACGGCCAGCATCCGCCGGTGGCCCAGCCGGTCGGAGATCCACCCACCGGTGACGGACCCGGTCGCCCCAGCCACCGCCCCAATCAGCGACAGCGACGCGATGGTGTTGTCGGTCAAGCCAAACTCGACCGCCAGTGCCGAGGACAAGGCCAGCCCGAGGGCCATCGCCCCCATCGGCAGCAGCGCGAGGGCCAGGGTCGCCCAGGCCCGACCGCCCACCAACAGCGCCGAGCCCACTTCTTTGATGTAGGTCCACAGGGCACCGCCGAGTGCCGCCACACCCAGCGACGGCCGGGTCGACGCCGGCTCGCGCATCGCGACCAGACAGACGGTCCACACAACGCCCACAATGGCCGCCAACACAACATAGGAGAGGCCCAGTCCACCCCACTGTCCCGCCAGGAACAACATGCCGGCCCCGCCGATGGCTTGGCCCAAGTAGGCGCCCGCAAACATCAGCCCGTTGCCCAGTCCCCGCTCTTCTTCTCTGAGCGTGCCCACGGCCAAGGCGTCGATGGCCACATCCTGCAGGGCCGCCGCCCCACTCACCGCGACGAGCGCCCACGTGAACAGCGACAGGTCCTCCACGGGGTCGAGGGTGGACGCCACCAAGAAGCCGACCACCATGAGGATCTGGGCCAGCAGGATCCATCCGCGCCTTCGCCCGAGCCGCTCCACGCCCACCAAGTCCACCAGCGGACCGGCCACCCACTTGAACCCCCACGGGGCGTAGACCGCCGCAACGAATGCGCCCATCACATCGACGCCGAGGCCTTCCCGACGCAAGTAGACCGCCACCGCTCCGGCGCAAAAGCCGATGGGCAGGCCCTGGGTCAGGTACAGCAAGAAGAACGCGACGAGGCGTCCGGTGCGTGTGGCGAGCAGGTTCATGGTGGCCCGCACTCCCATCGGTCGGTCCGCCTCAGCCTACGACACGGGCCGGCCCCCTGCCTGGGGGCAGGGCGGGCGACAGCACCACGACGGCGACCCGAGCGACGCCGAGGGCCGCCACCGGCCCGCCCATTGTCGGAGCGTGGCACCGGCACGAGCTCAGCGGGCGGCCTGTGCACCCTCAGACTCTTCTGAGGCACCCCGCACCCAGCGGGTGAGCCCGGCCAAGCCCCCCACTGCCTCGTCCAAGATCATGTAGAGGGCCGGCACCAGCACCAACACGATGATGGTCGCAAACAGCACGCCAAAGCCCAGCGAGATGGCCATCGGGATGAGAAAGCGCGCTTGGGGACTGGTCTCGAAGATCATCGGCATCAGGCCGAAGAACGTCGTGAACGAGGTCAACAAGATGGGCCGCATCCGCCGGGCGCCCGCATTGATGATGGCGTCCACCGCGCTGTTCCCGTTCTTCCGGAACACGTTGGCCGCGTCGATCAACACAAGGGAGTCGTTCACCACCACGCCGGCCAGGGCGATGATGCCCATCATGCTGATGATGCTGAGCTCAAAGCCCATCACGAGGTGGCCCATCACGGCACCGACCACACCAAAGGGGATGGCGGACATGATGATGAGCGGCTGGGTGTAGCTGCGGAAAGGGACCGCCAAGAGGGCATAGATGACAAACAGCGCGATGCCAAAGTTGCCGCCGAGGCTGCTCAGGGACTCGTTCTGCTCCCGCTGCTCGCCCACCAGCGCGACCCGAAGGTTGGGGTGCTTGGCTTGCAGGGCGGGCAGCACCTTGGCTTTGAGGTCCGCCACAACATCCTGGCTGGACCGCGCCGAAGCGGAGAGCTCCGCCCGCACGTTGACGGTGCGCTGGCCGGACTCCCGCTCGATGGTGGTGGGCGCGCGGGTGCGCTCGAAGCTGGCCACCGAGCCGAGGGGCACAAACACCCCCGTGGGCGCCTTGATGCGGAGCTGCTCCACATCGAACTCGCTCAGGCGTTCGTCTTCGGGAAGCCTCACCATCACGCGAAGCTCGTTGCGTCCCCGCTGTTCCCGCAAGGCCTCAGCGCCGAAGAAGCTCGCCCGAAGCTGGCGGGCCACATCCGAAGACGTCAGCCCCA
>ERZ887849.3887-NODE-3887-length-10877-cov-11.977361_pt1 | contig 10877 bp, 10 predicted proteins | sample MGYA00521267_ERZ887849 | MGnify/ENA primary metagenome ERZ887849 (study PRJEB32303, sample SAMEA104408601) | aquatic metagenome | biome: Brackish water; feature: Pelagic; material: water | place: Baltic Sea | collected 2014-06-06T16:11:00 | depth 2,863 m ... | reverse complement strand
GATGGTTACTGAAACATAGTCAGTTTTCACAACGAGGTACATAGATGTGAACTCTGAGCAATTGAGCGAAGCTGTGGAGTTGCTTTAGCAATCAGGCCTTAGCGGACCTTTGGACAAGGTGCAGCGAATGGCGGCTACGAGCCCAGACTCGCTGATGCTGTGGCAGGCTCTAACGGCAGCAACACATGCATAGCGCTCCTTGAACCAAATTTTGGCGCAAAAACGATCCTTCGGGGGTAACGGTTTGTCCGCGTGTTTTTGTTAGCTGCCGTGCACAAAATTAATTGCTTGATCATATGCGGAAACAATTTCTCTTGCCTTGCGTGCAACATCCGCAGGTTTGTCGCCCGCCTTATAGAGTGCTGACCCGATACCGAACCCTGTCATGCCTGCGGCGAGCCACTCCTTAAAATTCTCTGGACCAGCACCACCTACAGCGAAGGTTTTGGTGCCCGGTGGAAGGACAGCACAGATGGCCCTGAACCCATCGACGCCGACAATGGACGAGGGGAAGAACTTTAGTCCATCCGCCCCATTTCGCAGTGCAGTAATGCAATCGGTCGGTGTCATGACACCCGGGTAGGAGGAAAGGTTGGCCGATTTGGTCGCTTGAATGACGTCTGGTGCGGTATCGGGCGAGACGATAAGTTGACCGCCCAATTCTGCAACACGTTGCACATCTTTAACACTCAGCACTGTTCCCGCGCCAATTTGTGCATCCAGTCCGAAATGATTGGTCAGTCGCCCAATGCTCCCAAACGGTTCAGGGGAATTCAGTGGTACTTCGATTGTGGTAACACCACATCGGATCAGTACATCACCGATCGCAACCACTTCGTCAGGGTGAACACCGCGCAGGATGGCGATGATGTCTCTAGGCATTGGCATGGCTCATGTATTGTTGGTGCGCCGCTGTGAGGCCGGCGAGCGTCATTGACACCACTTCAAGGGCCCGCCCGCCGACACCCATGACATCAAGTGCCTTGAGGTATATTTCGCAGAGGGTTGGTGCGCCGATCAGCGTTACCGATTGTCCCTGCCAGTAGTGTGGCACAGCCATCAATTCCTGACCGATCAGCAGCCCTGACAAGGTCGCCCGTGCCTCTGCGCTGGTCTGATCTGCGACAAGCATTTCAGCGCGGATCGCAAAGAGGCGGCGCGCAATGGCGGCAGGGTCACGGGTTGCGGTGCGAACGGCCTCGCGAAAGGCGCTGTCGCTCCATCCATCGAGGATCATGGAGTGAGACAGCACCGAAGTCTCTGAAAAGAATGCGAATTGTTCACCTGTCATACAAGTTTCAAAACTGGTGATGGCGCGATCTGCGACACGGACCCATTTCGTGTGGGTGCCTGGCAAGCAAACAGTCCCGCCAAAATCGGGGCTTTGATGCAAAAGTCCTGCGATCTGGGTTTCCTCGCCGCGCATGACGTTGGCCGGGTTCATTTGCTTGACACCGGGAAGAATGCGGACACATCGGTGCGTATTAACAACGGCTACGGCTTGTCGTCCAAGAGTTTCGAGCTGCGTCGGCGCTGTCAAGTACGGCGCTTCGCACCAGCCTTGCGCAGCACCTGCCATACCGCAAATGACCACGGGCACGTCTTCGCCTACGCCCAATGTATTCAGGTTTTCCTCTAATATACGGCCAAAGTCATCGGGTTTGAGGCGTGACATGCCGAAGGGACCTTGAGTGGCGTTCAAGATTTGTCCGCCCGCGTCCATGACCCAAAGGCGGAAGCCGGTTGTGCCCCAATCGACTGCTACAAAGGAAGGTTGTGACATGGTCAACTTCAATTGCAGAGGTCGTAGTGACGGATGAAGTCGCGGTCAGGAGTGACACCTAAACCCGGGCCACTGGGAATGTCGACCGTGCCGTTGTTGGTGGCCACTTGCCCCTGAATATCTAAGGGGTTCGTCAGCAGATCGTCGCGGAACAAGTTGTGGGTTGTGTCGAATTCCAACATCGGCTCCCACGGGAACAGCCCCCCCGGCAAAGGTGGCATTGCCGCCAGCAGATGCATGTTTGTGGCCACGGCAATGGCAGAGCCCCAAACGTGGTTCACAACAGGCGTGAAATGCGCGTGGCACAGCGTCAGCACCCGCAGGTATTCGGAGATGCCACCCAGCGCGCAAACCTCGGGTTGAGCGATGTCGAGGCCACGACTTTCCAGCAATGCACGCCAACCCCAGCGGTTGAATTCAGCCTCACCACCGGAGATGTTGACGCGCAGACCGCTGCGTAGTTCGCGGTAGCCATCAAGGTCTTCGGGGGCGACGGGTTCTTCAAACCAATAAGGGTCGAATTCTTCCATCGCGCGCCCGACATAGAACGCATCATGGGTCGTATAGGCGTGGTTGGCGTCTATCATGAAGCGGTAATCGTCCCCAACGCCGCGCCGCACGGCCTCGATCAGGCGCACGTCGTCCTTGGGGCCAAGGCCGACCTTCATCTTGATGGCTTTGAACCCCATGTTTTTAATCGCCGCCGCCTCGTCTGTAAACCGTGCGACAAGGTTGTCGGCGCTTTCAGGGCGCAGCATCATCCCATAGCCATAGACTTCGATCCGGTCGCGATGTGCACCGCCGATCAGCTTGTGCAACGGAAGATCCGCGACCTTGCCCGTAATGTCCCACAGCGCGATATCGACGCCAGACAAGGATTGCAGTGGCATGCCCTTTTGCCCGTGATCGCGCATCAGATTGTAGACCTTGTGCCAGATCACGTCGCGGTCCAGCGGGTCCATCCCCAGCACCATAGGTTGGATGACCTGTTCCACGATAACTTTATTGGCCAGCGCGATATTGCCCGCGCCAAAACATTCGCCCCAGCCAGTAATGCCCTCGTCGGTCTCAACTTCGACCAGATGAGCGGTGCGTTTGTGATAATACTGTTGCGAATAGCCCAGTGGTTCGGGCAGGTCATATCCCAGCACATGGCTGGTAATGCGGGTGATTTTCATGGGTTCAGGCCTCCAAATGTTGTCGTGTCGAGGGCGCGTGTGATCCGTTTCTGGACAAGGTAGTCGTGCAAGGCGAGCGCCGAACAATCATGTCCGACCCCCGATTGCCCGATCCCACCGTGCGGCAGGTCAATGTCATATTTTACGCCGTTGATTTGAATTTCCCCATAACGCAAATGCGCTGAAAAATGCTCCGCCCGTGCCAAATCGCGGGTGAAGACATAGGCTGTCAGCCCGCCTTCTTCGCAATCATTCGCCATGCGTAGAAGATCGGTGTTATCGTCAAATGGGACAATACTGACGATTGGACCAAAGGTTTCCTCGCGGTAGACCGCCATCGTTTCGGTCACACCAGCCAGAACCGTAGGCGCTAGAAAGTGGCCTGCATTCATGCCCGTAGGACGCTCGCCACCAGCAAGTAGCGTTGCTCCGCCGGCAACAGCATCATCTACCAGACCCTTCAGCCGCGTCCATGCACGTCCGTCGATTACGGGCCCGGTGGTGATGTCGGCGTGTTTGTCGAATCCGACCTTTGCTGCTCTTGCGCGATCCACGACTTTTTGGGTAAAGGCCTCACGCACCGCCTTGGCCACAAAGACGCGATTAGGCGAGACGCAAATCTGCCCGGCATTGCTGAACTTCACGCCCGTGACGATGTCGGCAGCCAGATCAAGATCAGCATCCTCAAACACCAACACCGGTGCATTGCCGCCCAGCTCCATCGAGTAACGTTTGATCGACGTCGCTCCGGTGCGCATGATGTGCTGGCCCGTCTTGGTGGATCCGATCAGAGTGATCACTTGTGGAATGGTTGAGGCTGTCAGCGCGTCCGCGACTGCATAGCTTTCGGTGGCAAGGATTTGTACCACGCCCTTGGGCAGGTCGATCATTTCGCATAACGCGCCGACAGCGTAGGCCGAAATTGGCGTTGCATCAGACGGGCGAATGATAATCGGGCAGCCCGCTGCCATCGCAGGACCGATCTTGAACGCGAGGTTCAGGAGCGGGAAATTCCAGGCCAGAAATGCAACAGCCACGCCCGCAGGCTCATAGACCATCCGGTGAGTATGGGTGCCCGCGCGGTCGGTTAAGCTGTAGTCATGCAGCCGTGCAATTTCTTCGGCGTAAAAGTCCAGTGACGCGACCAATCTGTCCCAATCTTCTTCCGTCTGCGCCCAAGGCTTGCCCATCTCGTGATGCACGCAAGTGCGTAACCAATCCTCATGCGCAATGACCGCATCGCGCAGCTTGCGCATCCACGCCTGTCGCTCGGAAATGGACGTCGCAGCCCAACCTGGAAACGCTGCCTTGGCCGCTTGCAAGGCGTGTTCGACATCGTCCGGCCCTGCCGTTGAAACTGTTGCGACCAGCGTTTCTGTAGCGGGATTGATTACCTCGCATGTAGATGCACCACCCGTAAGCGCCCCATTGATATACATCTTTGTTGGAAATTCCATCACGCAGGCCTCACTCAAACAGGGTTTCGATGTTGGTTTTGATGCTGTCACCGATATAGAGCGACATCGCCTGAATCGTGGAGGTCGGGTTTACCGCCCCTGCCGTCGGAAAGATCGAGCCATCGACGATAAACAGGTTCTTGACATCGTGGCTGCGGCCCCAGCCGTTCACCACGGATGTCGCCGGATCATCACCCATCCGACACGTGCCCATCTGGTGCCAACCGGCACGCCACCATACGTTGTCATCGCCTTTGCTCAGCACCTTCTTCGCGCCCGCTGCGAGCAAAATTTCCTTTGCACGTTCTTCGCCGTGGCGCAGCATCTTGCGGGTATTCTCGCCCAAACGGTAGGTAACTTTTGGTGCGGGGATGCCGTCGCTGTCGGTCATGTCAGGGTCAAGCGTGACGCAGTTGTGTTCCTCAGGAAGATCCTCACTCACCACGGTTAGCCCGGCCAGGTAAGGATAGACGTTGTCCATGGTCTCACGATGCTCGGCGCCCCAAGGGATCGGGCTGTCGACACCATACCCCCCTAATGCATAGGTCATCGGAGTGGTGGAGCGGCCAGAATGAAGTCCATAACCGCGCACGAAATCGCGCGTCGAGTCTGTTTCATAGAACTCCTGAGATAAGATCGCACAGGCCATCGGCCCCTCGTGTCCCAGCATCGGTTCGTCAAACACGCCAGCAACACCGGTGAGCGGGTGGAACATCAGGTTCTTGCCCACCATCCCATTGCGATTGGCCAGACCGTCAGGAAATGCTTTGGATTTGGAGTTCAACAAAAGCCGCGGCGTGCCGACCCCGTTGCACGCTACGACAACCAATTCGGCCTTTTGTTCGTGCACTTGCCCGTCGGCCCCGTGATAAAGCACGCCTGTAGCAAAACCCGTCACTTGATCCACGAGGATTTCACGCACACGGCACTCGGAACGCAACTCAACGCCTGCGTTTTCCAACATCGGCCAGTAGGTGAAATTGGTCCCTCCCTTGGCCCCTGCCGCGCAGCCCAGATCACAGGTGCCCGCATTTACGCATTTCTGCCGCCCATCGTGATCCTGACTGAGGATCGACACATCCGACGGCCACCAGTGATAGCCTTTTGCGTTGAACCCTTTGGCCAGCGTTAGACCCAATTTACCGATTGGGATTGGAGGCAGTTCTGGGGCGTAATCCGGATAAGCAGGGTTACCGCCAAGGCCGGACACACCCGTGTTGCGGTCATTCATGTTGTAGAAGGGTGCGAGCGTATCGTAATCCACAGGCCAATCCGCACCAACGCCATCTAACGAACGGGTGCGAAAATCTGACGGCTTCATCCGCGGCCAGTGACCAAGGAAGTTGATGGTAGAACCACCGACCGCATTGAAATTCACCGGCGTGATGCAGCTGTCATCCGCGTTGATCGGATAGTCCTGTTTCAACCCGCGCACGTTCGGGTCGCATGAAAAATTGCCGTACCGCGCGAGTTCGTAGCCATCATCGCGGCTCGGGTAACCCTTATCTTCTAGGTGCGGTCCTTGTTCCAAGCACAGAATACGCATCCGAGTTTCCAGCAGCGACCATGCGATGGCAGCACCTGAGGCACCTGCACCAATGATTAGAACGTCGACGGGTTCATTTTGCATCGCGATACACCTTTCCACGAGCGCGCACGGGTGCGGTCAATTCATCCATCAGCGCCTCGTCCTCACGCGGAACGGAGTAACCTTGGGGATGGACGGGATGGGCACCAACGCCAAACAGTGGGCGGGTGTCAGGGCGACTGTAATAGCCCATGTAAGTGAGGCGAACGAGGGTTGCGAAGGCGTCGGGCTGTTGCGTCTCGATTAAGTGCAGCGCGGCGACTTTTTCCGGCCTTGTCATTTCAACAAAACTGTCACCCAATGCCATCATCACAGCCTGCGTTGTTTCAACCGGATTGGGCGCATAGGCGTCAGCAGTCGGGAGAAAGTCTGCCACTCCCAATGCGCCCGCTCCGGGAATTGTCCCATCATTACTTGGCGGAACAAGTTCGTCCAAAATAGCATCAAGAAGGGTGCGTTGTGTTTGTGTCCACATGGTGCCCTACCTCTCTGACGTGCCGCTGCGGGACACGGCGTCAATCGCCACAGCCAACAACAGGATTGCACCAGAAAACATCAGCTTGTCAGCCGCACTCGCACCCGACAGGTCCAGCCCGTTGCCAAGTGATCCGATAACCAGAGCGCCAAGGATCGCGTTCCAAACCGATCCGCGTCCCCCGAACAGGGACGTGCCACCAATCACAGCAGCCCCGATGGATTCGAGCAGGAGTGAGCCACCCGCAAAGGCGGTGTAGGAAACTGAGCCAAATCGAGACGCACCAAAGATGCCACCGATTGCGGCCATGAGACCGACGATTGCAAAGGCCGAGACACGGATACGTTTGACATTTATGCCCACACGCCGCGCGCTTTCAGGATTGCCACCAACCGAGAAGATTGATCGTCCGTAAGGGGTCGAGGTCGTCACCCAACCCACGAGAACTGTGATCACCATCAACAGAACAATCAGCAATGGCACAGATCGATAAGCATTCAATGTGGCAACGGTTGCCAACACTAATGCGCCAAAGAATGCGATCTGACCCCCAACAGCGGTGTTGGTGTCCAGTTCTAACCCGCGTGCCTTGCGCTGTGTTTGCTTGCGCAAATTGAGCCATGCAAAGACTACGATACAGGTAATAGCCAACGCCCAGCCTAGGGCATCAGGCAAAAGCACCCGCGCAAAGCCGCGAATGAACGGATCACCAACATTCAGGTTTCCTGTCGGAAGGATTTTTTGCATCAAACCCTGGAAACCTAGAAGTCCTGCAAGCGTCACCACGAAGGATGGAATGCCGATATAAGCGACCAATAAGCCCTGTGCAGTACCCATGATAATGCCAACAGCCATTACGATCAGGCAGGCAATTGGACTAGGAACGCCAGCCAGTACCAAAACGCCTAGTAAGGCTGCACATACGCCTGCGGTCGCAGCGGCGGACAAGTCTATGTCGCCGAGAAGCAAAACAACCGTGATGCCGACTGCAAGCGTCGCAATGACTGCCGATTGCATGAACAAATTATAGATGTTTCGTGGGCTTAGGAAGATGAAACGGATGCTCTCAGCATCCGCGTCCCCCCAGTATTCCCATAAAGGAACAGCCAAACCGAAATAAGCCCAAATCGCAGCAAGCGCCAAAAGCACTGGTACAAATGCACCAAACCGTGTTTCGCGCATGATGCGCAGCCTATCTATAAATGAAAGTTTGTGTTCAGGCTGCATTTCCGGCCTCATCATCCAAACCCCGTGTCATCGCTGCAACGATTTCATCAGGGGTAATATCCTCTTTTCTCCAGGTTGCGACATTGCTGCCGTGGCGCAGAACGCAAATTCGGTCTGCGACCTCGAAGATATCGCGCATGTTATGTGAGATGTAGATCACCGCATGGTTGGTATCGCGCAGCCGTTTGACCATATCGAGAACCTGCCGCGTTTGCGCCACGCCCAAGGCCGCCGTCGGCTCATCCAGCATCACGACCGATCCATCGGCGCCGACGGCGCGCGCAATCGCAATCGCCTGACGTTGACCACCAGACAGACCGCCGACCTTAGCGCGCACAGATTGCAGAGTGCGCACTTGCAAACGGTCAATCGCGTCCTGCGCTTTTACTTCCATTTCAAGATCATCCAGCGGGCGCAGCATACGAGGCAAAAATGGCCACCCGGGTTTTACCGGCTCAACGCCCAAAGACAGGTTCGCCGCAACATCCAGATTTTCGCAAAGTGCAAGATCTTGATAGACAATCTGAATACCTAGGTCGCTTGCATCATGAGGGTTATTCACACTCACCGGAGCCTCTTCCATGAAAAACTGGCCTTCGTCAGCAGTATGCGCGCCCGCCAGCACCTTCATGAGGGTGGATTTGCCCGCACCATTATCGCCAACGAGCGCCATAACCTCGCCACGGGCGACTTCGAAATCGACGCCGCGCAGGGCGTGAACGCCGCCAAATCTTTTGTGAATGCCGGTCACACGCAGATGAGGAGGCGGGGCCACTGGCCCCACCATGTTTTTATGTTCAGACATTGTTATTCCGATTACTTACAAAAAGTTGTTTCGGCTGCTTCACCTTCACAAATCATCTCTTTAGTGATGGATTTGTCGTTGGCGATCACATAGGCCACACCGTCAACACCAACGGCAGAGTATGACCCAACAGGAACATAGGCCACCGTTGCCCCAACACCATTTTTTACAGTTTGCGGGGCTAGATCTGAAAAGTCTTCGCCATTCACTAGGCGCACAGTCACTCTTGCTGCTGCAGCAGCCATATCTTCAAGCGGGCGCCAACCACATTGTGTTTGTCTGCCCAGCAACATCAACTGCTGTGCCTGAACCGTACAATCGAGACCGGAAACCGGAACCGTACCTGCCATGCCTTGTTCTTCCATCGCGGCAATGGCCGCTCCGGCATTACCATCGTTAGATGACACGACGCCTTGCACATCGTTATTCAATTGAGTCAAAGCCTGATCCATGGAACGACGTGCAATCGCCGGATCCCAACCTTGCGTCCAGTTTTCATAGCCCATTACGCGTGCACCACTTTCATAGAGCGGTGTCAATGCACGCAACTGACCGTTGTGGATCACAGCCGCGTTTGGATCCGTCGGAGAACCTTTTAACATCACCAATGTGTCTCCATCAGCCGTGTTGTTAATGATGTGCATGGCCTGATCATACCCCATGCCTTCCAGATCAGCCTGAACCCAAAATGTAGTATTCATCGAATTAATCATCCGGTCATAGGCAATCGTTGGCACGCCTTCTTCGGCGGCTTTGTCAGCGATGATGGCCGAGCTTTCGCCATCAATCGGGATCACAACCAGTACTTTTGCACCTTGTGTTAAGGCTTGTTCTGCCTGACGTTGCTGAACGGATGTGTCGTTGTTAGCGTTGAAAACTTCGACCTTCACGTCAGGGGCAATCGCAGCCATCGTGCGGACAAAGGCTGCGGCATCTTGTTGTTCCCAGCGTGGGTTCACGTTCTCGGGCAACAGAAGCGCCACCATGTCCTCGGCAGCCACTGACTGGGCTGCAACACCTGCACTAACCATCATGGTCGTCGCAAGTACACCTTTCTTTATTGTAGAAAACATCTTATTCTCCTCATTGATGTTTCAGCGCCTGCAAGGGCACTTTTTCGTCTGGTGGTTTTCCCGAAATTTCGGGCTGGATCAGGTAGTACGGCGTTGATTGAATCCGGTGCCGTGCTACCACCACTCACTTGCGCACCACTGCAAACGGGTGGAAACTGTCGAGGCCATGACCACTATGTTAGTCCGTTCGTGACTCCCCATTGCTGATGACGCCACCTGCGGTCTCCCCGAGGACGCTTTTCAACCTCTGGCTGGTGTCACTCAGGTGATCATTCATCATCTTTTCTGCCTGCTTATGATCCCGCGCTTTGATCGCATCCAAGACTTTGCGGTGGAACGGAATCGAACTTGCGTTTTCGCGGGGGTCGCGGTTGGTCAGGCGGATCGAACTTAGCAACGCCGAAAAAATCACCCCTTCCATCGACAGCAGGATCTCGTTGTTGGCGGCCCGCAAAATAGCGCGGTGAAACAGGGCGTCGGCCACCACAAAATCTTCAATAGAGTGAGATTCCTCTTCCATGCGAATTTGTGCAGCTTCGATGTCTGCATGCTGCGCATCTGTGCCGTGCTGCGCGGCCCAGCCAGCGGCCTTGGGTTCCATCATCTGGCGCATATCCAGCAATTGGCGCAAAAATATAGGCTTTGTATCGACGGACAGGTGCCAAGCTAAAACATCATCATCCAAGAGCGCCCAGCTGGCGCGACGCCGTACCCGCGTGCCGCTTCCGCGCTTCACTTCCAAAAGCCCTTTGCTAACCAGCAGCTTAACGCCCTCGCGGATCACGGATTTGCTAACACCGAAGCGCTGAGAGAGTTTACCTTCATCCTCAATCAGCGCATCTTCTTTGTAATGGCCGGCGACAATGCGCCGTCCCAGCTCCCTTGATATTTGCATAGCAAGCCCCGGTGCAACACCGCTCGCATCTTTCAGATCGTAGTACAGCATTTCATTCATGCGGACATACTAAACATCAGATGTTTCACTTGTCTAGATGTAATGCTCCCAAATCGATGAACCAAAACGAAGTCACGAAATATCTCTTAAGACACTGAATAAATTTAAATTATCGAGATTGGCACTCAGATTGAGCGAAAATTAAAAGAACGCCGAAATCGAACTGCATTACAAAAATGATGCGGTGTGCCCCGGTCAATTGTGATTCTTTGAAGCCGAACAGCGAATTTCTATGATCAAGAATACAGCGCAATTTGTTCTAGTTGCACCACACCAAAGGGCAGAAAGGCGCGGCTTGCGGACACTGGTGCAAACGCAGCGAACGGCGGCACTGTC
>ERZ887849.3886-NODE-3886-length-10880-cov-9.380323_pt1 | contig 10880 bp, 11 predicted proteins | sample MGYA00521267_ERZ887849 | MGnify/ENA primary metagenome ERZ887849 (study PRJEB32303, sample SAMEA104408601) | aquatic metagenome | biome: Brackish water; feature: Pelagic; material: water | place: Baltic Sea | collected 2014-06-06T16:11:00 | depth 2,863 m ... | reverse complement strand
ACCGCCACCGCAACGGCCAAGGTGCCAAGAGCGATAGGCATCATCATCTCGCCATACTCAGAGTGCGGCTCTGGTTCGTAGTAGACCTCTTCTAGGGCCTCCCCTGACTGCACGGCAGCAAAAACAAAAGGAATGGTTAGCGCTAGCGCGATGACTCCCGCTCCGAGAAAACGAGCACGCAGTTTAGGTATTGCAACAATCGCTGCCACCCCAAGGGCAGCAACCGGGAACAGCACCACCGCAAAGTGAACCAGTAGTGGGTGTGCGGGAAGACCCAGCAGCATCAGGAAAAACTCTTCCAACTACTTATCCATCCTGTAGCTGGGGAACTTCTCGGTGATTTTTTCTTCCTTGTACTCAGGGAAGAGCATCCCCGTGGGGCAATAGCCCATCGCACCGGTGAAGATCATAAAGACTCCAAGAGGTGCGAGTAGCCAATACCACTCGCCCATCGTCGCAGCGCTGACAATCAGCGCGACTCCAAGCAGGCCGCGCACGACCCTTCCTAGATTGCTGGACATAAACTCAATGAATTTTCGATTTGCTGGGGTTAGCTTCATCATTGCCTCCGGAACAAAAATAACAGCTAATTACTGAACGAAGTGTCATAAATGTCTGAGCGTTAGCTGTAAATAAGGGACCCCTCGCGCACCCGTCAGAGCTTCGCTACCCTTGCTATCTTTCGATCCTGGGGGATTTACCAAGGTGACGCCACGCGAGGAGTCACCTCGATTCTATTGCCCGCTAGTTCTGAGGGAAACCCAGGTTCAATCCTCCGTGGGAGGGGTCTAGCCAACGCGAGGTCACGACCTTGGTCTGGGTGAAGAACCTAAAGCCCTCTTCGCCGTGGGCCCTGGAGTCTCCAAAAAGCGAGTGCTTCCAGCCACCAAACGAGAAATATGCCACCGGCACGGGTATCGGCACGTTGATGCCAATCATCCCCACCTCAACCTCGTGTTGGAACCTTCTGGCGGCACCTCCGTCGTTTGTGAAAATCGCGGTTCCGTTGCCAAAGGCTCCGGAGTTGATTAGCTCTAGACCCTCTTCATAGCTTGCAACCCTGACCACCGACAGCACCGGACCAAAGATCTCCTCCCTGTAAACCTTGGAGGTCAACGGAACCCTGTCGATAAGGGTTGGCCCGAGCCAGTAACCACCAGCATCGCCGTCGGGGTTTACATCTCGCCCATCCACCACAACCTCAGCACCATCGGAGGCTGCAATGTCGATGTAGCTGGCGACCTTGTCGCGGTGCTGCTTTGTTACAAGTGGTCCCATGTCGCAGGAGCGCCTGCCATCACCAACCTTGATCTGCTTCATGCGCTCCGAGATCTTTGGGATCAAATCATCAGCCACCGGCTCAACCGCAACCACTACCGAAATCGCCATGCAGCGCTCGCCGGCTGAACCAAACCCAGCGTTGACGGCCGAGTCTGCAACTAGGTCAAGATCGGCATCTGGCAGAACCAGCATGTGATTCTTCGCTCCACCCAACGCCTGAACCCGCTTGCCGTTCTTGGCAGCGGTCTCATAGATGTACTGAGCGATAGGAGTAGAGCCCACAAACGAAATCGACCGGACCTCTGGGTGCTCAAGCAGGCCATCAACCGCGACCTTGTCGCCGTGGAGCACATTGAATACTCCTTCTGGCAATCCAGCCTCCGAGAGCAGCCTCGCAATCCACATCGCACTCGATGGGTCCTTTTCGCTTGGCTTTAGAACAACTGTGTTACCTGCTGCAATCGCGACCGGGAAAAACCACATCGGCACCATCGCGGGGAAGTTGAAAGGGCTAATAATCCCAACGACACCAAGCGGCTGCTTCATCGAATAGACGTCAATTGAGGTTGAGGCATTCTCGGAGTATTCGCCCTTCAAAAGGTGCGGCAGACCACACGCAAAGTCCACAACCTCAAGACCACGACTTATTTCTCCGAGAGCATCGGATACGACCTTGCCGTGCTCCTCGGTAATGATCTCGGCGAGCTCACCCTTTTTGGCATCCAGCAGCTCACGGAAACGGAACATGATCGCGCTGCGCTTGGCGAGGGAAGTATCTCTCCAGGAAGGAAAGGCAGCGCTAGCTGCCGCTACAGCGGCATCGATGTCGCTTTGATCGGCGAAGGCAACCTCTTTGGATTGAATGCCCTTAGCCGGGTCAAAGACCTCACCACGTCTTGCGCCATTGCCAGCAAATTCACTGCCTGAAACCCAGTGGGGAACTAACTTCATTGTCTACCTCGCTCTAGTAAAGAAGAATACCTTTATCGAAGGTCCGCTATAGGGAGAGAACATGACAGAGGTCAGCAAGGCGATAACTCAAATGATTGCCCAGCACCCTCCCAAACAAGCTGCGGTTCTTCAGAAACTTAGGGAGCTGATTCTGCAGCTTGTCCCAGGAGCTAGTGAACGCATCTCCTATGGCATGCCCACCTTTGAGATCTCCGGTCAAATCCTGATTCACTTTCAGGGCTTCAAAGACCACAACAGCCTCTTTCTTGGCCCAGAGGTTGGAATCAAGATGGCACAGGAGCTTGGAGCGATGGTCAAGTCAAAAGGGACGATTCAGTTTGAGAAAGAGAAGCTACCTCCAAAGAGTCTTGTGACGAAGCTGCTTAGAACCAGGATCGCGATCATCAACGAGAGTTTTCCCAAGAAAAATGGGGAGTATCTCTCTTTCTATGACAACGGCAGACTCAAGTCAAAAGGCAAATATAAACAGGACAAGATGCACGGCTACTGGCACTTCTATCGCAAGGACGGGTCACTGATGCGAGAGGGAAAGCTAAACCTGGGTGAACCCGAGGGTGAGTGGGTCACCCACGTTAGACCCTAGGGTTGGTCGTTGGCTTGAGTTGCAACTAAACTCTTGCGGGTACCAAGGAGAATTCGCCTAGTGGCCTATGGCGCACGCTTGGAAAGCGTGTTGGGTGCAAGCCCTCGGGGGTTCGAATCCCCCATTCTCCGCCAGCAACTCCCTTGATTTAGAGCCTCAATAGGGGCGTTTATCGAGGGAGTTTTTGCTGCTTGTGCAGTTCCTTGTGCACTTCTCAGCCCGATCGATCACGCTTGATCACTGACCAGGGATCCGCCCAAAATATCCCACCCTGAAATCACGATTGCAGAAGTCGCAGCGACGATCGCGCTTACAACAGCGACAGCAATTTTTTTGAAGGCAGAAAAAAGGGCAATAAGACCGCCAAGGCTCGCCAGGCCAGCTAAAGAACCCGGCACAAAGCTAGCGGATGTCTGAGTGCCGAATAATCCAAACACGATTGCAACAACAATGGAGGCGGTCAGAGAAGACAAGGCCAAGGTTGTCGCAACACCGAATTTTCGTGATGAATGTGCGGAGCTAACCTGACCGAGGGCCTGAAAAACCGCAGAAAGTAGTGCGAACAAGCTACTTCTTTATCATAAATCCACCGTCAACCAGAATTTCGGTTCCAGTGATGAAGCTTGCTTTCTCCGATGCAACAAAAACCACTGTGTCTGCCACTTCAGCTGGGGTGCACATCCGCTGCAAGAGGTGAACCTCTCTGGCCAGCTGCTCAAGTTCACTCTTATCCACCATGCCATCGCGAACCTGATCAGTAAAGCCACCATCCACCCAAGCCGGAGAGACCAGGGCAACACGGGTTTGTGGTGCGTATACCTGTGCCAGAGCGATGGCGAGTGATCTATTACCTCCTTTTGAGGCTGTGTACGCGAAAGACTCGTCAGCACCTACGTGCGCAGCCACAGAGCCAATTGGAACGACAACCCGAACTCCTGCCGCTCTAACTAGGTGCTTGCAAACAAGATAGAGCCCACGGACATTAACGTTGAACATCTCGTCCCAATCGGCAACTTCGAGATTGTCGATAGTGGATACCTTGAGCTTGCCAGCGGCATAGACGAGAACGTCTACCTTCTTCGCAATCTTTAGGGTCTCTTTTGCGGCTGCACTAATCGACTCTTCACTCGATAGGTCCACCCTTTGAACGTAGTCGAGCTGAGCAGAAATCTCTGTGAGTCTTTGCCATCCGATAACTTTGTATCCCTCAGCCCGAAGCGCCTCAGAGATAGCCCTACCGATTGACCCCGAGGAACCAACCACAACAGCGAATCGCTCTCCATTTTTTTGATTCATACTGCCCTCAGCTCCTTCTCTAGGTGGTTACTTAGTTGAAAAGGAGTCATCCCGGGTTTGTAAAGCGATGAGCCAACGCCAATTCCATCTAGCCCTTTTGCAATTGCATCGGCTAAATCGCGGACAGCCAGCCCACCTACTCCGATTAGGGCCACATCTTCTGGGAGAACCTGTCTTAACGCCCCAAGCGACGCATAGCCAAATTGATTAAACGGGAAAATCTTTAGGGATTTGGAGCCGAGGCCAATCGCCCTGAATGCCTCGCTAGGGGTGAATACTCCAGGGATGAATTCGGTTTCTCTCTTGGCAGCAGCGCGAACAACCTCTTCATTGAGATTTGGGGCAAGGCAAAAATCCACACCGGCTGCAACTGCATCCTTGAGTTGCTCGAGAGTCGTCACAGTACCTGCGCCGACAACAGCAGAAGCCCCATGTGTTTCCTTGATTTTTGCAATTGCCATCAATGCGCCGTCGCGATTCAGCGGGACTTCAATGATTCGAATTCCGTTTGAAACCAGTACTTCCGCAACCTGCGAAGCCTGTGCGCTGGTTACGCCCCGAAGAATGGCGACAAGGGGATTTATCTTTAACTCAGTTCGAAATTTTGTCATTTGATTCCATCCATTTGTCTATCTGTCTTGTGAGCTCTGCTATCGCACTGGTAACGGAGTAGCAGGAATAGGGCATTCCGATGTGGCCGAGGGCAATTGAATACCGCTCCGCTAGAGTCCCATCGGCCAAGAGGTGTATTGGAGTACCCGCCAATTTCTGCCTCATATCAACAAGTTCGTGGCCAATCAATAACCCCGAGAGCAAATGGCTGGCCCCACCAAAACTCGGTAAATTTAGGCCCCATCTCCTGATGTTGAAAAGTGCTGAGGCAAAAGGAAGGTCTCTGAGCTCCAGCCCTTTCTCAAACCAGTAACTCGAATCCTCGCTCGAATCCTCGTGGAAAAAATTGGACAGGGCCGGGGCCTGCTTTAGAACTTGAAAAAGTTCTCCCGTCATGTAGGTGGAGAAATCGACGATCCTACTTTGTTGGATTTTCACGAGTTTGCTGTGAGTCCCCGGGCAAAGAACATATCCATTGCTCACACCTATTGCTAAGGACTGAAGCTCCTCGCCCCGCATCACGTCTGGGGGTGTCTCTGTCCCTTTGAGGCCATTCGTCACGAGGACTGGCAATGATGTGTTATTCGCTAAGCCGAGATCGAATGTTTGGGCCGTATTCAACAGGTCGGTCAAGGACGTAGGGGTGGCCGAAAAGGTCGTTTGAAAGGGTCCTAGCGTAGAACCGGCCATTCCGATAGCGAAGATAGTGTCTGGTGTCTCTGGTAGCGCTGAGACTAGATCTCTCAAGAAATTGAGCTGTGACTCTCTTCTGCGAAGCTGACCGACGCCATTCTGTGATTCATGTTGCAGACAGACCTGATCTTTATCGACGGTCCACAGCCGAACATTAGATGTTCCCCAGTCCACCAAAAGCCACATTAGGCTTTCCCGATTCGCACTAGAGCCATGCTCTCTGGCTTGACGGTGACCGTGACAGTGACCTTGTTCCCTTCGAAAACATTCACCTCTGCCGGATCAGAGTCTTTTGCAAGCTTTTGATACTCGCTGAATTCTTTGGAAAAGGTCACTGAGGTGGTTCTTGGGAATCGCGAGTCACCCATCCAGCCCGACTCTACGTTGCCAAAGAGTAAGCAGAGGTGGTCTGACTCAATCCATGCAGCAATCGAGAGCGTCTCGTGAACTTCTCCCATCCCGGGACTGGGCAGTCCGGTGTTCTCTTGCGCCTGGTTGAGAAAACTTACGGCTCCAACAAACGGCTCAATTGCACCGAGTTGGTAGTGAGTGACCCTTCTATCGAGGGGGTTCGCCAAATCCGGGGGAAACAGAAGCACGTCGCTACCGGAACGGATCAGCAAGGGTGAGCTAGTCGAACTCATTATCGAAAGAGGGCTTTGGGTCGAAAGGTGGCCGTAAAGATAGGGCCAAAACTTTTTTCGCATCCCATCCAGTTTGGATTGAACGGTCTTGTATCCGGGTGGTTCGAATGTTGTTGATTCCGAAATTTGAAAGTTGTCTTTCATTTCAATTGACAGATCCTGTGGCTTACCGATGAAAAGTCTCTGATTCGCATGTATGCGAGACTCCGCAGGAATTACTACCCGGCTGGAATCAAGCTTCGCTTCTGAACTAATCGTCCCGGCAAACTGGAATCCCCATTTCATTAGCAAGGCAATTGCCTCTTCGATGAACACCGGGGCCCCATCCGGCATCGTCTTTGCTTTGCTCACTGGCAATTTATACCCAAGCCGAGCGGTAACGTTTCTGGCACTCTCTTCAGCTTGGCCAACCTCTTTAGCTACCCATTCAGCCTCTTCTTTGGTGATCAACTCACGGTTACTGTCATTCGCGATTGCGAAATAGGCGCCATCTGAATGATGCAGCTGGTTGAATTCATCTTGATAACTTGCGTGCGAGAATGCCCAAATCCCCCATCTAAGCTTTCCCGGATAGTCCCGAAAGGTGTCGTAAGGTTCCCAGCCATCCAACAACTGGACGAGCTTGTATACCCTTGGGATGCCAGGCGACGTCGGCTTTTTGGTGGATTTTATTAACGCTAGGCGCGAGGCAAGATTCGACAGCTGAAACGTCCAGCCCGCAAAGCCTGCGTCCCACCAATCCTGCCAAGCACCACCCCAGGTTTGCTCGATCCAGCCGTCAAAACTTCCATGTCTAACCAGATTCTGAGTGTCCAGGCGGCCGTAGTGGTAGTCAACGCTAGGAGATAGGCCGCTCGAATAGAGCATGATCCAGGTTGAAGGAGATTCTCTCTTGACCTTCTTTGTGAGTTGAGCGACGGCTTCGGTCCATTCGTCGATTTCTACCTTTGTAGCGGGCCGCGTTCCTCCCTCAAAATCTATGCGCCCAGCATGAACTGGAGTCGTGAATTCATCCCGAAGCAAGAGCATTGTAAATCCAAGATACTCAGCCAGCGAAGCCCACTGTTTCGAAAAAAAGTCTGCGAATGATGTGCCGTCGGGGATGCCGTTCGGAAATTCCGCGTAGTCATGAGAATCTCCTTTGATGGGGATTCGAAAATCAATTCCCCTCCCATGTAGGGTGACCTTTTCAGGAAATGGAAATAGCTCTGGATGGCGACGCAGCCATTCGCTGCGCTCTTGGTAGATAGCACCTGAGTCGTTGCCGTTAGTTTCGTGCTCCGAACCGTTGACGATGTCGGTTGCAAACTCCCCTACACCGATGAATAGCGGACCCAGCCTAAAATTTCTAATTCCCAGGTCTGAAGCAGATTCCTTGAGCCGAAACAAGAAATCACGCAGATCCTGATAGCTGATTTCAGACCACGATGAAAGCCTCTGTGAGTTGATCGGAAGTAGCTGCTTTGGGTCTCCGCTCCAAAGGACAACAAGATCCAATACCCAACCAAAATTTATCACCAGACCGACCTCGGAAGAGTTAGATGGTGATTGAAGAAGTGGGCGTAACCTAGTTAGCACTCTCTCGATGTTTTGTCTCCTCGGCGGCGATCCGAAGACATCACAATCAACCTCGACAAAACGATCCAATTACTTGACGCTTCCCACTGTCAAACCAGAGACAAACTGTCTTTGCAGAACGATAAAGAGGATTACAGTCGGGATTGCAGATAGCAGGGCACTTGCACTTAGTGCAGTGTAATCGGACACGAATTGTCCTTGGAGTGATAACAATCCAACGGTGACCGGCATGTTGTCCTGCGTTCTAATTAGAGCCAGGGCGAAGAGCAAGTCGTTGTAAATCCAGGCGAATCCCAAGGTTGCTAGAGCAGCCAGCGGGGGACGCAAGACAGGTAGCAGGACCGAGTAAAACATCTTCCAGAGCCCACACCCGTCAATGCGAGCCGCCTCAAAAATTTCGGTCGGAAGCTGGCGAATAAAGTTGTAGGTGATAAAAGTGAAGAAGCCCATCTGGAATCCGACATGCGCAAGAATCACGGCTAAATGAGTGTCGAAGATTCCTAGATTCTCAGCCATCCTGTTGTAAGGAATCAAAAGTATCTGCTGGGGAAGGAGATTGCCCGCCAACATTACCAACAAGATGCCCCTAGCGAAGGGGATTTCAAAGCGACTCAAAATGAATCCCGCCATTGAGGCTAGGATCAAAAGTGCCACCAGAGACGGGATTGTGATGGCAAAACTGTTGAGTATGTAGGTGTAAGCGCCCCCGTTCCAAACGCGAACAAAGTTATCGAAGCTCAGCCCTCCAGCGATTGACAGAAACCCATCTGTGAGAATGGAATCGAAACTTCGGAGAGCCGTGAGCAGGGTAGCCAAAACAGGCAGTATCCAGGCCACGCTCAAAAACGAAAGCAGCAGGACAAGAAATCCTCTGATTACCTGGGTTGTGATCGGCACCAACTTCTTTCTGGGATTCCTGATCACATATTCTTGTGTTTTCACTTAGTGTCCTTTGGAATGGCCCGGAGCAGATAGACGATAACGAAGCCCAGGGTGAGCAGCAGGATTATCACTGCGATTGCAGATGCGTACCCCAGGTTGTAGTTTCCGAACGCCTCTCTCCACATGAGGGTAGATAGAACTTGAGTTGTATTGAACGGACCCCCTTGAGTCATACTCCAAACGATGTCGAAGGTTCTCATGGAATCGATGACTGTTACGGCTACTACTGTCGCAGTTGAGGGGGCTAGAGCTGGCAGCACAACGTGCCTCAGTCGTTGCCAGTAGTTCGCACCATCAACAGTTGCGGCCTCAACCGTGGATAAATCCACAGCCTTTAGGCCCGCCAAAAACAGGATCATGATGTAACCGACTTGGCGCCAGGTCGCTGCAACAACGATTGACCAGAGAGCCACATCTTCTTCTCCAAGCCAATTAGTAACGAGATGCTCTAGGCCAAATGCATCCAGGCCCGTGTTGATTACTCCAGTGGGAGCAAACATCCACTTCCAGATAAAACCAGTGACGACGAAGGAGACAGCAATCGGGGCAAAGAATGCTGTCCGATATATTTTCCACCCCTTAATCTGTTCGTGAAGCGCTAGGGCCAGCGCGAGACCGCCTAAGACGGAGAGAATTCCAAATACGAATAACCACTTTACGTTGTTTGTTATTGCCGTTAGGAACAATGGATCCGAAAGCAAATTCGTGAAATTCTCTCCGCCTATAAAGGTCGGCTCAGAGGTACCGTTCCAACGGAGAGTCGAGATGCCGATGCTCTGCAAGGCGGGCCACATAACCCAGACCAACTCGAACAAGAGTGGGAGCCCAAGCATTACGATGGCGGCAAATCGATCTCCGCGGAACAGCCTCATGCTGCGTTACCTAGTTTCCTTGTTCAGCCAGAACGCGTTCGGCCGCAGCCTGCCACTCCGAAAGAATCTCTTCCAGAGCAGCTTCACCCTGCGCGATAAATCGTGCGTTTGCCGCGTTTGCAGGGGTTGCGAACTCCTGGCTCGAATCACGGTCATAGAACTGCGTAATGTCCGCAGCTCCGGCTAGGTGATCACGTCCCTTGCGGGTGAGCTCGGAGTAGTAGTCATCTGGAACAGAAGGGTTCGCTGCAATTTGAGCGCCGCTGTTTTCGATGAACTTCAACTGAGCCTCAGCAGTTGCTAGGTAAGCGAAGAACTCCTTGGTGCACTCAGGTGAGTCAGTGTTTGCACTTGCAAAGAATCCATCGGTGGGAGCCTCCTCAACTCTTGGAATTGAAGGGTCAATAGTTGGGAAGGCAAAGAAGTCGATGTCATTCGCCATCTCTTCAGGAATTGGCAAAAAGCCACCCATTAGTGTCATACCGGCCTGCTTATTGTAAAGCGGCTGCAGGCCGGCCTGCCACTCTTGACCTGCGCTGTTGGGGTCAAAGTATGGCTGGATTTCAGCAAACTTCTCGAAAACCTCTCGAACCTCAGGACCATTGAAGGAGTGCTTACCTTCGAGCAGCTCGCGGTGGAACTGTGCACCGTTGATTCTTAGGTTTAAGTAGTCAAACCATGCGGTTGCCACCCACTCAGCACCGCTGGTGCCGATTGCGATAGGTGTTAGTCCGTCGCTTTCCATCTGCTGAGCGAGTCCGACGAAGTCATCCCATGTAGTAGGGACAGAATATCCGTTCTCTTCAAACACTGATGGTCTGTAGAAGACTGCCCACCAGTAATAGTTGGTTGGGATGAAGTACTGCTTCCCAGTTGAATCGGTAGAGAGTGCCTTCAGTCCAGCAGGGAAATCAGCCATGTGCTCTGACCAAACGTCCGAGACGTCTAGGAGGAGGCCCTCTTCGGCAAATCCGCGAGAGGTGGAACCAGCCAGCCACTTAAGGCCGTCTGGCGGGTTGTTGCTGGAGACATAGGTTGGCAGCTGGCTTCTGAAAACCTCCACATTTACAGAGTTCACCTCAACCAGGTTGCCCGTTGCAGCAATGTAATTCTCAGCAACAGCATTCATCGGATCCTCAGCTCCTGAGGCTCCAACGTTCCAAGTCTGAATGCTCACCGTTTCAGCTGAGCAGTCAAGGGCGCTTGCTGAACCGGAGTTGTTAGCTGCACTCGAAGTTGGCGTCTCCGGTGTCGTTGCAGTTGCACAACCAGCCAGAAGCGAGAGGGAAGAGAGAAGGGCAATCGCACCGGCCGCTTTGCCAGAGTTGATTGTGGTACCCCGTTTCTTTATTACTAAAGACATACGAATCCTTTCATTGAATATGGCTACCGAGTCAGTAACCATTT
>ERZ887849.3882-NODE-3882-length-10892-cov-7.451140_pt1 | contig 10892 bp, 1 predicted proteins | sample MGYA00521267_ERZ887849 | MGnify/ENA primary metagenome ERZ887849 (study PRJEB32303, sample SAMEA104408601) | aquatic metagenome | biome: Brackish water; feature: Pelagic; material: water | place: Baltic Sea | collected 2014-06-06T16:11:00 | depth 2,863 m ... | reverse complement strand
GGCGGCAATTCTCAGGGTAGAAAGCATGTTTCAACGGTGCTTACGACACAGCTCTCCGACAGTATTTGCTATCATCATGCGCAGGCTCCAGGAAAGTGCAGGTTTGGAGAGAAATGCAGACGAAAACATGCTGACGAGTCGAGTGCAGAGTACAAAGCTTGGCTGGAAAATACCGATGAGCAAGAGAAATATGCTGCTTTCCTGGAGAAAGGCAAAGCAGCTGCTCAGGCACGGAAGAAGAAGGAGGAGGTGAGTCCTGGTAACAAGGCTGGTACTGGACGCAAGAGCTCTGTGTCATTCAAGTCAATCAATGCAGTCGAACTCGAATCAGCCTCGTCTTCGACCGGTATTCATTCGTCCGGACGTGTATTTCTGTCTCTAATTGCTGAGGCTTATCCAGTGGAGCTGGATGCTATGTCAGCAGAGCTGTCGGGACTTGCTGCACAAGTGCGTTCGGAAGAATGTGAGAAAGTGAGAATGGAGCAGCGCATTGAGGCAGCAGAATTGCTGGCACAAGAGGCGCAAGCTTTGGTGCTGATGCTGACCACTCGACTTGGAGCAGCAACTAATCAAGCTGACAGTGCCGCAATCGTGCAAGAAATGCTAGAAGCTGCCAATGATCTTCGCACCAAGCAGGCTGCAGTTGATTGCCATCGTCAAGAGCTGGTGGAAGTTAATCGTCGCCTGCAGATTGCGACTGGACAGGCAGCGATTCTCAGATCGAGCTTAACCAGGCGACAGGCAGGTGGTTCTACTGATCGAGCCATTGTTATCTCCTCTGCAGGATCACCTGCTGTGCCGAATGCGACCAAGGATGCAGTAGACACTGCTGGAGCCGTGGAGAGAGACAGCTCTACTTCTTCAACCGTAGATGCAGTTCAGCTGGCCTTCGAACGAACGCTGACAGTTGATGACTCAGTGAGCGGAGACAAAGGGGAACTGACAGTGGGAAATGTGGTCGAGGTGGCAGCTATGATCCCGGATCATCCAGACCTAAAAGGACGATTTGGTCAAGTGGTGTGGATTGATGGGACCAGCTGTACATTGAGAATCAACTGCAAGGGACAGCTGGGACCTGATTCGAGCTCGACTACCCAAGTGGCGTTTATAAGCATTGACTCCAGCTTGCTCCAAAAGACACCAGTAGCTGACAGCAGTTATGAGAATCGGCTGCTGCTGTCGGCCAGATACTTTATCCAGAAGTACCATGGATGTTTTGAGCAGCTTCTGGCTGGCGACACGTCAGCGTGCTCCAAGAAGCTGGAAGAGCTAGAGTCGGTCATCCAAACTGGTGAGGCGCTCGAGGAGCCAGTGCTCCGAGATGTGGTTCGAAAGGTGGTAGAGCTCCTCTGTCTCTTTGTGCTTGAACGTGGTGTTGAGTCCAGCATAGAGATAGTCTGCATTGATGCCTGCCAGCTCCTAGTTCAGCTTCTGCTGGATCGCTGGCTGTCCTCCTCTGAGAAGGTCGTGATGCAGAATGAGTATTGGCTGATCATGACAGGCAGCGATGGTGGTGGTGGGCTGCAGCTGCTGGAGCGCTATCACTTTCGAACGCCTCAGGGCTCCGATGATCTCCTGTCTCTGAGGGCTGGTGTGAAGGATGGCCGCTCGCCAGGGGAAGCACGTGTTTCTTTGTCAGAGACTACAGGGAGGTATGTTCGGCTGATTGACCAACTGTCGAATCTGTCTGAAATTCCTCTCTGGAAAGGAACCTTGCTCGACAAGCCGTGGGAATGTGTGATTTGTCATGAGAGTTCGGTTGGAGTTACAGCTTTGCCTTGCTGTGGCAATCATCTGCACACAGCGTGTCTGGAGAAGCTTAGGGCGGCTTCCGATGGGCCGGTTAAGTGCCCACTGTGTAAGGCAAGGAGTTTGAAGCGTCCTTCGTCTGAGCTGAGCAGGAGCAGTTCGCCAGCACCAGTTGCATCCGCATCTTCTCCGAGAGTGGGAGCAACGAAGGCGTCGGCTACTCCGCTGAAGGGAGAGGAGAAGAAGGCTGCTAGGCTTCAAGTTCTGCGAAGCTCAGCGTCAGTGCTGGGAACCAAGCTGTTGACTAGGTTGACCACGATCGAGAAGACAAAAGATACTACTGATGCTCTGCTTGCTAGGAAGCGGGATGCGGCCGTGGCATCAGCTGAGACTGCTCGAGATGCTGCAGTAAAAGGGGTGTCTTCTGCTGTGTGTACAGCTACAAACCGACTGACAAGCATGAGAGCACGAGAAACTAAGGCACAATCGGAGGCTGCGAAGGCTCAGAAGAAGATCGATGAGGCGCGCAAGAAGCTAGAGGAGCTGATTGCGGCAGCAGAGGCACCTGATGGTCCTATGGGGAAGCTTAAGCAAGTTACTACTAGCTGTGAGGATCTGGAAAAGTTGAAGGAATCAGCTGAGGGTAATCAGGCTAATGAGATTGCTGGCACTTACAATGCAGCAGTTGTCAGTGCGCAAGACCTGTATGAAGAAGGAGTCCGCAATTCGAGCTTGAAACAGCAAGCTGATGCTGAGGAAGCACAGGTGAAGAGCGAAAAGAGAGCTGCCCAGATCCAAGAAGAGCGTGGAGCTATACTTGCTGAATTTCCAGACTGGGCGGCTGATGAAGAAGAACAGAATCTGCTGTGGCATCATCTGGCGAGCCAGGAATCTGCAGAATCGCCAGCAATGGTTCATCATATGGAGATTGTTGAAACCACTCCTCAGGAAGTGCATGTGGCTGAGGATCGAGAAGATCCTGACTTTGAGTGGTCGCTGGCTGCTGACCTCAGGGGTGTATGTGTGACAGTTGATGAAGTCCAGGTATGCACTGTTCTGACTGGAGCGGCTGGGGACGATCTCAAGGTTCAGTGGTGCGAAGATGTCCTTGGCCGAAGTGTGCAGGACATGGATGTCATCTGTGCGTCCTATAGAGCAAGCATGCCATCCTGTCTCTCTGCCGATCTTGCCACAGCTCTGAAAGGGGCTCGAGTGTCAGAGGAACGGGCAACTGGGAAGAAGGGTTGGCGCTTCTCTAAGAACACAGCTCACACTGACCTTGCGTCGTTAGTGCTGGCCGCTGGAAAAGCTGCATCGGAGCGTGGTCGGACTGCACAGCATGGCAGCAAGTGTATGCAAGTTCTATTTGACACATGTGCAGCATGTCATCTTGGCGATTCTGATATTGCTCGGAGCTTGAATCGGCAGCCAGATAAAAGCAAATGTCTGAGGGTGGTTGGGGTTGATCAGATCCCTAAGGAGACCCAGGGTGAGTGTCTGCTTGAGGTGACACAGCAAACGACTGACCAAAATGAAGTGACCATTGGCGTGGAAGCGCAGATCGATGACATTGGCAACAAAGTGATACTGTCAGCACCAGGGCTAATTCGAGACCAGAACGTTATAGTTGTGATGGGCCTTGATCCAGTGAGCAAATCCTGGAGCAGTTTTCTGCAGTTCCCAAACGGACAGCTCGTTAATCTGTCACTGACAAAAGGTGGCATGACAGTCCTTGGTGCAGACCCGACAGCGTGCGCTGGTGGCAATGTCTCGGCAGTGAGTGATCCCACTGAGATGGTGATGGAGGTGCTGGTGCGTTGGCAGCAGCGCTGTCGTGCTGCAGCAGGGCTTCCAGAGTTGACTGCCGTCGACGCTCGGCAGGCAGCTGCTGATCATGTGCAGGACACAGTGTGCGCAGGTCAAGCTGGATGTACACTTGCTGACGTGCTTGGGTGGCATACAGAGGACTGTGAAGCGCAGGATGGCGCAGAAGTTCCGCCGCTTGCAGATGTGCTTGCTGCACTGGTTGCTGAGAAAATTGCTAAGCATACCGTTGCACCAGGGACAGACCTGCGCAAGGTTCGCTCAAGGGAGGTTCATGGTCCTAGGCTAGATGTGCAGGACTGCCATGATCTGTTGCATGGTGGAGAGCAGCAGGTTCGCGAGCTAGTGGCCGCCATAATTGGGAAGAATCTCAGAGGTAATGATGCTGCCTTGGCTGGAGGCTGTGTGGTGTGCCAGCAGACAAAGATGGTGGCGCCTTATGTTCGAAAGACCAGCAAAAAGCAGGCAGTACTGGTTCATGTCTGTGAAGGGTGCCTGGAGAACAGTGCTCGTGTGATTGGCAATGAGGAGAAGGTCATTGAGCTGCTTGCAGACCAGGACTCTGCGCCTGATGTTGATGACCGGCTGGGTCATTGATGGTGCCCTGCTGTCAGGGGGGAAGCGAAGCTGCGCGCGACTACCTCTGGGAGTAGGGAAGATGGAGTGAGTGGAGAAAGGAGGCGATCGTCTACTGGATCAGTATCGGATCGAGGAGGCGAAGGATTCCTATCGGAAGGTGCAATACCTTTTTCGAGTGCAGCAGAGCTGGCTGCAGCGCGGAATGCAGCAGTAATGGATACTGCGGATGAGCGGACTACAGCGCAGAATGTGGTACATGGAGGGGATCAGCGGGCTACAGCTAGGAATGTAGCAAGCATCGGCCAGGATGGCAAGGGCGTTTATGATCTTGCCAAGTCATTCTCAAGCCGATATTACAGAAGGAAGATTGAAGAGATTGCAGAGGATGTGTCTAAGTCCTACCATAAGCTGAAGGGCAGGAGCAGGCCTGTGGCTGTGGATTTCTATTGTGGAACTGGGACCGCGGCAGCACTGTTCCATCTGCTTAGAGATCCAAACATAGTGGTGATTGGAGTTGATAGAGATCAAACAGAGGAGGTGATCAGATCAAGGCTTCCAAAGTCGGTTCAGGATCGATTCATCTTTATCAGGAGAGATGTGAGGGACGTTACAGTGAAGGTACTGCAGGAGGCTCTGGACCAGCACTGGACTCAGGCCCGGCTTGCTAATCTTGTACATGCTCATGCATCTCCCTCCTGTGTGAGTATGTCTAAGGCAGACCGATTTCACATTCACAGGAAGGCGGATGGCCTGACGCCGAGGTCACAGTTGGCTGAGGAAGATGATGAATCACTGAGGTGCTGTCTCGATCTGATGGGACTACTGATGCAGATTTCTCGTTCGTGTCTGGGGACAGTGGAGAATCCGGTGAATGCTGTGTTTCCTTATCTTGAGTGTGTCAGAAAGTTGGCTGCCTCCCAAAGTTGGCGGATGCTTACTGCCAGCTACTGTCGATGTGCAGATGCAGAGCTAGATGCCGGCTTGTGGCCACAGAAGGATACCTTCATATTGGCTGCTAGGGTTGAGCGAGGACTACAACTTCCGATATGCAACAATGATTGCAGTCATCTTATTCCGGGCTTGAAGAGACATCGTTTGGTGCTGTGCTCTGGGCCACGGGTTCTATCGGAGCAGTATGTCATTAGAGATCCGTTAGTTAAAGGGATGATACCTCATGGACTGTTTGCTCGCTGCTGGGCGTCTCATTGTGAGTGGGAAAAGGAGGCGAGCACTCCCGGTGGTGTGTCTAACAGATCTCTCGAAGAGTCAGTTAAGATGAGACAAGATGCAGCTTTGTCTGTGCCTCTGAGGCATGAAGTGCGCTGCCATGGGTCAGCTCGACTGCATGAATGCTTGGCCTTGACTGCGTCAGCACTTCAAGAGACAAGTGCTGAGGGTGAAGCTGATGCAGACGATGAAGTGTCAGAGGAGATAGATGTAGAAGAACCCATGGAAGTGTGTGATGAAGATATTCCAGTTGAGGGAGAGCCAGTTGATGTTTCAGCATGCATTCATCCACTGGCTGACACTTTTGGCAAAGAAGGAGGCGCTGCTGGCTGGACTGGCTGGATAGCAGCTCTTGAAACTGGCAAGATGTTTGACCTGGAAAGCCTGAAGCCTGGGGAGCTACTTTTTGCTGATGAAATTGCCTTTGATACATTCAGAGTCAAAGGTAAGAGGCAGAGCATGCTTGTGGTGTATGATGTCAAGACTGCTGGGATGCGGGTTCGAGCTGAAATTCACAAAGTTGAGCATGGAGCTAAGTTTAGAGAAATAGCGCTTCAAGAAGCATGGGATAAGCGCGCCCATAAGGTGACAATTGGTACTGATGGGTGCGGTAGCATGAAACATCTCAGGGATGCAGCTCTGGAGTTGGGGATCGACCATTTCTACCTACCACCTCACAGTCCAAGGATGAACCCTGTTGAACAAGCTGTTGGTCGCTTCAAGTCGACTGTGACAGCAGTACTTCAGGCAGCCTGCAGGACTGGGAGCTCCATCAATGAATCGTTCATTCAATATGCAGCTGAGTATGTATGCTACGTTCATGAAAGGGTGCCACACTTGAGGACAAAGCTCGGCAAAGCCATTACACCATTTGAAGTGAATGTAGGAGTTGAGCCACGCATGGATAGGCTGGTTCCCTTTGGGACTCCAGGGTACGCATTTGTGCCTGAAGAAGTGCGCAGACAGCGAGGATGGGGGAAATCAGTCAGATCAGAGCCGGTCCTGATGCTTGGATACCTGAGCATGTATTCCAGAGTGTACAAGTGTCTAACTGCGCATGGTACGATCATCCATTCAGAAAAGGTACAATGGCATCTCAAAGCACCCAAAGGTGTACTACTGGATCGTGAAGCTGCTGTTGGAAACAAAGCGCTGCTGCTGCCACTGTCAGACCAGCTGTTCAACAGAGTGGGAGAGCCTGGAGACAGTGCTGACTTATCACCGGCAAAGAGCCATTCTAAGGAAGCTATCAAGACACTGCTTCCGGCTGAGCCAGAGTTTCTACTGATTCGCAAAAACACACTGAAGTCTAGTGTCAGAGCTTACATACGTGCTCGTGTTGATGCAATTAACGGCTGTTGTGTGGCTGATGTTCTTGGTCGATGGATGGAAGACAGCAAGGGAGAGATGAAGCGCTACAAGCTTGCAGATTTGCTGTATGATATCGCTACTGGCTGGATTGGCTTGGAAATCAGCAAAGTTGATATCTCTGCCGGAGCTGTAGTGGACAGCAGCATTGCTCAAATCATGGTATATACAACAAAGGCAATTCTGGCTCTAGAGCAGCGTGAAGCACACTTGCAAGACTCTAAACAAGTGATGTTTGCAATGAAAGACTTGTCCTGGAAGAAATACTTGAGAAGCAAGGAGGCGCCAAGTATCACAGAGGCACATGAAAAGGAACTCTCGGCTTTGCTCAACACACGGCTCCTATGTGATGATGGGGTTGAGCGCCCTGTCCTTGAAGAGCTTGGGCCTGATCATCCTGAATACAAGACTGCCACGTCAAAGAACAGTAGGGGTGAGCCTAGAGCTACCAAGTGTCGAGAACTGCTGGAATACAAGCGCTCCAACGTCTGGAAGGCTCGAGTGTGCATACAGGGATTCAGAGAAGATAAGGAGGCGCTCGACGGAGCAGATTTCAATTACAGTTCTCATGTTGTGGGATTGACAGCAGTTCGAAGTGCTCTAATGAGAACCCTGCCAGTTGGTCATAATGCAGTTCAAGTAGATATTGCTACTGCTTTCTTGCAATCGAATCCGTTCTCTCCTCGTGATCCAGCTAGGTATCTTTACTTGAGAGACCCAGTATCTGGGACAGTGCGATATTTTCGGCAGTGGGGAGTTGTGTATGGAGCATGCAGCAGTCCGGTACGGTTTATGGATACTCTACATCCATGGATTGTATCTGAGGGCTTTGTTGCCGGGAAGAACGAGCCATGCGTCTTCTACAATGCTGAGCTTGACATTCTGGTCGAGACATATGTAGATGACTGTCTTGCAATTGGACCCATTGAAAATGTGACTGCATTCATGAAGAGGCTGGCACATCGATTCAAATGTAAAGAACCTGTGGAACTGTCAGAAGGATCTCCAATCGATCACCTTGGTATGAATTTCATAAAAACTGCTGATGGCATGTATCTCTCTATGGAAAGCTACATCGATACTATGATGCACAATCTTGAACTGGATCCGACAACTTTCCGAAAGGTTAGGACTCCAATCAGCAGGCCAATTGACGATGATCAGCCTCTTGATGCAGAAGGGATGAGTTTCTTCCGACGGGGAGTTGGAATGATAGGATGGCTTGCGTTTACTGGAAGGCCTGACCTCAAGTATTGTCACAGTAGAATCTCGCAGCATATGGCTCGGCCTACTGCGGGAGCATTGGCAGCATTACATCATGCTCTGAGGTATTGCTACTTTACAAAGACTCTTGGGTTGCACCAGAAACATGGGCTTGGAGCAAGTGTGGATGAAATGCGATTCTACTGCGACTCTGATCAGTCTGGGAACAAAGAAGTTCAGAACAAAAGGAGGTCGCAGCTTGGGAATATCTCAGTACTTGGAAGCTGTCCCCTGTCCTGGGGGTCGAAGGCAACTGCTGTACAGTTTCAGGAAGAAGAACAGACAGCTTCAGTAACTGAAGCTGTAGGACATATTACTGGAGGGATTCCTGTCTGCCATCAGGGCATTACTGAGTTGCATGCAGACATGTCTTCTGCTGCGGCAGAAGTTTATGCTGCAAGTGTAGCATTGGCGGAATTCTTGCATCTTACCTTTGTGCTGGAAGAGATGGGCCTCGGGTGTGTGTCACCCATCAAGCTGGAGGTCGATAACTCTACGGCTATTGCATTTGCTGAAGGTGGCAAGCGTTCCAAGATGAGACATATTGACTGCAGGCAGAAGTGGGTGGAAGCACTTCGAGATCATGCCCTGGTAAAACTGGTCAAGGTCGGAACAGACGATAATCTTGCTGATCTGTTCACAAAGATACTTGGTCCTATCAAATTTGAGGATCTTCGAGACCGAATCATGTGGCCTTGTCCCTCCACCAGTGGTGTGCTGTTTGAAGCTGATGCTGGTTCTGCCACGCCTGACAATTTGGCTGCGGAGGCGGAAAAGACTGAGTCGGGGAAATTAGGGGCAGCCGGCATTCCTGCGGCGGAGACTAGCATCAAGTCAGTGCCCTTGATGCGGACTACGGCAAATTCAGTAGAGCAGCCATGATGCGGGGCAAAGCAGGTACAGTAGTTCTGCGGGACATTAATGGCCATAGGTTATGGCAATTAACAAAGAGCTACAAAACCAAACTTGTTTAATAGGCAAGATCGGTCCGTGCGATCAACTTCAATTGATTGCAGCGGGCCGCGTTATTGACTGCTTAACGCAGGTATGAATTTGAATGAACTTCAATTGATTGCAGCGGGCCGCGTTATTGACTGCTTAACGCAGGACCCGCGCGCTGTTTTACGTCATCAGCACGAAGCTCTTGAGTCAAACGGATTGACTCGGCACGATGCATCGAGATCTCACGGCGCTGCATCGCACGGCAAGGCATGCCAAAAGTACCAACATCTATACCAGGTTTGGTATCGGACAACCCGACGGACGGGCGTTCAATGAAACTGTTGGAAGACTCTCTATGGCCGACTGCATCAAGCTTGCACAAGAAGCAAAGGATATTGGTACAGTCAGTGCACTTCATCAAGTGCACCGGGCTAATCTGGGGGCTACGGCAGGAATTACAGTTCATTCAAAAGGATGGGCAGAGTTTGTTACGCAGTTGGGAAGCACTGCGAAGAAGGTTAGATCGGAACAAGATCTACCGGAGTACGTGAACACGTTCATTAGAGCCATCAGTAATGCAAAAGGGGGAGGTCTGCTTCTCAATTATACGGCAATGGAAATCGCGAAGAGATACTCCTTACCTATGCCAGAGGCTATGAAGTCAGCGGTGACAACGTCCTCTTTCAATCCAGACACGGCGTCAGAGGAGGACATGTTGGTTTACCGCAGAGTGTCGGCATTGGTAGAAGCTGCTGCTGAAGGTCGAGAACCTAAGATTCGAATCAAAGTCGAGCCAGGTGTCACCGATCTCAGGCCAAGGTCGGTGGGTAACCTGTGCTTCTACCGAGCTTCAGCCGAGGCGCCATGGTCTTCAGGCGAAGACCGAGCGGTAGTCGTCAAGATTGGCATCGATCAACATGAAGGCTTCGCTTTATGTGCGACACCTTTTTGTCCTGACTCCTCGAAGAGACTTATTCCGAGGTATGTTGAGCTGACAAACTTGACCATTACGGGTGACCTTGGATCAGAAGACGAGGTTGAAGAACCGGAGGACGAAGAACAGGTGGTAGGAGACGATGGAGATCCAGATGCTTACGATGAGCGGAGGCTCAGGCTTGGCACAGCCTTTGCTGGACTGAACTATCGTGAGTATTGCCGAAGTTCTGGGTATCATCGAGCTGTCAAGGCTGGCGAGCGCAATCCAAGCTACATGTCGGAGCTTGATGAAGGTCTGCACTTTCTCTTCCTTGATGGAATCCTATCAGAGTCGCTCCACAACGATATATCGTTTGATTCAAAGGGACGTGTGTCAGAGTTGATTATCTACGCCTATGGCAAGTACTGCTCGTCGATGGCTCACTTTATTCTGGCGTCTGCTGAAAAGCGGGATATTAAGTGGCCAGGATCCATCGCCAACTTTGGATTGGCAATGGCTGACATGTGGGACAGCACACATCACAATCCAGAGTGTCTTCAATGCTGCCAGAATGCTCTTGCTAAGGCTCTGGCAGTATTCGTCAATGGCATTGAGGGTTCAACTCAGCATACAAAAGCTCGAGGGAACCAGATCCTTTCAGAGATCATTCGCCAAGCTAACGGCACACACACAGCTGCAGAAACCTCTGAGGTATTCCGGGAGTTCTCCACCATGTGTGAGAAAGATCGAGCCGTCGGGTCGATGCATTCGCTGCTAAAAGAGACGGGAGACGAATTCAAGAAAGAGACTCGAGCATCTGGCAGCAACTCTCAGGGCAAAAAGCACACTTCAACGGTGCTTACGACACAGCTCTCCGACAGTATCTGCTACCATCATGCTCAGGCTCCTGGCAAGTGCAGGTTTGGTGAGAAATGTAAACGAAAACATGCTGATGAGTCGAGTGCAGAATACAAAGCTTGGCTGGAAAATACCGATGAGCAAGAGAAATATGCTGCTTTCCTGG
>ERZ887849.3879-NODE-3879-length-10897-cov-41.481553_pt1 | contig 10897 bp, 4 predicted proteins | sample MGYA00521267_ERZ887849 | MGnify/ENA primary metagenome ERZ887849 (study PRJEB32303, sample SAMEA104408601) | aquatic metagenome | biome: Brackish water; feature: Pelagic; material: water | place: Baltic Sea | collected 2014-06-06T16:11:00 | depth 2,863 m ... | reverse complement strand
AAAAAGTGAAAATAAACTTGTGAAAAAAGTTTATAAAGTGAAGAGAGCTGAATAGAAGTTTCAGTCTCTCAATAGTGATAAACAAGAACGAGACAGTGCAGTGTTTCACAGCCGTCTGCAGCGGAGAAACAGAAAAAAGGTAGGAACTTTTAATTATAGGAAATTATTATAGAATCTTAACAGCTTTTAATTTGTTTACTATTTCAAATAAGAGGTTTGGCCAACTTTACTTTAACAGTTTGATTTAGTAACAAAAAGATTTGTGAATTAATTTATTTCTTTTGTCACGGGGGTACTTTCTTGATACTTTTAGCTTCCTTTGGCCTGATCAGCATAATAGCAAGCATATTCGTAACTATAGAAATCTATATCAACTTTATCAAAAATAAAGCGGACAAAAGAATTAAAAAACTAGAATTAAAAAATTTTCCAGTTTAAAACAATAAAGGCATAAAGATTAGTGAAATTTGCTACGACCCTTTCATATTACTCATAATAGTACTCTTGTTACCACTAATAAGTATAATAGTAGTAAAATTGGGTTTTTACCTTGAGGATAAAATTTATAGGTTCGAAGAGGGCAAACTTTTGGAAGTAGCAATTCCACAGAAATCAAATTCAAGCAACCTTAATATACAGGTTTGAGTCAAATATTAGAAATCAATAATTTTAAAGCAATTTCTTAGCTGTTTATTTTCTACCCTAGTTATATTTTTAACTGTAGCACTCTTAATATACAACCCCTCTCTGTTTAGTCACATTAAATCACTAACTATAGAATTGTTTGATACAATTAAAGACCTGGGCATAGTGGTAAAATCTAGAATATCCCACTATGTTTAAAAAGAGAGACAAATCTCCTAAGGCGGAGCATACATTAGCATCAGAAATCAATGATGCTGTTGATCAAATAAGTGATCACATTGCTTCAGGTAGCACACCTAATCCAGGTGATAACGATCCTCAAGAAGCTGGAGGCTTCAATAATAATCCTGCAGGGGGGAGATCACGAGATAGTTCAGTAGGTAGGGCACCTAGTAGTAGCTATGGTGAATATGAGGGGAGTTCAGGATCAATAGATGACGCAAACTTAACCCTCACATCCAGGTTTCCATTGGGAAGAGCTTTATTGGCAATAATGACAAATCAGTTAGAATTATCCAAGAAGAATAGGATACCCTTGGATGCAGACTTCGAAAAGATCTGCCAAGATGTTATAGAACATCACCATACCACTGAACAGAATACAAATCAGAAAATAAAGTTACTTGAAAGTAAACTAAAGGAAGACATCTCCAAAATAAAGGACGCTCCAGAACAACCTTTTAGAGATCATACAGAAACAATCTTCCCACCAGTAAATTTTTCTAGTGCGGACACTATGAAAAACAATGAGTATAGGAAAAGAAATGTCCATGATACTTTTCCAACTACACATAAGTTTACAGGACCAGACAGTAGAATCCCTATATCTGAGTTCCTTAGGAAAATGAATGACGCTCAGGAAGAGTGTATGCTGTCATTAAAAGAATTCAAAGGTCAATTGAAGAAATGTACGTCAGGAAAAGCTTGGGAAGAGGTTACAGGATGGATAGACAATAAAGTGTCTTTAGAATCCATATATACTAACTTATTAGTTAAGTATGACCAGAGAGTCAAACCTGAAGCAGCCAAGCTAGAGCTTGATGCCTATTTACCGCCGATAGATGCCACACTGAACATTGTACAATCAGATGTGATGAGTCTCGGACAGAGAGCCATGTTATTACATGCTCCAGTAGCCAGAGAACAGGCTTTCAATCACGACTGTATAGACAAACTCATCAAAGTTTTGCCAGAGGACTCCAAGAATCAAGCACTACTTTCATATCAGAAATTGATATACAAACTCGGCAGGACGCCTACATATACAGAATTCCTTTCCAAGCTAGCTGTGTTCCAGTCAGTAATTAATAATAATTATGACAAAGAAAGACCAAAGAGAATAGAAAGACAACAGAAGAAACTGAGAAGAAACTATGAACCAGCACCTTATAAGAGACAAGGCAAATACACAGCTAGAGTTAGAGAACTCAATACTACAGCCAGAAAACCTGCTACGTACACAAATGACAGACAGCCAGGAAGTTACCAGAAGAACAGACCACCAAGTGGACAACAGAACAATAGACAAACAAGCGAATATCAGAGGAAAGATAACAGGCCCAACACTAGAAGCATGGGCAACCCAAACCATATGCCTATTCAGAACAGAAGAAACCCTATTATGAATAATAAAGGGAACAGCAACTCAAATTCATATAACAAAAACAGAAATATGAATAAAAATCAAGGATACGGTAATAAGACAGAAATGGCCGCAAGAGGGCGCCATCATTGTTCATTATGTGGAATGTCTACACATTCAGCATCAATGGGATGCTATAAGATGAGATCAGACAATGGTAAATTAGTCTTTAGTCCTCCTTCTCAGAGCCCTTGCAGTATGTGCCAAAGACAGGAGGGAAAAACATTGTATCATCCAGCCCAATATTGCTTTCTTAGGCCAGCATATCAGAAATTAGATAGGGAAGGAAAATTGACTTTTCCAACTAGGGAGGAAAGAGATGATATGACTAAATATATCAACGGTGAACAAAGATAGCAATCAACAGCAGACTTAAAGGTACAAATGTTAAAGATATCCAGAGTTATTACAAGTGAATTAACATCTCCAGAGTTATTTGCTACAAACATAGATCAATCTATGGGACAAAAATTGTATCTTCCAAGCCTTTTATCTTTTATGGACAGTCCTTTCAATAGGTCGACGTCGATGGTCGACAGTGGATCTGACATTAACATAATGCAACTGTCCTACTTCTTGAAGCTTTTTCCACACTTGGACAAAGCCCACTTATTGAAGGGTCTAGAAGAATCTACTTTCACTCTTACCAGTTATACAAATCATAAAATAGCTATATGTGGGAAAGCAACAATGAAAGTAAAATTTCACAAAGAAGAGCAACCCAACCAGATAGATATTTACATTGTGGATTCGGAAAGAAGTGATACAAAAACTCCAGTGATTTTTAGCTTAAATGCACTTTTTAACTTAGGGATATCTATACAACATATGGTGGTTGATAATAAACACCAACCTTATCTGACTAGATCGGAGTCTGCAAATAATAAGAATTTACCTGTATACTATGGAGGTGATACAGAACTCTTAATGGTTCATGGTTTTGTCGACAGATTAGGACCAGGGGAATTAAAGAATGTAGAATTTATCTTGTCCCCTACATCACCATTCTTACCTGGAAATGAAGTCATGGTTTCACAAGACTTAGTTCCATACAAAGATCAGAATGACATAAAGATCTTTGCTTCCGTATCTACCATCATGAATGAAGCCGGAGAATATTATGCTATGGGAGCTGTTAGAAATATAGGCCAGAATGTTTTTAAGGGAGTAATTAGAGGCTCCATAGAATCAGTTAAGGAGGGCCAGCAGATCAGAACAGTGACAGCAAAAAATGTTAAACGGATTAGAAAAGAGATAGGATATTTGGTTACAGAATGTAGACCTGTAAAAAGTCAATTAGAAAATATCAAGACTATTAACCTTCTAAAAACCATAGATATAGATGGTACACTGAATAAAGACATATACAAATTGGACGCCGTATTCCCAGAATTTTCACCAAATCAGGCAAATTCCAAGTCTCAGAATAACGATGTTAAAAATTTGGACACCGCTCTGAGTGAAGAAAATTTCAACCTAAAGGAGGATAATGTTATATTGACTGAGGAGGAAATAGAAAAATTTCATGACAAATCCCACTCTGTACAGTTAGGATATCAGGGGAACTTACCTAATTTGACAGAGACAGACTTATTACCAGATGGATATTCTGTGCCATCCTCGGTTATGGAGCAACCAGAGGATATTGTTTTGGAGAAAGATTATCCAGCTCACATATGGCCGCATGTTAAGAAAATATTCTTAGATAAATATCCTCAAGTGGTCAGTCGTCACAGCTTGGACCGAGGTTACATATCCGACACATTGGGATATTATAATATAGCTTTGAAACCTAATGTGTCCCTTCCTAGACACAAAAAACTCTACTACCTGGATCCTGGAGGTTCCAGCATGATGAGAGATATTTTGGAATTTCTGGTAAAAGTTAATGTCATCAGTAAATCAAAGACTTCTGGAAGTGAAATCAGTCAATTTGCTTCACCATGCTTTTTGGTACAAAGGGCTGGAAATGACCAGTCAGACAAGGCCAGAGGAAAAGCAGCCAGGCTGGTTGTGAACTATAAATTATTGAATCAGGCTATTAAAATTGAACCCATAACACTGAGTAATTTTGAACTCATATTAGGACAAGTAAGGGGGGCAGCTTTATTCTCTAGTATAGATTTAAAAAGTGCTTTTCAATCAATAGAAATTTCACCTAAGTCTAGAAAATTAACTACATTTGCTACACAGTTTGGATCATATGAAATGAATACTTTGTGTACTGGACTAGCCAGTTCACCAAATGCCCTTGCCCGCTTTTGTGACGTTATGCTTAATTATATCCCTACTAGAGATGAAAAGGGAGATATAAAATTAGACAAAGGGGGATATCCTATCATGACTCCTGATTATCTTAATGGTATGGCTATTTATTATGACGACGTTTTAATTTACTCTAAGGCCAAGGCTACTTATAAAGAGACTGTAGAGCATCATTTTGCCTTGATAGACAAAATTATAGGAAGGTTAGCGTTCCACCGAACTAAGTTAGACATGAGTAAGGCTAATTTAGCTAAGAGTAGAATAAATTTCTTGGGCTGGTTCCTAACAAATGATTACTTGATAGCGGACCCTAAGCGAATCGAAAAAATTAAAAACTCAGAATTTCCCACTTCTGTAAAACAGATGAGAAGTTGGTTGGGAATGTTAAATACTTTGAGGCTTACACTAAATTTTTCTATACTGGATGAGACCTCTTGTTTGACTCCTTTAACCTCGTCTCTTCTTAAAAAGTGGGACCCTAGTCAAGAGCAAAGGGAGGCTTTTAAAAGGGCAAACGGTTTGTTAACAAGGGCCCCCTTATATTCAAAGGTAGTCATGGCGGGCGCCCCCAAAATATTAATGACTGACGCCAGTTCAGCCTCAAATTCTCACTACTCATGTGTGTTAGCACAAATAGTTCCTAGTAAAAATCCTGAGATTACGGTACCATATTATTTAAACTTAGATGACAAATGTCATCAAATTATTTTCGATAATAATTTACCTTCAAGACCAGTACCTTTACAGGCTGAGGGCGTAACAGATAAGGATTATCTTTATGAGCTAAAATTAAAACATCCACCGGAGCACTTATACCTGGAAGATCCAAACATGGGATATGGGGACAACGTTACTAATTCTTTGGGGATAAGTATTCAACTAATTTTAAAATTACACAAGTGTAGTCAGAATTACACAGATCTTTGCAAAAAGATTCATGACAAACTTAGAGATCATATAGGCTTTTATAGAATTTTACAAGATGATTTTTACGGAGATCATGATAAAATGAAACAGTATATGCGGGATATAAAAGAGGGGAAATTAATAATAGATAAAAATTTGCAAATTATAGAAGTTATGGCTATAGCTCTTTATAGAACTATTGTAGTGGTAAATTCCACTGAAGCAGTGGATGGCTTGCCTATTATTTATTTAAACCCTTCAACTGAGAAGCCACATTTTTATATGTTGTTATACAAGAGGGGAGATCTATTTGTGATAAGGCCAACTCTTTTAGATTGCAAACCTGAGTATAGTCTAAGTAAACACGCCGGATCTTTTGAGATTATTTTATATCACTCTAAAGTCGTACCAGATATGGCTAAGTCCAATCCCATCTATCAATTAGAATTATTTGCTTTGTTGGGATCTTTAGAGGTCACAGAAAAGCTCAGGGGTAATGATGAGACTTTAGCATTAGTTGATAATAAGGTTGTCTATTTTCTGTATCATAATTTGGTAATTAAGTCTAGCACAAAACTAACTAATTGGGGACATAAATTACACCAGTATAAATTCTTAAAATTGGCTTTTATAAGCAGCCAAAAGAATCCTTCTGATTGGCTTAGCAGACAATTTCAAGTCAGTGTACCTGAGATTAAAAGAATTGATCTGCCTAGTTACGTGAGCACCGAGCTGGACGAGAACATGCCAGACGAGACCATGAGCAGCTTGGATTGGTCAGAATGGGTCAAATCCCATCCCGAATACCTGGTGACCATCAATGACACAGGGACAAAGAAGGTCAACCAGATAAAAATGGACATCACAATTGGAGATAATAAAGCCAGAGAAAGCCAATGGATTAAAGATGGTAGCCGAGATAACAAATTCCCTGACTTAAAAGACGTCAACAACAGAACCTATGCTGAATTTGAAGCAGTCTACAAAAGCAGAAAAAGAGACAACATTAGAAGCAGCTTTAATGAAAGGAGAGAAGAAGTGATTTCTCCAGACAATTACGCTACATTGTGTCAGATCAAGGCGGACATCATAAGGAGCAAACACATAAGAGCTACTCGCCTACACAAGAAAACAAGGGGATCAGGTTTATCTCCCCATTATATCAAACGAAATGTAGGAGCCATCTTTGATCCAATACGAAGTTTAGAAGAGGACATAACACCTGAAACAATAGCTGAATATCAACAAGAAGAGTTTCCTGAAGAGTGGGCAAAAGCCACACTAGGAGGTAACCATGATGAAACACACAAACCTAGACCACCGTATGAAATACACTTTGGATTACTACTGATGCATAGGGGAAGTAGTGATAATAAATTGAGATTTCCAAGTAAACCCAAGATCATGCTTCCCACAAAGTTGTTATCTAGATTTGTGGCTATGGCACATTTGGCCTCCAACCATTCTGGAGCAAGAAGGATGCAGCTCATGTTATCCAGGTATTACCACCCAAAACTTCTCAAGATGACAGTCAAATACTCCACCTCTTGCTTAGCATGCCTACTTGTTAATGGACATCATAGAATGGAAAAACTAGGATTGTTCCCACTGGATAATGATCCAGGAGAAGTATTGCACATGGACCTCATAGAATCTCTTGGTACAGCATCAGGATTCAATCACATATTATGTGTGAAGGAACCTATAAGCAACTTTATACAGCTCATTCCAATGGTGGGTAAGACCACTGCTGAGTTCTTGCACATCTTTGCAACCATCATCTTCCCACTGTGGCACCCAAGGGCTTTGTTTTGCGACAATGCCTCTTTCTTTGTGTCCAAGGAGACCATCAGGACCCTGCACAGTATGGGGACCAGGATGCTGCACAGCACCGCCTACTCTGGAATGAGCCACGGCGGCGTGGAACGCTATGTTGGGCTCACCAAGGTTGCATTTAAGAAAGTTTTAGCAGCAGAACCCAACTACAACTGGTCATTCTTATCATCCACAGTTTCACACCTGCACAACACCTCTAAGTTACCAAAGAGTGGTTACTCTCCATATGAGATCCTGTTCGGTTGCAGGACACATATGAGCCGCTCATTCTTGGACCTGGAGATCACTCCCAAGGTACATCCTGCTCTGAAAAATGAGAAAGTAGGATTAGAGGTCAAATTTAAGGAAATTCAAGAAATCCTTAAAACAGCTAGAGAAGCTATCACTAAAGACAGAGATGACCGCACAGAACGAGTAAACAAGAACAGAGTAGTCAGAGATATCAACGTGGGTGATATCGTCTTTGTCAGAGACAGGACCAAGACACTGGGGAGCACAAAACCCTTGGCCACCACATTCCACCTGGATCCATTCATAGTTATCCAAGTGCCAGCCAAGGCAGTTTTGGCCCGAAGAATATCTGACAGCTTTGTAGTCAGACGAAACAGGAATGAAATCAAACTATACAAATCTATGGATCCTGACTTTAATGACTTACCCGAGATAGTCAAGAAGATTTGCACAAGTGATTATCATAACATCTCCCCACAAGACCTCAAGGAATTACTAAATACTGACGACCTAGACTTTGAAAAATTTTCAAAGGAGGAAGACGAGGTGTTGGAGGAGGTAATAGCTACCAAAGAAGAGATGAGTGAAACTCCTGTAGCAGAAGTTACCTCAAGGGAGGAGATAGAAGAGAAAATATTAGAAGAGGATAACCCAGAGATCAAAGAGGATGGACCTCAAACAAGATCTAAGACCGCTCAACAGCTAGAAAAAGCAGCTACAGAGGATAATATAGAGAAGGAAGTACATTTTGATGCTACAGCCGAAAAACCACAGGTAAAGTTTTTCTAAGTAAAAATATCTAATATTTGACTCAAAAATATTCACAGGACTGATTGAAGAATGATGACCACATTACTGATACTCATACTAGGATTACAATGCATTAATGGTTTTAGATTTTTTTATTCTCAAAGTGATAGTGAAACAATCTATCAATTTGAGGATGAGTTACTCATACATACAATAATTAGTTTTACTAAAGAAACACTAGCTTTTCCTACGCATATGAAAGCTCAATGGGGTAAACTAATTAAACCTTTTGATTTAACTCCAGTAATTATTGCTAAAATGGAGAATGAAGTTACCATTCAATTTAATGATTTGGAAGCCTGGATTAAAAGGCTATTATTATTAGAGGAGGATATAAAATCCTCTAGGGAAATCATCAAATTAACTAAACCTATGCATTATGGGGATAATACTACAGTAGCGCTTGACTCAGATTTTGAGTCACAGATTAAAACAAATATAGACGACTATGTTACTAAATTGGTTACCATTATGGAAACAGCCGGACAAATTGAGTCAATAGATAAGAATAATATTTTGCCGGGTATGATTACTATGTTCGAATTGCTTAATGAAGATTTAAAAACTTATGTAACGGAATATGAAAAAATACATGAGGCTGTTACACTAGCCCAAAGAAAAGTGGTCTCTGACGAACTTAGGGACAGTATTATTGACGGAACTAAGGATGTTGATGGGCCCTTAAAACTTGAAATAATTCATATCGGAAAAGAGGGGAATAATTTCATTGTTTATACCACTAGGGTTTTATGGAAGAACCCAATATCGGGTTATTATTTGGTACCAATAAGTTATTACTCATATTTTATTACCGGGCAATATTTTCTCACTAATAGACATCAATATGTAAGAAAATTTACTAAGGTTGAGAGGGAAGTGGGATATCACCTACATGCCAAATTATGCCTTGAGGCACTAAATAATCATCACCTTCCTAACACACTCCAACATTGTAAATTTGCTCATTCGTCGGAAAGTTTTTTCCCAACTGAAAATGGTGTTATGTTTTATAACATATCAACCTCCAGCATATCAGCCATTAATAAGCAATTAACATTATCCTATAAGTACGAACAGTTACCTTTTCATGTTACTTTTAATGGGTCTTTAGAATTTTATGATAGAGATATAGGAAATGTACAAATTACTAGATACGCATTGCCCTCCACTGAAGTAACCGAATTTAGTGAGGACGACAGAAAATTAATCAAAGATAAATTTCATTCTTTGGAAGAAATTGATGACACTAACTATATAACGCTGATTTTACAAAAAGAGTATGAAGGAATCATACTTAACATTTCATTCATTTCGATATTGGGATTACTATATTACATTTGTAGAGCTATTTATCATAAAATAAAAATGAGAAAGGTTAAAACCAAATCTATCCATAAAGCTATGACTAAAAGAGTCAAAGCTAGTAAAAAGGAAAACCTTCCTCTTTTCTTTTAAATTAATAAATAACTCTACATGTAAATAATACGCTAAAATAATTAAGTCATATCTCCAATTTTTTTAGGAGAAACACGCTGATACAAATGAACAGCTACAACCTACAACACAAAACATTGCTAAGTGCGCAACCGTGTTTTCTAACACACCGGAGGTTGTCAGAAGGGTGACAAATTCATTGAAACATAAGGCAGAATTTTTCGATTTTTTAATTAAGCATAACCCCAGCTTTTTAGAAGCACTCGATAGGGACATTAATTATATGAGTACGCATTTCGAGGATCTGAAAAAAGGGGATATTTTTGAACATTTAATGGATAACTATGGCATATTTAATAGATTTTACACTAGGGGCAGGATACAAACAGGTATACTTTCATTCGACGGGCTTACTTTTCATTTTTCTTTTTACGCCCTTATGAATACCCTAACTTCGGAAGAATTAGTCCCATTTATATGCAAATGCAAATAAAACCCCAATGTAAAATCTACCAATATATCCATATACGGCGAATATGATAATAACATGATTTTAAACAGCATATTCGCCCCATATGAATAACATCCGCTTTTATTACCAGCCAAACATGATACCATATTCGGACAATTCACCTTATACACAATGAGTAACATTTCATTTTTTTATATAAACACCCCTAAGTAAACAGCGTGCTATTATCAATCCAATACCAGTTATGTATTTGAATTTAAAATTACTTTCCGAAATTTTTTACACTATCCTATTAGGTTACACCTCTATTACTCGCGGATTTTTACAAATTCGTTAACATAATTGGTTTACCCGAACTTTAACTATAAGTTAATTACAGGTTTCTTACATGAATATATGACTTTACCGCGTAAAATCAAACTAATGAGGTTAGCCTAATATCAGTCAATTTCGAATACAGCAACAGTTAACACCATTCAACATAAAGTTAAAATTTATCACGCGCATGTGACAAATAATTAGATAAAAATATCAATCTAAGCGCAATTAAGTTATTAAAAAAAAATAACCCTTAAGTTAATAGTTAAGACAAGATCAGCAATTTCTCATTTTCGCCCAGCATGGATAAAACAGACAAAGGTAACACTAAATAACAG
>ERZ887849.3878-NODE-3878-length-10899-cov-9.041959_pt1 | contig 10899 bp, 8 predicted proteins | sample MGYA00521267_ERZ887849 | MGnify/ENA primary metagenome ERZ887849 (study PRJEB32303, sample SAMEA104408601) | aquatic metagenome | biome: Brackish water; feature: Pelagic; material: water | place: Baltic Sea | collected 2014-06-06T16:11:00 | depth 2,863 m ... | reverse complement strand
CTTCCGAATGCCGCTTCCATTGATATTGATCCATCTTCAAGAGTGTAACACTCCACATAATCTGATTTAGGCATAAATGTGTGTTTTCGGCAATTTTTACATTGAAAAATCACATCATCTAAAGGAGTCTCCTTCGACCACAATATTACATTCTCTTGGAAGCAAGACATGCAGTGCAAATAAATTTTTAAATAATCCTTAACCATAGTTCTTGAATTGCTGGATTAGAATTCAAATACAATTAACAAATTATATCTCGGTAATGAGCATTCCTGATGTATCATCATTTTAAATTTATTTTAGCTTCAAAAGTATTGCTACAATATTCATTTTTCTTATATTGTTTGGCTTAACTACTAACACAAAATCAAACATATATAGGTATGAAAGGTTTCAAAAGGTGTTCAAATGGACATTTCTACAAAGAAGATTTACAAACATGCCCACACTGTTCAGGTGGAGCTGCTGATAACGATTTAGGAAAAACAAAAGTAAACACCAATCAAGGGGGCGACTTTGATAAAACCCAAATCTTTGGACAAGGGGGAGGCGGGAATGAAGCTACAAATACTGGTGTAGGGAATGATTCCACTCAAGTATTTGGTTCAGGCTCATCTTCAGCTTCTAAGGGAAGAGATTTAGACAGAACATACATCGGAGGAGTTACTGATGAAGACGATTCAGGTGATGTAACTGCTGCACAACCCAGAGCACAGCGAAAAATTGTTGGATGGTTGGTCTCATTTACACTCGATCCAATGGGAGTTGATTATAGAATCTATGAAGGAAGTAATTCAGTTGGAAAGGATACTAAAAATACAATTACCATAACTTCTGATCATACAATTTCTGGTGAACATGTTAATATTCTTTTTAGAAGAGATCAATTCCACATCAAAGATAAGATGACAACAAACGGAACATTTTTGAATGGTGAAGATATGGAAGTTGAGAAGGCATACTCATTGAAAGATGGTGATGAGGTGAAAATGGGTGATACTATTTTCACGTTCAAAACATGGTACTGATAAATCTACGCTATTATGAATAAGTTTATTTTATTGTCAATTCTGTTGGCAACATTTTTTCCAGTGCAGTTAATTGCACAGGATATTCAAATTGTAAACATTAAAGAAGACGGGTTCCCGAAATATTCTGGGGAATTGATCGTTCGAGACCCTTCCGGAATAGATTCATCTGAAGTCGTTTTCATGGAAGGCGATTCTGTTCTAAATGTTGAATTTGAGAGTGGGAGATTCGCAAGTGAAGCAAAAGGAAACAAAAGTGTTTTGATTTTGGTATTGAATCATCAAGCACACAGAAACCGTACAAAATGGTATCAAAATGTAATTAAGTCGGCAATAAATGATGGGTTGATTAAGGAAGGCGACGAGTTTGCGATTCAATCCTTTGACTGTAATCGCCCTGAGTATGGTTCAGTAGAGAAACAGTTATTGTATCCAGGATCGCCAGTTTTTGTTGGCACCAATAATGATCTTGTTTCTCAGGTGAATGGTATTGATTTAACTCTTAATAGGCATAGGAACAATTGCCAAACTAAGGGGGATATTTATGGAGCGATATATGAAGCCCTCGAGGTCTATAATAAGGTGAAGACTGATCTTCCAAAGTCGATAGTTGTAATGGCTGACGATTGGAGTGTAGTTGAACAAGTAAAAGAACAAGGAATTACCAATCGAGCTTCAAATTATAACATTGCCGTTTATGGGGTAACATTCTATATTAATATTAAACGAGATTATGGAATTGGTCAAGTTTGTAAAGATACATATGGCGAATTCTTTATCGATAAATCAAATGATATTTCATTGGCAAGCGAAGCATTCATTGATTTTGGAAATAAAATGTATCAACGCTCACAGGGAGTTTCTTATCCATTTAACTTTAATTCTCCATTTTCGAAAGATGGAAAGGCACATGCTGTAAAGGTTTCCCACAAGAATCAAGTGAGCGTGTTTAAATATGAATCACCTTCAATGTCAATGACGGAATGGATGGGTGAAAATCCTTTGTTGACTGGTGGAATTGCTTTACTATTTGTACTGCTTATAATCATAGTTATTCTTCTTTCTAAGAAGAATAAAAAAGCTAAAGAAGAAAAGGAACGAATCCAGAAAGAGGAATTAAGAAAGGTTGAAGAACAGCAAAAGGCGGCAGGCTTGAAAGTAGCACAGCAAGATGCAGAAATCAATCGAATGAAAGACTCTGTACGTCAAAAAGAGCAAGAGATACAAGATAAGCTAGCTGCTGAGAAAAAAGCGGAAGAAGATCTAGCGAATCTTCAATTGATGTCTGCCAAAGGTAGTTTGCCATGGCTATCGTTCGAATACCAGGGCAATACGGGAAATTTTGAATTAAATGCACCTCAATTTACCGTTGGACGTGATGAAATCAATAATTATAAAATTAATCTACCAATCGTTTCTAGACAGCATTTTAAAATTGAATTCAAGGCAGGTGGATATATGTTAACCGACCTTGACAGTTCAAATGGCACTGTAGTGAACGGTAATCGAGTATCAACAACTATTATTAAACATGGTGATGTCATTTCAATTGGAGATGTGCACCTAACATTTCACGTCTAAATTATGAGTGATGTACAAATGAATTTCGACCATTTTTCTTTGTCCGATGTGGGTAAGGTGAGAAAGGCGAATGAAGATAACTGCGGTGATAGAATGACTACGAATGGCTATGTTTTTACCGTCTGTGATGGAATGGGAGGACATGTAGGTGGGGCAACAGCATCTAAAATTGCAATCGATAGTATTTTGAATTTTTTCGATAATCCTGTCCAAAATATTTATGTTGGAATAAACGATGCGCTAAGATATGCTAATTCGCAAGTCTATAATGCAGCACTTGAAAATCCTGAGTTGAAAGGTATGGGAACTACGGCTACCATTCTTTTAATAAACAACACAGATTGTTATATTGGACATGTTGGCGATAGTCGAATTTATTTAAAGTCAGCGGGTAAACTGAATAGAATTACAAAAGATCATTCTTTTGTGCAGCAATTGGTTGACCAGGGACTAATAGAAGATGCTGATGCTGAAAATCATCCAAAGAAAAATCAAATTCTTCAAGCCATTGGAATTAAGCCCAATGTTGAACCTACGGTTTGTGAAGCTCCAATTCAACCTAAAAAAGGAGATTGCTTTCTATTGTGTTCGGATGGATTAAATGGAATGATTTCAGACAATGAGATTGAAGGATTAGTAAATGAAAATGACCTCCCAGAATCATGTCAGCAATTAATCAATGCCGCGAATGACGCAGGTGGGAAAGATAATGTAACGGCTACGCTTGTGGCAATTACTGAGTCACCATATGCTATATCAACATTCAAAGAATTTAACCCTGTAATAGGAGGGACAAGCACAATAATTGAGGAAAGAGCGCCCGAAACCATTAAACCAAAATCGAAAAAATTACTATATATCATTCTGGGATCTGCTACCTTGATAATCACAGCACTTTGTTTATGGATTTTTACGACAGGAACAAATACTGATGAGAAGAAAAAGGATGTAAAACCGAAAACAGAAAAGAAAGTAGATTCTGCGAAAGATGATGATAAGGAGAAACTAGACGACGGTAAAACGAAGCCTGATGGAAGTGACGACAAGCCAGATGCTGTCCGAAATACACCTCAACCAGTATCAAATGGTGGCGCTTCTGCTACTCCGGCAGAACCTGCAGTAGAATCTGTAGTAGACCCCGTTCCACCACCGGAAGAAGAGAAAAAAGAAGAAGATAACGCAGAAGATGGTAAGAATTTGATTCATTAAATGAAGAAAATAGGATCAAATATCGAATTGGTAGAAAAACTCAACGAGGGAGGAACCGCAATTGTACATCTAGGTGTCAATACTTGGACTGGTTTTCCGGTGGCTGTAAAAGAGCTTAAGAAAAACTTTTTCAAGTCTGATTTTGTTCGTGAAAAATTCAAAGCAGAGGCAAATAAGTATTTGTATTTAAATCATCCAAATATTGTTAAGCTACATGATTTTATTGAAGAGGGAGATTCACATTACCTTGTTATGGAGCTTATCGAAGGATTTAATTTGAATGAATATCAGAACAAAGTAACAGGACCAATGCCTATTTCTATGGCTGCCTTATTGATTTCGGAAACATTGAAAGCACTAGCGTATGCGCATCAGCAGGGTGTTGTGCACCTAGATATTAAACCTTCGAATATTATGCTTTCAAATAAAGAGGAAATTAAAGTACTTGATTTTGGAATTTCGCAGGATACTAAGGAAGGACAATCGGAAAAGTTGTTAGGTACTCCTTCTTACATGAGTCCTGAGCAAATAAGTAGTGAAAAGATTGACCATCGGTCAGATATATATGCAGTGGGAATCACTTTGTTTGAGTTAATCACCGGACGAACGCCTTTCGTGAATAGTGAAAATCGTGAAGCTTTATTTAAAGCAATAAAAAATGACCCTGTTCCAACCATTTTAGGAAGTCCCGTGATTAATGCAATCATTCAAAAGGCGACAGCCAAGAATAAGGAGAATCGATATCAATCTTGCGATGAGTTTTTTAATGATTTAATAGCAGTAATATAATGGCTATTAAGTTGATTAAAATAGGTCGGTCAGAACAAAATGACATTGTAATTGATGATTCTTCGGTATCTCGATTTCATATAGAGTTATTTCAGGATGAAGACGGAAATGTCTTTATGACAGAACTGGGTTCCACCAATGGATCAACTGTTAATGGGACCCGTCTGAAAGATTCAATAATTTTGATGCCAAATGATATTGTAAAATTAGGGACAGCACCCCCAATTCCTTGGCAAAATTATTTTAATGATATTCCAGTAATCGTTGGAGGAGACTCTGTTGCCAAGAATGATTCAGGTGATTTTATAAAATCAAATTCAAACAATTGGGTACTGGGTGGGGTTATTGTGGCTTTGGTTGCTCTAGTTGTTATTTTCGGATTTCTATATAGTGATTCGTTGTTTGGAACCTCAGATAATGCTTCCGGAAAGGATAATAAATCAACTTCAGTTAGCAAGGAAAAGGGCAATGGAAATAATGAAACGATTGGACCACATAAAGACAATAAGAGGTACCCACCTAAGAAAAGAATTCCATTACCAACTAGTAATCCAATCAACTATGATTTCAGCTGTATGGATAATAGCACATTAAATGAAATGTCAGATCTTGAGGTGGATGTGATAGAAGCTCTTGAAATCGTAGTAAGTGTTGCTGACGAAATGCGTGTTGGTAAACAACTCTATGAAGGATGCCAATATGAATATAATTTTTTGAATGGTAATCGATTGAATAAATTGAAGGAAATCAAACGAAAACTAGTTGCAGGAATTAAAAATCCTAGAGGCTTCAACTATCATATCTATTTAATTGAATCCACAGATGTCAATGCATTTACCGCAGGCGGATACATTTTTGTCACTACTGGTATGTATGATTATGCTCAAAACGAAGATGAACTTGCTTGTATTATTGGACATGAAATTGCCCACAATGAGTGTAAACATATCAATTATCAACTTAAGAAACAGATGGCATTGCGATCCATACTTGGAGAGTACTTTGACTCGGCATCCGAAGCTTTGGATTATTTTTTAACTACACCATTTAATCAGAAAAAAGAAACTGAATGTGATTTTCACGGAATTGATTACGCTGTGACGGCTGGATACAACAGTTGTAAGGTAATTAATCTTTGGTCAAGAATGAGTGAAGGCGAAACAGAAACAGACATTATCGACGGTATAATGCGCACCCACCCTTATTCATCGAAGCGAAGTGCTTGCTGTAGAAACCACATTGTAACGAATTATAACTTCTCATGTAATTAAAATGAAGACGTACAAACTTGGAATAGTAATCGATAAGAGGCGTGTAGCGAAATTCGTAATAACCGCGGGATCTGATATCGTTATCGGTAAAGATTCTGGACAGTCAAATATGGTGCAGGTACAACATCCAAATTTGTCAAGACAGCATGCTCAATTGATGATGGACGCCAATGGTGAATTGTACCTTGTAGATTTGAATAGTACAAATGGTGTATTTATTAATAACCGCCGAATAAATCCAAATGTTCCTTATCCATTAAAGCAGACTGATATCGTTTCTTTTGTAGAAGGAAACCAAATTCAATTGGTATTTAATCCAGATGATTTTGAGTCAGGGAAACCTCGTCCGACCAAAGAAAAGGTTTTGGATTCGGATACAAACATTATGGGATTGTTTCGTAATCAGAATATTGTTACGATAGGTAGAAGCTCAGCGTGTGATTTAGTACTTAGTCATCAAGCAATAAGTAAGCGGCATGCCTCAATTGAGAAAAAATCGAACGGACAGTTTTATCTGAAAGACTTAGGTTCTCTGAATGGAACATTTCTAAATGGAAGGCATATTACGAGTGAAACTCGTGTAACAGAAGAGGATTCTATCCTTATTGGACGTTTTCAAGTATCACTCAAGGGAGAAGCTAAAAAATTATCGGAAGAAATAACAATTCGTGCTGAACGAATTGTGAAGCAATATAAGGGGGGATATCAGGGATTAAAACAAAGTAGTTTTGAGATTCCTTCTGAATCAATGCTTGCAGTAATGGGGCCTTCAGGTTGTGGTAAATCTACTTTATTAAAGGCACTTTGTGGAGATTCTCCACCGTCCAGTGGTAGCGTTTATATGCTTGGATTTGAATTTAATTCACACTATGACTTCTTAAAAACTCAAATTGGATATGTTCCTCAAGATGATATTGTGCATCGCGAATTAACGATCGATCAATCATTATACTATGCTGCGAAATTGCGTATGCCTCAAGCGACAGAGGCAAATATTCGTGAGAAAATTGATGAAGTTTTAAGAGAATTAAAAATTGATCACATACGCGATAGTCTTGTTGGAAAAATTAGTGGAGGTCAACGCAAACGTGTATCAATTGCTGTTGAGATTCTAACAGATCCTATGATTTTATTTCTTGATGAGCCGACATCTCCACTTGACCCCCAGACAATTGAAGAGTTCCTGGGGATTTTACGCCGCTTATCGAAAAAAGGAACTACAGTAATCACAGTTACCCACAAACCCGGTGATTTGGAGTATATGGACTCCGTCATATTTATGGCTGAAGGTGGACATATTGCGTATCAAGATTCAGTCGATGCATGTTTAGACTATTTCAAAGTAGCGTCTATTCCGAAAGTATACGGACTATTGGAAGGTGAGATGGCCACGCCATGGATAGAGAAATGGAAACGAACAATGGGAGGCGATACCTCTGGAGCTTCATCACCTCAAGTTATAGAGAAGGGGAAGTCAAATCCATTCTTGCAATACCGATGGTTGACGCAGCGCTATTTCAATATCAAGTTAAATGATAAAATGAGTACTGCTGTTATGATTGGCCAAGCTCCAATTATAGCAGCATTGATTTGTATTATTTTTTCAAAAGTAACTCCAGCAGTACCATTCCTAATAGCTATTTGTGCAATTTGGTTTGGTGCCAGTAATGCGGCGAGAGAAATTGTTGGAGAGCTTCCAATTTACAAACGGGAACGAATGTTCAATCAGGGTATTTTGCCTTATATTTTTTCTAAAATAACGGTCCTAGGAGTATTCTCAGCTATACAGGCAGTCCTTTTTGCAGGGATATTAAGTTTGTTTTATTCGACGGATTCGGATACTTCCGTTGCTTGGAATGATCCATTTATGACTTTTAGTTGGATGCTCACTATTTCAATCGCCTCTTTGATGATGGGATTGTTGCTTTCAGCTATAGCAAATACATCTGAAAAAGTAATGACCATTGTTCCAATTGCATTAATACCGCAAATTATGTTAGCAGGAGTTGTAGCTCCAATACAGAGTAAATTCGTCGAATTTTTGAGTTACATAACATTATCAAGATGGGGCACTGAAGGATTGAGTATTATTCAGGAAAATGTTGTTGTGCCAGCAGGAGATGTTCAGCAGGTAGAAGGCACCGGAGTTTTGGGTGCAGATAATATGCCTATTGACCCTGAGTTTGAAATAATAACAAAGGATAGCGTTATGGATGCAGCATCAAATCTTAACACTCAATTTCACGAATCGTATTCTAATTTCGGAGAATTACAGAACACGTTAACGCTTGATGCCGCAGCAATGGGGATTTTAACCTTGATTTTCTTCATCGGAATTTACATTGCATTGAAAAGAAAAGATCCTATTAAAATTAAATAAGCTATGAATCGAGAACTATCAATTGGAAGAACACCTGAAAATGACATATTAATTCCTGATGCATCTGTATCAAGACAACATGCTAGTTTGATCATTTCAGGAGATTCTATTTCGATAAGAGATAATGGCTCCAGCAACGGAACGTTTATCAATGGAATGCAAATAACGGGCCTGGCTCAGCTACGAAAAAACGACATTCTGAAAGTTGGTAATTCGCTGGTGCCTTGGATGAATTATGTTGACATGGCAGGAGGGTCAGTAAAAACTGAAATTGGGAATCATTCAAACCCGAAACCAGTCAAAAGCTCAGAAGTATTGCAAGATTTACCTAATTCTTCAGGAGCCCAAACTTGTGGCATTTTAGGTCTCATTTTCTCATTAGGTCTTATCGGAATAATATTAAATATTATTGCATTAAGCATAGCTGGCGGGGCAATTTCAAAGTATAGATTGAATCCTGATTTATATACAGAGAGGTCATTTCGTAAGGCAAAAGCAGGGCAAACAATGGGGATTATTGGCTTAGCAGTGTTCGGTTTTGTTTTAATAGTAGTAATAGCTGCGAATAGTTAATTATGATAGGAAGTAAAGTAAATAATTATGAAATCTTGTCTCTCATTGGTGAGGGAGGAATGGGGAACGTATTTCTCGCCGAAGATAAAAAGTTAGGTCGAAAAGCTGCGATAAAAGCTATCCTTCCACATTTGGCGAAGAACCAGCATATCAGAGATCGATTCGTGAATGAATTAAAGACCATGTCTCGTCTTCAGCATGAAAACATCGTGAATTTGTATGATTATATTGTAGAAGAAGAAAGATTGTACTTGATTATGGAGCATGTTGATGGTTCTCCATTAGATGAATACCTCGAAAATCTCGGAAGGCCTTTAGAAGAAGACTTAGCGATTGAGATAACAAAACAAATAGTTTCTGCTTGTCAACATGCCCATTCCAAAGGGGTTGTACATCGTGATATTAAGCCATCCAATATAATGATTACGAAAGAGGGAATAGTCAAAATACTTGATTTTGGAATCGCAAAAATTATCAACGAAGAAGTTAATAAACTGACAAAAACAGGACTTCAAATTGGTACCGTATACTATATGGCACCTGAGCAAGTTCAAGGAAAGGATGTTTCATTTCAAACAGACATCTATTCCATTGGAGTGACTCTTTATCAGTTAATTACAGGTGATAAACCATATTCAGACCTAACGAATGAATACCAGATTTACGAGAAAATAGTTAAAGAGGACTTACCTGATCCATCAGCTATGCGTCCTGAGCTTTCGATATATATTGGGAAAGTTGTTTCCAAGGCAACCCGGAAAGCCCCTTCAGATAGATTCAAAAATTGTGATGAATTTCTCAAAGTTTTGGATGAAAAAGAAATGTATAAGGCAAAATATAAGAACCAATCAACTGGACACGAAAATATTACTAAAACCAAGGCCCAGACGCACTCTGCAACAAACAATGCTACTATTAGAACGAGCAATGAGAGGCAAATTAGTTTGCCAAATGCGACAGGAGCTCTTGTGTTTGGGATACTCGGTGTTCTTTTTAGTTGGATGGGAATACTTGCAGTAGTGGGTGTGATCCTTGATATTATTGCTCTTTCATTGGCTACAGGTAGTATAAGTAAATATAAAAAGAATCCTGACCTCTACACAAGGAGTTCATTGGGTAATGCTAAAACAGGGCAGGTTTTAGGAATTATTGGCCTTTGTTTGTTTAGTATAATACTAATTGGTTTCATTCTGGTTTTGGGAGTATGAGGTAAATGAATTAAACTTTAGCTTTTAAAATTTAATTAAGAAAATGTGGTCAAAATAATGCTTTATGATAGGAAAACAACTACTTAACTACAAAATAGTATCTCTCATAGGCGAAGGCGGAATGGGTAACGTCTATTTAGGCGAGCATGTTTCTATAGGGCGTAAAGTGGCTATTAAAGTCCTTCGACCTGAACTGGCAAGTAAGGAAGAAATACGTGGCCGGTTCAAGAATGAAGCAGCCGTTATGGCACATCTACAACACCCAGGCATCGTTGGATTAATTGATTATTTAGAACAAGATGATGGCTTGTATTTGATCATGGAATATGTTGAAGGAATCGAATTTACAGATTTGCTCAAATCGCTAGATGAGCCATTGCCAATTGATCGTGCAAAGGACATCATGAAAAAGGTGTTGAGTGCTTTCGCTTATGCACATAAGAATAATATTGTGCATAGAGATGTGAAACCATCCAACATTCTTTTAACCAAAAGCGATGAAGTAAAAGTGCTTGATTTTGGAATAGCTAAACTTATTGGAAGCACAGAATTCAACCTAACAAAAACAGGAACACAAGTAGGAACAGTATACTATATGTCGCCAGAGCAGGTTAAGGCAAAGGAATTGGATCATCGTTCAGATGTTTACTCACTTGGCGTTACGTTCTATGAGTTATTGGCTGGCTTCTGTCCATATAAATCAATGACATCTGAATTTGAGGTTTACGAAAAAATAGTTCGTGAGCCCTTATTGCCATTGACCGAAGTGATGGGGGAAGAATATGCTCAAGTATGGAGTGTTATTCAAAAAGCAACAGAGAAAGAAGTTGAGGATCGCTTCCAAAATTGTGAGGAATTTA
>ERZ887849.3872-NODE-3872-length-10911-cov-8.657977_pt1 | contig 10911 bp, 8 predicted proteins | sample MGYA00521267_ERZ887849 | MGnify/ENA primary metagenome ERZ887849 (study PRJEB32303, sample SAMEA104408601) | aquatic metagenome | biome: Brackish water; feature: Pelagic; material: water | place: Baltic Sea | collected 2014-06-06T16:11:00 | depth 2,863 m ... | reverse complement strand
GCATCTTTATTTTTTCGATATCGACCACGGGACGTGTAAATACATCTTCCTCCAGCAGACCCTAGAATGGGCACAGAGACTAGAAAACTAGTTGTTATAAAATAACCAGCACATTATTTTGTCTAGTTCTAAATAAACAATACAGATTATTAAAGGATTAAAGTTATTAATTAGATTTTAAAATTAGCAAGTTTATAATTTTATAAAACACATGAAAGGAATTATTTTTAATATTGCGGAAAGCTATCTAATAGAAACGTATGGCGAAGAAATGTTTGATGAAATTATTGACGAGTGCAATCTTGAAACGATAGATCCTTTTGTTGCTCCAGGCACATATCCTGATAGTGACTTGCTTGAGATTTTAGTTCAAACAACAAAAAAAGTAAATATAACTATTGACAATCTTTTGAAGGATTTAGGAAGATATGCTTTCTTTAAATTAGCAGATAGATATCCTTATTTTCTCGAGCCCTATAGTTCTCCTAAGGACTTTTTATTGACTGTTGACGATGTTATTCACGTAGAAGTTAAAAAATTATATGCGAATAGTTATTTGCCGACATTTCAATACCAAGAGCCATCAGAGAACGAGTTGATTATAACGTATTTTAGTAAAAGAAAATTATATCCTCTTATGGAGGGACTAATTAATGGTGTTTCTGATTACTTCAATAAGCCTATTCATCAAACGCATAAGATATATCAGAAAAATGGCAATGAGTTTTGCGATTTTCATTTAAATTTTGAGAATGAGTAAGATTATCGATTACGATAAAAAACTTCAAAGGGCTAATCGGAAGGTTCAAATTTTGGAGGAAATGGTAGAAGTTAAAACGCGTGATTTTTATATGGTCAATAAGTCTTTGCTTAATATGAATAAAGAGTTACAGCAGTTTACTTATTTAGTAAGTCATGATCTAAATGAACCTTTAAGAACAATCAATAATTTTTCTGTGATGTTGTTGAATAAAACGAAAGATTTGCTAGACGATGCTTCAATGCTATATCTTGATTATATCCTGGATTCCACAGTTCGCATGCAAACACTCTTACAAGGATTATTGGATCACTCGCAAATAAACGACAGGGAGAAGGAAAAAAGTCTTCTTGATCTCAACCATTTAATTAGAGAAATTAAGGTTGATATGAATAGTTCAATTGCTGCTAAAAAGGTATTATTTAAATATGATAGACTACCAAAAATATTAACATATCCGACGGAGTTACGTGTATTATTTCAAAATTTGATATCTAATGCTATCAAGTTTTCAAAAGTAGATATTCCTCCCATCATAAGTATATCCTGCCAGGAAAAAAATAAATTTTGGGAATTTTGTTTGGAGGATAATGGTATCGGAATAGATTCAAAAAATTATAAACGCATCTTTCTTGTCTTTCAACGGCTTCATTCCAGGAGGGCCTATGAAGGAACTGGTATTGGCTTGGCTCATTGTAAAAAAATAGTAGAAGATTTACATGGAGGAAAGATTTGGATCGAATCTACATTAGGGCAGGGAACATCTATGTTTTTCACAATATCCAAAGAATAGAGTTTTTTCGGCTTTTTTAATCCGAATATCGTTCTTAATCCTACAGTGAAAATTGAAATTGAAAAAATGGTGATATTCAATGCCAAATAATAGGGGTTAGTTCTTGTTCCAACATAAGTTATATCACTTACCCATACAGCGTCAGGTTTTTCAATTTCTATTGTGCTTACTAGATTTTTATGCTTTCTAAATCGATGATGCGAGTCAGTTATAATGTGGTATCGTTTTCTAGGCTCTGTTAACATATGCTCGGCACTTAATATTCTAAAAAGCTTATCTCTACCTACATTTAGAACCATTAATTGTTCTTTGAGTAAATAATATAGTTTTTTACCCCCAATTCAGGCACCTTATTGAATGGGTAAATCTCACAGAAAATTTTAAACGCTCTTACTCTTCTCGCAATCAATTGCGTGTATTGGGAACCGAAATCTAGTATGATTACTTTGTCATGCATATTAGTGCAACAGTAAGCATATTAATTTTTAGTACTGTGCCTGTTAATGAACATTTTTTGATGAACAAAACAAACGGGATTAGATGGGTGAATTAATGACTAGGTGCCTTTGTGGGTTTCTAAAAGGAGAAGGCCTTAAAGCTAGAATGGTTTATATTTGTTAAGGATTGACACCATATTGGAGGTATTTATAATTTGGATTGGTTTTTGATTTATTATTGTTCTAAATTCAAGGAAGAATGTTGAAGAAGATTATTATAGCTTTATTGGTGCTCATTGTATTAGTTATTGCAGGAGTAGCTGCGGTGCCCACCCTTTTCAAGGATGAGATAAATGCTAAAATAAAGGAGCAAATTAATTTGAAAGTTAAAGCTGATGTAGATTATAGCTCTTATGATTTAAGTATTGTTCGAAACTTTCCTGATTTGTTTTTCACCCTCAATGATTTAACTGTTGTGGGTAGAAATGATTTTGAAGGAGATACTCTTGCTGATATTGAACAGTTGGGGATTGGATTGGAGCTAATGAAATTTATCAGGGGAGAAGAACTTTTGATTAATTCGGTTTATCTCTATCATCCTAAAGTAATCGCTTATCAATTGTTGACTGAAAATGGAGACACTTTAACAAACTATGACATACTACCCAGCACTGAAGAAGTAGCAGAATCCGACTTGATTGATATTACAGCGCGAGATATTCAAATTGAAGAAGGTAATATTTATTTCAAGGATTTTATTTCTGGTACAGAACTTATTGCCAAAAATTTAAATTTGGATGCTGCCATAGAATACATCGATGATTTGGCTGAACTACAAGCTAAAACGACAATTTCTTCTTTAAGCTTTAGTGATGGAAAGATCAGTTATTTGAATGAAGTAAAGCTTAATGCATGGATAGATTTAAGTGCGGATTTAACTAAAGATTCTTTTACTTTAAAGGATAATCAAATTGCCCTGAATGCCTTGAGCATATCTGCGGATGGATCTGTAGTTTTGAAAGATGAAGAAACTACTCAGTTAGATCTTTCATTTTCAGCAGAAAAGAGTTCTTTTAAAGAACTACTATCACTTATTCCTCCAAGTTATTTGAAGGATTATGAAGATCTTGAGGCAAGCGGAAATTTTACCCTGAATGGAAGTGCTAAAGGGGATTTGACGGCTAAGCGTAATCCCGCTTTTGATCTTAAGCTTAGTATTGAAAATGGAAGTGTGCATTATCCTGACTTACCATCAAGTATCGAAAAGATTTACCTAGATGTCAATTTAAAAAATAACAGTTCTCAGCTAGAGCAAATGAGCGTAAGCATCCCAAAAGCAAATTTTGAAGTTGCCGGAGAGCCAGTTGAAATGTCCCTCTATGCACAAAACGCTTTGGGAGATCCTAAGGTGGATCTCAAACTTAAGGGGAACATAGATTTAAGCAAAGTGCCTGATTACTACCCATTAGAAGGCGTCCGGTCCATTGCAGGGCGAATGAATGCAAATGTGTCTTTTAAAGGCCTATTAAGTGATGTGGAAAATGAAAATTATGAAAATGTTGACTTTGCTGGTGATTTGAAAGTTGACAATTTCAAGTACGATTCGGAAGATTTACCAATGCCGCTTGAAGTGGAAAACTTGGCAGTAGAGTTCACCCCTAAATACGCTAAACTTACAGCCAAGCAAGCCCGTATTGGAGAATCGGATTTCAATATTGAGGGTAATGTAGAAAACTTAATTAATTATGTACTTGCTGATGGCACCGCTAAAGGGAATTTATACATCGTATCTAATTCCATTAATTTGGATCAGTTAATGGGAGATGAAAACCAAGAAAGTAGTGAAACTTCAACTGCCACCAAAGTGCCTAGTAATTTCGACTTTACTACAAGTTTAAAGGCGAATAAGGTTTACTTTGATGGCTTGGAGATGAATAATGTTGACGGTGGAGTGCAAATTAGAAATGAAACTTTAGTCTTGGATAAATTATCCGCTAACCTGTTAGGTGGCTCGGCTAAAATAAATGGAAGTTATAGCACTAAAGATACAGGTAAGCCTGCTTTGACATTTGCTTATGATATTGAAAAATTCGATATCAAACAAACCTTTGAATATTTTAATGCTGTTAAAGCCATTGCTCCTATGGCTAAATATTTAACAGGTAACTTTAGTACGGATATGAGTTTAAATTCATTTCTGAATAACGATTTAAGTCTAGATTTAGCTGCGTTAAATGGGCTTGGTGAAGTGCGTATTCCTTACGCTACTTTCAATGATTTGCCTATTTTCCAAAAAGTAAGTGAGGCGATTAAATTACCTGCATTTGATAAACCCTCATTAAATAATGCTTGGACCGTTCTTAAGTTTGAGGATGGTAAAGTTAATGTTGAACCTTTTCAAATTAAAATGAAGGATATCGTGATGGATGTTCAAGGGAGTAATGGCTTTGATCAAACAATTGATTATACGATGAAGTTGAGTGTGCCTTCTGACAAGTTTGGTGGTGCCGCAAGTTTAGCAAATGATTTTTTATCGAAGCAAAAAATTCCCATATTTAATTTGGCTGTACCCCAACAGCTGACTTTCCACTTGAATGTAGGAGGAATGTTAGATAATCCAACTGTGAGTATTATTAAAGTTACAGCTGACCAAGCAGATAAAGGCATTAAGGATCAAATTAAAGACAATGTAAAGGACCAGTTGGATAATGCAAAAGAACAGGCCAAGGAAGAAGTAGAGAAGGTGAAAGAAGAGATTAAGGGCAATTTTATTGGCTCTAAAGACAAGGTGAAAGAAGATGCTAAAAATGAAATTGATAAAGCCAAAGAAGACCTAAAAGAGAATGTTAAAGACAAGCTTAAAGGATTTGCTTGGTAGTAGAATAACTATGTCTAGCAGGGTCCTCTGCGAGAAACCCTGCTAGGGTAGATGCTCACACAGGGTCTCTCGAAGAGGATCCCGAGTGTAGTTGTCCACTTTTTCTTACATCTTGCTATACTTAAGCATGGTTCAATACCATTTCGCATTACCAATAAGGCTAATTTTAGCCAATTTAAGCGACTTTTAAATTTTATGATTTTAAAACATTTGATTAAAAGGTGATAATCTCATTTAAACCCATTTTTAGCTGTTCTAAGCGATTGTTGTGGTGAACTGTTGGATTGTGGATAATTAGGGTCTTTTGACAGCTTAAAAAGTGGGCTATAAGCACTGGATTTCTTATCTTTGATACTAATTATAAAACTTAAATTTATTGTCATTATGAGCAAGGAAGAAGACGACATAAAAAATCAAAATAGTGTGGATTACGGCGCGGATGATATTAAGTCACTGAAAGGACTGGAAGCGGTAAGAATGCGACCCGGAATGTATGTAGGTGGAACAGATTCACGAGCATTACATCATTTATTAAATGAAGTATTAGATAACTCTATAGATGAGGCCTTAGCGGGTCACTGTGATACGATTGATATTATCATTCATGAGAATAACTCAATTACCGTTAAAGATAATGGTAGAGGTATTCCTATTGGGGTGAATAAAGAGTCTGGATTATCAGCGCTAGAGTTGGTAATGACCTCATTGCACGCTGGTGGTAAATTCGATAAGAATTCGTACAAAGTATCTGGTGGTTTGAATGGTGTAGGGGTATCCTGTGTGAATGCACTTTCTTCTCATTTAAAAGCGGAGATTCATCGGGAAGGAAAAATCGTTGTACAAGAATATTCTGAAGGTAAAGCTTTAGGGCCTCCTGAAGAAATTGGTAAGGCGACTGATAATGGAACTTCGGTTACCTTTTTACCAGATGCAACAATTTTCGATGATGTTACTTTTGTCTCTGAAAAGATTTCTAACAGACTTCGCGAAATGTCTTTCTTGAATAAGAGGGTTCGTATGAACTTTACAGATGAACGCTTTGTGGAAGATGACAAGCCTTTATTCATGACCTTTTATAGTGAGAATGGTTTAGTTGAATTTGTTAAGCACATTGACAAAGCTCGAACTTCATTATTAGAAGAACCTATTTTCATCTCAGGTGGAGAAGATGGGGTAGAGATCGATGTAGCGATGCAATATAATACTGGTTACTCTGAGAACTTGGTTTCTTATTGTAATAACATCAACACCTATAATGGAGGTACGCACGTAAACGGATTTAAAAGAGCCATCACACATTACTTTAAAAAGTATGGAGACAACAACGGTTTCTTTTCGAAATTAAAGTTTACCGTATCTGGAGAGGATTTTAGAGAAGGTTTAACTTCTGTAATATCAGTTAAAGTACCTAATCCGCAGTTTAAGAGTCAAACGAAAGATGAGTTGACTAACTCAGAGTTAGTGAGTTTGGTTTCTCAATCTGTAGGTAGAGTATTAGAAGCTTATTTGGAGGAAAATCCTAAGGAAGCAAGGCAAATTATTGATAAAGTAATTATAGCAGCCACTGCTCGTCATGCAGCACGTAAAGCACGCGAGGCTGTTCAGCGTAAGAACGTATTGTCTGGTGCTGGTTTACCAGGAAAGTTAGCTGATTGCTCAAATAAAGATCCTGAAGTAGGCGAAATTTACTTGGTAGAGGGAGATTCTGCAGGTGGAACAGCTAAGCAAGGAAGAGATCGTTCTTTTCAAGCGATTATGCCTTTAAGAGGTAAGATCTTGAATGTAGAGAAAGCTTTAGAATATAAGATCTATGAGAACGAAGAAATCAAGAACATGTTTATGGCGCTTGGTGTGCGTATCGGAACGCCAGAAGATGATAAAGCATTAGATATATCAAAATTGAGATATCACAAGATCATCATCATGTGTGATGCGGATGTAGATGGTAGCCACATTGTTACTTTAATTTTGACATTCTTCTTCCGTTATCTAAGACCTCTTGTAGAGCAAGGGTACGTTTATATTGCGGCACCTCCATTGTATCTAGTTAAGAAAGGTAAAGAGTTCCAATATTGTTGGAATGATGAAGAGCGTGATCAAGCTGTTGCTCGTATCGGTAAAGGAAAAGATAATACCGTAGGCATCCAACGTTATAAAGGTTTGGGAGAGATGAATGCAGAGCAGTTGTGGGAAACTACCATGGATCCTGATACTCGTACGCTTCGTCAAATTCATATCGATAGTCCTACGGAAGCGGATAAGGTATTCTCTACCTTAATGGGTGATGAAGTTCCTCCTCGTAGAGAGTTTATTGAATCTCATGCAAAGTTTGCTAAGATTGATGTTTAGTATTTAGTACTAATTATATATCATATGGAAATGCCATTCGTCTTTGATGAATGGCATTTCTTATTGTTCATTTTTTCTTATTTTTCAGTTAGTCAACAATCTTCAAATCCATGAAATAGTTTAGATAGCTAATTGTATTTCTACTCTTTATTCTAACTGCTTGTAACCCGATCCTGATTTTACAGGCTGAATGTTTTTTACACCGATTTCTTTCGTTTGACTCGCCGATTGGACGCTTGAACTTTCCGAATGACAACAAACCCAACAAGGAATATAAGGGGAATGCTAAACAAATAATACCTCTTGTTGAAAGGTTTTTCTACATAATACGCTGCTTGCTCAATACTCGTGGTGAATGAAATTGGAACAGTTCTTCTAAATATAGTATGGTGGTTTTCTTGGTCATTATATATGTTAAACATCAATGAATTACTTACTATGAATACTCTTCCCTTTTCAAATTCAAAAATATAATTGCTTAGAAGGGAATCGCCTTCAACATAATCTTTAATTACAGCTATAAGTTTAATTGAATCTTGATTGCTATCCAAGAATGTGATCGTAGACCGAACATAATCAAAAAAAGCATCATCAAAAGCTGTCTGATCTTGAGAAAACTCTAATTCGGGTTTATATTGGTATAATGCATTCCGAATTGTCCATGGAAGTTCTGCATGCACAAGAATGTTTGATTCATTCTCTTGAATAGTAAAAAAGGCTTCGTTGGAATCATTAGCAAATGCGCTTAAAAAGCTAATTGTTATTAAACTCAACAAAAGGTTTTGCCCAGTTAAATTGGAAACCTTCTCTTTGGCCGGTAACAAATCATCAGTATAAAGGATATATGCATCTTGCGAAGTCATCAAATGACCACCATTTGTTCTTTTTTCATTGGCAGAACTACCCGTAAACAAAAATTTAACAAGCCTAAAAATGGTGAATTCAAAAAAAGATAATAAACGGCTTAAGTTCATGCCTATAATTACGCACTTAAGCTCGGCATTGTTTCGCTAAATATCTTCTTCTTTCTTATCTATTTCACCTGCACACCAAGCACAATCCTTCTTGCCACAACCCTTAGGCACGCAATGCTCAGCATATATAAAAATAGTATTCTAATCACACTTCGATTGATTCTGCATTTCAGGAAGTAACTCTCCAAAATTATCGAATTCATTATACTTTTTCCAATCGCCAGCAATTGGTGCGTAGCGCATATGTTCGGGGATGCCAAAGGCGTCAATCAATTGGATAGCATGTGGGCCAAGTTCCTTGCACAGATCTCTGGCATATTCGGGAATTCTCTTACCCATATTTGGCGACAGAACACCATTGGATACAAACCATCCCAAATCTTTCTCAATCCAATCAATTGCCGATAGTGAAAGTAGTTTAGATAACATGGGTTTTAATTGTTCATCGCAATCATTCAATTTAGCCATGCCTGATTCAAAAATTACTCGTTCCGCGTAGGCTTGAGCTAAGCCTTGAATCAAATCTGATTCCTCATACATCCAGGTTTTATAAAGGCTTTCGCCTTTCTTCTTGCCACTATTTAACTTTAAGGCTAATTCGGTAAGTAAGATAGTTTCTCTTACTTCAAGCAATCGATAAACATACTTGTGATTAGTCAATTTTCTAGCGATAAGACCTTTTACTAAATGCTGAATTATAGTAGGTAGGTGACTGGTTAACATTTCTTTGGTAATTGCTTTTTTATCTGCTTTGCCTAATAGTTCTTTCGCTATTTTCTGCATCAACACCCGATTGTCGCCTTCCGCGGTAATACCTGCATGGCCACCAACAATTCCTTCACCTAAGCGATTAGCCGCTAGAAAGCCTTGTCCACCACATCGCTCTCTACAGGTAGTGGCGGTGTTTTCTGAATGCCAAGAGATCTGCGTTTTCATAGCACAACAAAGCAATAGGACTTCTAATTCTTCTTCTTTCGTTTTGACCTCAGTTGAGTACTTGTCTTTGGCCAAATTCAAAGCAATATTATGTATGTAGGTTTGAGCTAACAAGGGGAGAAGCGCACGCTGTTGTAATTGATAATTCATGATTGGTGTATCACTTTCACCTTCTGGTCCGACAGCCAGACGAGAACTGGCGTAACGAATAGAGGTGTCTAGGCATACCTTAGCGCTACCTAAAGTCATAGAGGCAATACATAAACGACCACTTAACAACTGATCAGCTAAGCTTAAGAAACGACCTCGTTTGCTTTTAACAGCACTTGTAAAATTACCTTCAGGGGTAATGCTTGAAGAAGCATCTAACATATATTCTCTTGGAATACGTACTTGATCAAAACCGATGCTGGCATTATCTACGCCGTTAACGCCAATTTTGTAGCCCATATCCCAAACGGTGACACCAGGTAGAACTTTTCTATTTTTATCTCTAATAGGAACTAGGAATCCATGAATTCCTTCATTCACATTCTTGTTCATTAATTGGGCAAATACAACTACATAATGTGCGTGAATAGCCCCATTTGTAATCCAGTATTTACGTGCACTAACTTCTGGAGTATGTACGATAAACTCTTTGCTATCTGCGTCATAGGTAGCAGTTGTTTTCATTTCAACGGCATTGTTGCCATAAGCTAATTCAGTTAAGCCGAAACAACCAACTGATTCTAAACTATCAATATCCTTTAAAAGTAAGTCATGATGGGGTTGGGTACCCAATTTAAGAATGGTTCCTCCAAACAGATTGAATTGTACCGTCATCTTTGTAGCCACAGAGCCATCCATCATTCCAACGGCTTCATGAACAGAGAAAATACGACGAGGGTTATTCTTGAAGTCAAGAACTGAAATCATTTTATGATCACAAATCTTTTGAAGTCGTTTAAGAGCCAATTCTCTTTCTTCTGCTAAAGGGATATTATAACGAGGAATAAATAAGGGATCTTTAAACAAGTCTCTGAGCTGCGCTCTCGTTTCATGGTTATCATGCTCCAACAAATTTTGCATTTTAGCATGATCAAACTCCAATTCCTTTCTTAAACTACTCATAGCTTATTTCTTTATTTCATAAATGTAAATAAATACTACATTAAACTTGAATAAGAAGCCGTTGATTTTAAGGAATTAATTAAGCTGCTGATAGACTGCAGACATATCTTTGGCTCCCCAGCTATCAATTGAAGCTTTGGAGTGTTTTAACTGACCATTTAAAGATCCACCAATCCCTTCATTATCAAAGGTAATTACGCCGTAGTCGTTCTCCGCTAGAAAACTAGCAAATGAATTATAGAATTGTCTTTTGATTCCTGTTGCAGGAGCAATGAAAATTGTAGCCTTGTACGCGTGAGGTTTGTATATTGTTGTTTGCAGAGATACCTTGTCTATCCTGGAAATTATTTGGTCTGTTACTTCAGCCATTATTATTACTTATTCTTCAATACTTACAACGAAAATTGGAACTGAAAAAATGGAGAAATAATTCGTTCGGTTCTTGAATTAACAACAGACAAATCATAGGGGATAAGGTTGATTTCTAAACCAATGTTGATATATATCTTATCAGCTACTTGATATTGATAGCCCGCACCACCAAAAACATTTCCCTGACGTAAAGGGGCATATTGTACCGTGTTACGATTGATGTAGGTCTTCTGATAGACTCCTCTGAATTGGGCAAATAGACCTTCCCAAACATATAATCGAACATAGTTATTACTTCC
>ERZ887849.3864-NODE-3864-length-10923-cov-6.497056_pt1 | contig 10923 bp, 8 predicted proteins | sample MGYA00521267_ERZ887849 | MGnify/ENA primary metagenome ERZ887849 (study PRJEB32303, sample SAMEA104408601) | aquatic metagenome | biome: Brackish water; feature: Pelagic; material: water | place: Baltic Sea | collected 2014-06-06T16:11:00 | depth 2,863 m ... | reverse complement strand
CAGATCATCTGAAATCCTTATATAAAATTGGTGAAAGTGTAGTTGTAAGTGGTCGCATTGATTTTTTTAATAAACAAAAACAAATAACGCACCCTGACTATGTGGTTTCAATTGCCAATCGACATACTATTCCAGCGATTGAACCTATTTATCCTTTATCTGCTGGTTTAAGACAGGGACTGCTGCGAAAAACAACTCAGACTGTATTAAACAAAATTCCAGAACTATCTGAATGGATTGACAATTCTTTACTAAAAGAACAAAACTGGCCCAATTTTAAGCAGGCATTATATAAATCTCATAACCCTGAAAATGAAGCTGATTTAGATGCTAATTCCACACATAGAAAAAGATTAGCATTTGATGAACTGCTGGCAAATCAACTTGCCTTAACCCTAATAAGAGAACAGCAATCCAATACCGCATTAATAGATCCTGTGATAGGTGATGATAGCTTTATTGAAAGATTTATTTCATCCCTTCCCTTTACAATGACATCTGCTCAATGCACGGTTTTAGACGAAATTACAATAGATCAAAAAAGTCCCAAACGAATGTTAAGGCTGCTTCAAGGAGATGTTGGCTCAGGAAAAACATTGGTTGCATTAGTTGCTTTATTGCGTGCTATTACGGCTGGAAAACAGGCTGCATTATTAGCCCCAACTGAACTTTTAAGTAAACAACATTATCAAACTATCTCTCTCCTATTAAGCGAATTTGACATAGCACCTGTATTATTAATAGGAAGCCTTTCCTCTAAGCGTAAACAAGAAATACATTCTGACCTAAAATCAGGTAAAATATCATTTGTTATTGGCACTCACGCATTAATAACAGAAAATGCTGAGTTCAAAGATTTGGGATTGGCTGTGGTTGACGAGCAACATCGTTTTGGCGTTAAACAACGCCTTGAGTTAGGTGAAAAAGGAGGTGGGTGCGATGTATTGATTATGACAGCAACTCCTATTCCAAGAACTCTTGCAATGACTGCTTATGGAGATTTAAGCGTATCTAAACTAGATGAAAAACCAGCAGGAAGAAAAGAAATACGCACCGCGACATTTCAAATTAATAGATTAAATGAGGTGGTTGATAGGTTATCAACAGCCATTAAAAATGGAAACAGAGCCTATTGGATTTGTCCATTAATTGAGGAAAGTGACAAATTAGATATTGCTGCAGCAGAGGACAGACATAAAATACTTCAAAATCTTTTGCCTTATGCTAATCCTGTGTTAGCTCATGGTAAAATGAAACCTGACGAACGAGATAAAGCAATGCAGGCTTTTCAAACTGGACAAAGCCAGTTGCTTATCGCAACAACCGTAGTAGAGGTTGGTGTCGACGTTCCAGAAGCTTCAATAATTATAATAGAACATGCAGAACGGTTTGGTCTAGCGCAACTTCATCAATTACGTGGCCGTGTTGGCAGAAGTGATATTCAATCATCCTGTCTTTTGCTATATCAATCACCCTTGAGTGAAACAGCAAAAGCACGACTAGATATTATGCGAAAAACCAATGATGGTTTTTTAATTGCAGAGGAAGATTTACGCCTCCGAGGCCCAGGCGAAGTGTTAGGACAAAAACAATCTGGCGTTCCTGAATTTAAATTAGCTAATCTTGGATTACATTCAGATCTATTATCAACAGCTAGAAGACAAGCACAAATAATATTATCAAAAGACCCTAATCTTACTAGTGAGCAAGGCAGAGCCTGTAGAATATTAATGGGGTTATTTGAACAAGATACTGCAGTTCGTTTTTTATATTCAGGATAAAGCCCATTTATCTAACTAAAAAAATTAAATTTTGCGTACAAAAATTAGGCTTCTTTTTGGCTAGAAACATTCTTTTTAGTTTTTTTGGCAGATTTTTCTGGTGTTACTATCCCTGCAGATACAACTAATTTTATGGCATCTTCAACAGCCATATCAAGATATGTCAACTCTGCCTTAGGGCATAAAAGAAGAAAACCAGAGGTAGGATTTGGTGTGGTAGGAACAAAAACATTGACAATCTCAGTATCGATTTTCTCATCAATTTCGCCTTTAGCTACACCAGTTACAAAACCAATTACATAAGTACCTTTACGAGGATATTCTAAAATTACTGCATCACGAAACGCGTCAGATTGCGTAGCTACCACAGTCTCTAAAATCTGTTTTGAGCTTCCATAAATTGTTCTAACAACAGGCATGCTATTCAACACACGCTCACCCAAATGAACAATCCATCTCCCTAAAAATCCAGTGGTAAGCGCCCCTAGCAAAGTGATAGAAACAAAACCAATTATAATCCCATAGCCAGGAAAAATGCCAAATCCAGGAACCCAACTAGTAATAAATCTAATAAGTTCTTTTGGCAGTAAATTAACAACTTGTTTATCTATTAAGTCGATAGCAATCCATGTGATGTAGGTAGTAAGAAACACAGGAGCTGATAGCAATAGACCAGCCAAAAACCATCGTCTAATATTACCAAATACTGACTTATGCTGAGAGATTTCAGTTTGATTTTCTGGCTGATAATCTGTCATAACAGTACTCCAATGAAATAAAAATGGCTATTATTTTCTAAATAGAACATCACACTACCTTAATGCGAATAATATATCACCTTCTAATTTAAAAATTAAATATATCTATAGTCAAAAAACGAGCCCTTAAATGAAATACCAAAAAAATACATCTTTAAATATCGAAAAAATTACTGAAAACATAACAGAGCTTGTGCATATTATGGAACGATTAAGAGATAAAGAAAATGGATGTGAGTGGGATGTTCAACAAACTTATGATTCAATTGCTCCTTATACCATTGAAGAATCATACGAAGTTGTTGAAGCTATTTATGAAAAAGATATGACTAAACTGTGTGATGAATTAGGAGATTTATTGTTACAAGTTGTTTTTCATTCCCAAATAGCCCGTGAAAATAACCATTTCCAGTTGCAAGATGTTATATCATCTGTCTGTAAAAAAATGGTAAGGCGTCACCCTCATATATTTGGAGATGTTGTAGATAAAAATGTGAGTTCGATCAGAAAATCGTGGGAAGATATCAAACAAAAAGAAAGAGAAAAACAATCAAAAAACAAAGATAATTTCAGTCTGTTAGATGGAATAAGCACAACATTACCTGCTGTAACGCGCGCCATGAAGCTACAACAAAGAGCAGCAAAAATTGGTTTTGATTGGCCAAATATAGATTCTGTGTTTGATAAAATGCATGAAGAAATTGAAGAACTTAAAATGGAGTTTGAACAGGGTCAAATTGACCAAACCAGGGTTCAAGATGAAGTAGGAGATATCTTGTTTGTTGCAACTAATATATCGCGTGTTGCTGGGTTTGAACCAGAAACTTCACTTATATTGGCTAATCGAAAATTTGAGAGTCGATTTAAGCAAATGGAAAAGCAAGCAAAATTAGATAACCAAAAACTAGAAAATTTAACATTAGAACAGTTAGAAAATTACTGGCAATTAGCTAAAAAGAGCGAAAATAAATAGGATTATTTAAAATCATATTATTTATTTAATATGCAATAAAATCAGAAACCGCTCGCCAGGCATTTACATCACGCACAAATAAAACCGCGTCATTTTTTTTAAAATCTATCTCTCTGAAAACCAATTCAGGATAGCTTATTTGTCCTGACTTGCCACCAGATGCCTTTGTAAATAAATGTACTGGCGCATGGTCCCATGGTGTTGTTATTGAATGAAAAATAAACTCAATTTGAGCATTCGCTAGCATAGTTGCTTCTATACCTGCACTGCCAATAAAACGCCTATTTTCTAACATTTTGAATTTTTCACGAATGTTATTTTTAAATGACAAATCAAGATGTCTAAGAGAGGCTGTGCAATTTAGCTTATGAGTGTCAGGCGTATTTATAGGTTTATTGATTATATCTTTATAACTAGTACCGAACTGCTTTTGCTTTATCTGAACGCCAGATTGAGTAGCAAAATAACATTCTCCTGTTAAAGGCACATATATCCATGATGCTTGTGTCACGCCATTTTCTAATAAAGCAATCATAGAACAAAAATGATTATTGCCATTTACAAAATTTTTGGTTCCATCAATAGGATCAACTGTCCAAACCACCTTATTTTTTAAATTGCTAAGAACATTTTTATTCAGCGCAACCGCCTCTTCACCTATCACACAAGAAGTATCAATCAGTTTGAGCAATGCGTCTGTTATCGCAAGTTCAGCCTCTTTATCTGCTATTGTAACATAATCATCAGGGCCTGATTTTGTATCAATCTGCTGGTCAGATAAATTATTAAAATAAGGCAAAATTATTGTTTCAGATACATTTACAAGAAGCAATGTAAGCTTATCTCTCATTTCTTCATTAACTATCATGATAACTCTAAATGCAACTTTTAGTGAGAATTATCATCTGAAAATTGCTCCTGCAGATCAATTGTTGAAGCTGGCATTATGGTTGATACAGCGTGTTTATATACCAGCTGAATATGTCCCTCACGTTTTAATAAAATGGAGTAATTGTCAAACCACGTAATCAAGCCCTGTAATTTTATTCCATTAATTAAAAATATTGTGACTGAAATGTGCTGATGTCTGGCTGTATTTAAAAATACATCCTGTAAATTCTGTTTTTTTTCCATGTTGTTTTCCTTAAATAACAGATGGCAACTTACACTGCTGTTTCTAAATAGGCACTTCTCAAGGCCATAGCAACTGGGCCAGCATTGCCATCCGCAATTAAGTGATCATCAAGTTGAATTATAGGAGTTACGATTGCTGTTGCGCTGGTAACAAATAACTCTTTAGCGTTAATTGCTTCTTCTACAGTAAAAGAGCGCTCAACCACCTTATATTGATGCATTCCAGCAATCTCGGTCAAACGTAATTTTGTTATACCGTTCAAAATGGCGCTACTAGCTTTTCTTGTAACAAGTTGGTTTTCACTATCTATCATCCATAAGTTAGAAGAAGCACCTTCTGTAATAGTTCCATCTTTTAAAACCATTATGGCCTCAAATGCGTCTTGTTCAACTGCTTCTTGTTTTGCAATACAATTTGGCAATAATTGGATAGTTTTAATATCGCGTCTATCCCACCTTTGGTCTGGAGTTGTAATGGCTTTTCGTCCGTCAATATGAAGGGTGATTGAAGTAGGCTTAGCAGTTACAACTAATGCAGGCGCAACATCTGTAGGAAAGTGATGCGCTCTGTGTGCCACACCTCGTGTAACTTGCAGATAAAGCAATCCATTAGTGATTAAATTTGCCCTAATTAATCGTTTAAAAATCTGCTTTATTGTCGTTTCTGAATATGTGAATTCTAAAGATATTTCATTAAGAGAACGCTTTAATCTATTGAAATGACCATCAAAATCTATCATTTTTTTATTAAGAACTAATACTACTTCGTAAACGCCATCTCCAAATTGATAGCCTCTATCCTCAATATGTACTGAGGCATTTTTATGAAGAAGATAACGACCATTTACGTACGCAATTCGAGACATATTTACTTTTTTACCCTCTCAATTATAAATTTTTAACCAAAAATAATTTTTTTATTAGAATCAATCTTCATACATATATCCTTATTTTGCAGATAATATGTTCTCGGCTTGTCTAGATTTCCCTTGTTTCGCAAAAAGAACCACATGGTCCCCCGCCTCTATTATAGTATCACCTCTTGCGGCAATCACTTGTTGCCCACGTAACACGGCGCCAACAGTCACCCCTTTTGGGATTCTTGATTTACGCAATGGAAGCCCAACTATGTCTGAACCAGACAATGCTTCAGCTTCTAACACCTCTCCTAATCCTTGTACAATTGAATGAACATCTATAATCCTGCCTCGTCTAATATGTTCAAGCACGGAGGATACAGTGATTTGAGGGGGATTAATAACAACATCTACTCCTAGCGTACTAATCAGCGGCAAGAAGCCTTGCATATTCACAAGTACAACTGCATATTTAGCCCCAATCCTTTTTGCTAATAATGCAGAGAGAATATTTACCTCATCATCATTAGAAACCGCAACAAATGTCTCAGAAGAGCCGACACTTGCCTCTTTTAATATTTCTGCATCCAATACGTCACCACAAATCACACTTGTATTTGATAATTTAGCAGCAATATTTTTTGCCTGATCCTTATGGAGTTCAATAATTTTTGTTTTTATTCCGCTATTGCCAGCTTCTATTTCCTGAGCTAACAGCAATCCAATATTACCCCCACCAGCAATTACCATTGAAGAAGTTTGATGTTCGTGATGCCCAAATGCAGCCATAGCTCGCTCCAGATGTTCCGTATCACATACGAAATAAACTCTATCTCCTGTTTTCAACTCATCTGTTCCATCTCTTGATATGGTAACTAGATTTTCTCGAAGAATAGCAACAATGGTTATCGACAAATCTGGAAATAAATCGGTGAGATGGCGAAGAGGTGTGTCAATGATAGGGCAATTATCATCACATAATACGCCTACCAGCTGTAACTTACCGCCGCATAATTCTTTTACATCAAACGCTCCTGGGAGCCGTAATTGCCTGCTTACGGCAGAAGCAACTTCTTGTTCAGGAGAGATGATAAAATCAATTGGCATATTATCATCGGTAAAAATCTTACTTTCCAGATCTGAACGTAAATACGCGCCAGAGCGAATTCTTGCTATTTTTGTGGGCGTATTAAACAGGCTATGTGCCATTTGACAAGCAACCATATTAACTTCATCTGACTCTGTAACTGCAATGATTAGCTCAGCCTGTGCCAGACCTGCTTGTTCCAAAACATTTGGATGCGAGGCAAGCCCAACAATCGCCGATAAGTCAGCCTGTTCAGCGATGCGTTGTACCTTCTCTTCATCATGATCAATGACCGTAACGTCATTTTGTTCTGCTGCGAGATGGGTGGCAATCGCACTTCCAACAATGCCGGCGCCACAAATTACTATCCTCATTTATATACAACCCTTACATTTGACATTTTTGTTATATCTAACACAAGCAACAAAAAAAACACGTTATTTAACTATCAGACACCCCAATTGATTTTAGTTTTCTGTGCAGTGCTGAGCGCTCCATTTCAACAAACCTAGCCATTTGAGATATATTTCCATCAAATCTCTCCAACTGAGATAAAAAATATATTCTTTCAAATTTTTCTCTTGCTTCTCGCAATGGGGAAGAAAGAAAACTTTCACTCAAATCTTGTCTTTCAGTCTTTAAAGTTTGATTCTGAGCCAATTCTGGTAAGGCGGATACACTAATAGGCTCATCATTTTCGTCTGATGATAAGATCATTATCGTTTCAATAATATTTTTTAGCTGCCTTACTGACCCTGGCCAAGCTAGTGAGCGAAGGGCATTTAATAGATCATCCCCTAACTTAACAGGCCTTTTACCAAGCAATTCTGCCTGTTGTTGGACAAAATATTTAGCAAGTAATGGAATATCTTCTCGCCGCTGAGATAATTCAGGAACCAAAACATTCACCACAGCGAGCCTATAATACAAATCTTCCCTTAGTCGTCCTTTTTTAATCATTTCAATAGGATTATTGTTTGTTGCAGAAATAATGCGCACATCTGACACAATTTCAGCTGACCCTCCAACTCGCCTAAATCTCTGTTCTGTAACTGCACGTAATATACGTGCCTGCATGGCTTGCGATAAATCACAAATTTCATCAAAGTAAATAGTTCCAAGATGTGCTTGTTCTAGTAAGCCTACTATTCTTCGACCATATTGAAATATTTCAGAGCCAAATAATTCAGCATCTGCTTTTTCGCCAGATAGACGGCTACATGAGACTACAACAAATGGATGCTCCGAACGAGATGATTTTTCATGAATTAGTCTAGCAACAGTCTCTTTACCTGAACCAGGTCTTCCTTGAATCAAAACTCGACTTGCCGTAGGGGCTATTTTCTCAACATCATTTTTCAGCTGTTTAATTTTGGCAGAATTACCAATCAGATCTGGCTGCTTTTGAATTGCAGTGCGATTTCTTAATAACTGATTTTCAACCTCTAATTTTTTAGCTTGTAACGCTCTTTTAACTGTTAATAGTAAGCGCTCAGCTTTAAATGGTTTTTCCACAAAATCATAAGCGCCATTTCGAATAGCCTCTACTGCGGTGGATATTGTTCCATGACCTGAAATCATTAATATTGGCATATCTGGATAAATTTCTTTACACCAATTAAGTAACTCAAGACCGTCCATATCAGAATCTCGCATCCAAATATCTAAAATCGCACATGAGGGCAATTTTTTAGAGACAATATCGCGGGCTTCTTGCGCATTAGCTGCTTGCGCCGAGGAAAATCCCTCATCTTCTAACGTAAGACTTAGTAATGAGCGGATATCAGGTTCATCATCTACGATTAGAATTTCTTCACTCATTATGCATCACCTTTTGATATAACGTCGCTAGATATGGGAATCGTTATGAGTATCTGCGCTCCCCCTTTTGAATAATTCTGCAATTTTATATGTCCTGCATGGTTTTGAATAATTTTTTGGGCAATAGATAAACCAAGACCAGTTCCTTTATCACGACCTGTTACATATGGCTCAAATAATTCTGATAGATTTTTTGATTCAAACCCAGGTCCATTATCCCTGATCTCAATATAGGCAGTCCTTTTATCCCGAGTTAATTCTACTATAATAGTTGGATTTTTAATATTATTTTCAATAAGTGCATCTAAAGCATTTTGCAGCAAATTAGCTATTAATTGCCTAATCAAACCAGAATCTGCGTCAATAAATACGCTATTATCTGGATTTTCCAATGAGATTTTTATGTTATTTTCTTCATTTTGATAGAGTTGAATTTGTTCTTGAATTATTTTTGTTAAATCTTGTTTTACTAAAACAGCATTAGGCATTCTTGCAAAACTTGAAAATTCATCTACCAATCTGCCAATATCACCAACTTGCCTGCTAATTATTGTCAAAAATTGGTCAAATTGCTCCGCTTTCTTGGGATCTTCAGGTCTGTATTTTTTCTTTAGTCTATCTGCTGCTAATTCAATTGGCGTGAGCGGATTTTTAATTTCATGTGCTATTCGTCTTGCAATGTCTGACCAAGCCGCTTTACGTTGGGCAGCAAGCAAATCAGTAACATCATCAAAAGTCACAACATAGCCAACAATCCTTCCCTCCATTTGCTCTGATGTCATGCCTGCTTGCAAAAAAATCTGCTGGTCATTTTTTAAAATGACAATTTCATCATTATACTGACGTCTATTTCCATTTTTAATTGTATCAAAAAGCTGTGTAAATTCAGGCAAAATTTCAGTTAATTCTTTTCCTATTAACTGAGACTTGGAAAAATGTAGTAAAGAACAAGCCGCTTTATTAGGCAGTGTTATTATACCTTCACTAGTAAGCCCGATTACCCCAGAAGAAACTCCTGAAAGCACTGCTTCTGTAAATTCACGCCTTTGATTTAATTGCTTATTCGCAGTAACCAGCTGTTTTTGGCTTGAAGACAAGTCATCTAACATTCTATTAAAGCTATTTCCAAGAAGCGTTATTTCATCCATATCAGTTTTAATATCAACTCTGGAATTAAGATTACCAGCCCTCACAGCATCTGCCACTGATATAATACCGCGCAAAGGGTTTGTTATTGCTCCTGATAGGCTAAGACCTATCCAAAGAGCTGATAATAGTAAAAACAACGAAATAACAGCAAAAATCGCAGCCATGGAAACTTGTAAGTCAAATTGTCTAATTGAAAGTGATTGATAATCAGATACTGCTAACCGAGTTTTATCTACTGCCTGAAGTACATCCGCATCAATAAATCTTCCTACAAGCAAATAGGCATCCACAAAATTATTTAATTTAACTAACGCCTGTATTTTTGTATTATCATCTGTTCGTGAAATTACTACTTCGCCGTTTCTTGCACGCAACAACCATTCTTGGCTTAAATCTGAGAATGTAATTGAAAATGCAAATCTGGACTTTGCAATGACTTGCCCTGTTCCATCTAAAATAACAGCTTCTGATAGATTTCTTATACCTACCTGGTCGGTAATAAATTGATTAAAAACCTTTTTATTTTGAGCAAGATTAAGACCGTCCCTATTGACATCATTTGCCATTGCCAAAACTTGACCTCGAACAGAGCGAGTATGCTCTTCGAGATATGCATCTGCAATCGTGACAGAATCATTAACAGCTGTGGAAATACGCTCAGAAAACCAACCGCGCAGTGAATAATCAACTACAGAAACGGCAAAACTAGCAACAATTATTGAAGGAAAAACGGTAATAACGCCAAATAAAATAGCAAGCCTTAATTGTAACTTAGCCCCCGCCTTTCCTTGTTTTTTTTCAACATAAAATCTGATGGCCTGACGAATAATAATAAATAAAAGACCACTCAGACAAACGCTTGTGACAGCAAAAATCAATAACAGAAATTCAGATTGTTGAGGTAAATTATCAACACTTGATAGAGCAAGAAAGCTAAATATACTTAATAATACACTTATAATAACCACTGCGGAAATAAGCTGTAACAACTTGTTAAAGCTTGCTTTGCTCATATCAGGCAGAAAAAATTTAGTTATCTGATTTTGCATAAGCAATGCCTATCTATACTCATCACGCTTTATCGGCAGATTTAACTGCTTTATTTTTTTCCGCAAAGTATTGCGATTGATGCCTAAAATTTCAGAAGCTTTAATCTGATTTCCAGAGGTACGTTTCATTGTTGCATAGATTAATGGTTTCTCAACTTCTTGAATAATTCTGTCATAAAGCCCTGAAGAAGGCAATTTGTCCTCTAGCGCTTTCAAGTATTTATCAATATGAAATTGCGCTGAATCTCCAAGTGATGTTTTTTTATCTTCTATTGTATTGATTTGAAGCAATTTTATCTCTTCTGATACATTGG
>ERZ887849.3861-NODE-3861-length-10927-cov-18.520879_pt1 | contig 10927 bp, 8 predicted proteins | sample MGYA00521267_ERZ887849 | MGnify/ENA primary metagenome ERZ887849 (study PRJEB32303, sample SAMEA104408601) | aquatic metagenome | biome: Brackish water; feature: Pelagic; material: water | place: Baltic Sea | collected 2014-06-06T16:11:00 | depth 2,863 m ... | reverse complement strand
AGCGTTTGCCCCAGTGATCCTAATTGGCGTCATTCACCAAAGCAAAGCCTATTGCCGGGTTCTTGAATTTGCAGACGAATTAGGCATCTCAGCTACCTTCAACCCCTTCCAACTGCACGACATCAAAGGGGGTTGAAGCTGGGTCAAACCAGAAACGACGGCTGTTGATAGATATTGCCATTGAAGCCGAATCTTCTTAGGCTGAGCAAAGACGGCGCCTGGATGCGGATAACCTACCCGACCATTCAGTGTTGGATAGATTCTGAAGACACCATCAGACATTGGAGGGTTCCCATGCTGCCTGCAGCTTCGAAGCTTGCTATAGTAAGCCAAAGAGACATCTGCCATGATCTACACGCTGGATGAAGAATCAAAAAAAAGAATCGAAGATCTTGAGGATCTACAGGATCATGTTTCAGCAATTCACGCTTCAGTTCAGACAGGCGAGGATGGGGGAGAAGAGATTCAAATCTCAATTAGCCTCCTGCCTTCATTCTCCACTTCAGCTCCAAGTCCAGAAAGTGGACAGATCCTAAACAATATTGCCTCTGCGGTTCGCAAAAGAGCAACTGAACTACCTGTTCCAGCGGTGATCTCTTTTTCAAAAGAGGGTGAAGAAGAGTGAGTCTCGCATCTGATCTTCTCGATCAAGCAAGTACACTCGCAGAGCTTGATCCAATGAAGCCTAAACAGGCATCGTTGAGACGCGCTATTTCAGCCGCGTACTATTCAGTGTTTCACCTACTTATTGATGATGGGGCACGGCGCATTACAACTAATGCCACATTACAGCCTTTCGTCGCGAGGTCTTTTCAGCACACCTCAGTGAAAGATGCAGCCAATAAAGTTATTGATCAGTTAAAGGCCTCGCCACCCTGGCCTGCTCCATTGTTCACAACCTCTATTGAAGCAGAACTCATCCGTGTATGCACCACCTTTGTGGATCTCCAATCCCTTCGCCACTCAGCAGATTACAACACAGCTGTATCTTTTAAACGAGCCGAAGTAGTTGCGGCAATCAGCCGTGCCCAGGCTGCTCACCAAGATTGGGCTTTACTAAGGTCTTCCGAAAACGCAATGGTCTTTCTTCTTCATTCTGCAAAGCTATTGCCCCCAAGATAACCAGTTCACTTTTCGATCGTGCACAGACTGAACTATCCAACATGAGCATGCTCTTCTTAGCATTGCTTTAATTGCATACAAACGCAAATTCAGAAGTGGATATAGTTAAAGCATTGAGGTGCGGTGAGCGGTGTTAGCCAAAGCATTATCATGTGATCAAGCCGTGGCCAATTCATGGCGCTAGCGTTACCGTCTTTCAATAGTCCCGGCGCTACGCCGCAGATGCTCGCCTGCTCCCTTATGCGGCCAATCGCTACCGCACTTTGAATTTAGATGACGCACCACTTTCTGTATCTGCGGTGCATTGGCCTGCCATTCCACCTATGACAACAACCACCGCTACTCTTGATGCCTTGCGCTCCGGCCAGCTGCAGGGGATCACGCGGCTGGATCTTACCTGTGGCCTGCAGCAATTCCCGCAGGAGATCTTCGAGTTAGCCGACACCCTTGAGGTTCTTAATCTCTCGGGCAATTCGTTGTCCGAGCTCCCGGAAGACTTATCGCGGCTGAGCAAGTTACGGGTGTTGTTCTGCTCGGAAAATCGCTTTACCCAGCTGCCCGAGGTGCTGTCCTCGTGCGTTCATCTTGAGATGGTCGGCTTTAAGGCAAACCACATTCGCGAGGTTGCCCCTGCCGCCATTTCCCCCTGGCTGCGCTGGTTGATCCTCACCGATAATCAGGCTTCGGCACTTCCCGCCTCAATTAGCAACTGCACGCGCCTACAAAAACTAATGTTGGCCGGCAATCAACTGGCTGATTTACCGGAGGAGATGCGCGGCTGCGTTGGTCTTGAGCTGCTGCGGATTTCGGCCAACCGGTTCCAGGCTTTGCCGCAGTGGCTACTGCAATTACCCCGGTTGACCTGGTTGGCCTTTGGTGGCAATCCGCTTTCAGCAGTGCCGCATGCTCCCAGTCCTGTCTTGGCTCGCCCAAAGTGGGGAGATCTGGTGTTAGCTGAAAAACTCGGCGAGGGCGCCTCCGGCGTAATCCACAAAGCTCACTGGCAGCCGTCGCCGCAGCAAGCCGCGCAGCCGGTGGCGGTGAAACTATTTAAGGGGGAGGTCACCAGTGACGGGTTTCCTTCAGTAGAAATGGCGGCCTGCTTGGCTGCTGGTAATCACTCTCACTTGATCGGGGTCATTGGTGAGCTCACCGGGCACCCAGCCGGCACAAGCGGCTTGGTGATGCCATGGGTTGACCCAAGCTTTCAAAATCTGGCCGGCCCGCCCAATCTGGCGACATGCACCAGGGACGTTTACGGAGACGGTCAACGTTTCTCCCTGCCATTGGTGCTTGATCTGGCGAAGGGATTGGCCGCTGTTGGCGAGCATCTCCACGCCCGTGGTATTTCGCACGGGGATTTTTATGCGCACAACGTCCTTTATCGCCCCGAGGGTGGCTGCTTATTGGGCGACTTCGGTGCCGCCTCCTTTTACCCGCCTCAGACCAGTGCAGGCACTAATCCATTTGAGGCGCTGGAGGTGCGCGCCTTTGGCTGTTTGCTTGGCGAATTACTAGAGCGCATTGAGCCGGAATTTCACCTACTCCTCCCATCGCTACAAGCGCTACAACTCCGCTGCATGGCGCCAGACGCAGCGAGCCGTCCCCCGTTCGCCGAGCTGGTATCAACGCTGCAATCACTGCAAACTAAGCCCGCTGCTTAGGCAGCGGCTTGGTTGTAGTCATCAAGCAGCCCAGCTAGCGTGCTATCAACGAGCAAGCAGGAGGTTGCCATGACGCGCACGCTCTACATCCGCCACGTGCCAGGCAATTAATGCAGGATCGGCATAGCTCAGCGCCAACACTTGGAAACACCGCAGCCAGTCCTAAGCTGCCGTGTGCCCCCAGGCAATGATCAAGGTGCAGAGCCAATGAGCATTCACCTCGAAGTTGCCTTCGAAAATGAGGTCTGCGAGCACCTCGCCAGCCACGGCTGGCACTACGACAACGGCAGCGCCTCCCACTACGACCGCAAGCTAGCCCTCTACCCGCCAGACCTGACCGCCTGGCTTGAGGAGTCGCAGAAGGGCGCCTGGGATACCTACAAGCAGAAGAACGGCAGCAAGGCAGAGGCCAACCTGCTGCAACGCATTCGAGAACAGCTCGACCAGCAAGGAACCCTCGACCTCCTCCGCAACGGCATCGAGGTGATGGGTCTACCCAAGGCCCTCAAGCTGGCTGAGTTCAAGCCCGCCCTAGGCCTCAACCCAGAAATCCTGGCCCGCTACAACGCCAACCGCCTGCGGGTCGTCCGCCAGGTGCGCTACTCGCTGCACAACGAAAACTGCATCGATCTGGTCCTCTTCCTCAATGGCATCCCAGTCGCCACCGTTGAACTCAAGACCGACAACACCCAATCCATAGAAGACGCTGTCTGGCAATACAAATCCGACCGCCTGCCCAAGCTCACCGGCAAAACCCCCGAACCCCTGCTCAGCTTCCCCAGTGGTGCCCTGGTGCACTTCGCCGTGAGCAATCGAGAAGTGCGAATGACAACGAAGCTGGCTGGCCCGGCGACCGTGTTTCTGCCCTTCAACAAAGGCAGCGACCCTGGTGGTAAAAACTGCGGCAAGGGCAACCCCCTCTGCGATGGCCACCAAACCGCCTACCTATGGCAGGAGGTGTGGGAGAGGGAGAGCTGGCTTGAAATCCTCGGCCGCTACTGCATTGCCGAGCGAAACAAGAAGAAGCAAATCAAGCGGATTCTCTTCCCCCGCTATCACCAGCTCGTGGTCACTCGCCTGCTGCAGGAGGCCGTGAGGAATGAAGGCTCTGGCTCGAAATACCTGATTCAGCACTCGGCCGGCTCTGGCAAAACCAACTCCATCGCCTGGACTGCCCACTTTTTCTCCGAGCTGCACGACGCCGATGACAGGAAGGTCTTCGATTCGGTGCTGGTGGTCAGTGATCGAAACGTCATCGACACCCAGCTGCAGGAAGCCCTCGAATCGTTTGAGCGCAAGAAGGGCGTGGTGGCTTCGATCACAACGGAGAAGGGCATAAAAAGTGACCAACTGGCAACGGCCTTAGGCGGGGACAAGAAGGTGGTGGTTTGCACCATCCAGACCTTCCCGGCCTTGATGAACAAGATGCAGGAGATGACGCTTAAGGGCGGTAAGCGGTTTGCTGTCATTGCCGACGAGGCCCACAGCTCCCAGACCGGCCAGGCCGCCGAAAAGCTCAAGAAAGTGCTCAGCGCCTCAGACGTTGCCGACCAGGGCGACGGCGCTGAAGTCTCCATAGAAGACGTACTGGCGGCCCAGATGGCCGAGCGGGTGAAGCAAGACGGCATTACCTACGTCGCCTTCACTGCTACGCCCAAAGCCAAGACCATGGAGCTGTTCGGCCGGCGACCCAACCCCCATGAACCAGCTGGAGAGGGGAACCTGCCCGAACCCTTCCACGTCTATTCGATGCGGCAGGCGATTGAGGAGGGCTTCATCCTCGATGTACTTCAGAACTACACCACATATTCCCTCGCCTTCCGCTTGGCCCATGACGGCCAGAGCTATTCAGAGGAAGAGGTGGACCAGAGCGCAGCCAAGAAGAAGCTCATGGGCTGGGTGAAGCTTCACCCCCACAACATCGCCCAGAAGGTGCAGATCATCGTGGAGCACTTCCTCAGGTTTGTGGCGCCCCTGCTCGATGGCAAAGCCAAGGCGATGGTGGTGGTGGGCTCGCGCAAGGAGGCGGTGCGTTGGAAACTCGCGATCGACAAGTACATCAAGGCCAAGGGCTACCCCCTGGGCACCCTGGTGGCCTTTAGCGGTGACGTTGACGACAAGGATTCTGGCCCTGATCCCTTCAACGAGAAGAGCAGCAGCTTGAACCCAGGCCTTAAAAGCGACATCCGCGAGGCTTTCCAGGGTGAGGATTACCAAATACTGCTGGTGGCAAATAAGTTTCAAACCGGCTTCGATCAGCCGTTGCTCTGCGGCATGTACGTGGACCGGCGGCTATCCGGCATCCAGGCCGTGCAAACCCTCTCACGCCTGAACCGCTGCTCCCCTGGCAAGGAAACCACCTATGTCGTGGACTTTGCCAATGAACCAAACGACATCCTGAATGCGTTCAAGGCCTACTACGAGACCGCTGAGCTGGCAGAAGCAACAGACCCAAATCTGATTCTCAGCCTCAAGGCCAAGCTAGATAGCCAGAACCACTACGACGAATTTGAGGTGGATCGGGTGGTGAAGGTACTGCTCTCCCCTGGCAGCAAGCAGAGTGAACTGATCGGGGCACTGGAGCCTATTGCCCAAAGGCTGATGCACGCCTTCAAGGAAGCACGCCTGGCCAAGCGCAATGCAGAAGATGCCGGCGAACCAGATGGAATCAATAAGGCGAAGGACGAACTAGACGCCCTCACCCTGTTCAGAAGCGACCTGGGCACCTACGTGCGCTTCTACACCTTCCTCTGCCAAATATTCGATTACGGCAACACGACGCTGGAGAAGCGGGCGCTGTTTTTCAAGCGGCTACTGCCGCTGCTGGAGTTTGAGCGGGAGATCCCAACGGTGGATCTCTCCAAGGTGGTGCTCACCCACCACACGCTGCGGAACAAGGGCGAACGGCGACTCGACCTATCCCAGGGTGACGCCGAGAAGCTGGCAGGCCTCGCACCCGGCGGCGGCTCGGTGCAGGACAAGGAGAAGGCCCTGCTGGCTGAGATCATTGCCAGGCTCAACGACCTGTTCACCGGCGATCTCACTGACGCCGACGAAGTGACTTACGTGTGTTCAGTAATTCGCGGCAAATTGCTGGATTCCCCCACCCTGCAGCAGCAGGCTTCCGCAAACAGCAAGGAGCAGTTCGGCGCATCTCCTGATCTGGGCAGCGCCCTAATGGACGCGATCATCAGCGCCCTCGATGCCCACCAAGCAATGAGTAGCCAAGCTCTCAACTCCGCCGACACCCGCGACGGCATCAAGGATGTCCTGATCAACAAGACCGGCCTCTACGAAGAACTGCGTCAACGCGCCGCCGCTGCCTGATCGGCCACCTTGGCTAGTCGCCTGGGCTTGATTGATGCCGCCGTGGAGCGGGCCCTCAATGCCCGCTGAGCAACCTGCCTCGCCACAGGGTTGGAGCGGATGCGCTCAAAAGCCGAACGCATCTCTGTAAGAAATTGCCGCCCCAGGCCAGGCTGCCGGGTTTCGTACCAGCGGGCCGCTGCACCGGGTGGCATGGACCTCCCATCCGTAGCGGGGGCAATAGAGAACCAAAAGGGAATGCCGATGATCGTCACAAACCAGAGCACGTTGAGCCGAAAGCGCAGCACGAAATCTTCCGCGGTGCTCCTAGCCTGGTAACAGGAGAGATCGCTAAAGCGTGGCCAAGGTACTTATTAAATCTCCCAAATTCTGGAGATTGAATTGACGCCTCTACATCACTATTTGAGTAACTTGCAGAAAATGAGCCGACTTTCGTAGCAGCCATGCCAGATGAGACCACTCCAGACGAGAGCATGCCCGGCGGAAGACCATCCCATGTAGTCGTCGTCGGAGCCGGGTGGGCTGGCTGGGGCGCAGCCAAGGCACTCTGTGAAGCCGGTATTCGTGTCACCTTGATTGATGGGATGCCCGATCCAACAGGCAGCACACCAATCACAACCAAAAGTGGCAAACCTTTCGAGGCAGGCACCAGAGGTTTTTGGAAAGACTATCCAAACATCAACGCCCTCACAGATGATCTCGGTGCTGGCGATATCTTCACTGACTTCACAACCAGTGCCTTCTGGTCTCCCGATGGGTTAGAAGCAACAGCGCCTGTTTTTGGAGATGCACCCCAATGGCCGAGTCCCCTTGGCCAAATGGTGGCAACAATCACCAACTTCAAACGATTACCCATTCAAGACCGGCTCAGTATCGCAGGGCTTCTCTATGCGATGCTTGATCTCTATCGCAGCAACAAGACTTTTCAGCAGTACGACGATCTCGATGCACAATCACTATTTGTCAAGCTCGGCATTAGCGATCGACTCATCAATGAGTTCTTGCGCCCCACCTTGCTGGTTGGCTTGTTCAAGCCGCCAGAAGAGCTTTCGGCCGCGGTCACCATGGAGCTCCTCTATTACTACGCCCTGGCCCACCAAGACTCATTTGATGTCCGTTGGATCAAGTCAAAAAGCATCGCCGAACATCTGTTTGCGCCTCTGAGTCGAAGGCTGGTCTCCCGCCATCAACTGCAGGTCCTTGGGGGAACGTTGGTGAGACGGGTGAATCTGTCGCCCGACTCGCAGCGCGTCAGCTCGGTTGAGCTTATGAACGTGGCGACCAAATCAGTTCAGGTGATTGACGATGTGGATGCTGTGGTCTTGGCCGTTGGTGCAAAAGGGCTCAAGTCTCTGATGGCTCAATCTCCAGAACTCAGCAATGCAGCACCAGAGCTTGTTAGCGCTGCTTCGCTTGGCTCCATCGATGTCGTGTCAGCACGTCTATGGCTGGATCGGTATATTCCAATCGCATACCCAGCCAACGTGTTTTCCCGCTTCGAATCACTGAAGGGCTCTGGGGGCACTTTTTTCATGCTGGATCAGCTGCACAAGGATGCTCAACAGGCTCTCTGGGGTGATGAGCAGCCCCAGGGCTCGGTGGTCGCCAGCGACTTTTACAACGCATCGGCTATCGCAGCGATGAGTGATCAAGAAATCATCGATCTGCTTAAGCGCGAGCTGCTTCCCATCGCTCATCCAGAATTCACCAATGCCAGGGTGGTTGATTCCGAGGTACGGCGCTATCCAAGCTCGGTGTCACTCTTTTCTCCGGGCAGTTTCAGAAAACGGCCACCCTTGGAAACCTCAGTGCGCTCGATCGTCTGCGCTGGCGACTGGGTGCGGATGGGCGACAAAGAACATGGAGCCAAGGGTCTGTGTCAGGAACGAGCCTATGTGTGCGGGCTGGAGGCAGGGAACTCCCTGATCAGACGCAAGATTGTTGGCGGTGCCGGTCACTCCCATGCCGTTCTGCCTATTCGAGCAGATGAGCCACAAGTGGTTCTAGGCCGTGCTCTCAACAAGCTCTTAATGGATCCAATCGAAGCCCTTGGTCTGAAACTGCCGTGGTTCAACTCCTAACGAGTGCTGGACTGATGACCAAGCTCATTCATTGCCATTGCCCTCTCGCTCGGGGTGCAACGCTCGTGGAGGAGCGCGTCGAAACTGCTCCACTGAGCTGCGGATAGCGGGATGGGTGAGCTTGTGGGTTGGGCCATGGCTGTGCTGGCGAACGACACCTTGTAATCGCTTGAACGCAGCTACCGCTCGACGGTCAGTACAGCTCCCTTGATGACGCCATCGCCGATGCCATCGAATGGATTGGACTCTTTAGTGAGCCTGACCATCCCAGCAGCTGGATTGGGGTGGCCCATCAGCTTGATAATGACTACTATGCGTATATTCCTGGAACAGGGGGCACACGACGCGGCGAGCATCAGCCGCGTGGGTAAATACGGTTAGAGATGCCCAATATGCATCAAACGAAATATTCTACTATTCCAATAGCACACTTCAACACGAGAGCCTCAATCAGGATGAATGGCTAGGACTGGAGGAATGGATTGATCAACTGAATTTGGTCAAAGACGGCAAGATTAAGTCGATGTGTGCTCCGATATACGCAGACATTGATCGGAGCATTCGTCCTTCTGTCGGCAGATCGCGCTAGTTCCCGCGGGCTTCTTTAAGATTGTCTGCTTCATTAGCAAAGCAACTGTGAAACTCAACGTACGTGCCTTCATCATTTATTAAGAGGCTGAGGCCTTGTCGGACAAACGTGGACGGACGAGGTATGATAATCAGACATATCAAGTCACCATTACCGAAATTGAAGAGCGAAAGAGGGCTCTTGTTTGACTATTCAATTTATGAGGCAAACCCGCTCTACTTTTCTGAAACCAATACAAAGCCAGAAGAGAACGTCATCATACTTCCAGAAGAAATTGAGATCGCTAAGCCTCAAGATCATGTATCCACTGGCGATCAGCGGCGGACGATTCTGGATGATGTCGTTGATGTGTTTATCGCGGTAGCTATGCCCGATCCTACCGGCGCCGACACAGGCAATGAGTGGGTTATATTGATCAACCTTGGAAGTTAGACTGTGGATCTGAGCGGCTGGGAGCTCGGCGACAACTCCGATCATCGCGTTGTCGTTGATTCCATAGCTACTGAAAGGACTTGAGCCGCTTATGCTTGGCAATAAGGGAGGTGTGATCAAGCTATTCAATACCAAGAACGAGCGGATTGACTGGGTGAACTACACCAAGAATATGGTTGCGACTGGTAAGCCTGTACTTTTCCTGGCGCCACGAAATACATTGAAGATTTCGTAGTCGCAAACTGTATTTCTATCGCTATAGTTAAATTTTTTGTATTTGGGCCTCCTGAGGTAATTATCCAGGTGTTACCCGAGCACTCCGTTGCAGCTGAGGAACGACGACGGATCGTTCCTCATGGTTGTCTAGTTCTACAGGGGACCTGCTGTTCCCTGGTCAAACAGATCCGCACTCAGGCCATCTCCTGCTGGTGTTGCACCAGGCCGAGATCTAGGGCTGATGACGGTGATGCGGACGGCGACCGGCTGGGTGCCTGATCAAACATGAGCTGGACTGAGCGACCTCTGGGTGGTCACCAACTGATGGCGATCTTCAATCGCGCCCAGACCGGATCAGACTGCAATGGGACTGCCCATCTCAGGCTTTGAATCCTTAATCCGCTTGCGAAGCTTACGGCTGTACCGGAAGGCAGCAGCCGCACCGAGGATCGGGAGAGGGCCAGGAACGGGAGTGGGCGAGCCCAGATTGGCGTAGATGGCCTGGGCAATTGAGCTGTGGGCTGCCGTTGTGGGATGGAGTCCATCCCAGAAGAAGTAGTTGTTGCAGTTTTTGTCCTGAAACGCACCACAGGCCTCCGAGCCCTGAGCAGCGAATGGGCTGGTATTGGAGGTGAGTGATGTGCTGGAGAAACTGAAGGCATCAAAAAGGGTGAGGCCCGGAATTCCGGAAATCTTGGTACTCAAAGCACTATTGAATTCCATCGCAATAGTGGACGCATACTCGCTGGTGGCAGAACCCAACTCGAGTACAGAAGGGGTGAGCCCCAGATTCGGCACATTCCAGACGAGCAGATCTTTTGCGCCAGCATCCCTGAGTTGTTTGACCTGACCCTCCACGTTTATGGCATAGGTGGATGCATCAGCCTGGATGGTAGGCAGGAAATTCTGGAACGGGGTTCCACCTAGGAAAGCAAGGTTGGCATTCGTCAGCGTTTGACGAGCATCGTTGCCGCCTCCTGCAATTGCGTACAACGCGCTGGTAGAAGCCGTGTTGCCTGTGCCCGTCAAATACAAATTGATCTGCTGCTGAATGCTCAGCAGTGGAACGACAATAGGCACACCGGGTGTTGGTGCATTGACCCTCGCACCCCCGTAGGCAAATACCATTCCGCCAGCTGCAGGTGAGAGTAGGGACGGACCTAAAGGAGGTAGGCCAAGTGTGGTAGCTAGATAATCCGCCCAAATTGGCCCGTTGCTGTAGGTGCCGCTTTCGTATGGACCGGCGTTAGGAATGAACGAGTTCCCCACAATACTGGAACTGGGAGTATTACCAAACAGCACCTGATTGTTGCCGATGTCTGTTAAACTATCGCCAAATGCAACAATACTATAGATTGGAGCTGCGGAAGAAGGACTTCCTAAGGCGAACAGGCTGGCCGCGCATACACCTAAGCCCAGTGACTTACCCACGGACTTGAGACCAAGAGCCAACCTTGATCCAAATATAGTGATCATGGCGCTTACAGCGGAAAAAA
>ERZ887849.3860-NODE-3860-length-10937-cov-14.840195_pt1 | contig 10937 bp, 11 predicted proteins | sample MGYA00521267_ERZ887849 | MGnify/ENA primary metagenome ERZ887849 (study PRJEB32303, sample SAMEA104408601) | aquatic metagenome | biome: Brackish water; feature: Pelagic; material: water | place: Baltic Sea | collected 2014-06-06T16:11:00 | depth 2,863 m ... | reverse complement strand
GGGCGCCGTTGAGGCCTTGCCGCGGCGGGGGCGTGAGGCGATTCAGTACCTGATGGCCGGCACGGCGCGGTTGGCGTTTTAGGAGATGAGAATGCTCTGATCAGCAAGATCAGGATCACAGAGAACTAGGAATCGTGAGCAGTAGCTCGTTGTTGTCAATGAGGCGGTAGTGAGGAAGCTGACCTGACAATTCCTGTGTTCGAGAAATAATCAGGGGCACACCTTCACCGCGACGGTCCATGATGTAGCGGCGATGGCTGATGCCCGCGGCAGGCTCTACAGGGCAACGCGCAAGCAGGCTGGCAATCAACTCGTTGCGGCAGGCCTGGCGCAGAGGAAGGCTCTCGGTAGTCATCGTATTCGGCAGCATGCCCGGCGAAAAGATTTCGAGGCGATCGTCAAAGAGACGGAGTCTCACCTTGCTGCCGGGGATGGAGTAATCGCGATGGGCAACGGCGTTGGTGATGGCTTCGAACACAGCCAGAGCATCAAACTGCGGGCGATCAATTCGACCTCCCTCCAGCGTCTTTGCAGCTCCCGTGCGGCTGTTGCGAGCCACAAACCTGCAGGCCGCTGTGATCTGTTGATCTAATGGGCCTGTGTGATCGGCAGCGTCACGCTGGTACATGGCATCCTCTCCTTGGGGCGCCACCTCGGTGCCCGCATAGGCCACTGCCTGGATGTAAGCGCCCCTCAAGAATTGCTGGGGATTGAGGCTGGCTAGCAGTACTCCTGCCACTGAAGGGTGGAAAGATCCGTCGTCTGCCTCAACCACTAGGCCTGTCTTCGACTGCCAATTTGCGTCAGTTGATAACTGAGGTTGAAAGCGTTCGAGCAACACGGTATCCAGATCCTCACATTGAGCAGACAAAACCGGCAGCTCATCAAATCGGATCAGGCGGCTCTGGCTGCGCTGCTGAAAAAGCTGCGCCAAGTAGTCAGGCGGCATAGGGCGCTTCGAGGAGCCAACCCTGTGCAAGTAGCCAGTGGGGCTCTGATGCACGAACAGACTGGATGCGATGTCCACTCTGAGGGTGGCGTGATCCAAGCCAAGGGAATCGGGCAGAGTGAGCCGCTCAATCACTGGGGCCAACGGCGGCTTGATGCTGTCCTCAACGGCCTGGCGCACCAAGGCCTCGACGAGATCAAGGCGATCAACAGGGATTCCAAGGACATCGCGAGTCTTGTCATCAATGCCAAGTAAGAGGGTGCCTCCGGTCCTGCTATTAGCAAATGCGGCGAGCTCATCAGCCAGGTCGCTCGGGGAGGGGCCCCGCACAGACGCTCCGCAAAAGCGAACCTCTTTGCATCCCAGGAGGTTGTCTTCTCCCAGTCTCAACTTGGCGATCAGTTCATTTCGGCTCAGTCGCATCTCACGCCTCCCGCCCAAGCCGGGCCCAACGCCGAGCCAGCGCCTGTCGCTGCCGGAAAAGGGCGATCGAGGTTCACCCACTCCATGGCGAGCAGGCGAGCTGCCTCGAACAACTGCTTCAAGGTGATGGCATCAACAATGCTGGCTTGGCTGCCCTCTCGAATGGCAAACAGGGCTTTGCCTGAGGGAGCGGAACGGTCGGCATGGGCAGGGATGGGGATGGCTCCGGCTTCCTGTTCCATCTGACGGTAGGCAGCCTGCAGAGGATCGATCCAATTGCCACTGTTGTGGTCGGTGATGGCGACGCAGTCCATACCGGCAGCCATGAACTGGACTAACCAGCGCTCTGGTGTCACCTCCTGGTCTGTGCCAATGGACTGGTGCCAGTGAGGGGTACCGAGTGAAGCCACGGGACTGGATGGGCTGGCGGTGAGCGCGTTTGGATCCGGCATGGCAGTGATCATCGCCGCGAATGTCCGAGTCGCCGGTATTTCTGCAGCTGGCTGTTGGGGGTATCCGGCAAGGTGTAGCCGATTTCGTCTCGATCCAGGAGCTGGCGGATCGTGCGGTTGAGTGCCCCGGAGACGGAATCTCGCCCAAGGGCATGGGCAATTTCAGACTTGCTCAAGGGCCCGTCGGCCAGGGCTTGGAGCACGAAGTGGCCTAGTCCGCCCTCCGCCAGCGACTCTGCCACTGACTCTGCCCTTGACTCTTCCCTGGGCTGGGGAGCTGGCTTGGTCTAGGGGCAGAGTCACTCGAAAACGCAGGCCCACCTCTTCAAACAGGGGTGGCGGCAGGTGTTGGCTGGCGGCTTCCTCCAGGATCACAGGGTTACCACTGCCCCACTGCTCGATCAGGCCGAGTTCGCGGAACACGCGACTGATCACGCGCGGGAGATCGTCGAGGCTCAGGCCAGGGATCAGCACACCAGGGTTTTGAGTTTGGATTCAGTCGTAGAAGAAGCTCTTGCTTTGGATGGGTTGTAAGTGACTCAGCAACGAATCTCGGCAGGTTGTCGGACTCATTGTTGCTTCATAGGTTTTTGCGAAGATCAGGCGCCGCACTAGCCGGCTTTTGCGCCGTGATGACTTCAGGTTTTACGCCCCACGCTTTTTCCATTTTCTCCCTATCACGTTCGTTGATCTTGCCGGACGAGACAATGACTGAACTCTCTCTGATTCGTCGGTTGGTTGGGGCTAGGCTGGCTAGATGAGAAACGAAATCAGCATACTCTTGCCTATGATTAACAACATAGGCTATCTGCTCATACGCATCTTCGAGATGACTTCTTTTTAGTTCAACCAATAAGACATCAATCTGATGAGATCGGAACAAGACGAACATCCCGTCACACTTCTTCTGATTGTCCGTGAAGACACATCCATCGAGGGCGACGGCAACAGCAGCTTCGTTCTTCTTGGGCCTAAAGACAACGTGAATTCCTGCGTCCAGGAAGCACAGATCACCGCAGCAGAGATCGCAGGGCAACTTGTTTGCCAGGCAGATACATTGAGCCAGATTTGCCGGGACAAGAGCAGGCCATGCTGATGTAGTCATAATTTAGCCTGTCTCCGCTTGAGAAGCCTTAAGCGCTTCCCACTCGAGATCACGCATCAAATCATATAGATGGGAGACATCATTGAAATTGTCGATAAGCGTGTCAGCAGTCAGACCCTCCTCTCTATCCATTAAATCAATCTGACTGTCGCGAGTAATTTGATAGACGGCTATATCATTGGGGTCAAGAGGATAAAGGTTGCGAATATGCGTCCAGTCCTCGCTTTCGCCGGATTTGGGAAGCAGCTTGTCGACAGCGAATCTCTTGAGTAGATTGTTTATGCCTTCAACAATAACTGAACTATGCGTTGTTAAGATAAACTGTGTATTAGGAAAGCACCTGAGCAGATCGGAGACAACTCTTTGCTGCCAAGCAGGATGGAGGTGAAGGTCAACCTCATCAATCAAAACAATAGCAGGTGATTCCAACGGATTCTCCATATCAGGGTTCCCTGCAGCCATGCGTCTAGACAGGTCGATTGCGAGTCCAATCATGGTCTTATACCCATCGCTTAACTGTGAAAGCTCAAGAGTCTCACCATTCTCTGTAACTATAAGGCGAGGAGGGGGTTTAACCGCAAACCGTGGATTCGTAAGGCTTGGAAAGAGTGTTATTAGGCATTGCCGAACGGCATGTAATTGTGGATGCGTAACGTCAAAGTTACGCATTGCATTGCGGAGCCTCAACTCTTCCATCTCTTTGTTGTAATACCAAATAAAGGAAGATCTGAAGTTGGATCCAGACGTCAGGGCTTGGTCTAGAGCATCAAGAATCCGGTCTGATTCTGAATCAAAGCCACGACGCCTCTCCGGGATATCTAGTAAAGCCCTGCTTACGCCATAAAAGGCAAAAATAGGGAGAGTGAACTCATCGCCATTCTCAAGTGGGATCAGGATCTCTCGGCCAAGATAGTCTCTGAGTTGACGTTTGCCTGTTTCAGGTAGCTTGCTTTTGGTGTTGCGGGCTCTCTTGATACAGTCCCATGCGATCCCATCGACGGTTTCTACCGAAATACGGGCATAAGGAAGTTCTTTGCCAGCGATTTGACGTATCTCCCCTCTTTCCTTGAACCCTCTACCTTCTGCTTTGGGTAAATAAGAGATTATAGTGCCTAGGGCGATCGATATTGCATCCAAGAATGTCGTCTTCCCAGCCCCATTCTCTCCCATGAGAACGGTAAGCCTTGGGCCAAGCTGAAGTGAGGCGGAAGATTTGCACCGAAAGTCCTTTACGTCTATCTGTTTTATTTTCACGATACCTCCTTGATCATTCTTGCAAACGGTAGTGGTGAGTATTTCTGGATGAGCAATAGTACCTCACTCCTCCTTCGCCGCCAGCCCCGGGATCGGTGCCAGCACGTCCTGGAGCTTGAGGTAGTTCACCTTCACGCCGTCATCGAGGTCCAGCTCAATACGTTGCTGAGCAAGGGGCAGCAACGAGTCCTGCTCCCAGGCCTGGCATTCCTTGAGCACCTTGGTGATCTTCTCGGCCTCCTTGCGGGCTGCGGTGCGCTCACGGGTAGGCAGGTCGTCGTTGAGCTGATCGAGCCCGAGCTGGGCCAGGCGGGCTTCCAGCTTCTGCAGGTAGGGCCGGAAGTAGTTGTTGAGCACCTGGTTGAGGGTGTCCTTGGTGTAGCGGTGCAGGTAGATCAGGCAGGAGAAGCCCTTCTTGGGGCTCTGCACCAGCCAATAGATGGGCCGCTTCTTGTAGGTCTGCAGATGATCCATGTAGAACTCGCTGCAGAAGTATTTGCGGATGTCTTTGCCCAGGGACTCCTCGATGAAGCGCAGATTTTCACCGACGCTGCTCTCGGGGAAAGTGACGGCTAGGAACTCGCGGGTGCGGGCGACGATGTCGTCTTCGAACCATTCACCATCGAGCACGGGGATGATGCCGTCGTGGTCGGGCTTGAACTGAACTTCGCTAAGGGGCTTGGAGACTTTTTCTTCGTAGGCGGCGAGTTGGGCCGCCTGGCTGTCGCGGAAGTCAGCCAAAATCAGACCGGGCTGATCGAGGCTGTAGCGGCCCATCATGCAGCCGGTAGCGTACGACAAGAATTCCTTGATCGTGTCCTGGCGGAAGCGAATCCAGAGTTCGACTTCGCTGAGGTTGCCGCCGTAGCGGTAGGCGGGATTCACCGTGAGGGTGATCTGCTCGATCGGCACTTCGGGAGTGAGTTCATCCTGGAGGCCGTAGGCGTCGATGAAGAGGCGGTTGTTCTCCTCTTCCAAGCGCTTCATCTCGGCGATGGTTTGTTTGTTGTTGGCAATCCAGGCGGTGTAGCTGGATTCGAAGGTGGGGCTGGGGTCGGTGGAGGCTGATAGGAGGGGGAGGGATCCAAAATCCCAGGAGCGTTCGTAGGAATTCCAGTCAAGCTTGCTTGCCGAAATACAAGATCCACTGAGACTACTTAGTTGATAGTCGTCTCCATACGTCGCGAAAGGGAGCTTATTAAAGTAGCCAATGTGAAAATGGATAGTTGGATTGATGAGGTCTGCTGCGTGCCCGAAAAACTTAGTGTTGCAATAAGCAACCAATCTTAACTTCCAGCTTTCATCGCCTCCAAAGGCGGAATGCCCAACAGCATCGTGAATGAATCCGTGAGGATAAACGCGAAACGAAGACATGCCAGATGTCACGTCGGACCAGCTAACTGATTGACGAAAATAAAAGCTTGGGTTTCGAATCACTGAATTTGGTGCAAAGGCTCTGACCTCCCTACCGTCATCCTCCCAGTTTAAAATGAACTCATGATTGCCATACCACTTTCGGAACTCACCACCTTTATTAGAGGGAAACCACCTCTTTTTAGTCTCGAGCGCCTGGCTCTGGTTAATACACCCCTTCCCTATATTGGAATGTGAGACTTCAAACCAGAATCGGAGAAATCTCCCATTGTCACCCGTCTGCAAGCCTACCGCCGCTTGAGCATCTATCCCAAGGGGCTTGCAATTACGAAAAACCGCGCGCATTGCATCACTTATCCAGTAGGCCAGCGGACTCCCGAGGATATCCTTGAATTCAGTTGAAGTCTTTTGATATTTTGCTTCTTTAGTGTGAATTCTAGAAAGAAATAACTCATGCTTGTCTGTTGTTGCTGGAACGTCGCTGAGGCTTTGATAGGTGCCCGCCAAGCCTAGGCAGTCTTTCCTTAAAACGCATGCTGTACCACGGTGATATGTATGAACATCGGGAAAGCAGTTCCAGCCAACATGTACCAGGCTGTCAATAGGATAATTCTTTAAAAGTGTCTCTCTCATCTTGGCAAACGATGACAGGAACATCCAGCTGTCCATTGTTAGCATTCCAATGCGACCATTCGCATTGGATAAAATGCAGCCTCTTTGAATGAAGCAGGCAAACAGATCGCTCCGAGCGTCGGCAAAGTATTCCTTGGCGAATTTTTTCAAGCTGCTGTTCATTCCTGTACTGCCCATGTACGGCGGATTTGCAACCACGTCGTCATACCGCGCCGTCAACAACTCAGCCTGCCGGACCAGCGGCACCAAACTCTTCAACTCCTCTGCCACAATCATGTCCTGCCCCTTCCACTCACTCAACCGCCTCAACGCCGGCAACATCTCCGCCAATCCATCGGGCACCTGAATCAACGAACCAAAGGTGGTGGCGTGTTCAAAGAGCTGTTTCAGCTCCACAAGGTCCGCCAGCTTCAATCCATGGTCCGCAAGGTTGATGGCATTGGCCAATCCCTCCACATCCAGCCCGTCGCTATTCACCAGCGCCATCACATTGAGCTGGATGCCGCGCTCAAATAGGCGTCGATCATCGCCTCGGCCCTTCATCATCAGCGCAAAGCTGGTCAACTGGGCGGCTCGCTCGTCGATATCGAGACCATACAAATTCTTCTCCAGAATTAGCTGCGGAATCTGCCGTTGTTGATAGCCACGCTCAAGGTAGATCACCTTGAACAGCTCATAGGCTTCTACTAAAATATGGCCCGAACCGCATGCCGGATCGATCAGGGTGAGCTCTTCGGGGTTGAGCGCATCGGGTGTGATAGCCGTCAGTTGGGCTTTAACCTTATCCGTCTGCTCTGCAGGCTCGATGTAGTACGCCATCTGGCCTTTGAGCGCTGAATCCGGATAGGTGGACAGCCACTGGGCCCCCAACGAGTTCTGCACCATATATTTCACGATCCAGTTGGGCGTGAACAGCTGGGTGGCGGCCGGAATGTCCTCCGATTTCACCACCTTGCCGATCACCTGATCCTTCTTTTCGGAGATATAGAACTGATACAACCAGCCGATAATTTCAACGTCTTCGCAATCGCTATCGCTGATCTGGCTGCGGAAGCCGCCGGCAATCGATCCATCACTGAGCAGGTCGTCCGGTAGCAACAACTCGCTGGCATCATCCAGCCCTTCAAACAGATTCGGCAGCAGCTGGTGGTAGGAGCGGCACACCGCCAGTACCAGCTGGCGATACACCTCCCCCTGGGGATCGGCGCCGGCATGGGCCGTGGGGATCCGGCCATCGAGCAGGCCCTGCAGGCGCGTTTCATCGGTGTGGGGCTGCAGTTCAGCGGGCAGGCTGCCGCTGCGCAGCAGTTTCAGTAGCTCGGGCTGGGTTTCTGATTCCGTCTGCGGCATCAACACCCTGGCGCCGAAGGGATGCCAGCCCCGCGCATCGAGATAGCGCAGCGCCGCCAGGCGGTTGAACCAGCTGTAGGCCACCCGTTCAAGGAGCTGCTCATGGTTCTGCGCTACGTGCTCGCGAAGCTCGGCGATCTGCTTGGCGTAGGTGCTCAGCGTGTCTGGGGTCTGGCTGTTGAGCAGCAGATCCAGCTTGCGGCCCACCGCCTCCAGCAGCTTCCGCCGCATCGACGGAGCAAAGGTCTTCAGGGCAGCGGTGTTGACGGGCATGGAGGTGGGATGGCAGCAGATCAACCGAGAGGCATGGATTGGAAGGGGTTAACCCTCGCCAGAGATGGCGCAGGCATGCAGCCTGAGGCCAAGGGCTTTCGTCACCTTGAGCACGGTCGCGAAACTGGGATTGCCCTCGGCGCTAAGGGCGCGATACAGGCTCTCGCGGCTCAGCCCGGCGTCCCTGGCCACCTGCGACATCCCCTTGGCGCGGGCGATATCACCCAAGGCCCGTGCCAGACCTGCCACATCATCCGGAGCCTCCTCAAGCCAGGCATCCAGATAGGCGGCCATCTCCTCAGGAGTTCTGAGATGCTCGGCTACGTCATAGGCCGAGAAGCTTGTAGAAGCTGGATTGGACAGCGGTTGAGCCTGGGTCATGACGTTTGATCCTCAAAGGAACGGTTCAAATCGAGGGCCTTGGCGATGTCTTTCGTCTGCGTTGCTTTGCTGCCACCACCAAGAAGCAACAGCAACTGATCGCCCCGACGGGCGAAGTACACCCGATAACCCGGACCCACATCGATCTTCAATTCAGACACTCCTTCGCTGAGGTTGCGATGGTCGCCAGGGTTGCCGTGGATCAGACGATCCACTCGCATCAACACCCGGGCCCTGCCGGCTTGATCCCTGAGGCCATCAATCCACATCCGGTAGGCCTCCGACTTGACGACCCTCATGACCCCACTGTAGCTCCGGAGCTACAGGTGAGCAGCACGGCGCCGGAGCCCGGTCCGCCAACGCCAGTAAGATTCTTACCAGCGTCGCTGTGTCGAGCCATGCGGATCACCAGTAAGGGGCAGGTCACCATCCCCCAGCAGATCCGTGAGCAATGCGGCCTGCTGCCCCACACCGAGGTGAGCTTCGTGGTGGAGAACGGCCGGGTGTTGATTGAGAAGCAGACCCCTGAGTGCTCCCGCGCCAGCGACGGTCTCCAGCGGCTGAAGCGGGCCCGGTTGCGCACGCGCCTCAGCACCGATGAGCTGCTCGCCCTCACCCGTGGCGTAGAGAAGCCCTGATGGTGTTCGTGGATTCCAACGTGATCCTTGATGTGATCACCGCCGATCCCCGTTGGCAGGTCTGGAGCGAGCAGCAGCTCAGCCACTGGCTCGAGCGCGGTCTGCTGCTGATCAATCCGATCGTCTATGCCGAGATCGCCTTCGCCTGCGAGGCCATCGAGGCGGTGGATGAGTTGCTGCCAGACCATCTCTACGCCTACCGCCCGATCCCCCGCGAGGCTGCCTTTCTCGCCGCCCGTGCCCATGCCGACTACCGAGCCCGGGGCGGTTCGCGCCAGACGGTGCTGGCGGATTTTCTGATCGGCGCCCATGCCCTGGTGGAACAGGTGCCGCTGCTCAGCCGGGATCGGCGCCGCTACCTTCAGGCCTTTCCTGGCCTTGAGCTGATCGCGCCAGAGGAGGAGTGAGGGCATCGAGAGGCTCACTCCACCAACCCCTGCACCAGATCATCCAGGCCCTGCGGCAGGTAGCCCGCCGTCTCGATGGCCTGGCGGGCCTCCGGCGACAGCGAGGGCGCGATGGCCACCTTCTCCACCTGCCAGCTCTCAAAGCGCGGGAAGGCCTTCAGGAAGCGGGCCACGTGGCCGTCGAAATTCCTCAGATCGCCGAGCAGTGCCTGCTCCGAGCGCTTGCAGCTGCCGAGCCGCAGTCGCTGCGTGGTTTCATCGAGGGCCACCAGGTCGATTTCGGTGTCGCGGCTGTCCCACCAGCCCTGAATGCGGGAGGTGAGCGGGAAATCACCCAGGCCGAGCCTGCTGCGTTCCTCATAGAGCTGACCCACCAAGCGCTCCAGGCCATAGCCCTCGGCGGTCATGAGCCGTTGGTCGGCCTGCTCCACCAGCGTCTGCAGGGGCCGGAAGTTGATGGCGGCGGTGGGCACGGCCAGGGCATCGAGCCAGCTGCGCAGGAAGTTGTCGCGGATGGTGTAGTGCCCCTTGCGTGCCTTGGGCTTGGCGAACACCGGCAGCCGCTTCTCCACCATTTCGTAGCGCTCTTCCAGCGTCTTGAGGTATCCCCACACCTGACTGCCGATCTCGGGGGCCACCGAATCAGCATGGGCCTGCAGATCTGCATGGGTGCAGCCCGGATGGCGGGCCACGAACTTGAGCACCAGGTCGTAGCGACCACGCAGCTCCCGCAGAAACCAGTTGTCGGCCTCGGTGCGTAGCGGCGAGCTGCTGCTGAAAAACATCCGCTCCAGCAGCGTGCGTCGATCCGCGGCGATCACCCCCTGCTCAAAGCAGTCGCGGTAGAACTTCGGCACCCCCTCGAACAGGTTCCAGAGAAACAGCAATCGCTCCGGACTGGTATCCGCATGGGCCTGCAGCAGTTCGAGCAGCGAGGCGATGTCGAGGTGACCCAGGCTGATGGTGTCGGTGAGGCGCTGATAGAGGGGAGCGCTGCGGTCTTCAAGCAGCGCCTGCATCTCGGTGTGCAGGGAGCCGAGCACGACCAATCCGCCCCGAACCTCGGGAATGGCCGCCAGTCGGTCCACTTCGGACTGCAGCTCGGAGGTGAAGGGATAGAGGGCCTTGCGGCTGAAGTACTGAAATTCATCCAGCGCCACGATCCAGCCGTCGGCGCAGAGCTCGCCGATGCGAACCGCAAGCGAGCGCAGGTCGTGGGGCAAGGGGACGCTCACCCCGAAGTTTTCCATGAAGTCGCGGGCGGTGCTCACCACCCCGGCTGGATCGGAGTCGGGGATCTGGATGTACAGCACCCGCTTACGGCGCTCTGGTTGCAGCAACTCCTGCACCAGCCGGGTCTTGCCGATGCGGCGGCGCCCGGAGATCTGCAGGAAGAACCAGCGCTTGCGGCTTAGCACCTGGGCCAGCTGCGCTCGCTCCTGACGCCGGCCATAGAAGCCCCACTCCGCCATCGCGCGCTTTACCTAAGACTTCTTATGTAAAACGGCCAATGCTGTGCTGGCCTGGGTTCTGGGGCTATCACAGGCTAATCCGATGGCCCTGATCCAGCTCGGCCTGAGCTGACGCCCGGAGGGCATCGAGCCACTGCTGCAGCTCCTGACTATTGGTGATCTGGCTCAGCTGGCAGTTCACCTTCAGGGCTGAGGCCGCCACCACCTTGATGGGCGCTGCCGTTGG
>ERZ887849.3859-NODE-3859-length-10941-cov-5.175179_pt1 | contig 10941 bp, 7 predicted proteins | sample MGYA00521267_ERZ887849 | MGnify/ENA primary metagenome ERZ887849 (study PRJEB32303, sample SAMEA104408601) | aquatic metagenome | biome: Brackish water; feature: Pelagic; material: water | place: Baltic Sea | collected 2014-06-06T16:11:00 | depth 2,863 m ... | reverse complement strand
CTGGGTGGTGACCGAGTATGGGGCGGTGAACCTATACGGGCGAACACTTATCGAGCGGCGCGAGTCCCTCATCGCCATCGCCCATCCCGACTTCCGCGACCGCCTGCGGGAACAGGCCAGCGGGAAGCCTGCGGACACCTGACCCCCAGTCGGCTTCACGGCCCAGGAGGGGGACGAACCGGACCACCGGGCGATTCCCAACCCGCCCAGGGATCGCCGACTTGTGACTTCTCCTGTGGACAATGACCGGCTGGGTTCCAGGGTGTCACCGATGACCCACTGGCCGGACGGAAAAGATCAGGTAACGAGCCGGCGCGGCGGCTTGCCCCGCACCACAGGAAGACCACGTTGGGGGTCCACTTTGGCGCAGATCGACGGCTTGGAAGGCTTGGACGGGGCAGCCCTCGCACGAGAAATGGACCGAGGCGGACGCTTCGTCACGTTCTCGTATTGCATCAGCATCGTGCTGATGACCTTCAAGCGCCCCAGCAAGATCTTCTTCATTCGCGCGGGCGAGGGCACCTTCGGCAAGAGCTTGCCCTACACCCTGCTGACGCTGGTGGTCGGCTGGTGGGGATTCCCATGGGGACCGATCTACACGGTGTGGGCCTTGGTGGCGAACCTCGGCGGCGGCACCGATGTCACCGACGAAGTGATCGCATCCCTCGAGCTCGGGGGGGACTGAGCCGGCACGACCAGACCTGCTGCGGCGCAAGGGCATCGGTGTGGGTGGTCATTTCTTGAGAAAAAAAATCTGCTTGGATCGTTGAGGATCCATCGGATGTCCCACGCCGGGTGGCCCCCAGTGACCATGGGGACTTGTTCCGCCTTGAGTTGGCGCGAACGCTGATACCCACCCGCCATCCAACCCAGGTGGCTCGCCTGAGGTGCCGGCAGAAGGGGCGAACACCCACGGACCCTGCCCCCAAGGGGGCCTAAGGCACTGCTTGTCAGGTTCAGGACAAGACCAGTATGCTCGAGCTGCGGACGGGGACCCCTGTGTCATCCACCGCACGGGGGGCAACAGGCCGCTCAAGCCCCCTTCAGTGTCTTCCCTGCTGTCTGGAGTCCACAATGGTGTCGCAATTTGCCCTCACAGGCCATGAAGAACAAGCAATGCGCGTGCTGTTCGAGAAGCTGGTCGACACCACCGGCCCGGCCCATGTTCTCAAGCGCGATGTGGCCAGCCGACTCGCGACCGCACTCTTCGAGGACGCCGACGAACAGAAGGCTCTGGTGGAGCTGCTGGACCAAGCGGTCTTGGAACGCGAGATTCGCGGCCCCAGCGCATTCTTCCCCTTGTTCTTCCCCTGAACCAACCTCGGCACTGTGCTGTGTTGAGCTGGCTGACCGCCCCGTCCCTGCCAGAGCGTGAAGGTCCAGGGACCGGATGTGCAAGCCAAGCCGCCGTCTTGTTGGACAGGGGCAACACGGAGTGTTCCCCAGCCACCCACGGGCTTCGGGATGACCCGCTCGGGCGGCGCTCGACACGGGCGACAGTTGTCGTGTTGGAACGATCCACACATCGGTACAGGCGGCCTCTTTGATCTCGTCCCTGGCTGATGCCCGCACACGCACGGCCATGGTGGAGGGCGGCAGGGCCTCGTTCAAGCCCGCACTGTTGTTTATGTGCATCTGCACGGGACTCGCGGCCGGTGTGTGTTGGGTAGACCCCCGGCTGTGGCCCCATGTCACCCTGCAGCTCTTGGCGCTGGTGGCATGGGCGGTCGTGTACGGCAAGATGCTGAGCCAGCTGATCTCCGGAGAGGATGAGCGGAAGGCCTCTCAGCTCAACTACGCGCAGACGCTGATCTATGTGTTGTGGTTGGAAGACTGCGCGTGGACGCTCGACACGCGTCTGCCCGCGGTCGGCACAGCGTTCTTGTTGGTGGTGACCATCGGGTACGCGTTCAACACCGCGACCTACTTCTACGACGACACCCGCTTCCTGCGGTCCATGCTGGCGTCGGTGTTGGGCTTTGCGATCCTGGTGGGCTTGGCGGGTCTGCTCACCGTTCCCGTCGGCGACAGCCCGCTGGGCCATCCCACGGTTGCGTTTATCGGCAAAAATGTGCTGGTCACCGGGCTCATGGCGATGGTCTTCTCGATGCACGGGGGGGCGCACCGGGAGCTCACCCGGCGCATGACCGCCTTGAACGCCCGCGCCACCCGGACCGCCCTCGCCCGCCAAGAGCGAGAGATCGCGTCCCGGACGGCCAACCTGCTGGGGGTGGGGGCCGGCGCGGGTCTGTTTAGCCACGATGTCGCCGGCCCGATCACGGTGCTCACCCTGGCCGCGGAGGAGCTGCGGGAGAGCGCTAGTCCAGACCAGCTTGAAGTGCTCGACACGTTGGTGGCCGCCAGCGCCGACATTCGCCTGCTGTCTTCCGACCTTGTGTTTGCGCTGCGTGGGGGGCATCACCCAAGGGAAGTGTCCGAGGTCATCGACCTGGTGCGCCGCCACCTCAAGTTTCGCCAGAACCAGCTTCCCCACGGTCTTCGCTTGGAGCACCAGTGTGACCCGGCCACCATCGTCGTGGACTCGCTGTTCACCCAGGCGGTGGCCAACTTGGTGGCGAACGGGGCCCGGTTCTCCCCCGAGGGACGGGTGCAGATTCGGGGCGAGGTGCTCGAGGACGGTGCGTACCGCATGGTGGTGCGGGACTGGGGGGTCGAGGGCGAGCAGCGGGAGGTCGCCCTCAAGCGGATGCGGGAGGCGCTGTCTTCCGAAGGTGGGGTGGAGGCCGACCAAGACGAGAGCCATGGGCTGAGCCGCGGGGTGGGTCTGTGGTTGGTGGGAGCGGCGGTGCGGCGCTTGGGTGCGCGACTTGAGCTGGGCCCGCCGGCTGAGGGACCAGGCATCCGTGTGGCGCTGTGGATCGCCCCCCCAGCGCCCGAGTCAGCCGCGAGCTGAGGGAGCGCGCAAAACGCTGCTCGGGTTCAGCCACCGAGCTGCCAGCCCACCCGCACCCCACGGGGCAGCCGCTCACAGCCCGACAGTGCCCGCCACGCCACCGCCGTGCTGAGCAGGCGACTTCGGTAGAAGCGCGGCGTGGTGGCGGGAAGCCCGGCCAGTCCGGGGGCCACACTCGAGAACGATGGCGCCGCCGGGAAGCCCCCGTCCACGTCCATCCGCTCACACAGCGCCGAGACCCGCACTTGCAGCACGGGCACCGACAGCGCACCCGCCGCCCGCAGCCCACACAGCTCAAAGGCCGCGCCCAAGACCGACGCTGGCCCCCCTCGCAGATCACCATCGTCCACAATGGCTTGGCTGAGGCGCTTCACCGCAACGCCCACCCCGCTGGGCGCCCGCGTGGCCAACCGCACCAGGTTCCACAGCACCCATCCCCGCGCGACCTCCAGGGGGTAGTACAGCGATGTGTGCGCCGCCCCCCCGTCCGCCCACGCACACACCGCGTGCAGCGCGTCGTCCATGCGGGCACTCCAGGCACCCTCGATCCCAGCCAGGCTCGCCGCGTGCAGCCCCGCCAGCGCATTGGCCGTGGCCACCGGACAGGCGCGGGGCTCCCACGCCAAGGTCCCCCGACACCGGGGATGGGGCCGCCATGTGCTCAGCAATCCGCTGGTGCTCGGTTCGTCGAGAATGGTCTGTGCTGCGGCACTTAGGTCGCTCAGGTTCAGCCCAGGAGCCCGCGCTGGCTGGGTCGACAACACCCGCAGCGCCAGGCCTGTGGTGTCGATGTCCGGCGGGATCTGCTCCAGCGTCTCGAAGTAGCGCCAGCCCCAAGTCCGCGCCGTGTCCAGGCACTGTGGCAAGTCACCATGAACCGCCACATCGCTGCGCTCGAGCATGTCCAGCACCACCAGCCGCCCAAAGGTCGACGCCCGCACCTCGTCCTGTCCCAAGAACCGCCAACGATGGACCGTCACCGCTTCTTCCAGCGCCGGATCTGCCTCGACAAAGGCCTGGGCACGAGGCTTCAGCGCGGCCCAGGAGGGCAGCTCCACGAGGTTCGGCGGCCGCCCCTGCGGTCGGGCCAACACCGCATCACGGGTCAGGTCCCGGGCCCGCTGCACGAGGGGGGCCAGCGCGAGCTCTGCACCCGCTTCAGCCTCCACCTGGGCACAGCGCCCCTCCAGCGCCTCTTGAAGAACGGCCCACACCCCGTCGGCGGCGGCGAGCAGCGCTCGGACCGGGGGCAGGGTCTCCCGACGGGGACCGGCCATCGCCAGCCGGACCGCGTCCCCCACTGCACTGTCCAACACAATGCCCAGAAAGAAGGAGGGCAGCCCTTTTTCCCAGTCTTCGCTCGCGGGGCCCAGCACCAAGTCAAACACATCGGAGCACGCTTGTCCCAAGCAGCCAAAGTGCAGCCCCACCCGGCGCCACCGGTCCGGATCCGCCGCCGGCACCGCACACCGCGCCGCCATCGCGAGGTAGCCGCCAATCCCCACCCCTGCCTTGCCTTCGGCGATTGCCCACCGCGACCCTCCCGCCCGCTCGCGGTGCTCCAGATCCAGCTGCTGGCCGTCGCACAACCCAAGCTGCAAGGCGTCCAGCTCCCGGGCCAGTGCGTCCCGGGTGTCCCGGTCCACCCCATTGAGGTCCCGTAGGCACGCCCGCGACACAGCCAGGAGCCTCACCACATCGAGGTTTCCGAAGGCCCAAGCGCGACCATCCGCGTCCCCGTCCGCCAGGTCATCGGCAGCGTGGGCCGCGGCGTAGCTGGCCGCCATGCACAACCCCAGGCCCAGCGGATCCACCGCCCCGGCCCCGGACGCAACCGCCGCCACGGACCACGGCGGCACGGTCGCGATGCGGTCCGGGTGCCAGGTCGCGCGCAGCAGGGCCACCGCCGACGGTGCCAGTGCAGGGAGGCCCTGACGACGGACCACCCGGTCCAGGCGCCGCTCAATCTCATCGGTCGTGTGCCCCAGCATGGTCCCGCCCTCGATCTTGGGTGGTGGCGGCCAGCCCTGCCGCAACAGCACAGACCATCCCCGACCGCCCCGCACACTATCCCCCTGCGGGCGACGAACCTCCCCCCACAGCCCCGCCCCCCGCATGTGGGATGATGCCCCTGTGCCTAAACCCTGGACGTGTGATGCGCCTGCTCCTGCCCATCTTGCTGGTCGCCTGCACCCCCGATGCCGCCGACAAGCGCCGCGGCATGCCCGGGGGCGGCTCCCTCGACGGCGACACCGCACAGAGCACCGGCAGCGACGGCGGATCGGGTGAAGACGGCGGATCGGGCGGGGACGGCGAGGACGGAAGCTCGGGCGGGGACGGCGGAGACGGCGATGACAGCGGCAGCACCACACCGCTGTTTCCCGAAGGAGAGCTGCGCGGCCTGTGGGTCACCCGGTGGTCCTACTCCAGCAGCGCCGACATCGAGCGCATCCTTGATGATGCCCAGACCGGCGGCTTCAACACCATCTTCTTCCAGGTCCGCGGCAACTTCGACGCCTACTACCAGTCCTCCCTGGAGCCTTGGGCCAAGGGGCTCACCGGCACCCTCGGTCAGGACCCGGGCTGGGACCCCCTCCAAGTGGCCATCGACGAAGCCCATGCCCGCGACATGGCCCTGCACGCCTACCTCAACACCTTCCCGTTTTGGTCTGGCACCACACCCCCCGCGAGCGTCGGGGTGCCCCACCCGCTGGAGCGCCACCCCGACTGGCTGGTCGCCGATGCCAGCGGCACCGCGATGGCCTTGAACAGCAGCTACGTCTTCGCCAGTCCGGGCAACCCCGCCGTGCGCGCCCACATCGCAGCGGTCGCAACAGAGATCGCCGAGAACTATGATGTAGACGGCATTCACCTGGACTACATTCGCTACCCCGCGCCCGACATGAGCCACGATGCTGCGTCCGAAGCGGCCTTCGCAGCCGACGGCGGGGGCCGGTCCTGGTCCGACTGGCAAAAGGACCAAGTCATCGCCACCGCAGCCGCGGTCCACGATGCGGTGGATGTCGCCGTCACCGCCGCGGTCTGGGGCATCTACGAAGACCGCTATGGCTGGGGCGGCGTGAGCCAAGGCAACGTCGACTACTATCAGGACTCGTGGCGCATGCTCGACGAGAACGCCCTCGATGCCATCATTCCCATGATCTACTGGCCGGTGACCGCCACACCGGGCGACCGCTTGGACTTCGCCACGCTCGTGCAGGACCACGTGTCTCACCGCGGCGATGGCCGGGTGTTCGCGGGCTTCGGCAACACCATCAGCTTCGACCAAGCCGAAGACTGCGTGGATGCCGCCCGCGCTGCGGGTGCCGATGGCGTGGTGCTCTTCGATTGGTCACTCTTCAAGGACCACATGGGCGCACTTGGGACCGGTGTGTTCGCCGACTGAGCGGGCAACACCTGTGCACACAATGGGCTCGGGTTCCGCGACGTGGAATCTTCCCAACGAGACATCAAATGGGGCGCCGGGGTCGAGACAGCCTTCCCGGCCCCGCGCGCCTCATGTACGATGCGTGTCAACTGCCGCTGGCTGCGGGTGCGCGTCTTCAGTTGGCCCTGACACGGAAGGTCGATGTCCCCAGTTCTTCTATTGCTGGTTGGCGCCAGCTCCAGCGCCCACGCAACCACAATCCTGCTGTACGAACAGAGCGTGCGGTCCGGCTACGGTGGCGATGCGCTGGACGCTCTCGGCTACGCCTACACCACCGCGAGCAGCTCCAACTTCACTTCGCTGGTGAACTCCGGCACCTACGATCTCGTGCTGATGGACTATCCCAGCACCCGGCCCACAGGGTCGTGGGAAGCGGCCATGGCCAGCCATGTCTCCGGCGGCGGCATGGCCATCGTTGGGTACTGGGACATGGACACCAGCCCCTCGCTGCAGAGCACGATGGACGCCACCGTCGTGAGCTCGATCAACGCGCCACTCACGCTGTACTCCTGGGACACCTCCCACCCCATCTGGAACAGCGTCTACCAACCGCCGACGACCATGTCCGGCATCGACGCCGGCTGGGGCGACAACGGTGACCGGATGAGCCCATCGAGCGGGGCCACCAGCGTCGGGGGCTACTCGGGCTCCACGTCGACCACCAACGCCGCGATCGTGATCGGCAACGGTGGCACCACCATCTACAACGGCTTCCTGTTCGATGACTACCCCTACGATGCCGATGGTGACGGCACAAAGGACATCGTCGAGCTGATCGCCAATGAGGTGGAGTACCTGATCAGCGGCGGCGTGAGCTGCGACAGCGACGGCGATGGCTACGACGCCACGGGCACCTGCGGCGGCACCGACTGCGACGATGATGACCCCACCATCAACCCCGGTGCGTCCGAGGTGCCCTACAACGGCATCGATGAAGACTGCGACGGCGTGGACCTCGATGACGTCGATGGCGACGGCTATGTGGGGCCCGACGGCTACGGCACGGGCTACGACTGCGACGACAGTGATCCGGCGATCAACCCGGGGGCCATCGAGAGCTGGTACGACGGCACCGACCAGGACTGCGCACGGGACGACGACTACGACCAAGACCGCGATGGCTACGTGCCCTCCGGCTATCTGGGCTTTGTCACCACAGGCGTGACCGGCACCGGCAGCCTGCCCGATGGAGACTGCGACGACACCGACTGGGACATCAACCCCGCCGCGACCGAGGTGGCCTACGACGGCATCGACCAGGACTGCGACGGCGCAGACCTCGACGACGTGGACGGCGACGGCTTCTCGGCAGCCGTGGCCGGGGGCACCGACTGCGACGACACTGAGGCGTCCACCTACCCGGGCGCCAGCGAGTCTGCGGACGGTGTGGATCAGGACTGCGACGGCGATGTCGACGACGGCACGTCCTGGTATGACGACGACGGCGACGGCTTCACCGAAGACGCCGGCGACTGCGATGACAGCGACGCCAGCGTGAGCCCTGCCGCCACAGAGACCGCCGACGGCGTGGATGAGGACTGCGACGGCGTGACCGACGAAGGCACCGTCCTGTACGACGATGACGGCGATGGCTGGACCGAAGACGCCGGCGACTGCAACGACAGCGACGCGACGGTCAGCCCCGTGGCGACCGAGGTGTACGGCAACGGCATCGACGACGACTGTGATGGTGTGGTCGACGACGGCGCCGTGGATCTGGACGGCGACGGTGTGGCATCGTGGGCCGGCGACTGCGACGACTCCGACCCGAGCACCTACCCAGGGGCCGCCGAGCTGCCTGATGGGATCGACAACGACTGCGACGGCGAGACGGACGAAGGCACCATCAACGGCGACGACGACGGCGACGGCTGGTCCGAGGCCACCGGCGACTGCGACGACACCGACCCGCTCACCAACCCCGAAGCCGAAGAAGACCCAACGAACGGTCTGGACGATGACTGCGACGGGGACGTGGACGAAGGTGGACCGGGCGTGGACGACGACGGCGACGGCTTCTCCGAGGACGGCGGCGACTGCGATGACGAGGACGCCGACATCTCACCGGCGGCCACCGAAGACACCACCAACGGCATCGACGACGACTGCGACGGCTCCACGGACGAGAGCGCCACGGCAGACGACGCCGACGCTGACGGCTACACCGTCGAAGATGGCGACTGCGACGACGATGACGGCTGGGTCTACCCGGGCGCCACCGAGATGTGTGATGGCGTCGACAACGACTGCAATGGCACGGCCGACGATGGTTGTGTGGAAGTGGAAGGCTCAGGCCTGAGCACCGAGTCCGACAAGGAGGGAGGCTGCGCCACCGCACAAGCGCCGGTCGGTCTCATGGGCCTCGCCCTGGGCTTGCTGGGGCTGCTGGTCCGCCGCCGCCCAGACCACGGTGACGTCGGAGGTGCACAATGAGCCGCTCTCTGGCCCACCGCGCCCTGGTCTGCCTCACCCTGCTCGGGGCCCTCACCACCGGCTGCAGCTCCGACGTCGGGGTGGGCAAGATCGAGGGTGATGTCTCGGTCAGTCCCCGCTTCACCGACCTGGGTCTGCAAGCCGTCGACACCGAGGTCGACACCCAGATCATCCTGACGGCCACGAAGGTGGACATCAAGGTGCTCGCGGTGGACGTCTTCAACGTCGAAGGCGACGCCTTTTCCCTCGTCACCGCCCCCCTGCCGACCATCCCGGGGGACGGCAGCGAAGAGCTGATCATCCGCTGGATGCCCGACGAGCCCGGCCGGAGCTGGGCGCGGGTGACCATCACCCACCAAGCCGGCGAAGACGAGATCGAGCTGCGCGGTGAAGCGGGACTTCCCGCCGCCCGGGTGCTGCCCCCGCTCATCGACTTTGGCCGTGTGCCCGCGGGCGAGAGCGCCACCGCGAGCATCACGGTCGAGAACACCGGCACGATGGACCTCAGCATCGACGAGGCCACCTTCGACAACACCACCTTCGCCAGCGCATCGCCGCTGCCCTTGGTGGTCGAGCCCGGCCTCAGCGTGGACGTCTCGGTGGTGTTCAACCCCACCGACGACAACGCCCAGACGGGCCTGGGCACCCTGAACCTGGGCGACTGGGTCACCGAGGGCACCGTCGAGCTGCGGGGCAATGACTGCTCGGCCGGCGGCGGCGGCAGCTTCGACCAGGACGGCGACGGCTTCTCTTGGTGTGCGTCCGACTGCGACGACACACGGGACGACGTGCACCCCGCCGCGGCCGAAGTCTGCGACGGCGCCGACAACAACTGCAACGGCGAGCTCGACGAGAACACCGAGTGCTCGGACGATGACGGCGACGGTGCGTCCGAGGCTGAGGGGGACTGCAACGACGACGACAGCGCTGTGGGCCCCCACACCACCGAGGACTACAGCAACGGCATCGACGACGACTGCGACGGCACGGTCGACCACGGCCAAGACGACGTGGACGGCGACGGCTACATCGAAGCGGCCGGCGACTGCAACGAGGGCAACGCCGACATCCACCCGGGGGCGACCGAGCTGCCCAATGGCCTGGATGACGACTGCGACGGCATCGTCGACGAGGGCACCACCGCCTATGACGACGACGGCGACGGCTTCACCGAGGTGGGCGGCGACTGCGACGACACCGACAGCGGGGTCTACCCGGGCGCGACCGAGACGGCCGACTGGGTGGACGAGGACTGCGACGGCTTCGTCGACGAGGGCACCACCGCCTACGACGACGACGGCGACGGCTTCACCGAGGTGGGCGGCGACTGCAACGACGCCAACCCCAGCGTGAGCCCGGCCGCCGTGGAGATCCCGTCCAACGGCATCGACGACGACTGCGACACCGCCACCCCCGACTGAAGCACCGGCCGAGGATCGGCTCAGGCCGGTCCTTGCACGCTCAGCGTTGTCCACCCGGATGGCGCACCCGCAGCCCATCGGTGGGCGCCTCGGGCCCGTGGGGCACACACAGCGCGTCGCGGATGGGCACGGGCCCACGGGCGGGCAGGCTTCCCGCGAAAGACCGACGAGGCGGAAGCCCGGGAACATCTTGCTGTAGGGCATCGTAGGCAATCTCTGCCACGATCCGGTAGCCCTCCGCCGTCAAGTGCATGGCGTCGAAGGTGAGCCCTCCCTTGAGGTAGCGCTCGCCTGTGCGGGCCAGCAGGGCCTCCTCCGCGTCCACCGTCCGGATGCCCAAGTTGGCCGCCACCTCTGCCAGGATCTGTCGGTGCGCGGTCTTGGCCCGCACCACATCCTGGTCCAGGTCCCGGGCCCGGCGCAGCGCAGACAGCGCAGTCCCTCGGTCCCCTCGCGCCAGCGCGACCTGCCCCGTCCAGAACCACGCCTCGGCCACGTCGGGGGCCGAGGCCGCATAGGCTGCCCGCGCCCCCGGCTCGCCCGCCAGTGCCGGCCCTCGCAGCTCGGGTTCTGGCGGCGGCAGCGAGGCCAGCGGCGGCGACGACAGGTTGGAGGCCGGCAAGATCCAGAGCACCGCCGCCCCGCTGGCTTTGGCCGCTCGGCCCATGTGTTCCAGGTTGTCCCGAAAGCGCGCCAACAGCAGCGGCTCCTCGCCCGGATCCAGC
>ERZ887849.3858-NODE-3858-length-10941-cov-8.035734_pt1 | contig 10941 bp, 13 predicted proteins | sample MGYA00521267_ERZ887849 | MGnify/ENA primary metagenome ERZ887849 (study PRJEB32303, sample SAMEA104408601) | aquatic metagenome | biome: Brackish water; feature: Pelagic; material: water | place: Baltic Sea | collected 2014-06-06T16:11:00 | depth 2,863 m ... | reverse complement strand
CTATTTGTCCAACTCAACTTTATTCCAGATTTTTCCGCCATCTTCGCTTTTATATAATCCTTCAAGGTCAGCTAAATAGACTATTTTACCATCAGAACTACAAGCAACTGAAACTGCAGAAAAAGCTCTGTTACCTTGAATGTCTTTAGCTTTAAATCCAACTAGTAGAAAAAATAAAAGGACTAGACCTGTTGTTATGATAACTCTTTTCTTATTCATAGATGTTTGTAACGTTTAGAGTCGCCGTCGCCTAGGCGCAGCTTAGGTGTTGGCTATCTCGACTGGTTCTGATCTCCTTGTAAGTAATGCTCTTCCGCAATTGAAATGGACCATTCCAGTCTTTCTGCGGCTTCAATAAACGAGCCTGAAACTTTGTAACTCATCTTGTAGGATGCCATTCTCTCATCCCAAATTCGACCCTTCTCTTCATAAACCTTATCAATGAAGGTAGATAAATCGGTGAATAGCTGCTCTTCAGAATCAAGCAGTAGATATTCATTTAGACTATTGATAGCGTTCGAAAAACCTGAGTGCTGATTATCTTCGAAACTTGCTCTTATAATCCGGGCTATTGTTTCGTTATGCCGATTCCTCGCAGTGGCCTCGACAAAGCCGGCAAGTGAGAGGCTTAAACTTGTAGCACCTAGTCTGGGTTCGCTAAGTCTGCCATGAACTGAAATCATCTCCTGTAAGATTTCTCTATTCTTGTTCTCTTCTCTTATTTTCTCTTCAGATGTGCGGGCTCGTCCGACTGGTTCATCTTCAAAACTATGAGAAAATCCGTTGTTTCGATCTGCCCTCCTTAGTTCTGCAGTCCATGCGCTGTCATCTCTGAGAATGCGTAAAACTTCGGGTATAATATACGTGTGTTGTTCGACTAGAATTTTACTCTGTTCGCTCAACTTATCTAAAGGGATTCGGTGCTTTCGGTCGTCGCGACTTCGAACAAGGACGCTTGTTTGATTTTTGCTGAGAAGCAGGCAATCTAAGGTTCTTCCCTCACTATCAGTGATGGTCTGATAATCTCCTGCTAAAAGCATGGCTGAGGCTAATAGGAAAAGGAGTATCTGCTTCATAATTCTTTTTCAGGACACCTTGTCCACGGCGTTTTTGTCTAGTCTGTCCAGACGATAGCTTTGCAAACGAAGAGGTCTCTAACATGACCGCTATAGCTGCCACTATTCCCTGTCGCAAAACCCATTCCGATAGGAGTTTGAGTTGGCGCAAGCAATGCGTCTGCTCCCATTCTTCTAGCTTCTCTTCGGAGCTCTTCCATCGGGTCTTGGACATTGAATCGGGCTCCAGCATTCGCTTCTACTGTGCCTATTACTCTGTATGCACGTTCAATATTCTGTGGGTCCAATATCTCCATTGGGTAGGTTTCCTCTTTTCGCGGGAGTTGCTCCGAACTGTAATTAATACTTTTCGAGTGAACGCACGAAGTGAGGATTAGCGCCAATAGACTTGGTAGTAAGACGAGGAATGCTTGTTGGATTTTTTTTTTCATTTTTCTTACGTGAACAGTTTTATTAGTGCACTTTGGATTGATTTAACGAGTTTTATGAGAGGGGCAACCTCAATCCAATTAAGTATTTAGGCCACGTATAGGTAGTGACTTGTTGAAGTATAGCTCAAGGCATTCGCTGGAACCTCACAGGCTTCTGTGCCAAATTGTATACGAACACGTGCCGCGTGCGGGCTTAGTGTATTCTATTCTTTCACCCTCGCCAAGCCGTTGCAAAGCGCGTCCGCATAGGTCGATGCCGCCTTCGATTCTCCCCTACTCTTGCCGGGCTCTGTTCAGATATGCCCATGCCATCTGGAATCTTCTCGGCGGCGTGCATGGCTAAGGCCAAGGCAGTGGCTCGGTCGGCGTGGCCGTCGCGGGTTCTGGCCGCGATGAACTTGACCAGTCCTTGCGGGGTGACGATGCGCTGGATACTGGCGAGATCGTCGCGGAGTTTGCCATTGGCGGGGATTCGCACTTTCTGACTTTGGAAAGCCTTCTTTGCTCGGCTGAAGAGTTCGCGCTTGCGGTCGTTGGTGAAGTTGACGGCGTCGAGTTTGTAGTCCCCTATCCGCTTGGCGAGGTGTTCGGAGATGGGGCCGCCGAGACCGGTGGAGTCGATGGCGGCGTAGCGGGCACGTTGCAAGCGCTCGGCCAGTATCTCCTCCTGCTCGGGATACGGCATGTTTTCGAGGACGAGGATTTCACGCGTCCAAAGGACGCCGCCGACTCTTTCCAGCGTCCAGCAGACGGTAAGGTCTTTGCGGCGGCCGATGTCGATGCCCACAAACAAGGGGTGCGGTGTTTTGGTTTCCCAAGGACCGAAGGATGCACCTGAATCTTCAACCGTGCGGATTAAATCCATGGGGAAGACCTGGGCGGCGTGCTCCATGAACTGACACTCGAACTCCTGTGCCCAGCCGTCCGGGTCACTGAGGTTGCTCTTGAGCTCGTCGATGTCGAGGGCGAGGCCTTGATCGACGGCATCGTAAACGCTGGTCTTGTGGCGTTTGAAATCGGGAGCACCGTTCCACAATTCGTAGAACTTGTTGTTCATCCCCGACGGGGTGGAGATGACGCGGAGCTTCAACTCGCCACGCAACGGGTTGGTGATGATGGGATAAACCGCGCGCCAGATCTCCTCGGGGTTTTCATGGAAGGCGAACTCGTCGAGCACGAGGTTGGCCGAGTAGCCACGTGCCGTCGACGCGTTGGCTGGAAGCGCTAGGATGCGGGCTCCGTTGGGGAAGCGGATCTGCGAGGCCTTGGTCTCGGGGCGGTAAGGCTTGCCCGTCTTTTGTTCGATACCGTCGCAGAATATTTGCCCTACCCGATGAACTTTTTCCATGAACTCGAGAGCCTGACGCTCGCCGGCTGAAAGGATGATCCAATCGGAGCCGGAGGCGATCGCATCGGCCACAACCTCGAAGGCGGCGGCGAGGGAGCCGCCGATCTGGCGTGACTTGAGCCAGATTTTGAAACGCGACGTATCCAGAACCCAACTACGCTGATACGGAAGCAGCAGGTCAAATGGCGACGCCGTTGAAACTTTATCCTTAGCTGCCATTGGACTTGTCGGGCACTGCGCCAAGACGTTGACGCCACTCGGCGAGGATCTCGCTCTCTTCCTTTTGAGTGATGGTGACGTTGTTCTGGATTAAAGCCTGAGGCCTATCGGCAAAGACATCGGGCTTCAGAGATTTGAGCATGAAGATCAGGCAGGCATCCGAGTAGCGGCGCTTGTTGCCACAGTGATTGCCTTTGATGTCGAAGACGGGCTCTTCCCAACCTTCAACCGCTCGGCGATGGAGTTCCTTTTCTGCTTCCTCGATACGTTTGATGTTACGAACCTTATCGCGCTGGAGTTGGGCTTGCTTGAAGCGGTCAGCGAGATCGGTATTACGAGCCAGTTGAACGTAGAACTGGCTTTTACCGATTCCTTCACGCTCGATTGAGGGATGGGTGTCCTCCCCTTTAATTAGGTTCGCAACGACACGCTCGAAGAGCGCAAGGGAGAACTTGCGGGACTTAGCTGGCAGTTGAGCAGTCTTTGACACGTTGCATTGTCGATGAGGATGCTGACGTTCAACAAGGAGCCGCTTTCACTTGGATTAACTGCGTTTAACGATTTAGGCGCGGGGCCGGACGGAGCGGACGAGCAAAAAACGCGCGTAGAGGAAAGTGGCGGCGAAGCCGCCATCCTCGCGGGGGCTAGGCCCGCGAAATTGGTGAGCGAAGCGAATAGGTTTGATTCGGATCGGCGCAGGGGCGCCGCTGGCCCCCAGCGCTGAGCATGCGCGCCCCGCGCGCTACGCGGAGCGAGCGAAAGCGCGGGGCCAACCGCGCCGGGAGGCGGGGGGAAGGCCCCCCTTCTACTCTATGGGGGGCCGCCTGGAGAATCGGAAGCGGCGATGGGAGGAACGACCGTGAGCGGTAAACGGTGCGGAACCGCCACGGGCATGGTTCGATTTCAAGAGCATCTCGGGAGGGGGCCGGGGGACAAACTGTAGCCCCCGAACCCGCGAAGCGGGTGAGATGAGCGATAGCGAATGCAGGGGCGTGTTGCCGCGCCGGTAGCTGGAACGCTCGGGTGAATCGAAGCTCGGGGGGAACGCAGCGACACAATGTCCGTTATGTCGACATAAGGCGTCTGCGCCGTCCGCTAGGAATACGAAGCGGTATTCGGCATAATGCGACATTGTGCGCAAGTTCTTGGGACCCGAGCTGAGAGATTCCCGTAGTGTGGAGGCTGGCGGTGCGGCATTGGGGAGTTAATGAGCATCGGAATCCGATGCGAACTGGCATTGCGTAGTGACCAGAGCAGTCTGTGAGCGCAGGCGCGGGCTGTGTAGCGGAGCGTAGGGAATCGCCGAAGAGAGGCACGAACGTAGGCGTTGACCGAAGCGGTAGCGGAACAGAACGGGACTGAGGGAACTGTCTGCGGCGGGAACGTAGCGTGTGCGTTGAGAGAGCGTTGGGGGCGGCGGGATTGGAGGTGTGGGTAACGCGTGGCGACCGGAGTGAGTGAGGCACGAGGGAGCGGAGGACGGCTGGCGCGGGTGGCGTTCGTTGCGGGAGCCGTGCTGCCTCGGAGTGAGGCACGAACGCAGTGGCAGGTCGGCGGTTGGTTGGCGCGGCAGCGGGAGGTGGCGGCGATGGTGGGTATTGAGAGGCGGTAGCTGCGGGGCATTCGGAGTGGAGCGCCCGGTGAAGCAGAGCGAATCCCGGCGGGAGCTTGCGACCATAGGGTTGAGCGGCGCGGCGCCGGGTGCGGAACGGAGATGGCCGGCAGCGGGTGGATGGCGTTGCGGGTTGGCTTGCGCGTTAGCGGAGTTCCCCAAGCGAGCGGAGCGAGCGCAGGGGTTGATGGGCCAAACAAAGGCAGCTTACTAAGATGCCCTCTAATCTTCCTTTTTCGCGATCGGGATTACAAAGCTGGCGGGGTAGTTACGATGCTTGTCTGTAATCGCATCCGTTATACCAAAATCAATAAATACTGCACTGGCCACGATCTTCGCCCCCATAGTGCTTGGTATGACACCCACAGCTTCTCGACCGTCATCAGTCTTTACGGCGTATTTCAAGTCATCGTCAGATTTACGGATCATAATTGTGCTTGGAATTTCGGTTTGCCAGATTCCACGCTTATTCTGCAGTGTAACATCACCACTTGAACCATCGCTAAGTGAGAGTGCGACAGGAGCCATCGCATCTTCAGTTAATGTTGCACAGCCTGATGCAAACATAGAAACAACTAACAGTAATAATAACGATTTCATAATAATCTGGAGGAAAAGCTGGTTATTTCAACTAGAAGCCGAAAGGTCAACAACTATAACCGTTGGGTCGGACTCTAATGAATAACATAAGAAGGAATACTTGGAGCAGGAAGCTGCTTTCTATAAAGACAGAGACTCAAACTCTAAAGCTTATCACAACTAGTTGAAGATATTTCTATCGGGGTTATTGATCATGGATTCGGTAAGGACATACTCGCGCACGCCTTTGAAAATCTTCTCCACCCAACTTGTCGCGGTCATATCTCCCCAGAAGCCAACGTCTTTAGAGCCCTCAACGACAGCTTTGAACATTGCCCCGCCCTCGTCGGGTTTAATGTAAACACCAGCTACGACATTCCAATCGTATGCAGTCATGCCGTGCTCGCCGATTGCGAAACCATCTTGAAAGCTGGCCTTCTTAATGGTGAACCCAGCGTCAGCTAGACCTGCTTTTGCAGCCATGTATGCCGTTCTTGCGTCAACTCCTTTAACGTAGAGCGTGTCTTGCCACTCAGCCCAGCCAGTCTTACCTTCTTCACCACGACCAAAATCAGCCTCAGCAGCGGATTGTGGCAATGAGCTCATCGAAGCGCAGCCTGAGAGAAAGGAAATGCTGGATAAGAGTAGCAAGAAAGTCTTCATCCTTATATGAAATCCTAAGGACGGGAGGTAAGTCAATGCAAACGCACTTACCGACTGATTTCAGGAGACTTTAGCTTCCTGAGACGGCCTTCATCTTGGCGTGGTCTAGGGTGCGGCTCCAGCCGGGGTTTCCTTCGAGCCATTGGAGGGCATCTTCCACCGTGGATCGGTAGCCCGGCATGGGGAAGCCTGCCTTCTTCATCCGATAGACGTAATTCGGGTGTCGGTTGAGGCGCCAGGCGAGTTCTTTGACGGTGAGGAGTTGGGTGTCGTTATAACGGAGCATAATTAATGGTTGGTTGGGAGGTAGAGTTTTGAAATGAACCACCCCGCCCTTCCGCCTTCTCGATGATATGGTGAGACAAGTCGGGCACCCCTTTCGTAATACGGGGAGTTTTGGATGGGCAGGTCAGGAGAGTTGCGTTCCAGGGGAGTTGGTTGGGTGTCGGTGGGTTTGGGTTCGGTCGGTATCAGTATCACCCCCACAAGGGGGGTGATACTTGATACTGGTATCAGGTGGTATCATTTGGTATCAGGGTGATACCGATTAGAAGTTTTCGGAGAATTCAGTTTGTGGATCGGGATGGATGGGTGTGTTGACGAGATAGGTGCCGTCAGAGCGTTTGGTGATGTAGGCTCCATCGGTGGCCTCTTTAATACGTCTCTTAGCGGTGACAACTGAGCAGGCGGTGTCGTCGGCCACTCTTCGGGCGATTTCGGCGTAGCGGTTGACCCCCTGCCCTATTGCCTGGACGACGTCGGCGATGGAACAGGCTTTGCCGTTGCGCTTGCCTTCGACGTCGTCGAGCCATTCTTGGACGTTGAATGTCGGGTCGGGCTGGTAGTGCATGGTGTCTTCCTCCATCTTGAGCCCCATGGGTGCAAAGGGCTTGGCATCGTTGGACTTGCCGCAGGAGAGGACTATGCGAGAGGAGTCTTCGGCGTCAGCTGGTGCTAGGTTGATCTGGGAGCGAACTCCGGAATAGAGTGCCTTAGAGCCGATGCCGTAGTTGCCCTTATCGTAGCCGACTGCTTGGGCGATGTTTCCCCTACCTGTCCGGGCGTGGTGGATGACGATGATGGCGGTGTCGTGGCTGTGGCGGCGGCAGATCTTGGTAAGCTCGCGGAGGGTGTGCCGCACGTCGGCGTCTTTATTCGAGTCACCGACGATGACTTCACCGAAGGGGTCGATGTAAATGCAGTCAGGGAGCACTTGCTCAAGCGTGAGTCTCCATTTTGTGATAATTTCATCAGAGCCGATGTTTATGAATGCATCGTCGAGGGACTCGACTACGTGAAAGTAGAGGTTGTCGGCAATGAGGGCTTTTTCCTCGTCTGTGAAACAGGAGATCATTTTGCGTAGTTCATTTTGCTGACGATGGATTGAGTTTTCGGTGCCAATGAGCAGGTGCTTTAGCGGCGTCTTGTGGGTGGGAAAACCTGCGAAGTTGCGCCCTAGTATTTGAAATATGGCCAGCTGCATAGCGAAGCGGCTCTTGCCGGTGCCACCCTGGCCGAGGATGCTGGAAAGCTGACCCAGCACGATGATGCCCTTGCCCCAAACGCTGACTCGCTCGGGTAGCTCGCGTTGCAGTAGCTCGCCTGCGCTGAGGATTGTGAAGGGCGTTGGCTCGTTGCCCTCTTGTGCCCCTGGCGGGCCGGTGTCGTCGAAGTCCGAGCCGAATGCGGCGTAGGGTTCGGGTATGAATTGATAATCGGGATCCGGCTCGGGACAGGCTTCGAGTAGATCGCGGGGTGTTTCTGGGTGCAGGTTCATGCGGTGTTGGTTGGTTGGTTGGCCCAAATCCGTCGGGCAGGCTTGGTTTGATCACGTAGTGACGTGGATCGAAGTAGAAAATTGATTGCCTCTGGCAATTGCTGCGGCGAAGGCCCCCAGGCATACGGACGAGTTTGCACTGGTCCCATAAGGTGTTGTCAGCACCGGCGCGGCAGGCTTTGGCGAAGAATTCACGTTGCTGGGCGTCGTCGAGTTGGCGGACGTCGAACCAGCCGTGCAGTGATTTACCTCCGGAATTTACCACTAGGGTCAGCGGAGTGAAGATGGAGTGCAGGTTAGTCAAAATTGTGACCTGCTCGTCGAGGCTGCCGTGATCGAACTCAACGACTTGATAAAGGCGGTGAGTGGTGGCGTTGCCGTGGCAGCGGTGCGAGACTTCGCCGTCCTGATTAAGTCCGGTCAGTGCCGTCATGGGATTGGGAACGATGAATTGATAGCTGGCTTCTTTACCCCGCCAGTGCTCACGGGGTGCAGTGCGCGCATCTGTCTTGCTAGTGGCTAAACAGAGGAGCACATCCTCGGGGTATAGCTTATCCAGAACTTCAGCCGGATCGATCTGGAGCGGGTCCAAGGTGAAGCCGTGGCGGCCATGCAACATGGGCCCCCGAACCTTCTCATCGATAGACGGCCACGGTGGATACTTCCACTGAGGTGTCCTGTTCGAAGAGAAGGCGGGGACTTTACCGCCTGAACCGGGCGAAGTGTTGTAGGCGCGTTTTACGGCGCGTTTGATTTCTTTGTTAAAGCCTCGATCCTGCCAGCCTTGGGCGGCCACGACCTGCAGGAGGAAGGTTTCCATCCTGCGGGGTGAGATCGTGTGCCGCCCAGCCACGGCGACGCGGAAGAACCAGAGGTTCCGCTCGCCGGGACTCGGGAACTCCTGAAGGAGCTCCCGGAGCTTGAGTGGGTATGGATCGAGGGTAGCCATGGCTTGAAAAGCTGAAAGCGGGAAAAGCTGAAAGCTGAAACGTGCTAAGCAGAGACTTCTTCTAGATAAGGGCCGCCACTGATGGTGAAGGGCTGGCCTCCGGAGCCATCGGTGACCTCGAACTGGGTATCAGCAGACTCCTTCCAGAAATGTGAGAGCACGACCTGAGAGAAGATTTGAATCACGTTTAACTCGCTCTCAATTGATGGATCTAGGAGTCGCTCGAAGTGCTCGGCGGATGGTGTGCGGGAGGTGAAGTTTGGGAGCGAGAAGAGCAACTTCTGATCCCGAAACCGTTGACCATCATGGGACTGAGCCAGGACGGTGAACGACCAGGGCTCTTCCTCCATTTTCTGATTTGCAATGGGGAGCAGGAGTTCACGGTCGAGCGTGATGATGACGACACCCTCTTCCGAATAGAGAAGGAACTCTGTTCGCTCGAAGGGCTCGAACTTGCGGCCGTTGATCGACAAGTGGTATTCAGAAGTCGTCGCGATGATTTCGCAAATTTCGACTATTCGCGTTTCCTCGGGCGTCTTAATATAGAGGCTTCGAGGCTCCAGACTGCAGCGGATTAGTGGATTCTCGCGAGTGCTGATTTCCGGTTGGTTAATGGCCTCTTTGTGCTGTGCAAAAAGAGGGGTGGGTTTTGTGTGTGTTGGTGTCATAAATTGAATAGTAAATTGATGAATTAGCGGCGGCGGAGGTAGGCGCGGCTGTGGACGGTGCAGTCTTGCTCTAGGGCAGATCGGACGTCCTCGACGTTGAACCGGACCAATCGGGAAATTTTTATGTAAGGGATTTTCCTGCTAGCCGTTAGGCCCCTTAACCATCTTTGGCTTGGACGACTTTCTTCATCAAAGAGGATTTCAAGGAGACGTTTGGCATCGACGAGTTTGGGGTGGTTGGTTGTTTCTGTGGTCATGTGTAGGTATGGGTTATTTGTTGTGTTGATTGAAAGTATCTAGCGGCAGCACCTCGGCTTTCCTAGCGGATGGAACTGGCGAAATGGCGGCGATATTCGCGAAGGTCTTGGTGCCGTCGCGGGACTGGCAGTGGGCTACTGTGATCAGCGCCGCTTCGCCTACTAGGTCGCAGTAGTCGCTCCCATATTCGGGAGGCCGACCCAGCCAGCTGGTCAGGAATTTCATCAAATTCGCCTCTGGATTTCCGGATATGCGAAATTCGAAGGACTGAACTCGGTGAAGTTCTCCGTCGGTTCCTCGGAGACCGAACAAGAAACGTGTCGCATCGAGCGTCTCCTTTTTAGTGGGATTTTGAAATGCTGGGCGCTCAACGCCAAAGACATCTGTAATGCTTAGACAGGTGCCTATGTGAGTGCCGGCTGGTGCTAGTGCGTCGATTTGAAATTGTGTCGTAGTGGGTCTGTTTAGTATGGCCATGGTTATTATTTGATGGTTCGATGAATTCGCCGATTCTGCGGAATACAGATGAACGGCTGAGACTGATCATGCAGGCAGAACTGAATGCCCAGGGCAACCCAACTTTATCCAGTTACCACTTTTAGTTGTTGCAATTAAAGTTTATTAACGAATTTTCACTATTCATGGATAAACCGAAAAAGAAAACGCACCCTTATTTACAGAGCCCACTGGTGGCTATGCTACTGACTTTGCTCGATGCGCGCGGCATCATGGCGATGGATCTGGCAGATAGAATATCAATAAGCTCAGTTGCACTGAGCAACATACTGACGGGCAAGTCATGGCCCCGGAAGAAGACCTTTGAGAAGCTGCTAGATGCCCTCTGCCTTAATCAGGAAGAGGCTAATCGACTGCGGAACACCTATGAGACATTTACCCAGCATAAAGGCCTTAAGATTCCTACGGGGACGGGATTTGATCTGGACGAGATTCCCCAAGATAAGCGGGCAAAGGTCGCCCACACGAAAGCGAAGATGAAAATGGCGCAACGTGCGCGGCAGAAAACCTTCCGGAATGCCCTGCGGGCTGCCATAGACCATGAGGCCATCCCCTACGAAGCGGATTATCTAGTGGGTGATATTCTGATCGATTTCCGCATCCGCTTTTGCTTGAACGAGAAGCTTGAAGCCAAAGTCGAGGGCGATGCGGAAGGTATTTTCCCGATCGAACGAGAGATTGCTTTAGTCTGCGAATATGACCCTGATGCCACGGACGAGGGCTTGCGCGCAATGTCTCGCTTCATACAGACCAGCTTGTTGGTCGATGAGGCGATTGTCGTGGTGCCGCACACTGAGGGCACGCCCTACCGCTGCTTCAGCAATAAGCCGAACACAGTTCTGTCG
>ERZ887849.3856-NODE-3856-length-10947-cov-6.302240_pt1 | contig 10947 bp, 13 predicted proteins | sample MGYA00521267_ERZ887849 | MGnify/ENA primary metagenome ERZ887849 (study PRJEB32303, sample SAMEA104408601) | aquatic metagenome | biome: Brackish water; feature: Pelagic; material: water | place: Baltic Sea | collected 2014-06-06T16:11:00 | depth 2,863 m ... | reverse complement strand
CCCTCGCCGATGAAGGCATAACCGCCCAGTAGGTGGTGCTCCTTGGAGAACAGGTGCATGGAGCCGCCGCGCCCCTTGCTGCAGCCGGTGGCCTTGCCGAACAACTCACTCATCACCTCACGAGCCGGCACGCCGCAACTGAGGGCATGCACATGGTCGCGGTAGGTGCTGCAGAACCAGTCGTGCTGCATCTTCATCGCCTTGATGACGCCCGTGCTCACGGCCTCCTGGCCGTTGTAGAGGTGCACGAAGCCGAACATCTTGCCGCGGTAGTACATCTCCGCGCACTTGTCTTCGAAGCGCCGCCCCAGGGTCATGTCCCGGTAGAGGATCAGCCCGTCTTCGCGGCTCACGGATGTGGGCCCCGCCGTGTAATAGGACGCGAGCCTTTCCGAATGGCTGCTGAGCGGGGTGGCCTCCGGCCTGGCCGGAACAGCGATGTCCTGGGTCATGGCAGGGCCGGCGGAACTTCTGAGCGCCGACTGTACGAGGTCTGTTCCGCCAACAGAGTCAAAATGGATGCCTCTGCCTACACTCCCTGCCAAGCCCGTGCCACGGGATTGCGAGTCGCCAGGGTTGGAACTGCCGATCGACCATTTCCAACTTCTGGGGGTGAGACCGGCCACCGACGCCCAGACGGTGTTGCACACCCTCCAGCAGCGGCTCGACCGGCCGCCGGAACAGGGCTTCACCGCTGCGGCCCTGGAGGCCCGCGCCGTGCTGCTGCGCGACAGCGCTGATCTGCTCAGCGATCCAGTGCGCCGACAGGCCTACGAAGCTGAGCTGATGGCGCTCGACACCGAGGGCGGCGCCCTGACACCGGGCCTGGACGTGCCTCACTCCCGTGAGATCGGAGCCCTTTTGCTGCTGTTGGAAGCGGGGCAGGCGATCGAGGCCTTCGATGCGGCCCGCCGCTGCCTGCAACCGCCGCAGGCGCCGGCGCTGGGCAGCCACCGGGAGGCGGATCTCACCCTGCTGGCGGGGGAGGCCTGCCGCCTGGGCGCCAGGGAGCTGCAAGGGCGGCGTCTGTTTGAGCGGGCAGCCCAGCTGCTCCAGGAGGGCATCACCTTGATGCGGCGCACAGGCCGCCAACCGGAGCAACAACGTCAGATGGAGCGCGATTTGGCCGACCTGCTGCCGTTTCGGGTGCTGGATCTGCTGCGGCGCGATCTGAGCGCCACCGAGGAGCGCGCCGAAGGGCTGAAGCTGCTGGAGATGCTGGTGGAGCGCCGCGGCGGGCTTGAGGGCGACGGGGATCCGGCCCTGCCGAGGAAAGACTTCCAGGACTTCTTCAAGCAGATCCGCCAGTACCTGACGGTGCAGGAGCAGGTCGACCTGTTCAGCCGCTGGGCCAGCGGCAACGCCACCACCACCGCCGGCTCGGCGACGGCGGAATTCCTGGCCAGCCTGGCGCTCACCGCCTCCGGCTTCGCCCAGCGCAAACCGGAACGCATCGCCGCCGCCCAGCTGCGGCTGGAGGCGAGTGGTCAACCGGGCCTGCAACCCTTTCTCGCCTGCCAGCACCTGCTGCTGGGGCGGGTGGCCACGGCGGAGGCCTGCTTCATTCAGGGCGCCGAACCCGCCCTGCGCGCCTGGGCGGCAGAACAGGGGAGCGAGCCGCTGGCCCAGCTCTGCGCCTACTGCTGCGACTGGCTGCGGCGCGACGTGCTCGCCGGCTACCGCGACATCGAAGCCGACCCCGACCTGGAGGCCTACTTCGCCGACCGCGATGTGCAGGCCTACGTGGAGCAGCTCGACCGGCGCCAGGCCCGCGCGTTGCAGAGCCCATCAGGCGTAGAAGCGCCTGCGCCGCTCACCACGTCTCCTGCCCTCTCCAAAGCTCCGCCAGTCAGCACGGCTTCTGCCCTTGCGGCTCCGGCGCCCCTACCCCCTGCCTCCGTCGCTGAAGATCCGATGCGCTGGCCGGATCCACTGGAGCCCACTGCGGGAGCGGCAACCGCTCCGGCGCGGCCCAGCACCAGCCTCCGACCCAGGCGAGCGCCCCTTGGCACCGCCGGCTGGAAGGCACTGCCCAGCTGGGGCCGCCTGACCGCGGCCGCGGTACTGGTGGGCACCTTTGTTGCCGCCGGCCTGGCGGGGATGATGGCCCTGCGGCCCTTGTCGCCAGTCACCCCCGGCAAGCAGCCCGCGCCGGGAGGGGGCGCCGCCGGCCCCTTCACGGCCCCAGCAGGCACCCCTGCCAAGAACCCCACTGCGGTGAACCCACCGCCGGCTCGTCCAGCGGCAGCGTTGCCACTCACCAGCGCTGAACCGAACGCGGCCCAACTGCGCGCCTTGCTGGAAGCCTGGCTGCAGAGCAAAGCCGCAGCGCTCGATGGCAAGAACCCCGCCACTCCGCCGGCGGATCTGGCCCAGGAAAAACTGGTGCGCGATCTCCAGGACGAGCAACGACGCAACCGCGCGCGGGGCGTGAGCCGCGAGCAGGTGACGGCCGAGATCCAGGACTTCCGCATCAACACCCTCGCGCCGAAGCGGATCGTCGCGGCGGTGGAGATCCGCTACAGCGACACCGCGCTCGACGCGCAGGGCAAGGTGATCGGGCGCACCCCTACGACCAAGCTGCGCAATTTTTACGTCTTCGGCCGCGAGGGCGAGGTGTGGAAGGTGGCCGGCTTCCGCCCACGGCCCTGAACGGAACGCCTGACCTGCAGGCTGGCCTGCTGAAGGAGTGGCGGAACCCGGCCCGGCATGTTTTTACGATCGGTTCACGATCCGCCGGCGCTTCGCTCCATGTTCGACGAACTTTCTCTGCGTTTTGAAGACGCGGTCAAGAGCCTGCGGGGTCAGGCCACGATCACCGAGACCAACGTGGACGGGGCGCTGCAACAGGTGCGCCGGGCCCTGCTGGAGGCCGATGTCAGCCTCGATGTGGTCAAGGGCTTCATCGCTGATGTGCGCGAGCGCGCCGTCGGTGCCGAGGTGGTGCGCGGGGTGAGCCCGGATCAGCAGTTCATCCAGCTGGTGCATCAGGCGCTGGTGGAGGTGATGGGCGGAGAGAACGCGCCGCTTGCCCATGCCGATCAGGCCCCCACGGTGGTGCTGATGGCCGGTCTGCAGGGGGCGGGCAAAACCACCGCCACCGCCAAGCTGGGCCTCCACCTCAAGGAGCAAGGCCGGCGCGCCCTGCTGGTGGCCGCCGACGTGTACCGGCCTGCCGCCATCGAGCAGCTGCAGACCCTCGGCAAGCAGATCGGCGTGGAGGTGTTCAGCCTGGGGGCCGACGCCAAACCGGAAGACATCGCCGCCGCCGGTGTAGCCAAGGCCCGCGCTGAAGGCTTCGACACCGTGCTGGTGGACACCGCCGGCCGGCTGCAGATCGACACCGCGATGATGGAGGAGATGGTGCGGATCCGCACCGTGGCGGCGCCCGATGAGGTGCTGCTGGTGGTCGATTCGATGATCGGCCAGGAAGCAGCCGATCTCACCCGCGCCTTTCACGAGCAGGTGGGCATCACCGGAGCAGTGCTGACCAAACTCGACGGTGACTCGCGCGGTGGTGCAGCGCTCTCGATCCGCAAAGTGAGTGGCGCCCCGATCAAGTTCATCGGCACCGGCGAAAAGGTGGAGGCGCTCGAGCCCTTCCACCCGGAGCGGATGGCCAGCCGCATCCTGGGCATGGGCGATGTGCTCACCCTGGTGGAGAAAGCCCAGAAGGAGGTGGAGATCGGCGATGTGGAGCGCATGCAGAAGAAGCTGCAGGAAGCCTCCTTCGACTTCAGCGACTTCGTTCAGCAGATGCGCATGATCAAGCGCATGGGATCGCTCGGCGGGCTGATGAAGCTGATCCCGGGCATGAACAAGATCGACGACGGCATGCTCAAACAAGGCGAGGCCCAGCTCAAGCGGATCGAGGCGATGATCGGCTCGATGACCGAGAACGAACGCCAGCAACCGCAGTTGCTGGCGGCCCAACCGTCGCGCCGGCGGCGCATCGCCGCCGGCAGCGGCCACACTCCGGCGGATGTCGACAAGGTGCTGGCCGATTTTCAGAAGATGCGCGGCTTCATGCAGCAGATGACCCGCGGCGGCGGCATGCCGGGGATGCCAGGGATGCCCGGAATGGGTGGCGGCCTGCCCGGAATGGGTGGCATGCCCGGATTCCCGGGGATGCCGGCCGCTGCCGGTGGTGGCGGCGCGCGCAAGGCCAACCGGCCCGCGAAGAAGCGCAAGGGTTTCGGCCAGCTGTGAGCAAGCGCCGCCTGCAGGGGGTGGCTGTGAGGGCTGTTGTACGGTTAGGGACTGCCATCTTCATGACTGCGCCACGATGATCAAGCTCCGCCTGAAGCGGTTCGGCAAGAAGCGGGAAGCGAGCTTCCGCTTGGTTGCCACCAACAGCACATCACGTCGTGATGGCCGGCCGCTGGAGGAGCTGGGCTTCTACAACCCCCGCACGAAAGAAACCCGCCTCGACGCCGAAGCGATCCGTGTGCGTCTGGGCCAAGGCGCCCAACCCACCGACACGGTGCGTTCGCTGCTGGAAAAGGGCGGCCTGATCGAGAAAACGGTCCGTCCGGGCGAAACGGTCGGCAAGGCCAAGCAGGCTGCTGCCCGCGAAGCCACCGCTAAGCAGGCTGAAAAGGAAGCAGCTGAGGCCAAAGCCGCCGCTGCTGAAGCCGCTGCCAAGGAAGCCGCCGAAGCTGCTGCCAAGGAAGCTGAAGCTGCGGCGGCAGCCGCTGAGGCTGCTGCAGCCGCAGAAGCCGCCGCTGCAGCTTCGGAAGCCGCTGCCGCCGAACCTGAACCCACTGCTTCTGCGGCCGCTTGAGGGCGCGCCCCATGACCGGGGCCGACACCTCTTCCTCCCGCACGCTCATCGCGCTGCCGAATCCATCGGCAGCGCTGGCACTGGCTGGCGAAGCGGAAGCCACCCTGCATCACATCGAGGCACTCACCGGTGTCTCGATGGTGCTGCGGGGTCTCGATCTGTCGATTCAGGGACGTAACAACCAGCGCGAGCGGGCCGTCGCGCTGGTTGATCTGCTGCGCCCGCTCTGGCAGGAAGGCCAGGCTGTTGGTGCCGTGGATGTGCAAACCGCCCTGGTGGCGCTCGACACCGGCCGCAGCGCCGAACATCGCGACCTGGGCAATGTGGTGCTGGCCCGCAGCCAGGCCGGCAAGCTGCTGCGTCCGCGCACGCTGCGCCAGCGCAGCTACGTGGAGGCGATGGAACGCCACGACCTCACCCTGGCGCTCGGGCCGGCAGGTACCGGCAAAACGTTCCTGGCCACCGTGCAGGCGGTGCGCATGCTGAATGAACGGCGGGTGGAGCGGCTGATCCTCACCCGGCCTGCCGTGGAAGCCGGCGAACGGCTGGGCTTCCTCCCCGGCGATCTGCAACAGAAGGTGGACCCTTACCTCCGCCCCCTCTACGACGCGCTGCACAGCCTGCTGGGGGCGGAACGCACCAGCGCGCTGCTGGAAAAAGGTGTGATCGAGGTGGCGCCGCTGGCTTACATGCGTGGCCGCACGTTGGCCGATGCGTTCGTGATCCTCGATGAAGCCCAGAACACCACAGCAACTCAGATGCGCATGGTGCTCACGCGGCTGGGGGAGAACTCCCGCATGGTGGTCACGGGTGATCCCACCCAGGTGGACCTGCCGCGCGATCAGCTCAGCGGCCTGGTGGAGGCGGCCCAGGTGCTTCAAGGGGTTGAGGGCGTGGCCATCTGCGAGCTCACGGCGGCCGATGTGGTGCGCCACCCGCTGGTGCAGCGGCTGGTGACCGCCTACGCCAACCGGGATGCCAACGGGCTGGCACCGAAGGCTCAACAGCGATTTGGCAGCCAGCAACGCGGCCGCGCACCATGAACAGCACTGAACGACTCCGCATTCCTGCCGAAATCGCAGTGGCGGCCCTTGTGGCCTATGTGCTCGGATTCTGGTTCACCAGCCTGTTTCCAGGCTATCTGCCCAAGATCGGCGGCCTCTGGTCGGCCATCTCGGCAATCGTGGTGACCCAGTCCACGCGCAAGGAAACGACCTCCTCCGCCTCCCTGCGCATTCTGGGATCGGCAATCGGGGCGGTCACCAGCGCCGTGTACTTGTTACTGCTGCCCTTTCACCCCGTCGGCATGGCCCTGGCGATCTTCGCCACGGTGTGGCTGTGCTCCGCCGTCAACATTCCCACCCATGGCCGCCTGGCCGCGATCACGGTGATCGTGGTGATGGTCACCGGCAGCCTGGATCCAAAGCTGAGCCCGGGCCTGAACGCCCTCCTGCGCTTCGTTGAATCGTTCATCGGCACTGGCGTGGCGGTGTTGGGCGTCCGGCTCTGGCCGGAACCCGGTCACAAAGACTGAAGGGTCCGCTCCGATGGCATAGGGAGATCCACACCCCCCAGCAGGCGTGGAGGCGCCCACTGGCCGAAACCCGCTGGCAGGATGGATGGAGTTTCGTTCCACTGGAGCGCAATGCCGGCCAGCAGCAATTTTCAGCAAGCCATTCGGGAGGCACAAGGCAGCGCCCTCGTCGGCCCCAACGTCGTCAACAAGGCCCTGCCCTATGTGGGCGGTGGCATGGTGCTCACCGCCGGCGGTGTGGTCGGCGGCCTATCGATGATCGGCACTCCGCTGTTCATGCCCCTGTTCTGGGTGGCGTTGATCGGCAACTTCATCCTGTTCTTCGTCGCCCAGAACGTGGCGATGAAGGGCAACAACAGCACGGCGCTGCCGATCCTGGCGATCTACAGCCTGATCACGGGCTTCACGCTCAGCGGCATCGTGGCGATGGCCATCGGCACCGCGGGCATCGGCGCGATTGGCACCGCGGCCTTGGCCACCGGCATCACCTTCGTGGTGGCCTCGATGGTGGGCCGGCGCATGAGCGACAACCTGGGCCAAGCCCTGAGTGGCGTGGTGGGCCTAGGCATCCTCGGCCTGATCATCGCCATGGTGGTGCAGGTTGTGGGCGGCATCTTCATCCCCGGCTTCGGTGGCAACGGCTTTGAGCTGCTGATCGCCGGCTTCGGCACCGTGCTGTTCGTGGGAGCCGCCTTCCTCGACTTCTACACGATGCCTCGCACCTACAACGACGACCAATATCTGGCCGGCGCCCTGGGCATGTATCTCACCTACATCAACCTCTTCATCTTCATTCTGCGCCTGATCATCGCCCTCAATGGCGGCGGCCGCCGCGACTGAGCCAGCGCTGCATCCTGTTTCCATGCCAGGGGTTCGCCCCTGGCTTTTTCATGACTGCTGACAGCTTGATGCGCCAAGCAACTGGACCGAGCCAGCAGGCCTGACTGGGCAGAACGAGACATCCAAAACAACGTTCCGGCACCGGAGCCCGCTGGCATGAAAACAGCCTTGATCAGCGGCATCACTGGCATCACTGGCATCACTGGCATCACTGGCCAGGATGGCAGCTATCTGTGCGAGTTTCTGCTCGACAAAGGGTGCAAGATGCCTGGGATCAAGCGCAGAGCCAGTAGTAATTCTGTGCCTACTGGATCACGATGAACCACCGGGAAGTCCACGGGATGGTTGCCTGCAATGGAATCCTGTTGAACCACGAGAGCTGCCGCCGGGGCGAACCTTCCGTCACCCACAAGACCACTTGTGGCTTGGCGCGCATTGCCGCTGGCCTCGATCAATTCCTCTTTATAGGAAACATCGATTCGCTGCGCGATTGGGGCCATGGGCGCGATGATATAGAGATGCAGAGGCTGATGCTGCAGCAGAAAACATCCGAAGATTTCGTGATCACCACTGGGCAACAGGAATCTGTGCGGCCCTTCATCGAGCTGGCGGCAGAAGCACTGGGTTGGGGCGGGTGGGGCTGGGTCGAGCAAGGCACGAATCCGTCGCCGCAGCTGCTCGCCACCGTCGGCGGGGCCATCCTTGCGCAGTTGCATGAAATCCCAGCGTTCGCCACTGCCGCCCCAGGCCACCGGGCCGTAGTTGTCGTGCATCAAACGGCCATCGCGGTTGGCGGCCGCTTCCGCGTGGGTCATCACGCGCTGAATGGTGATCTCATCGGCTCGCCAGTTCCAGCTGCGCGCCACTGCCGCCACCTCCTGGCACATCGCTTCGAGCTGGGCCTCGGTGGGAGGAATCGTCCATGGATCGGGGTTGCCGCCCATGCAGGCACAGGAGATGGCCACGGCATTGCTGTTGCGCCGCCAGGTATGGGCGTTGAGATCCATCGTGTAGGAATGCAGCCGGTGCAGATGTCCATCACCAGCCACGATCGTGTGGTAGACCCCTGACCTCACCCAGGTATAGGGGGTGGCGCTCCAGTGGAGATAAATTGTGGCGGCCATGACAGCGGCAGAGCGATTAGACGGTTCAACGCAAAACAGTAGGTGCTTTTCGCTGATCGCGAAAGCAATCTACTTGACCGCTCAAAGTGCATGGGCTTAAACACTGATCCTTTGATGGTTTACTTTCTTGAGACAACTCATGAAGGCCATAAAATCACCAACACGTTCAATGGCTGCGGTTAATCATGGATCATATCAACATTTCGCATCGAATGCCGTTCATTCATACCTACAAGAATGCGGGCAACTCAGTCGCCAAGGCATTGCCAAGCTTTGCCCGCATCACTTCAATGATTACCCGCCAAAGATTACAAGAATACAACCGATAGATCAATGAATCAATGCCCACCTTCCGGCCTGAAAGGGAAATGTCGCACATTCCAGTCGGCCAGGAACTGATCACTTACGCATACTCAAGAAACTGCGTGTACATCTGACAGCAAAGCCTTCGAGGAAACTTGGATATCGGAGACTTTCACGCTTTTGCCATTGTTCGAAACCGATGGCCCTGGCAAGTCTCTTTATTTTATTCTGCCCAAACGAACAATAACCACGTCCAAAGTGGGATGCCTGAACATGAGAGCTTTGATCGCCATGGTGAAAGGCGATGCAAGAGTAAGGTGCGCTTTCAGAGCCATTACCGAGAGCCCCACACCGGTCGTTGTGGAGTGAGGCATCTCCTGCGCTTTGAGAGCCTGCCTGAGCATTGGGAGCAGCTGTTTGAGCGCACTGGCTGAAATCTTCTACCCCTAGGCCACCACAATCAGAGCACCTTTGACCATTGGCGAAAGCACTATTCTGACAGCACCAGAGATATGGAGACCACGGCCTTTCGCCGGGACATTGAGTTGTATGGCTACAGTTTCTGTATGGCTACAGTTTCAGAGATAATTGGCCCGACATGAGCTTCACCAGCCCTGTTCTGCTGATCGCTTGGCAACGACCCCAAACCACCAAGCAGGTGATGGACGCCATTCGGGTGGTTGCGCCGACGCATCCATGTCGTGGCCTGGGATGGACCCAACACTGAGCGGGTCGGCGAAGCAGAGGAGAAAGCGGCCACCCAGACGGTGATCGAGCAGGAGGTCAACCGGCCCCTCTGGATGAAAACCCTCTCACCCGATTGATCTCAAGAGTGGGCGCCCTGCGATCAGGCCCAGGCCCGCCGCCTGCTGCTGTTCCGGGCCATGGGCGGCACCGCCGATCGGCGCAAGGGGGCCGAACGGCTCTGGAACCCCGAGCGGGTGGCGGGGCTGGACGCCCAGGTGTGCCGGCAGGCGCTGGGCGAGGAAGCACCGCAGGGATCTGGGCCCGATTAACATGTGTTGAACATGTACAGGATGGGCCATGCACGACTGCGCCACCAAACGCGCCAGCGAACGCGCCACCGAGCGGGTTGTGGTGTTGATGACGCCGAAGGAAAAATCAACCTATGCCGATCGGGCCAGCAGCATGGGCCTGTCGCTGGGTCAGTTCTTCCGGGAAGCGGGTGCCGCCTATGCCAGCCGCAACGCTGATTCCCGCGCCGAGGAGGAAGCTCTCGACGCTGCGCTGAGCCAGCTGGAACACAGCACCAGCCGCGCCGAACAGGCTCTGGATGCGGCACTGGCAGAGGTGCGCGCAGCCCTGCAGGCCGCGCCATGAGCGTGACCGATCGGATCCTCTCGGCGCTCTCCACCGTGATCCGGATGAACGACAAGGTGGAGGCAATGGCTGGTCTGATGAAGGAGCAGCAGCGGCGCCTCGACGATCTCAACGCCAGGGTGATCCGGTTGGAAACGATGTTGGAGATCGCCCTGAGCCACCCCCCCGCCTTTGGCACACGTTTGCTGGATGGAGGCCCCGCTGATCATCCTGGTTAACAGCACCTACCCCGCCGATTTCCTGCAAGAGAACCTCAGGATCCAGAACCATGTGATCGAGAGCGCCTGGCGCCATGGCACCCGCCGGCTCCTATCCCTCGGCAGCAGCTGCATCTATTCCAAGCCCGCGCCGCAGCCGATCCGGGAGGAGTCGCTGCTCACCGGGCCGCTGGAGCCCACCAACTCCTGGTAGGCCATCGCCACGCTCACCGGCATTGAGCTGTGCCGGCTGACTACAACCACCCATCCAACAGTCAGGTGCTGGCAGGGCTGATCCGCCGCTTCCACGAGGCGCGGAGCAGCGGGGGCGCCAGCGTCACCTGCTGGGGCATCGGTTCACCCGTGCGGGAGTTCCCGCATGTCGACGATCTCGCCGATGCAGCGGTGTTCTGCCTGGAGCAGTGGCAGCCCGGCGCTGGCAGCAGCACGACCTGCGGCGGCGAGGCCAGCGAAGCGTTGCAGCACCTGAACGTGGGCATCGGGCTGGAGATCAGCATCAAGGAGCTGGCGCAGCTGGTGGCCGGCGCCGTGCGGTTCGGGAGAGAGATCCTCCGGGACACAGACAAGCCGGACTGGCACACCCCGCAAGCTGCTGGGCGTGAGCCGGCTGCAGGCCCTTGGCTGGCAGGCCTCCAGCTCTCTCGATGCGGGCCTCTCGCGCACGGTGGCCGATTAAAGAGCAAGCGGCGCAGGCGGGTAAGGTGCTCTGTCGCTGACGCAGCTGACAAGGTCACTGGCAAAACAGAAAAGGGGGAGGGAAACTCAGGGGCGCCAGGGACTGGCCAGCGGCTCGCCGATGAACAC
>ERZ887849.3852-NODE-3852-length-10952-cov-17.960448_pt1 | contig 10952 bp, 7 predicted proteins | sample MGYA00521267_ERZ887849 | MGnify/ENA primary metagenome ERZ887849 (study PRJEB32303, sample SAMEA104408601) | aquatic metagenome | biome: Brackish water; feature: Pelagic; material: water | place: Baltic Sea | collected 2014-06-06T16:11:00 | depth 2,863 m ... | reverse complement strand
CAACGGGCAAACAAGCAGCTGGACGGCGCGGCCGGCGGAGCGAGCGGCGGCGGCGGCGGCGGTCGAAAACGAGTCACGTCACGTTTTGTTCATTACAGCCACTTTTTGACTTTGAACTGCACTCGGGGCTAAACCCTGGGGACCAGCTTCCTCAGCCGCTTGTCCCCACCCCAAGAAACTCTTCTCATCGAATACCGCATAGCCTTCTGCATCTAGACTATTTAGGGTGGGAAGATCTAGCGTTGAAGAGCCTTTAAGTCGATCCGCCATATTATAATACGATCCGCCATGGTAAAGTTCCGGAGGAAATTTTTGGGTTCCGCACAAGTACCGGCCACAAAAAATCATGTTTTTTATGTTACCTTTATTCCATATATAGCCGGTACTGCAGCCTGGCCAGAATTTTATGCTGCGCGGAAACTATCGCTGGAACTATCGCTGGAACCGCCAGGCTGTGGATGTCACGGTCGGAGTGGGCTTCTTCGAGCTCTTTCCAGCCAGTCAACGCAGACTCCCTCGTCAACAATCCCCCTTGCGTGGAGGCGGTTTTGTATCGGTGGAGAGTGAAGAGTTTAGTTCGCATTCGTCGTCTGCTTCCAGGGAACCAATACAGGTTGTTGCACATAGAACATTTGGACCGCCTCGCGAGCCGAGTGAATTACTGCGCTAGGCGCTTCTCCTGCGGGTCGGTCATCACCCACGAGTACGTCATTGCCTTTGCAAACGAGCAGCTGTTCCGTCGGGAGTCTTGGGACCGATACGTCGACTGGCATCGGCACTGCCTTCACGAGGATGGCCTGCTAGAATCGCAGATCCCCGACTTCAAGTGGTTCTTGTGGGCAGAGTGGCAGGTCGACTGTGGGGGACAGGTCGAGGTCGAGGTCGACTGTGGGGGACAGCACAACTGGTGTATCCGACCAGCCCAAACTCGTCGTTTGGACCTGTCTGCTGTCGTATCGTTCCGCTGACTTCGGGCTGACTTTGGATGGGCCTGCCGCTGAACCAACTCCGGAGCGGACTCCACCAAGCACTGCAGCCACCTCCGGAACCGGAACAGACGGTGCAGGTTTTGAACCCGGGTACTGCATTGATCGGCCACACTTTCGAGGTGTACGACCGCCAGTTTAGAGAGTGGCACCTGCGGATGGTCAGTGCCCGCCGGAACCTCTTTCTTCGGAACCTCGGCCTGGCCAATGACCAGCAGCACATAGTCATCTTGGACGCGATGGACCGTCTACCGCTCGACGGGCTCTACGTCTCTACGTCTCGTGTGTCGTAGCTGCTCACGCTCTCCTGAGGTCGACCGCACCCGCCACCAGCTTGCTCCTGCTACAGGCGAAGGAATTCCAGAGCCGACCTCGCCAACAAATGCAGCGACCGCTGGCCCGCGCGCGGCATATGCGGCCACCAGCGTCGCCCGATGTTGGCGGGGCTGTGCGTGTGCCCAGTTCCCCGAGATCGTTGGAGGAGTGCATGGTGGCGGCGGAAGTGGCCAGCCGTCGTGTTGGCGGCCGTGGCGTGATCGACGTGCGGTGCCAGCAGGTGTCCGACGCGGCCCGTCACAGCCTGGCTGCCGATACTGATGATGCTTTTCCGGAGTTCCCGCCGCCTGCGGCTCGAGATCCACTGCGGGTCAGCGAGGTGTTCAATCGGGCGGCAGGCGTGTACACCGCACAGGAGAAGACCAAGGGCGTGCACCTCGGGCCCGCAGTCCGGCAGAAGCGGTCCGCGTCCAGTGCATTCGAGCACGTCATCGCTGTGCGAACGGACTATGGGCAGTTCCAGAAGCGGATGTTCGGGCCCGCCTGCGCATCTACCTGCCAAGCCCGCAGGAGCGGTGCTCCGCTTGGCTGCTTGTCCAAGTTCGGGGAGTCGCCAGAGGCCGCAGCACACCACCTCTTCAACTACGTCTGCCTCCCCCACGTTGGGGACCAGGCCACCACCCACCCGAGGAAGCGGGCCCGCGTCGACCGGGCCACAGGGAACCGGGACATGTCTGACGTTCGCAACAAGAAATTGCAGACTCGGTGGCGGCTGTCTTTGGACCAGAGGCTGTCGGACAGCGTCTACTACGACCCGTTTGCTGATCCCGACGAACCATACCTCTTCGACTTCAAGATGCCGTCGTCGTCAGGGCTGATGATCCCGGTGTGCCCGTCGTTCTTCCGAGCAGCGCTCGCGTACAACTCCGACGACCGGCAGTGGCGGAACGCGTTGCACCGAGCCAAGGACGTCGCCCAGGAACAGAACATGGATGCGCAGGCGGACGCGGCCGGTCCATGGCGTGCGGGCCCACCGCCGAACGATGGTCGAGGACTGGACGCCACGGGCCTGGGCCCGCGGGGCCGGAACACGTTGGCGTGGTTCGCGTCGTTCATCCGGCTGTACAGCGTCCCGATGCCCATGCGCAAGGAGCTGCGGATCGATTTCGCCCGCAAGAAGCACCTGTACAACCACATGAAGGAGCAGTACGCGCTAGCCACTGGGCGCACCATGGAGGTCATCGAGAGGCACTACTTCGTCGGGCCGGAACGATTCTACCAGTACATGGAAAACATCGGGCAGTACAAGGTCATCGCAGACGCTGTCGCCGAGAGGGTCGGGCCGACCACCACCGCCGGGCCGTGGAAGCTCGTGTTCCACGACCCGCAGAAGAAGCGTGACTTCAAGATCTGCGGGACATGCTGCACCCTCGCCGAGACGCGGTTTGGCGCCGTCGCCGCCGCCAACGCCGCGCTGTTCCACCAACAGGCAGTTTACATGGACACCCACATGCTGGTGGTCTCTGCGCGCCGGAACCTGTTCATGGCCAACCAGCGGCTCGCGGAGTCGTATCCGAACGAGCACCTCACGGTCATCTTCGACGCGATGGCGCACCACGCGCTCGACGGGCCCGTACTGTCTCGGCACGCCAGGCTGTCGAAGGACACCGACTCGGCGCATCGGATGCCTGTGCACCTTGTCGGCGCGCTTACGTGGGGCGAGGGTGGGCAGAAGACCTGGTGCTACTTCTTTGACCTGCTGGTGCAGGGTGGGTCGAACAACACGTGCGAGGTGCTCGTCCGGATTCTGGAGTCGCTCGGGGCCGCGGACAAGCTTCCGAAGGACCCGCACACCCGTGTCCTGCACCTCCAGGCCGACAACTGCGGTGACAACAAAAACTGGGTGGTCCTGGCGCTATGCGCCGTGCTGGTCCGGTCTGGCGTGTTCACCAAGATCGAGCTCGACTTCCTGCACGTTGGGCACACGCACGAGGTGATCGACCAGGTGTTCGCTGTGATAGCCAACTCGATGCGGGACACAGGAGAGGACCTGTCGACGCTCCCCCAATTCATGGCGTTTGTGGAGAGCCTCGTGAAGCCAGTTGTGTGCGAGGAGCTGCCCGGCCTCCGCGATTTCGGGGACGCCCTCGGTCCCTTGCGCGTCGGCAACCTTGCTGGCCACTCCCTGTGCTACTCGTTCCGGTTCGAGCTCGGCGACACAGGCAAGTCCGTCAACATGGCTTACCAGGCGGACGAGCGCCTGGACGCGGAGTGGTTCCACTTCGACGACTGGCTGTCCTACCCAGACGATATCGGGAACGCACCGCTTCCAGTCCCGGCAGCGCCGTTGAACGACTACCGGGAGTCGAAGCTGGTCGACGTGCAGCAGTCGGAAGATTCTGGTGCAGAGCAGGTGAACGACCACTTCCTGCACATGATCGACAAGCTCAATGTACTGCGGTCTGTTGTCGACCCCGTCACCCAGCAGGTGCACGTGGTCCTGTCCGACGATTCCGCTGAGTACTGGCGGGCCCGGGTCCACACGCTCTGCGACCCGACTGCATTGGCAGCTCGGTTCGCCGAGGTTCCCACCAAGCTCGACTTCGACGTGCTGCTGAAGGACAACTTGGACCTGGCCACGTTGCGGGTCATGCAGGCGAATCGGCAGGTCCAGCGGAACCCAAACGCTGCGTTGCTGGCTGGCCAGCGTGACGGCGTCTTCCGCGACCGGAACCGACGGACAATCACCATCACCAACACTGCCCTCACTCAGGCCGCCATCGGACGCGCCAACGCTGCCGACGAAGTCCGGGAGAACATTCTGTGGAGGCGCATCCACCATGAGCAGCGCCAGCTCGCGCCAGACACCCGCCCAAAGGTCGGGGAGCTGATCGCATGGGCGTATCCATACGTTGGGCCGAACGCTGCGCCTGTCAGCCCGACGGAGGCGCCGGTGTTCCTCGGTGTGGTGCTGCAGGTCTGCGTTCCTGGCGGGCCTGCGCCGCTGTCAGCTGTGGGTCACGACGGCCCAGTTGCGCACGAGTTCGACCTGCCAACAGTCCAGAACCTCGGGACGCTGCAAGACTGCCACGTACTGGTGCGGACCTACTCCCCGAACCAGTACGGCCGCGCCCAGTACCAGGGCATGCAGCGGCTGGCCAACGATGTGTTCTTGGAGGCGTCGTTCAGCCCGATCATCCATCCACGACGTGGTTCAAACGACGGGCGCGGCGAGGAAGCGCGCATGGAGCGGCATTGGGTCGCGCTGGAGGACGTCGTCGCCAGCACACACATATTGGGCGCGCGTTTGCGGGTATCTGGCCCTGGGGCGGATTCGGATGGCCGCGTGCGTTCCGTCGGTCAATCTTTTCGCCTCAGCGCTGACTCCACTGGCAACTGTTTCCAGAGGTCCCGGCTCCTGTCTGCGCTGCTGCATGTTGGCTGCGCTGTCGCAGGGCAGAGCCACTGCCTTTGCGCGGTCTGCGCTAACGACTACGACCGCTTCACAGGGGCCGCCGCCCCGAATGGCTCCCTACTCCACGAGGCCTGACGAGTAGTGCTCTCGTTTTGTATTATATCATGGTATAATACAAACTACCATTCAAATACCAATTATATCATGGAACCGTACCTGACATACTATATTGTGGAACCATACCAACCTACGCTGGAACCATACTCGCACATTGCGGAACGGAACCGTGCAGCTGTACGATGGAACCACGCGTTCGGGCTGTGGCCGCATGTGATGGAACACTGCATCAATTAGTTCACACTCAGACACACTGACGTGCTAGTCTAATAACACAGTACGTAAGTTCCGACCGCGGTTAGAGCCGAGGCCGTTTGCCGCTGCCGTCCTCGCCGGGGCCGATGTCGCTGCCCGCGCGTTTGCTGTTCCGCACAAAGAGCTCTGCACCTACTCCGAGCTGACGCACCGAAGCCAGGGCCTCGTGGGCCTTGATGCCCGGGACCCGGTGGGCGTAGCCCGGGATGTCAAGTTCCGCCTCCTTTCTGGCGAATTGTTCCGCCATTCTGTTCGTCATCCACTCCTCGGTCTCCGACTCGAGGGCCGACAGTGCGACGGCTTCGAAGAACGACGAAGTCCCTTTCGCTGCAGTGTTGGCCACTCGCCTTGCTTCCGCAACCAGGACGTTGGTCACAACTTGCCGGTCCACGTTGTCTTCGAGCAACGCGTTTCCTTGCGCGAAGAGCATCGTCGCGCAGTTCGCAGCGGTCCACGGGACCATGACGTTGGCGGCGCGCGGTGTGTCGTCGCCCGCGTCGGAGCGGAGACTCTGCAGCTCCCTATCACGTGCGGCCACGGTCTCCCTCTCCGCTTTCAGCTCCACCTTCAGGGCCGCCAGTTCCTGTTCTGCCTCCTTGCGGGCATCGGCACTCTCTCTGTGCCCCTCCCTGTGCTTGTGGTTCCGAGCGTTGGCGGCTTTCAACTTCTCCGAATTCTCTTTCAGGGCGGCTTTCAACTTCTCCGAATTCTCTTTCAGCGATGCCTTCGCCGCTGCCAGCTCTGACAGAACGCGATTGTACGCTTGACGTGATGGAGCCTGGTCGGAGCCGGCCAATTGCATGCGGACCGGCTGGTTGCCAGCAGCTCTGCGCCGGGCCTGCGCTGCTGCGCGGGGCTGGTCAGCAGAGTCGTCAGTGTCGTCGCCGTCGCCGTCGTCGGACTCAGTCTCCGAGCCGCTGTCCTCGGCATCCTCCTCGCCGGACTCCTCCCCCGCCTCGGACTCCTCCACCACAGCCGCCTGTCGTCCTGCAGCGCCTTTCGCAGGGCTGGCGCCCGTCGGCGGGGCGCTCGGAAACTCTGCGCGCACGTCATCGAGAATTTGACAGTACTGCGTCAACTGTCGGACTGGATCAGCTTGGAACCCGCTGCGCCTTTTGTTGATTGTTCCGCGCACTTTGTCGGAAACCGCTGCCATGAACTGCTTGAACACTGCATTTGCACCCGGATTCAGGATCGCGTTGAACCCTGGAATTGTTTCTGGGAAGGTCTTGCTGCACTCGTAGTCTGGCACTTCTAATTTCTTCCTGTTGGTGTCGGTCTTCAGGACCCCACTCGCGGTAAGCAGGAGCGGTACCACCGTCATTGACCCCAGGATATCCCAGCGGGGTTTCCCACCCATCACCTGCTGGGTCCACAAGCGAACCAGCCGGAGCCTGAAGTTGACCAGCAGCACCGACTTCGGCGTGGAACCTTTGGACGCATCCTCCTCGCCGGATTCATCGAAGCGCGGGGCCCAATCTGCGTTCACCACTGCCCCTTGGAAGAACTGGTTCTGCAGCAGCATCCCACCTTCGGCGGCGATCTGGTCTGGCCACCTCCACGACCAGGTGCCGACCTTGTCGCCACTGTAGGCATGTGTGGTCAGGTCGCGGACGATGCTCTTTGCGACAGCAGCTGCCACTGGGGCCGGCGCCTGCCACGCCCGGCCTGACGATGCAACACCAGGCGGACCGTTCGCCGGCAAAACGGAGCCGGTGCCGGAACCGCCGGCGGAACCGCCGGCGGAACCACTGGCTCCGCTGGCGGGACGCTTCAAGCTCCCTGCGCTTGGACCGACCGAACCGTGGGCGGCACGCTGCGTCATGTCCCGCCGGCGCAACACTTGAAGTTCACCCGCTTTCAGTGCAGGTCTCTGGCCTGGCGACAGCGACTGCCACAACTGCTGTTGAACCGCCGGCGACTGCCACCTCGTCGCCGAGGCGCCGTTCAGGAGTTGGCACAGCTTGAAGCAGTTCCTTTGGCCCACCATTAGCCCCCGCAGGGACTGGGCTGCTGCGTTCCGGGCCTCGATGTACGCAGAGATGTGGATGTCGCGGCTCACCGATTCTTGGACCGGAAGGATGCACAGTCGATCCTCGCCCGACAGGGCGATGGTGAACAGGCCAGGGCAGGCGGTGAACGGGTCTTCGCCAGCGGTGCGGCCGAAGAACACTCCAACCCAGCGCCCGTTGACAGCTTGGAAACAGCACACGAAGATGGCGATGGCCCCGATCGCGAAGCGCCCAGTCGGGTCGGCATTCAGCTCACACGCCATGCCTCCCTTCAAGTGTACAGCCGACAAATCCCTCGAGGTTCCGTCGGAATCCTCTGTCGCGGCCACTTCGAGCAGCTGATCGGAGTGTTTGATCATGGATTTGACAGCGATAGGCTCGTCGTCCATGGACTCTGGGACATGCAGGCGCAGCCCAGTGGACAGCGGCTTGTCGCGAAGCACATCGCATCGCACCAACGACCTAGCAAGGATTGCTCGCCAATATTGGCTGCAGTCGGGCCACGTGTACACTGCATACACCGGAACCGCGCGTGTGTGTGCGTGTGATCGACTGCAGTCGTCGCACCGTTTGGGCAGTTGGTGTGAATGCTCTTCGGTGTACTTCAACGTCACTTCCTGACCGTCAACGTGCACGTGCACAACTTCCCCGACGTGGAGCGTGTCCCGGACCAGGTACTCGGCGATGGCAGACGCCTTCAATCCGGTCTTCTTGACGAGCGCTGCCATGCCCTTCGCCTTCACTTGGGCGCGTTGCGATCGGACGACGTCGGCCTCAGGGATGCGAAGCTCGTGCGCAACAATGCATGTCGCCTCGAAGCCGTCGATCAGATTCAGGGCACGCTCCGTCTCCGGTGCAGCAGAGGGGACCAGCAGCTGTTCGTTGCTCAGGCAACCACAGTTGCGCGGACCCAGCAACCCATTCGACACGTCCCAGGTCCGGCAATGATGCACCAGCACACTCACGCCGAACGCGTTTGAGGTACGGGGTGTCACCGCCTTCCGGACACAGTCGACGTCGAGCGCGTGGTCGAAGGCCGTCACGCCAAGCAGCACCCCAGCGTCGCGTACTTCCAATCCCAGCCTTGTAGCTCCCGACGTAGCCCGAGCCTCCTTTTCGTCCCGACCGTCATCCCACGCAATCTGGTCCGACAGGCGCACGTTCCACAGCAGCATGCCTTCCCCTGTCGAACAGGCCATGTCCAACAGCGATGTTCCGGTCAGCCACGACGGTTCCGGGACGGTTCCGTAGTTCCGGCCCGGGGCAGCCAAAATCGGCCAATCGGATGGCAGCAGCCAACTGGGTTCGCCTGGGAGGTGCTCTGGGTCGTGGCTGGGTCGTAGCTGCGTCGCAGTTCTGGGCCGTGGCTGCAGCCACGGCTGCAGGCTGGTCTGTGCGCGCGTCGGGCTGCAGGCCAGTCCGTCCGGGCCAGCGAACAGGTTGTTGTGCAGCAGACCCGAGTACAAGCCATGTCCGTCACCTTCCTGGTTGCCGAGCTTGTGCGACACCGGGCTCGCAGACGGGAAGCACTGCAACTGCATGCCGTGGACGAACGGGTGGCCAGCGACTCCAGAGGACGACAGCGGGAAGAAGCCCGGGATTTCCGTCAGCTCCCCATCAGGTAGACCGACAGGCACGCACAATATGGCTCCGACGAGGTAGAGGACGCAGTGCAAATGTTCCCTGTCCGCCTGCGAATGCGATCCACGAATGCGACCCACCCACGAATGCGACTGTCCGACTGCACTGTAGACAGCGTGGGCTGCACAGTGGACCATGCCGAACAGCTGCTGGACGTCTGCACAGGTCAAGACGCCGTCAGTGTCAGCGGTGACCACTTCCACAGCCTTCATCTTCAGGAGCGGATGGAACAAAGCCACCAGCGCAGCCTTCAGAATCGAGTTGCCCTGCTTTCCGCCCAGCCCGACGACGGAGCTCGGGCATCCAGGCGTCTCTTGCTGGTTGTTGTCCCAAGCTAGGTCGTCTGAGCAGGTCGGCAGGCTCGGCAGAACCCGTAGCAACCAGGCAATGTTCACAACCATGGTGGCGGTTGCGTTGGGCAGCCGGAGGTCGGAACCGGCTGCGTTGCAACCATGCCAGACCTTCCACTTCAGCCGGATGAGGTCTTGCGTGAGGTAGTGCAACAGGCCCTGCCGCCCTGTGGCAATCACGTCGGAGTCTAGTTGCTGGAGCGCGGCAAATCCCAACAGTTCCCCACCAGTCACTTTCGCGGTCAGCGCCTTCGCCTGGGCTTCCAACTGCAAGTACAGGTTCTTCACCACCACCGCGAGTTGGCACATCAGCAGGCGGGCTTCGGCCCGCAGGGCTTCCCCGCCGCGCAGAACTTGCAGGGACGGCCCAGTCGCTCTCCACGTCATCGGGACCACTGGTGTTAGGTGTCGTCCTAAAAACCACTTCGCCTCCAGCCCTCGCTGAACCGCCGAAGACTTCGCTTCGTCCGAACCCGAGTCGTCCGGGTCCGAAGACTTCGCACGTGGGTCGTCGATGGGTTTCCCATCCAACACCATGAAGCCACACTTACGGAAGAATGGAGCAGGCTTGAACGAGTCCTTGTGCTGGTCTGCAAACAGGTCGACTTGTTGGACCCCATTGTACGCCAGGAACAGCAGCATGTTCCGAATGAGCTCGGAGCCGTGGCCTTTCTTCTGCGGGTTGGCGGAAACCAGCGACACATACGCGTGCGAACCCCGCAGGTTCACAGAGGCCGCCGCAACAGGGCAACGTCCACAGTCTGGAACGTCAGCGTGCACGACAACTTTGAGGAGTTGGACCTCCTTCGTCGGGGAAAGACAGTTCGTGAGTTCTTCGGTGCCGCCTGCGTTCAGAGAATTGTCCCAGCTGTCCTTCATGGTCTGCATGAAGTCATCGTTGATCTTGGAGGTCCACGCTTGGTTGGCGGCCCAGCCCGGGACGTCTGTAGTCCCGCCATTGGAGTAGCCAGAACCGGGACCAAAGTGGCACAGGCTGGCGGTGAACTTGTACGAGGGGTCAGTGGGCTGCGAACCCGGAGTGCTATCGGGTCCGGACGTTTCGAGGCCGCCTGTCTGGGTCGCAGGCGGGCGGCTGCTGTCGTCGCCGCTGTGGTCTGACTCCGACTGCAGGTCTGAGTCCGACTGCACGTCGTTTTGTTCGACGTGCTTGTCCTTGCCGTCGCCGTCACCGCCAGCACTGGCTGCCCCATGCTGCGACGATCCCGAAGCGATGTCCATCGCTTTTGTGGGTGGGTCGTCGGGTTTTGGTTTCGGATGCTGTTGTTCATCTGGGTGCAACAGATTCTGGCGCACACGCATCCAGATTTGCGCGAGAAGATTATCGCCCTTCGACGTACTGCCATTGTAGCCCCACCTCTCGTCGGGCTTCAGGCTGAGCAACGGGTGTTCACCAGTCACACGCAGCAGACACTTCAGGTTCGGGTCTGCGTCGACCTTGGCACGCACAGCTGTCTCCATAATTTGTTCCAAAACATCCTGCTCAATGAGGCGTTCGTCCGCGCTCGGATGCCATATTTGCTTCGTATGTTGATAGTACGCCTCAGACGAACTGTATAAGGTGCCGTCGACGCGGATTTCAGGTTCCCGATAAACAAAGTTATCGTGCACGTTCTCGAACTCGGTCGCCCACAGGTACGGTGCTCCAGCCGAATGGGTTGCCCTCTTGCGGGACAAACCAGCTTGAACTTCATCCAGCCCAAGTACCTCCCCAACCAGCCGCTGCGGCACCCAGCATGGCAGCTTCAAGTTCTTCAGTGTCTCGTAACGTTGGCACACAGCGGCCTGCGCAACAGAGAGGAACACGTGCGGCTCCGCAATTGTCTTTGGGGGCGCTGGATAGTCGCCTTCGCCTTCGCCTTCGCCCTTCGACCGAGCACCA
>ERZ887849.3849-NODE-3849-length-10957-cov-9.135205_pt1 | contig 10957 bp, 10 predicted proteins | sample MGYA00521267_ERZ887849 | MGnify/ENA primary metagenome ERZ887849 (study PRJEB32303, sample SAMEA104408601) | aquatic metagenome | biome: Brackish water; feature: Pelagic; material: water | place: Baltic Sea | collected 2014-06-06T16:11:00 | depth 2,863 m ... | reverse complement strand
CTAAATGAAACCCTGATCCATCTTAACAAGGCTGCAAACTGGTCGAAAAACTAGGGTCCTTCACTTCAATGGCTTGAGGGGCGGCGTGTGCGCAGGTTGTGCAAAGCAGGATCGCCTATTGGTGCGCTGTTTCGGGTGTTTGGCGGTGCGCGAAGGTTTTTAGCGAAATGCGCATTTGAGCCGGGCCGATTTGAGGGTCTCAAAAGATCATGAGATCGCCTCGAATGCGCGATAGGCAATGCCGTTGCGGACCTGCACGCAAGGTCGTCATTTCAGTTTGGCCTCCTCATAGGCAAAAGCCTGTGCGATCAGTGATTTCTCTGACCACAGCTTGCCGACGAAAATGATCTCGAACGGTGCGCCGGATGCATAAGAACCGGCGGGAATGGTCACGGCGGGCAATCCTGCGATGTTCAGCTCTCCGACCGTCGTTTCCTGAATGGTATCGCCGGAGTGAAGGCCGGGAAGCTCTTGGCGCATTTGGGGAAATACCAGCGCGTCCAATTTGTGCGCGTCGAACACGGCATTGAAAATGGTCAGGTAGGCGGCTTTCAAGGCGATGAATTCGGGCATGGCCGGGGGCTTTGTGGGATCCTCCATTGCGGCCCGGAAATCCTGCAGGCTGGGCATGAATGCCAACACACCCCCAGGTTCGAACGGGTTCTCGGAACTGGTGGCGTCCGCAAACTCTGCAAATGTCTTTAACGCGGCGTTGGGGCCGAGACGCTGAAGGTATTGTCCGACATCATAGGCGATGGATTCAAGGCCACGCCCGTCAAAGTTCGCCGTGGGGGCTGTCGGCTCTCTCAGGGACGCGAAGTCGGTGGCCTCAAACGGATCTTCAATCAGAATCGCACCGGCCTCTGCTAGTTCGGTCTGTGCCCGCTCGTACAAGGCCGTTGTTTCATCACAGAGAGGTTGGGTGCGCCATCCGGGTCCGTATAGGCCGATCCGCTTGCCCGCCAGCCCGTCTTTGGACAGGCCCGCAGCATAGCCATCGCTTGGGATGTGTCCGACGCATGCAAGTGTTTTGGGATCTTCGGCACTGTATCCCGCCAGCACGTCAAGGCAAAGGGCGGCATCTGTCACGTTGCGCGCAATGGGCCCGACCACGTCGCGATTGGCCGACAGCGGCACAACGCCGGCATTGGGCACAAGACCGATGGTGGGTTTGATCCCGACAAGCCCATGGGCCGACGCCGGGTTCTGTATCGAGCCGCCGGTTTCTTCGGCCAGACCGGTCACGCACATATGGGCCGCCACGGCAGCGGCCGTCCCGGCGCTTGAGCCGCCCGGAACGCGGTCTTCGATGACCACGTTCAGTGTTGGCCCCGCCCAGCTGTCATTGGCGTGGCTGCCGGTATGACTGAGAACGGGCACGTTGGTCTTGCCGATGATGACCGCATCAGCGGCGCGCATCCGCGCCACCACCGGAGAATCCGTGCCCGGCATCAGATCGATGCCGCCCGTGCCGGAATAGAGCAGCTTCCATCCCGCAGTTGTGGGAAAGCCCACCATATCCATTGGGTCCTTGATCACGACGGGCACACCGGCCAGAGGGCCCAAGGGTTCACCCGCCGCACGGCGCCGGTCAATGTCGCGCGCTGTGTCCAATGCCGCGTCATTCATGAAGATGATGGCGTTGTAATGCGCGTTACACTCTTCGACCCGGGCAAGGCAAGCGCGGGTCAATGCCTCGGCTGTGAACGCGCCCGAAGTTAGTCCTTCGCCGATATTTGTGATCGTCAGGGTATCAATGTTCGGCACCGTTGCAGTCATCATCGTTTCTCCTGAATGTCGGACTTATGTGGTTTTTGGTTTGGACACGCATTGTTGACGCGCCATCACTCCAGAGGTCTTCTACCGTGGTCCGGATGCTGCACATGTCCCAGATGTTGCCGAGTGAGACGGTGACGCCTGAGATGATCTGCTGTGCAGGATCCCGGAAAGAGGGGCCTCAGTTTGGAATATCGTGCTCCAACGCTTCGCTCAGCAGAGCCGTGTCACAGTAATGCTTGTAATGCGTCAGCTTGTCGCCGTTTGAAGACCAGAAGTGAACGGTTTCGAAATCCACTTCTTTCCCCGACTTGGCAGCTTTCGCTCTGTAAAACCCCTTTACGACCAGACTGGTCTCGTTGATCGGAATGAATTCTTCCGCATGGACTTCAAAATTATCAAACAACGGACCAAGTTTTTCAAAGAACGCTTTTGATGCCTCGAGCCCATCTTGTATGCCTCCGTATGGAAACCCCGGCATGATCCCGAATTGAAAGTCATCCGACAAGACGTCGCCCAATTCACCCTCTCCGTTTACAATGTCATAAAATCCGCTCGCGAGTTCTGTGATAGTTTTCATGTGTTCTCTCTCCCTTTTTGCAATGCCGCAGTTTTTGCGTTTTTCGGTGTCTTCAAGGCTTCGGTATCTTCAGATCAAACAGGTTCGAAGTCAGGCTTTGACAGTGACTGCTGGTTCCAGCAAATTCGCCTCAGTCGGAAGGCTTTTTTTGGATCGAAACAAGATCACCCACTCAGCGACTCCTTCGCCCTCGCAGACGCCAGAATCGATAACGTCAAAACGTTCCTCAAAATAGGTCTTCACAATGGTGGCAGCCCGGGGTGTGCCCGCCGGCTTACCAAGGTAGATGAAGCCAGCGACGTCGTGCCCCATGCTTTCAAGGGTCTCATGAGGCGGGCGTGGTGAAGAGACCACCTGCCAAAGCGAGCCATCGGAGTCGAACTCCTTGATGGCGTAGAGGAACTCATATTTGATTTGTTGTACGCTGAAGCGCATGGCCCGTCCCCTTGTGCTCAGTTGGTGTCCACACGGAAGTATAAATCACCAGAGCCAGAGCGATGGTCCGCCATCCACTTTTCAACCATCTGGTGGCCTGTGTGCAGCTCGTCCGGCGTCATTTCCGTCACCAGCCCTTCGAGCATGCTGATCGCGCTGCCCGCTCCGTGCTGGGCGGCGAGTGTCAGCCACATGAAGGCTTTGTGCCGATCCTTGGGCACGCCGAACCCGTTGCGAAAGCTAAAACCAAGGCGGGCCTGAGCGGGGTGGTATCCGCTGTCGGCGGCCATCTGATAGTATTTGACGGCTGTTTCGAGGTCCTTTTCGACGATCTTGCCTGCTGACATGATGGTTGCGGCATTGAATTGAGCGCCCGTGTCACCCGCATCCGCCGCACAGCAAAGCCATTTCAAGCCGGCCTCGATATCTTCGGCTACGCCGTCGCCCTGAATGTACATCACCCCCAGATTGGTTTGCGCCTGAATGCTGCCCATCTCGGCGGCCTTGAGGCAGCATTTGAACCCGGTCTGCTTGTCCACTGCGATCCCGTCACCGTTCATGTGCATCGTGGACAGCCAGAACCACGCGGTCGCATCCCCCGCCTCTGCGCAGTTGTGAAAGACGTCATGGGCGGTTTCGAACTTGCCCGCCTCATAAAAGGCGACCCCGTCCATGATGGTGTACCCGGGCTTGCTCGAAGGTTCTTTGAGGGAAAGATCGGTCATATCAGATAGTGCTCCACGTTACGGAAAATCGGGATATCGCTGTCCACCTGCGGCATGCTGGCAAAGCGGGACACCAGTGCGATGTGGGCCCACCAAGCGGCGATGTCGTGCTGTTGTCGCGTGGCCGGGTGGCCCGAGGAGACGTCCAGCGCGGCACTTTTGGGTACGGCCTGTTGTAGCGTCTCGGCACTGGCCCCTGCATGGTTCAGTTCTGCCTGCCAGACCGCCAGACGGTCTGCGTTGAGCGGTCCGTCGGACAGAATTTCGACGCGAAACAAGGTCTTGGTGATGGCTGTGTGCTGCAAGGTGATCACGCAGGTCTCGGTCCCTTGCCCAAGCAGGATCATGTTTGGAAACACCCAGCGCACCGACATGTCGGAGCCGTCAAGCGCGGGTCTGTGACCCCGCATGAAACGGTCGCTAGAGGTCAACAGCGCATCTGTCCGAGCCAGCGCCTGACCTGAGAACTTCCAGTTGGCGTCAAATTCCAGCCATGCGCGATGCGCCCTTTCGACGCCCGGATGACCGAGGTGTTCCGGCAGGTCCAGTGTCAAGGCCAGATCGGTTTCATCGCCATCAGGGTCGATGTTCACGAACACAAACGGGCCGACTTTAGCGACATGGACCGGGTGCAACCGTTCGGGTCGCAGCCCGAGATATTGGTACATTGTGCGGGTGTCGTCCTGGCCTTCGACCTTAGAAATCGGGCCGCGATCCCGGCTGTATCCGCAGGAGGTAAAGGAGCAACTGGTGCGCTCGCCTTGCTGGCATTGCGTGGGCACCATACGGCAGCCGCCATGCTGTGCCATGTTAAAACGCCCCTCAAGCGTGTCGCCGGCCATCCGCTGGACGTGGATGCCATGATAGCCAAGGGTGAAGGGCAGGATGTCGCCCTCGTTCGGAATTTCGTGCAGGGTGCCGATCGGCACCCATTCCCGTGTCCAGACCGCCTCGTCTTCGAGGTACAGAAACTGAAGCGACCGGTAGGCCACAGGGGGCAGGTCCGTCGCCTCGCCAAAGGGCAGGCACACGCTGTCAAAGGCATGCGGATCGCTGAGGGTGATCCCCTCATCCCTGTAGCCGAGGTCTGGTCTGCGCACCATGATGGCCTCCGGTTCGTGATTGGTGGGCTGGCCGGGGGGTACAGTTGGGTGGCCCGCCCAGTGTAATTGGGGCCGGCGTTCAGAACGCCAGCCCCAAGCTTGTGTTATTGAGCCGGGATCAGGTCGGTGTTTTTGGCATCGCCATCCGCACGGCCACGCGCCCTAATCTCGGACTCCGGGGCAGGGGGCAGCGGCCCATCCACCATGAAGTGATTGAGCACGTTCGCCGTCAACTTCGAGATGTTGTTGTCGCAGTTGTTCCAGGGCAACGAGCCGCAATAGGCGATCGAGGAGAACGAAAAGCATCCGCCCCCGTTTGGGGTCTCATGGAAGGCAATGTCGCCGCGCACACGCGGGTGTGTCGTTCCATCCAGACCCTGCTGGTTAAAGCCGAAGTCTTCGGTCACCAACAGATAGGCCTCGGTGTGACGCCCTGCCGATGTGGCCACCGTCAACGTGTGCGGTGGAGAGCCCAGCGTGAAGTCGACAATGTCGAGTTCCAGTCCGGCGGCACCACCGCCCACAAGGCCGAAGTTGCCCAGCATTTCCTCGTAATCGATTCCCTCGAACGCCCACGACACACGGGGGTTGTTGCTCTCGGGTGTTCTGGAGAAATAGCTGGAGACATCGAAGCCTTCGGACGACATGCCCACTCCTGCGACCGAGTGAAGATAGCGCCCCCGGAACCGCCACATGCCGCCCAGCTCGCCGGTGCTGGCATGGTAATACTCTCCCGGATCGGCGCGCCATGTCCGGATACCGGATTCGCAGCGCCGCATTTCGGTGATGACGCCGCGCCCTTTGTCTCCGTAGGCGGGGTGGTAGGAATGCACCCAATACCACGCATCCGCGCCCATATACATCAGGCGGCCGCCACGCTGCGTGTAGTTGTGCAGCGCATCCAGCTGGGTGCCCGAGTTATGCTCTGGGTGCGATCCGGTGATGATGACGTTGTAGTTTTCCAGACGCGCAAGCCCGTCATAGGTGATGTCTTCATCCGTGATGCAGTCGTATTCATAACCCATCGTTTCGAGCCAGTAGATCAGATGCAGATCTGCAGGGTACTGCCATGGCGCTTGCGCAAGGAAGTGGTCATATTTGGGCCGGTTGCTGAGGATCGGACGCAGGCGCGACGAAAAGCAGATGCCCGTGCCATCCGTATGGGTGTCATAGATCGACCCGCCATATTCGCGGTGCTCGGCCAGAAACATGTTCTGATGCTGCATGATCGGCACGCGATAGATGAACAGTTCCGCCGCTCCTGCATTACAGGCAACGTGTTCGTTGGCATAGGCCATGTAGCTGATGGTCGGCACCATGAAGGCGATCTTTGACTGCTCCTTGCCGATCTCGGGCACCACCCAGAAGGGCACGTAATCCTCGTCGCCATCTTCGGTCGTCAGCTTGGCTGCGTAAGACCGGCTTTTGCAATCGGCGGGCACCTGCCATTCGAAATCAACCTCCCAGCGGGCATCATCGATGTCGTCGTCATGAAAGCTGATCGCGCCATACTGCTTTGGCGCTTCTTTCCAGTCAAAGACGGTGCCGCTCCAGTTGTGACCGGTCATGCCACGTGTCGGCAGGTTCACGAACTCAAGATCCAGCCGGTAGGGGCCAAAGTCGGTGCCCTTGATGGTGTCGATCCCGTCCGAGAATTCCCAGGCGGCCACGATGACTTCGGACAGCGGCCCGGTGGGCCCGGAGTTGCGCCGTTCGGTCAAGCCGGGCTGAGCGCCCAGTTTCATTGTTTCGATGTCCTGACGCGACAGGGCGGTGGAACAGATGCGCGGGGTCTCGATCTTGCCGTTGTACTTGCCTGCCAGGACGATGCCTGCCGGCACCGAGGATTGCGCCGTCGGGTCATCCGACACTGCCTCTGTGTAGGCCGCGATGGCTGCAGGGATGGATGCATGCGCGATCTTGTCCGAAATCGTCTTGGTGACCGGCGGGATCACCGGATCGAGGGCATAGTGCACTTGCGGTTCGTGATAGAGGATCAACTCGCCGCTCGCTGCATCGAATGTGGCCGCCACAAAGTGCCATGCGTGATCACGCACAGGCTCGGGGCTTTCCAGCGATACGCCGTTGACGCGCACCTCGACATGGCCTTTTTCGTTGATGAACAGGCCATAGCCCTTGCCATCACTCCACTTGGTGACAAGACCCTGGGCCCCGTGTTTCCAGTATTTCGGATGCGTCTTTGGCGCGGTCGGCCAGATCCAGCACTGAAGGGTAAAGCTTTCGACACGCAGTTGGGGGCAATCGGCGACATAGCCGTAGGAGCCGCTGTGAATCACCTGTTTGCGCCCCGGCACGGTTGCACTAAGGCCGCCGGGCACAGGCTTTTCGATGAACCCCGGTCCGCGGGGGTTGGTGTCACCATTGATCATCTGAACGATCTCGGCCTTGAATTCTTTGGGGCCGTCGCAGTTGATCATGAATTTGATGGTCTCTCCGGGATGTACACCGAATGTATCGGCGTATCCTGCCAGTCGCATAGCTGCAGTCATTGTCTATTCCTCGTTTGGCTTGCGCTCATGCTGGCTTTCTGGCCACTGCTTTCGCGCGTTTGTCAGATTTGGCGGGGGCGTGGATCAGGTGACAGGCCAGTTGTCGTCACGGTGCTTCCAACCCTCTTGGTAATGCTCGGGCATGCCTGCGGTTTCGGGTAGCTCGTCCAGACGCATCAGGAAAATCTCGTGCTGGACTTCCTGTTCGTCGGTAAAGACGCGGTCATCAACGAATTCCGGTGGAACGCCACGTACGCCGGACAGACGGCCAATGCGCCATTCCTTTTCCACTTCGGTGCAGATGATGATCAGCTTGCCGGCCATGGATTCACCGCGCATACGCAGCAAAACACGCTTGAGCAGCGGGTCATCATGCACGCCGCCCGAGATCACGGTCGTGTCGCCTGGCGTTTCGCATTTCAGGATCGAAAATCCCGCCACGCCTTTCATCGATTGTGTGCACTCGAGATGGGCCTGAATCAGGGCTTCTCTCTCGGGCGTTCCTTTCTTTGGAATGGATTGCATGTCGTTCTCCCTTTTTGTTGGAAATTCAGGTCTTCAAACTGTCATGTGGCGTTCGACCATGTCGTCGGTCAGCTCGGCTATGGCGCCACCCTCGACGATGCGCCCGTTGTCCATCATCACGAATTGGTCCCCCAGATCGCGCGCCACTTTGATGTGTTGTTCGGACAGGATCATGCTGATGCCCATCTTGGTGTTGAGCATGCGAAGGGTTTCCCCGATTTCGGCCACGATGTTGGGCTGGATGCCTTCGGTGGGTTCATCCAGCAGCAGGATTTTGGGATCGACTGCCAAGGCCCGCGCAATGGCAAGCTGTTGTTGTTGTCCGCCAGAAAGCTCACCGGCACGGCGGTTGAGGTTTTCAGCAAGATAGGGAAACAGCTCAAGGCAGATGTCCGGCACCTTGCCGTCGCGCCCCGTCTTGGCGAAGGTGCCCAGCAGGATGTTTTCGCGCACGGTGAAATTGCCAAGGATTTGCCGTCCCTGCGGCACGTAGCCCAGCCCGAACTTCGCGCGCTCGTCTGTTCGCGCTTTGGTGACGTTGGTGCCCGAAACAGACAGCGTCCCGGTCATCTTGTCCACAAGCCCCATGATCGTGCGCAACAGGGTCGTCTTGCCCACGCCATTGCGACCCAGAACACAGACGCACGATCCTTGTTTTACGCCGAAATCAATATCGCGCAGAATTTGTGTGCGCCCGTAAAAGGACGATACCGTATCCATTTCCAAAAGCATCAGTGCGCATCCTCCGTGCCCAGATAGACGGCGCGCACGCTTTCGTCTTTTTCAATTTCCTCGATGCTGCCCTGCGCCAGAAGGGCGCCCATATGCAGTACGGTCACAACGTCCGCGATCTTGCGCACGAACCCCATGTCGTGTTCGACAAGGATGATCGTGTGCGAGCGTTTGAGTGTGTTCAGGATGTCCACGGTCAGCCCGATTTCGTTCTCGGTCATGCCCGCGACGGGTTCGTCCAGCAGCAGGATTGCCGGGTCCTGCATCAGGACCATGCCAATTTCGAGCCACTGGGTTTCACCATGCGACAACAGCCCAGCCTCGACATCCAGCCGCTTTGTCAGCCGAACCTTTCCTGAGATTTCTTCCAGCTTTTCCTTGCAGCCCTTTGCCCGCATCGAAAACATGTTGCGCAGCGCGTTGACTTCGCGACTGTAGGCCACTTCGAGGTTCTCGCGCACCGTAAGCCCCTTTAGAACCGCCGGGATCTGGAATTTACGCCCGATCCCCTTGCGTGCGATCTCGTGCTCGCCTTTGCCTGTGATGTCGTCGCCATTCAGATAGACCTTGCCCGCATCCGGTTTCTGGCGGCCACTGATCAGGTCGATCGTCGTGGTTTTGCCAGCCCCGTTGGGGCCCACCAGACATTGCAACGTGTGCTCGAACACGTTCAGGCTGAAGCCGTTGATGACCTTGTTGCCACCAAAGCTCTTTTCAATGCCCTCGATTTTAAGAAAGTCACCAATCATTTCGACACCTCTTTCGCATTGTCAAAGGCGAGTCCCGACGGGGCCTTCTCCTCTTGGGGTTTGCTGAAGCGACCGAGAATCATCTCGACAAGGCCAGCAAAGCCGCCGGGCAGGAAACGCACCACCAATATGAAGGAGAACCCGAGGATCAGGATCCATGTGCTAAGGAACTGATCGCCCACATAGCTTTGCGCGCCCTGCACCGTGAAGGCCCCGAACATCGCCCAGATCAACGAGTTGCGTCCGCCCAAGGCGGCCCAGATTACGATCGAGATAGAGAAGCCGACTTCGAACTGTGCCGGGGAAACATATTGCGTGAGCACGGCAAAGCAGCAGCCCGCGATGGCCGCGATCAGGCCCGAAAGCGTGTAGACCAGTGTTTCGTAAACAGCGACGTTGTAGCCCAGAAAGCGCACCCGCTCCGGGTCGTCCTTCAGGGCACGTACAACAAGCCCAAAGCGGCTTTGGTTGATCAGTTTCGCACCGACCGTGCATGCCACCAGCATCGCAAAGACGAACCAGTAGGCACCGCTGGAATAGGGGTCAATCTCTAGCTCACCAAGGTTGAGGGAGCCGGGAGGCGAGATGCCGTTTACACCGTTGGTGTATGGCTGAAGGTCGACAAAAATGGTCGCGAAGGCGCTGAGCGTGGCGAGCGTCATGATTGCGAAAAACGGGCCCGACACGCGGGCTGTGAACATGATGCCGCCAAAAATCAGATAAAAGGATGTCGGGACAACCAGGGCCAGAATGATGCCAGTCGTGGTGTCTTTAAACGGTTGCCAGATCCACGGCAGTGCATCGAGGCCGTTGTTCAGCATGAACGGCGGGATCGTGCCTTCGGCCTGGGTTTGCATCTGCATGGTCATGGCCATGCAATAGGCCCCCAGTCCAAAGGCAATGCCCTGACCCATGTTCAGGATGCCGCCGCTCCCCCAGCACAGGCTGATCGACACCGCCAGCATGCCATAGACGCTGTAGACCGCAAGTTGGTTCAGCAAAAACGCGTCGTCCGAGATCAGAGGCACCGCACCTATGACTGCGAAGGCAGCAGCATAGAAAACCCATTGCAGCGTCTTGTTGTGGTATAGGTTCTGGTTCATTTTTCTATGTGCCTGTCAAAGAGACGTGGTTTTACTTAGCGACGCTTGCCGCTGGCCGAGATCAGACCTTGGGGCCGGAACCTGAGGAAGATGACGATCACCACAAAGATCAGGAACTGCGCGAAGGTGCTGTTGGTGATCAGGGCGAAGATCGATTGCAACTCGCCGATGGCGAAGCTGGCGATCGCGCTTCCCATCAAGGCGCCACCACCTGTGACAACTGTCAGGAACGCCTCGACCACATATCCGGCCCCCATGGTCGGCAACACGATGTTCAACGCTCCGAACAAGGCGCCAGCTACACCGGCAAGCCCGGCCCCAAGCGCGAAGGTGAAGGAATAGACCTGGCCGGCATTGATGCCGAAGGAGGCTGCCATTTCCCTGTTTTGGGTGACGGCGCGGATTTTGATGCCGAAGTCTGTCTTGTAAAAGATGTACCATACAGCCGCGGCAAGCCCGAGCGCCATCAGGATGATAAAGATACGAAAGACCCCAAGGCTCAACGCCCCTGCTTCGACATTTGTGGACAGAAAGCTGGGGATTTCCACGTATTTGGGGTCGCTGCCAAATGTCAGGCGCGTCCCCTGGATCAGCACGAGCGACACGCCCCATGTCGCAAGCAGCGTGTCGAGCGGGCGGTCGTACAAATACCGTATCAACGATTTTTCGATTGCAAACCCAATCGCGCCAACGACCACGAAGGCTGCGGGAATACAAAG
>ERZ887849.3846-NODE-3846-length-10961-cov-28.135522_pt1 | contig 10961 bp, 16 predicted proteins | sample MGYA00521267_ERZ887849 | MGnify/ENA primary metagenome ERZ887849 (study PRJEB32303, sample SAMEA104408601) | aquatic metagenome | biome: Brackish water; feature: Pelagic; material: water | place: Baltic Sea | collected 2014-06-06T16:11:00 | depth 2,863 m ... | reverse complement strand
GATTCGGGCGGAAATAATGATGTACTAAACGAGTGCCACTTCTGGATTCCATGAATTCTCCTTTACGTGGAAGAATACCGGAACAGGTCGATACTTGCTATTTCAAGGTTGGGCAGTTTCTCGTCTCGCACGCATAAACGAACTCCAAATATTTGGTTACCCTACAAATTAATAGAGTCTCGCCCATCGTCGAGTAAGATTATTTTGAATCAAACCGATTCATCAGTTTATTGTACACTTGGACTTTGAGGTCTGTGGTCGGTGAAGAACAGTGTTAAACCATTGACAATACAACTAAAAACCCCGGTCATCTCCGACTGAATATCTTCATTAACCCTAAAACGCTTCGTCGGTGTCGCGGGGGCTACCGACGCTTCTTCGTCAAAGTATTCGTCAAGCGCGGGCACTGTATCAGCAAGTAACTAAGAATTCTTCCATCGCTTCTTCTCGTCCTCAGTCAGGAGCTTCCATCTGCGATCTAGCTCCGCCACAACCCCCCCCGGGACTAGCGTCCCTATTTCTGTTTTCACCCTTTCTTTGTTCTCTTGACAATAAAGCATAAACCCGTTCTTTTCACGCGAGTTCACAATCGCCGTACATTTGCGTGGTATCACTGGTTTCATGTCTGTCAGCGACGGTGGCGCGCCGAACGGGTGCGGTTGTTGTTGTTGCTGTTCCGTCGGTTGCGGTGGAAGCACCGTTAAGGCGGTGGTGTTCATGGGCAAGTCCATGTCCGGTATTTGCATACAATTAAAATCGTTTTCCAAAACCGGATCCGCAAGCGACACTCGTTCAGTGGTCCAAGTCAGATCCCCGTCGTTCAGCCACATTACATCCTTCCTAGTTGGCACATGGAGAAAGAGACCGTCTGTGCCTCTGCGCAAGAACACGCCATCGATACTATAATCAAGCCAAATTGGTTCGTTGATGTACAACTTCATAGTTACTATAAAACCGAAACGCCCCATATCTGCGCTTTAAAAAAGGGCGAAAATGCGTCAAAACCCTATTTTAGATATGGATAAAGATTCTGTTAGATTTTTTCCTTATCCATAGCTAAATGAATCCATGAAATGAGAATCTAAATTAATACATTTGTATATTTTATAAAAAAACACATGGCAAATATAAACAAACGGGTTTTCGGAATTCCTGATGTAATGAAAGCGAATTGTTACGTTTTCGCATTAGCGCCGCGATTTATTATAGGTGGATATCACCAAAATCGCACATACAAAGCTAGACCCGGCGATAAGTGTAAAAAATGGAGAAATGCGCCTTTTGATTTTAATGACTGTAAAAAATTTATCCAGCGCATCTTGTGTGATAATATACAACATGTAAGGAAAATACCGTCAAAAAATTACAAACGCGTTTACAATAGCCACGTCAAACGCGGACACCATTTAATGGCGGCTGTATTGTCCCCGGGGATTGATACAGATTTTCACTTTTTACGCCGTGTGCCCGTAGCATCCATTATAGACAAATGGCCCTATTTCAAACGACAAATGAAACGGAACGGTAAACATCACGTAATACACAAATTTGTAAATATGGTCAATAAGACAAACACACCGTATTTGTGGATCCATCAACGAGGATGGTCTAGAGGTGGACCCATTATTTACGACGCGAAAGACAATCTGATTTTTGATCCGAAAAAGGGAAATTACGATTATGGAGGACTCAATTACAAAACGTTTTGTGGCATATTTGAAGTTGAATCACGAAAAGCTACCGTTACAAAACAATATGACAGTTAAACTTTATGTATTATATTATATATAATATGAGATATCTTTGTTGTCCAGTAGATTATAATACGAACAACAATCTTCTGTTCAATTCGTGTTGCCCCATTACACCCAACGAAAACCCTTTGTTAATGGACAAACGAACAGTGGAAGCACACGACGACCTCAAAAATCCACTCACTGTAGACACACGTGTTTCACGCACACAAAAACCGATTGAGATCTATAAAACGGAACCCAAAGTTAACACAAATAATATTGTGAGTCGATGTGTTTTCGTCGCAATGATGTTTGCGCTGATAACGTATTTGTTTATGTACTGTTAAATTACTGTTAAAAATAAATTCAAACGACGTAACGATACGTCACATAAATACCAGCTGTCGGACTATCTCTGGTGATTTCAATCAGTTCGCCCGGCACAAAAGAGTAGTATCTAGAAACGGCGTCTTGGTGTGATATTAGCGGATAATTTTTTAAAGCCGTTCTGTATTTTTTTAGTATATCATTTTTCTCGTCATTGGATAAACGTCGATGTTTGGGTACCAATTTATGTTTGGTAATATTAAAACTCAGTTCCTTTTCAGAAAAGGACTGAACGTACAAATTCAAGTCGGTACTAATAAATTGCTTTGCAAACGAAGTTATCGACGCCTTGTACACGACCACCAAACAAACGAAATTGGAATCACTTTCTACAATTTCCTTAATATGCTTCATTTTCTTCACGGACACTTTAATATCAAACACGAAATAGACAAGCAATCGGTCGTTTGTGGAACTATTTTTACCGATAATGCTATTGATGTCCTCGCTCTCTATGCAATCATATCCACGATCGCGCAACATTTCTTTTAATGTTTTGTACACATTCGTGTTCATTATTGCAACAATAAAATAACAAATTCTTTAAAATAACATTTTATTGGTGTAATTGATTTTAAATGATTTCAAATGATTTCAGGAAAATTTATTAATTCTAGTTCATTCCAAATTTGTTTTGTTGGGGTTTGGTGATGTCGATAATGTAAGGATTGTTCTTCACCACTTCTTGATGGTAGCCCCAATCGCGTTTGTTCTCCTCCACGCGATTCGTCGGGACAAGTGTCGATCCCATGTTACAAGAGTTTGCAAAGTTATTCACACCCTGCGCTTTAGGATTGGATTGGATGGTGTTGTTTGAACTGTCGGATTTAAAGTCGTGTGCACCAATCATTTTATCGTGCGTTTGGGTTCCACCGTTGGGTGTGTAGTTGGACACCAACGACATTTCACGGGAATAGGTGTTCGCGTCCGATCCCGTGTACGCGCTTCGGTACGAACCGCTTCCCGGTATGAAATGCCCTCTTGGCCCTTCCGACACAAACCCCGAGTCGTTGTTGTAAATCGAACCCGCGCCACGCTGAGTCGCGCGTATGGTGTTCGGATCGTCGTAAACCGTGGTGGCGTTCATTCCTCCGTACGCCACCCCCGAATACTCATTGCAGACGGTTTGTTCCTTTTGTGTCGGACGCGAGGACCAATGGGAGTCGCGGTAATTGTCGTGTTGTCCGCCGTGAATGCTCGTTGCGTTGGTCACTTGTTCGTTGCATTGTCCTCGGAGTGTGGGGTTCAGTGCTTGTTCGTTGTTGAAATAGGTTCCTGCATTCGTGGATTGCAGATTGATTAAATCACACTGCGCGATGTCTCGGTTGTCGTTCGCCGCCATTACGTACTGCTCGGTGGTGTAGCCTCCGTTTCCGTAAGACACGCCGTTCGCAATACCCACCGGTAGGTTGCATAACGGGTTGGTCGTGTCTTTGTTCAATCGGTCCGAACCGTGGATGTACGAACCCGCCGAAAAAGCGGCATTTCCTGTAAGGTCTTTGTTGTTAATCATCCTGTTTTGTACCTTCAAGTTTTCGTCATGAACCGATCGAACGGTCGGTGCGTCGGACACGAAACGGGCGTTGTCGAATCCTCGATCGCCGATTGTTGTGAATTCTTCTGCCGTGAGCCCTTTGGTGGATTCGATATTCGGTGACTGGGCGGGTTTGTCAATGAGCGTTTTGCTGCCCTGAACAGGCAGACTGCTCAAGTTGTTCTTACGATACACGTTAACATTGTCCGGACGAATTCTGAAATTTTGGTGAAACCCCCCGGCTGCGGGTTGGTCGATAGGAATTCCCAAACCCGGACCAATGTATTGTTTTTCAATAGGTGTGACATTGTTGTGATTCGCGTGTGCTACGTAGTTTTTATACCGTTCCATATCTGGTTGGAAAATATTTCCGTGTATTGGTCGACCACTGTCTACTGTAGGGGAGAAGGTGTTCGTCGGAACTTCCTTCTTTTGGAAATCAAGATTTTCCACTCCTGTAAATATTCCTAATTTCGTGTCCTTGTAATATTCGTTTGTGTTTTGCGAACGTCCACTCTTAAAGAAGGGTTGATTGTAATTCGTGACCACGTCGTCTCTGTTCATGTGTTGGCGAACATTCAACTCGAAATTGTCTTGTAATTGTCTGTGAGACATAACTTGTTGATTCTCTAGTACATTGTTCATGGGTACGTCAACAGATAAGACATTTGATTGTGTTGCTTCTTCATCAATAAGTGGTTCATTGTTATTATTCTGCGTGATTTGGTACCCAAAAGCGAGTATTCCACCTAATATCAAGAATTCAGCCATAGTATATATATTGTTAACAAATATTTAATAAGTATATTTTGAAACATTTCGAGTGTCGACTCCGAAATTCACAAAGCGCGGTTCGTCACGTGTAACGTTTTGTATTTGTTCGTTATTCAAAGGTTCAAATCGGTCGATTGTGATTCCCGATAAAACATTGTCGGGTCGTTTCACTCTTGTGCTAATCCCTAAATCATTTTTCATTTCGTCGTGTTGAGTATTGCGTGTATCGGTATTTTGCGGTACTTCTTGTATAATCGGTTGAGAAATCTGACCCCTAATTAAAGATGTCTCGGTGTCCACGTTTGTCTTGTTGTTGATTTTTTGAGGGAATAAGCCGGTACCATCGCAGTTGAATGGTGTTTTGTTATTGTAATTGTAAACAGACGTGCCTATGAGATAGTCTTGAATTTGTTGAGATTGATTTTCTTTCGACGCAAATTTGTTGGTTTGCATTTGAATCTATATAGTTATTTATTATTTATTTAAAACAATTATCATTTATCCTCGTGTTTCTATTTTCATTTCTGGTGCTTTTGCTCAGTATATCATCTTTTTCGTAAACGTTTCCTGGATACAGATTCAATCCTTTGTTGATGTATTCGTTGTCGTTTCTGTACATGGAAAAAAATTCGTTTTCTTCGACAAACGATTTTCTGAAATCGGTATTATTGTAACTGTGTAACAGGTCGGATTCAATGTCGATCGGTCCGTCGTTTTTCGATTTTAAAGGAGCTGTTCCGAACAGCTCAGTGTTGACGTCGCAAAGTTCGTTAAGTCTCGTTGGTTTCGGTAACAAATTATTGTCGTCATCTATAGATTTTAAGCCGTTTCCGTATTGTAAGGTTCTGTTCGTGGAAAAGTCGTCGGTGTACCATCTCATTTGCTTTTCGCTGTTTATTCGATGGTATTGTTCTTCATCCTTATCGTAAAACAATCTAGACTGTTCGTTCAGCTGCATATTATATTATATTATTTACAGATTTTTAATCTCTGCCATATAACCATTTTGCATACCCGGTTTGATCATTCACTATATTCACATTCGGCTGCCTGTAAAACGCTCGTTGGGGTGTATTTTTACCGTATATATCCCACTCGTCCAATGGAAAGTCGGGAATAATTCCAGCTTCATTGTCTAACGGACACATGTCAAGATGATTGTGTGTGTCTTGGTGCATTAGATTACCGTACGGATTGTCAATGGTTCGGCGTCGGCACACGGGTTTCGGATCGAATTGATCGATATTCATGTGCGATTGTATGGGTTTCACAAGGACTTTTGATTTGTGATTCACAAACACGCTTACAAGAATCACCATGACCAACGCCCACACGAAATAACTGGACTCTTGTTTGAATAACGATACAATGGCTCCATATAACAAAACCAGTCGTGTAAATGCGTTATATTCCTCGTGTATCGACTTATGTTTTTTGTTCGGTACTATGTCATATAGTCTTCCGTTTCTGTACAAAATACTGATATCACTTATCCAAAATGGGTCTCCTTTGTGTTGCATTTATAATATTATACATTATTATTTATTAATTAATGGCGTCGAATCTAAAAAAAAATTACAAAATTTGGCGTGCTTTTCGTTGTAGTTTTGATACGTATAAATGTCGTTTTTAATCGCCAATTCGAGTAACTCTTTGAAATTGGTCCAAAATTGGGGTGGATGTCCTATCTCACTGGTCATAATGTGAGTTAGTTCGTGTAAAAACACAAACATGATGTCGTTCACGTCGTTATCTAAAACACATAAATATATTTTGTATCCTTTATTCACATTAAAAGCAAAAATTTCTTTCCCTTTTCCGTTCAGTTCTTCGATTTGCAGTTGCGACCATTTTCTCAACAATCGTTTGTAATTGTTCTGTATTCTCAAATATGGATCGCTTTTAATCGTGTGTATCAACCGGTCACCCTTTTTTCTGATTGTTCCGAGCTTGTTTGCTATAACAGTTTTGGTCTCGTGGGAGTGTTTATTGTTCACAAAATAGTAAGCATGGTCCACGGAACTGTAATGTCTCACATTTCCGCTATAAGTTCGTATCGAAATAAATATCAATAAAATCAACAAGATGATAACAAGTAACAATTTCATTATACATTAATAGTTCATATTATATTCGTTCCGCGTGTATAACAATGCACCCATTAAAACGATTATGAACACTGCCAACGTTGTGTACGAGTACAGTTTGAATTTGGAACGTTTATTTGGTTTGCTCATCTATACTCTGTTCGACTATTTTCTTTTGTAAGTGCCGCATCATACATCCATAGCCCTCCGACAGAAGACCATGAATTTCATCGTACGTCCAGTAAGATGTGTCATTTGGGTTACACCACATGAATTGATATAATCGCATTTTTGTATTGACGAGTTGCGATTATGTCAATAAGTTGTTGAGTGTCGGACTGCAAATTCATTTTTATTGATTATTTTCAATTACTTTTAAGTAATAATAGAATTCAACTTCGGTTGATTTACAATTTTGTGGAAAATTTACAATGACTGACAAAGACGGAAATATGTTCATATATTTCAAGCTTTCTATATACTTTTTGATTTGACGAATTTCCGTGTTGTCTCTAATTCCCGAAGAGTGTGCTTTTAGTTCCATGAGTATACTGCTACCGTCATGGCATCGAGCTAGAATATCGATTCGTTCCATTCCAATGGTATGGTCGTATCCTCTCGAGCAGGTGTACATAACAGGAATGTATTTTTCACTTTCCACTGTATGTATCGAGTCGTGATTGTTTAACTCTATACACAACGCCTTTTGATAGACACATTCGCTGTGCGAGTTGCCTAGCTTGTTGAATACATCTTTACAAATCTGTTCCAACGTTTCTTGATTCATAATGTTTTTGAAAAACACAACTTTATTCTTTAAGTCACATCAAATACACGTATTCGATTCCGGTGATCAACGCATTACAAAACGGACATTTTTTGTGGTATTGGAAATGTTCCCAATTTGGTACATATGTTTTGTAAAAGGGGTACGCACTCTGTTTTACGACTGCTCTTTTGTATTTATTGTAAAAAAAACCTTCGTTGAGATACGTGTAACAACACCGGTTGCATGTTCCCACGTGATTACAATTTCGAAACAAAATACAGCTTGTGTTTGTGAAGCATATTTTGCATACATTTTGGGATATCGATTGATTCGCTTCGGAATCCTGAATTAATTTATTGGGTCGTTTCGCCCTTTTAAAAAGCCATGGTCTACCAAACACAAAATCAAACTTATCGAAAATTTTGTTATATGGACTCATTATAATTACGATTATAAACAAATTTAATTTTAAATATTTTTAATCATATATATAATGAAAAAACTTAATTCACATGGACCGTACGTCTGTTATTCGTTAAATAATATCGGCTATTCCTTGATTGCGGCTATATTGATACTATACGTATTGTTTGTTCACTTTCCCATGAAAAAACCTCTTCCCGTGACGGTTCAACAAACACCCACCATTTCCCCCAGACCAACGCTTTGTGCGCCCCCTTTGACCGCGTTGGAACGATTGCACAACTCTTACAACAGAGACCGCTTCAAACGTATCGGTCACTTGGTTTGTGAAACATCCAACACGATAAAGCCCTTATACGGTAGGCCTTTGGATAGGCGCGAAAACAAATGGCATTACTACACCTCCGAGCATATCAACACCAATTTAAACGAGATTGTACAACTGCCCATAATTGTTAACAACCGGGAGTGCATGAACGATTGGGGGTGTAACGAATTGTACGATAATGATGTCGTAAATGTAGAAAACAATTCAAACACATTCAAAGTCAAGATTTACAAACATTTGACTTAAAGCTTAAAGTAAAACTGTTTGTCAAAATCAAATACAAAGCTGGACGTGAGTTGTGGGTATTGGGAAAACTGTTTGTCCCTTAAGAGTTTACGCACGTCATTCAACAAATCGAATATATTGATGATTTCCAGGTTTTTGTACTTCTTTATCCCCGTTAATAGACACGATGTCATCGCACCTGTAAACTTGCCTAGTCGTTGAACGTTGAACGCATCTGCTGAAGTTTGGTCGTCACTGCATCCAGACATTACGACTATGTTCGCTTTACACGGCGCCGAATAATTTTCAGTCACCGGATTCAATCGATTCATCGTGACATTCGAGTTAAGGTATCTGTATCTTAGGTCACCGATCGTTCCCGAATGACAACAGTCAAACACGCAGAAAATACGCGTGCGTGCATTGAATTTCCTAAATATTTTTTTGAAGGTGTCGTCGCTTATCACGCCCACCCTTTTGTAATCACTAGGAACAAAGCATTCATCTAGCCCGTCCCGTTCGTCATGTGACGTGTCCCGTATCGACGTTCCGTGACCACTAAAATGTATCCATATAAAGTCGATTTTTTTTACATACGTTTGCCATGCCAATTTATCCAGCGCGCTTAAAATGCCACGTCCGGTTGTTGCGTATTTACGTGGGTCGTTGTCGTCGTCTGTGTATCTTTCGACATTAAACCCCTTTTCTTTCAAAATGGATTCGGTGTTTATGACGTCGTTAATACACCCTCGTAACTTTGCATTCGGATCTTTGGAATAATTTAGACCAAAGAGGACTGCGTGTTTGTTCATATACAATATACCAATAATTAAATTGTTGTGAAATATATTATATACGATTATAATATAGCAATGGGTAACATGATATCTATGAAATACAAGCACAAACAAAAAAACGATTACGCGGAACTTTTAAACTACATCGAAAAACTCAACACCGAAAACAATAAACAAAAAGACGAACTCTTGAAACTCAAAGTAGAATACCAAGTTCAAACCGATAAACTGCTCTCGTACATGCATGACGTAATAATGATCGAAAACTCTCTTCATACCGCCCTTTCCTTCATACATTCGTCGCGTGATATCGAAGCATCAGACTAACTCGTAACCGTTATTTTCGAGCTGTTTTTGGTACACTGACATGGCGTGTGCGGTGGGCGAGTCCACGTTATATTTCAGTGTCAATTGTTTTCTGGCAGGTACGGTTAACGACACCTCCCCAATAAATGACCTGTACACAAGGGTAAACTCAAAGTCGTGAACAAAATTTTCGATAGTCTCCATATTCGACAACACATGGGTCAAGTTAATGTTATTGACATCGAGGGCACTGATTATGGTGAACGACGAATTGGCGTGATTGTTATTGTAGCCGCTTCTGAATCCCATAAATATGTTGTTTTTGGATGCCACCGAGTTTTCCCCACACGACGCCCCTATGTAAACGTTATTGAATCCCTTTCGGTTGTTCATCCCGCATTGCTCGCCAATGAAAACATTTTTGTGGGAACCCACACTGTTCATCCCTGACCGAATTCCCATATAAATGTTTGAGTTGCCGTACATATTGTTTTGACCACTTAAAGGTCCGATCATCACATTGTTCGAGCCTTTGGTATTGTTCGAGCCGGTAAGATGTCCGATAAAACAGTTCGTGTCACCCTCTTTGTTGTTCTTTCCGCATTCCTTTCCAATAAAAGTGTTGTTGTCTCCCACCGAGTTGTCCAGGCCGGATTGGTACCCCAAAAATACGTTACCGCTCCCTCGATTGTTGTCTTTGCCCGCGTCTTTGCCAATAAACACGTTGTCGTTACCAAAGTAGTTGTTTCGCCCTGTACCCTTTCCCACAAACACGTTATTCCCACCCACGTAATTTTTAAAACCGGCTTCATTTCCAATAAACACGTTTTCGCTACCGCTTGTGTTCTGAGCCCCGCTCAACGCCCCCAAAAACACGTTACTCAACCCCTCGTTGTTGTCTCGCCCACTGTTTTGTCCTATGAATATGTTGTTCGTCCCACTGTTGTTGAATTTCCCGGCGTTGTTTCCCACAAACACGTTCGAGGTGCCCAACCGATTAAAATGTCCGGTATCCTTACCGATGAATATGTTGTCACGATCGGACGAACTGGAGCTGAACCCGGAACGCACTCCTATAAAAATGCTGTCTTCGGCGAGAACCGATTGTTTACCCGCCTCGCTCCCTATAATAATCGCATTCGAACCGGACGTGTTAGTGGGTGCCGCGTTCTTACCAATGTACACGGAATTTCCTGTAAGGTTTACATTATTTAACTGTTCTAACTGATTCGTGGTTTGACCATTAAATGTAACCCGTGACATGATGTGTATATTTTTATAATTTATATTTATATAAGAATAATGGGAGCGGCACAATCTGGATTAGGAACCCCACAGAACGAACAAAAAAGACAAATTAAAAGAACATCACAATCAATTGCTTTTGACAGAATGCCAGTTGTACAACAAGAAAAAGTTTTAATGCAACTAAAACAGGAGTTACAGTACATAAAACAACTAAATTCCAAATTGAATAGGGCAAATCAGATTCGGGATGGCAAACTACGACAACAAATTGATACATTACAAAAACAAATGAATCAGTCCGAAATCAAACGTAAAGGACGAAAACGTATATTAAATGACCAAGAAAC
>ERZ887849.3845-NODE-3845-length-10966-cov-4.980112_pt1 | contig 10966 bp, 22 predicted proteins | sample MGYA00521267_ERZ887849 | MGnify/ENA primary metagenome ERZ887849 (study PRJEB32303, sample SAMEA104408601) | aquatic metagenome | biome: Brackish water; feature: Pelagic; material: water | place: Baltic Sea | collected 2014-06-06T16:11:00 | depth 2,863 m ... | reverse complement strand
TCCCGATCTCGTCGAGAACATGTATGGCGTGACTATTCGTAGTGTGCGTACCATGAATTATGGCGGTGGAAAATCCTCTGTTAAATATACTAACAAAGGTATCGTTGAGCAAAGTAACGCACGTTTTAAAAAGGCAGTTGTTACTGTTGCAGATGGAGAGACGATTGATTTGTTTACTAACATTTAATTAATTAAAATGGGTCTTAAAAAATTCAAGCCTACAACTCCAGGGCAGAGACACAAAATTAACAGTGATTATGCTGAGATAACGACGTCAACACCAGAGAAATCACTCGTAGCTTCTAAAAAGAAGTCGGGTGGTCGTAACAATTCTGGTAGAATGACAATGCGTTATATTGGTGGTGGTCATAAGCAAAAGTATCGTATTATCGACTTCAAACGCGATAAGCATGATGTTCCTGCTATTGTTAAATCAATCGAGTATGATCCGAATAGGACTGCTCGTATTGCATTGTTGTTTTATGCTGATGGTGAAAAACGATACATTATCGCACCTGATGGATTAAACGTAGGAGATGCTGTATTATCAGGAGCTAATGCACAGCCGAATATTGGAAACGCATTGCCTTTGGAAATTATTCCATTAGGTACTGTAATTCATAATATTGAGTTGAAGCCTGGTAAAGGTGGAGCAATTGCTCGTGGAGCAGGTACGTATGCTCAGTTGAATGCGCGTGATGGTAAATACGCTATTGTGAAAATGCCATCTGGTGAAACTCGAATGATCCTAACTGAATGTATCGCTACAATCGGTGCGGTTTCTAATTCTGAACACAGTTTAGTTGTTTCTGGTAAAGCGGGTAGATCTCGCTGGTTGGGAAGACGTCCACGTGTACGTGGTGTAGTTATGAACCCTGTAGATCACCCAATGGGTGGTGGTGAAGGCCGTAACTCCGGAGGTCACCCAAGATCACGTAATGGGATTCCAGCGAAAGGATACAAAACTCGTTCTAAGAAGAAGTATTCTGACAAGTTTATTATTGAGAAAAGAAAGAAATAAGTAGGATATGAGTCGTTCGTTAAAAAAACCGCCATTCGTTCATTATAAATTATCGAAACGAGTGGATGAAGCGCAAGAAGCAGGGTCTAAAAGTGTAATAAAAACGTGGTCAAGAGCCTCTACAATTACACCAGATTTTGTGAACTTGACAATAGCAGTGCACAATGGTAACAAATTTATCCCTGTGTATGTAACTGAGAATATGGTAGGTCACAAATTGGGAGAATTCGCACCAACGCGTAATTTCCGTGGTCATGCTGGTAATAAGAAAGATAAAAGAAGATAGTATTAAATATTTCTAAGACATGGGCGCTAGAAAAAGATTAAGAGCTGAGAATAGAAAAGAAGAAAATAAGAGTATAGCGTTTGCATCTCTTATTAATTCTTCAATTGCTCCAAGAAAGATGAGATTAGTTGCAGATCTCTTAAGGGGAGTTGAAGTAAATAAAGCTCTAGGTATATTGCAACACAATCCTAAACATGCTTCAAAAAGTCTTGAGAAGCTTTTGCGCTCTGCAATTGCCAATTGGGAACTGAAGAATGAAGATAAGAGTCTCGAGGAAGAACAATTAGTCGTTAAGTCGATTCAGGTTTCTCCAGCTACAATGTTGAAAAGAATTCAACCGGCTCCTCAGGGTAGAGCACACAGAATTAGAAAACGATCCAACCACGTGAAGATTGTAGTGGACGGTATTAAAAATTAGGAAATGGGACAAAAAACAAATCCAATAGGAAACAGATTAGGTTTTATCCACGGATGGGAATCGAACTGGTATGGAGGTGACAACTATGGTGATAAAATCGTAGAGGATGAAAAAATCCGTAAATACCTTGGTGCTCGTTTGAATCGCGCGAGTATTTCTAAAATTATTATTGAACGAACATTAAAGTTAGTTACGGTAACAATTAATACTGCTCGCCCAGGGGTTATCATCGGTAAAGGTGGTCAAGAGGTGGATAAGCTAAAAGAAGAATTAAAAAAATTGACGAATAAGGAAATTCAAATCAACATTTTTGAGATTAAGCGTCCTGAACTGGATGCTCAGTTGGTAGCTGATGGAATTGCTCGTCAAATTGAAGCACGTATCTCTTTTCGTAGAGCGATTAAGATGTCAATCGCCTCTACTATGAGAATGGGTGCTGAAGGAATAAAAGTAAAAATATCTGGTCGTTTGAATGGAGCTGAAATGGCGCGTTCAGAAATGTACAAGGAAGGTAGAACCCCTCTTCATACCTTCAGGGCAGATATTGATTACGCATTAGCGGAAGCGCATACTACTTATGGACGTATCGGTATCAAGGTGTGGATCTGTAAGGGTGAGGTGTTCGGAAAGCGTGACTTATCTCCAAACATTGGTTTGGACACGAAGAAAGCTGCTGGAGGACCTCGTGCTAAAGGTGGTGTAAAACAGCGTAGAAAGAAATAAGTATTTGACTTTAAAAACTAATTGAGATGTTATCACCAAAGAGAACTAAATTTAGAAAAGCTCAGAAAGGTCGAAACCGAGGAATTGCTCATAGAGGTAGTCAAATCGCTTTTGGATCTTTCGGATTGAAGACCCTAGAACCAGGTTGGATCACTTCCAGACAAATTGAAGCTTCGCGTATCGCCGTTACTCGTTACATGAAGAGAGAAGGTAAAGTTTGGATTCGTATCTTCCCGGATAAACCTGTAACTTCTAAGCCTGCAGAGGTAAGGATGGGTAAAGGTAAAGGAGCTCCTAGTCACTGGGTAGCTGTTGTTAAACCAGGTAGAATCATGTTCGAAGCGGACGGTGTACCATACGAAACTGCGAAAGAAGCACTTCGTTTGGCTGCTCAAAAGCTACCGGTTAAATGTAAATTCGTTGTTCGCAACGATTATGTTGTCCCAGGAAAATAAGAAGGAAAATGAAACAAGAAGAAATCGTACAATTGTCGTTAGGAGATTTAAACGATCGTTTAGATGAATCAAGGGAAAAAATGTTGAAGTTACTTTTAAATCATAAAGTGGCTCCACTCGAAAATCCTCTACAAATTCGTCATTTAAGAAAAACAATCGCGAAGTTGAATACGGAATTGAGTAAAAGGAACACACAAGCTTAAGCTTGTTAATTAGAAATTGCTCGAAATGGAAAAGCGTAATTTAAGAAAAGAACGTACAGGTGTAGTAACCAGCGACAAAATGGATAAATCCATCGTTGTTTCGGTTGAACGTAAAGTAAAACACCCAAAATATGGTAAGTTCATTAAAAAAACTACTAAATTTGTCGCCCACGATGAAAAAAACGAGTGTAACGAAGGTGACACTGTAAAGATTCAGGAGACACGACCTTTAAGTAAATTAAAGAATTGGAGATTAGTAGAAATAGTAGAAAGAGCTAAATAATCATTAAGTAATGATACAAACAGAATCAAGACTTGCAGTAGCAGACAACAGTGGAGCCAAAGAGGTGTTGTGTATTCGCGTATTAGGCGGTACAAAACGTCGTTATGCCTCCGTTGGAGATAAAATAGTCGTTGCTGTCAAGAGCGCAATGCCCTCTGGAGCTGTCAAAAAAGGACAGGTTGCCAAGGCGGTAGTAGTTAGAACGAAAAAAGAAATCCGTCGTGCTGATGGTTCTTACATTCGTTTTGATGATAATGCTGTGGTTATTTTAAACCAAGCAAACGAGATGAGAGGTACTCGTATTTTCGGACCAGTAGCCCGTGAGTTACGTGAAAACAATTACATGAAAATTGTTTCACTTGCTCCAGAGGTACTTTAAAATTGTAAAATTATGCAAAAGAAATTACACATTAAAGTAGGTGATACCGTTAAAGTTTTAAGCGGTGAAGCAAGAGGTCAAGAAGGTAAAGTACAGTCTATTGATCGTAATAAAGAGCGCGTAGTAGTGGAAGGTGTAAACGTTGTTAAACGTCACACTAAACCAAGTGCTGCGAATCCTCAAGGTGGAATTGTGGAGAAAGAAGCGGGTCTTCACATATCTAACCTCATGGTTGTTCATAACGGTGAGCCAACGCGTGTTGGTCGACGTGAGAACAAGGATGGAAAATTAGTTCGTTTCGCTAAGAAAACAGGGGAGGAAATATAATCATGACGTATAAACCAAGACTTCAAGAAAAGTATGCAACGGAGGTTATCCCTGCATTGACTGAGAAATTTGGGTTCAAATCTGTAATGAGAGTTCCCAAAATTGAAAAAATCGTTATCTCTCAAGGTATCGGTGAAGCTGTTGCTGATAAGAAAATTGTTGATAGCGCAGTAGATGATTTAACAACTATCACAGGGCAAAAAGCTGTGGCAACCGTTTCGAAAAAGGACGTTTCTAACTTTAAGTTAAGAAAAGGAATGCCTATCGGAACGAAAGTTACATTGCGCGGTGTTAAAATGTATGAATTTCTGGATCGTTTGATTTCAATCGCTCTTCCGCGTACACGAGACTTTAAAGGTGCGCCTGCTCGAGGTTTTGATGGACGTGGAAATTTCAACATGGGCGTTAAAGAACACATCATTTTTCCTGAGATAGATATCGATAAAGTAAACAAAATTTTAGGTATGGATATTACCATCGTAACAAGTGCTCCTAACGACGAGGAAGGAAAAGCGTTATTAGATGCGTTTGGTTTTCCATTCACGAAAAAATAGTATTATGGCAAAAGAATCAATGAAAGCGCGTGAGCGCAAAAGAGAAGCCTTAGTAGTAAAGTATGCCGCGAAAAGAGCTGCTTTAAAAGAGGCCGGTGATTGGGATGCACTTCAAAAGTTGCCTGCTAACTCATCCAAAGTTAGACTTCACAATCGTTGTGGTCTAACTGGGCGTCCGAGAGGATATATGAGACAGTTTGGTATCTCTAGGGTGACATTCAGAGAAATGGCGCTTGCTGGGAAAATCCCGGGTATTAAAAAGGCTAGTTGGTAATCATATTATTAGTAAGAAAATGAATACAGATCCGATAGCAGATTATTTAACGCGTATTAGAAACGCGAGTAGTGCCGGTAAAAAAGTGGTTGAAATCCCTGGTTCTAATGTGAAAAAAGCGATGACTAAAATTCTTTTTGAGAAAGGATACATCACTAATTTTGCATTTCAAGAGGATGACAAACAAGGTACAATTAAGATTGCATTGAAATATAATCAATCTACAAAGACTCCAGCAATAACTTCATTGCAGAGAATTTCTAAACCAGGTTTAAGAAAGTACACGAATTCAACTGAACTCCCAAGGGTTATTAATGGTCTTGGAATTGCGATCATTTCTACTTCTAAAGGTATTATTACCGACAAAGAAGCACGCAATCTTCATGTTGGTGGCGAAGTACTTTGTTACGTATATTAATATTAAAGTAAATAACAAAAATGTCAAGGATAGGTAAATCCCCAGTTACAATCCCGAGTGGAATTGAAGTGAAAGTTGACGGAAACGTTATAACTGTTAAAGGTCCAAAGGGTGTATTGACTCAAGAAGTTGATGCATCGGTGACTATTTCTCAGGATAACGGAGTACTCACTTTTCATCGCGCGACAGATGCGCCTGATCATAGATCAAAGCATGGTTTATACCGAGCGTTGGTTAGCAATATGATAGTTGGTGTTTCGGAAGGGTATAAGAAGGAATTAGAAGTAATCGGTGTAGGTTACCGTGCAGAAGTTCAAGGTCAACTTTTGAACATGTCTGTTGGTTATTCTCACCCCATCATTCTGAGTATTCCAAATGAAATTAAGGTATCTGCACTTACTGAAAAAGGTAAGGCACCGGTTGTGACACTTGAGTCTCACGACAAGCAACTGATTGGACAAGTAGCTGCCAAAATTCGTTCTTTCCGCAAACCTGAACCTTACAAAGGAAAAGGTATCCGCTATCGAGGAGAAGAAGTTAGAAGAAAAGCCGGTAAATCCGCAGGTAAAAAATAACCTTAATTAATTGTATTATGGCATTTAGTAAGATAGCTCGTAGGGCTAAAATAAAACGTAGAATCAGAAGGAGAGTTTCTGGTAATGCAGAGATTCCGCGTCTCACTGTGTATAGAAGTAATAAGCAAATCTATGCGCAGATTGTTGACGACCTAAAAGGAATTACATTAGTGTCTGCTTCATCTCAAATGATGAAAGAAACAGAAAAACTTCCAAAAATCGAACAAGCTGCCGCAGTTGGCAAGTTAATCGCTGAAAAGGCAATTAAAGCTGGTGTTGAGAAGGTTGTTTTCGATAGAAATGGATATTTGTATCATGGAAGAGTGAAGTCGTTAGCAGACTCAGCTCGTGAGGGTGGACTTAAATTTTAATTGAGATGGCAGCAAAAGTTTTAAATAGAGTTAAATCCTCAGAGATAGAGTTGAAAGACAAACTTGTTGGGGTAAATAGAGTTACTAAGGTAACTAAAGGTGGACGTACATTCAGTTTTTCAGCTATCGTTGTTGTGGGTGATGAAAACGGAATCGTAGGTCATGGATTAGGTAAGGCGAAAGAAGTAACTGAAGCCATTTCGAAAGGTATTGATGATGCTAAGAAAAACCTAATTAGAGTTCCTATCATTAACGCAACGGTGCCTCACGCACAAAAGGGTAAGTTTGGTGGTGCTCGTGTTCTACTTAAGCCAGCTTCTAATGGTACAGGTGTAATCGCCGGTGGTGCGATGCGTGCCGTATTAGAGAGTGTTGGAATTCACAATGTTTTGGCGAAATCTCAAGGTTCTTCTAACCCACATAACGTGGTAAAAGCAACTATAGATGCTCTTTCTCAAATGAGAGATGCGGTATCCGTTGCTAAACAAAGAGGAATTACGATTGATCAAGTGTTTAACGGTTAATAATTATCTGAAATGGCTACAATTAAAATTAAGCAAGTAAGAAGCGCAATTAGACGTCCGAAAAGACAAAAAGATACAATCAAAGCGTTAGGATTGAGAAAATTAAATCATATCGTTGAAAAAGAGGCAACTCCTCAAATTCTTGGTATGGTGAAAAAAGTTCAACACTTAGTAGAAGTAGTTGAGTAGAACCCTTAAAAATTGAAAGAAATGAATCTAAATAATTTAACTCCAGCGAAGGGCGCCGTAAAAAGTGAGCGTCGTATTGGTAGAGGTCAAGGTTCCGGTTATGGAGGTACTTCTACGCGCGGACACAAAGGAGCGAAATCAAGATCTGGTTACAGCAAAAAGGTCGGTTTTGAAGGTGGACAAATGCCTCTTCAACGTCGTGTTCCTAAATTCGGTTTTAAAAATATTAACCGAGTTGAATTTAAAGCTATCAATCTTGATATCATCCAATCACTCGTTGAAAAGAAAAATGTAACTGAAATTACTCCTGAAGTATTGCGTGAAAACGGACTTGTAGGTCGTAATGAATTGGTTAAAATTCTTGGACGCGGTGAGCTAAATGCAAAGATTAATGTGACTGCACACAAGTTTTCTTCTTCTGCGAAAGCAGGAATTGAAGCCCAAGGTGGGAATTGTTCAGAAATCTAATTAACTTTGCAAACTATTTTACTAAATGAAAAGGTTTATTGAAAGTATAAAGAATATCTGGAGAGTTGAAGAACTTCGAAGAAGGTTGATTGTAACCTTCTCTCTAATTCTTGTTTTCCGTATTGGAAGTTTTATAGTTCTTCCTGGCGTTGATAGTGCAAAGTTGGGTACTGAAACGGCTGATGCAGGTACAATTGAAGGTTTACTTGGACTTTTATCTGGTGGTGGTTTTACAAATGCATCTTTTTTAGCACTCGGAATCATGCCTTATATTTCTGCATCGATTATTATGCAGTTGATGGGAATGGCTGTCCCAGCTGTACAAAAGATGCAGGCAGAAGGTGAAAGCGGTAGAAAAAGAATTAATAATTATACTCGAATTTTAACCATTATCATATGTGCAGTGCAGGCTCCTGGTTATCTTACTTTGTATGTTCATGGTAAGGGCGCTATTCCTGCTGAGTTTATCGATTCTCCTTTATGGTGGACGCAGTCAGTACTTGTACTAGTTGCTGGTGCTATGTTCGCAGTATGGCTTGGTGAACGTATCACAGACAGAGGTGTTGGAAATGGTATTTCTTTATTGATTACAGTAGGAATAATTGCTCGATTGCCTCAAGCCTTTGTAGCAGAATCTATTTCAAACGCTCCTTTAAAAGTGATTATCGAAGTGGTTGTGTTTATGCTTATCGTTATGGCTACAGTGCTCATCGTTCAGGGTGTTCGAAAGATACCAATGAATTATGCGAAGCGTGTTGCTGGAATGAGAGGAGACGCCGCTGCTGCTCAGGGTGCCCGTTCTTATTTGCCCATCAAAGTGAATTCATCTGGTGTAATGCCAATTATTTTCGCTCAAGCAATTATGACTGTGCCAGTAATGTTAATGGGAACTCAATTCGGAATTTTTGGGTTCTGGTATAATTTGGTTCTTGCTGTGTTAATCATCGTCTTTACGTATTTCTATACTGCGATAATGATTAATCCAAAGAAAATGGCTGATGACCTCAAGCGTAATGGTGGATTTGTTCCAGGAGTTCGCCCAGGTGACGAGACAGCTAGTTTTATTGATGATTTGGTTTCTAAAATCACATTGCCAGGATCTGTTTTCTTAGCATTGATTGCAATCCTTCCAGCTATTGCTGTAAAATTCGGAGTGGGTGATGCTTTTGCATTATTCTTCGGTGGCACATCTTTGCTGATTATGGTAGGTGTTGTTTTAGATACTTTGCAGCAAATTGAATCCTACTTGTTAAACCGTCACTATGATGGTCTGATGGAAGGAACAAAGATTCGTGGTAGAAGATCCCAAGGTGAATTATCAGGAATGTAATATTAATTATGGCAAAACAAGCAGCAATAGAACAAGACGGAACAATTATAGAAGCATTGTCGAATGCAATGTTCCGAGTTGAATTAGAAAATGGACATGTTATTACAGCTCATATCTCGGGGAAAATGAGAATGCACTACATTAAAATTCTCCCCGGTGATAAAGTGAAGTTAGAGATGTCTCCTTATGATTTAACAAAAGGGAGAATAACATTTAGATACAAATAAATTGGGGAAACCCGAAAATTAATTCGAGATGAAAGTAAGAGCGTCAGTAAAAAAGAGATCTGCAGATTGCAAGATCGTTAAGAGAAAGGGAAGGGTTTATGTGATAAACAAAAAGAACCCTAAATTTAAACAACGTCAGGGATAAGATAATTATACAATTATGGCTAGAATTGCAGGTATAGATTTACCAAAGAATAAGCGCGGTGTAATCGGTTTGACTTACATCTATGGAATCGGACGCAGCACTGCTCAAGAGATTTTGAGTGAGAACAGTATCGATGTTAACATCAAGGTTCAAGATTGGAACGATGATCAAATAGCGTTAATACGTAATGCCATCAATGGTATTAAAGTAGAAGGTGCTTTGCGTTCAGAGGTTCAGTTAAACATTAAGAGATTGATGGACATCGGTTGCAACAGAGGTATTCGTCATAGAGCGGGTCTTCCATTGCGAGGTCAAAGAACTAAAAACAACTCGCGCACGAGAAAAGGTAAAAGAAAAACTGTTGCTAACAAGAAAAAAGCAACTAAATAATAAGTAAGATGGCAAAATCGAATCAAAAGAAGAAGAAAATTGTTAAAGTAGATGCAGTTGGCGAAGCGCATATTCAAGCTACCTTCAATAACATCATTATTTCTTTGACTAACGGCACAGGTCAAGTAATTTCTTGGTCCTCTGCTGGTAAGATGGGCTTCAAAGGTTCCAAAAAGAACACTCCATATGCTGCTCAAGTAGCTGCTGAGGAATGTGCTAAGGAAGCTCATGACTTCGGACTACGCAAAGTGAAGGTGTATGTTAAAGGACCTGGTGCAGGTAGAGAATCTGCGATCAGATCTCTCCATAACTCGGGTATAGAAGTAATGGAAATTATTGACGTTACTCCATTACCTCACAACGGTTGTCGTCCGCCGAAAACAAGAAGAGTATAGTTTTTTAATCAACGAAGGGGCCTAGTTGGCGAAGGAGCATGCCTTAATTCCCAACTCCCTTCATAATAAATGTAAAATGGCAAGATACACAGGTCCAAAATCCAAAATTGCTCGTCGATTCAAAGAGCCTATTTTTGGTCCAGACAAAGCGCTGGAAAAAAGAAGTTACGGTCCAGGTCAACATGGTCCTAACAAACGTATGGGTAAGCAATCCGAATATGCTATCCAACTTGGTGAAAAACAAAAAGCAAAGTATACTTATGGTATCTTAGAGCGTCAATTCTCTAATCTATTCAAGAAAGCTCAGGCTATGAAAGGTATAACTGGTGAGAACTTACTTGTTTTGTGTGAATCTCGTTTGGATAATACTGTTTACCGTCTAGGAGTTGCTCCTACTCGAAGCGGCGCTCGTCAATTAGTCGGTCACAAACACATTACTGTGAATGGTAATGTCGTAAATATCCCTTCTTACAATTTGAAAGTCGGTGATGTTGTAGGTGTGCGCGAAAAGTCTAAGTCTCTTGAGGCTATTTCAAATTCGTTGGCTTCAAGTAATAAAAAATATGATTGGTTAGCTTGGGACAGTTCATTAATGAGCGGTTCTATGATTAGTGTTCCGTCAAGAGAGATGATCCCTGAGAACATTAAGGAGCAATTAATCGTCGAATTATATTCTAAATAAACATAACTCAATTAAAATGGCTATTTTAGATTTTCAAAAGCCTGACAAGGTAATAATGATACAGTCGGATGAACACGAAGGTCAATTCGAGTTTCGTCCACTAGAACCTGGTTACGGTATCACGGTTGGTAATGCACTTCGAAGAATTTTACTTTCTTCTCTAGAAGGCTTTGCTATTTCGTCTATTCGTATTGAAGGTGTAGATCACGAGTTTTCGACAATCAAAGGTGTTGTAGAAGATGTTACAGAAATCGTTCTAAACTTGAAACAAGTTCGTTTCAAACAACAAATCGAGGGTCAAGATTCTGAGACTGTTGTTATTAGTGTTT
>ERZ887849.3838-NODE-3838-length-10980-cov-12.028924_pt1 | contig 10980 bp, 12 predicted proteins | sample MGYA00521267_ERZ887849 | MGnify/ENA primary metagenome ERZ887849 (study PRJEB32303, sample SAMEA104408601) | aquatic metagenome | biome: Brackish water; feature: Pelagic; material: water | place: Baltic Sea | collected 2014-06-06T16:11:00 | depth 2,863 m ... | reverse complement strand
AACTTGATAGATTTGTGGTTGGACAAAACCAAGCTAAAAGAGCTGTAGCAATAGCATTGAGAAATAGATGGAGAAGACAGGCATTAAAAGGTGAAATGAAAAATGAAGTTTTGCCTAAAAATATATTAATGATAGGGCCCACAGGCGTTGGAAAAACAGAGATTTCTCGAAGACTTTCAAAATTAGCAGAAGCACCTTTTGTAAAAGTTGAAGCCACAAGATTTACTGAAGTTGGATATGTTGGAAGAGATGTTGAGCAAATTATAAGGGACTTAGTTGAAATTGCTATTTCAATGGAAAAAGTAAAAAAAAGAAAAGAAGTTTATGCTAAAGCACAAAAGCTAGCAGAAGAAAAAGTTCTAGATGCCCTAGTTGGGGCAAAGGCAAGTTTAGCGACAAGAGAAAGTTTTAGAAAAAGATTACGAAGTGGAGATTTGGATGATAACGAAATTGAAATATCCGTAAGTGAAAGTGGAAATAGTGGAGCTTCTTTTGAAATCCCTGGAATGCCTGGAGCCAATATTGGTATGATAAATATTGGAGATATGCTTAGTAAATCAATGGGCAATAAAGAAAAAAAGAAAAAAATGAATGTTAAAGAGTCTCATGAAATTTTAATCAATGAAGAGTCTGATAAATTAATAGAACAAGATAAAATTATTAAAACAGCAAAATCATCAACTGAAAATAATGGTATCGTTTTTCTTGATGAAATTGATAAAATTTCTGCAAGAACAGACCGAATTGGTGGTGATGTTTCTAGAGAAGGTGTTCAAAGAGATTTATTACCTTTAATTGAGGGAACTACAGTGAGTACTAAATATGGACCAATTAAAACTGATCACATCCTATTCATAGCTTCAGGTGCATTCCAACTGGCAAAACCATCAGATCTATTACCAGAACTACAAGGAAGATTACCAATTAGAGTTGAGCTAGAAGCTTTAACAAGTGATGATTTTAAAAGAATTTTAAAAGAACCTGATTTTAGTTTGATTAAACAATATGTGGCTCTTTTAAAAACTGAAAATGTAGAGTTAGAGTTTTCTGAAGATGGCATTGATACTATTGCCAATATCGCTTCAGAGGTAAATGCTTCTGTTGAAAATATTGGGGCACGAAGGTTGCATACAATAATTGAAAAAATTTTAGATGATATTAGTTTTACAGCTACTGATAGATCGGGTGAAAAAATAATTATCAATAAAGAATATATAAATAATAATTTAAAAGATCTTACAAAGAACTCTGATTTATCAAAATTTATTCTTTAAGATTATTTAGGTTTTTTTAAAAAAATATAAAAAGCTCCTGACCCACCATCTTCAATTTTAGCCTCGCTAAATTCATATATTTTATTCATTAAATTTTTATCGTTTTTTATAAATTCTGGAACAGAGTGTTTTAAAATACTTAAATCTTTAGAAACATAAGGATTTTTCTCATTTTCTGAGTGTAAACCTTTGCCAGTCACTACAATTAACTTATTTATTCCTGCTATATAACTTTGACTGATAAAATCACTTATTTTTTGGTTGGCTTGATCTAGTGTGTATCCATGAAGATCTATAGATCTAACTTTTTGTCTATAAATTTTTTTTAGATTGATATCTTTATTTTGAAGTTTTTCTTTTTTGGAGAGAAAATTTTCCCAATCTTGTTTATCTTTTTCTGAAATTTTATCGTTCAATTAAGTTAAAGTGTCTACTAATTGCCAATTAGGATTTTTAGAGCTTATATTTCTCGAAAAAATCCAGGTATCATAAATTTTTTTAACTTTCTCTGGATTACCAGAAATAATCTTTTTATCTTTATCTCTAATACAAGTTATAATTTCTGCCACAAAATCAACAGTAACTTCTAAAATTTTATCTATCTGTTTGTGCTCTTTAATTATAGCCGATTCAATTCCTATAAAAGTAATCTCAGCAGAATATTGTTTCTCATTTCTTTCTAATAAAGCATTATTAAATTGATCTAAAATTTTTTTACTTAATAAGGGTTTGCTAGTAGTGAGTTTATTATCATTATCACTAAAATCAGTTATAATTGTTTCGTAAGCTATTTTTGCACCTTTTAAAAATTCTTTTTGCGCCGTGTCATCAAAAATTTCATTAGATTTTATTTTTTTTTCAATATTTACATTTTTTAAAATTTCCTCAAATTGAGGGGCCGATTTTCCATCAAAGCCTGTTCTTTTTCCCAATATTCCTCTTAATCTCAAAAAAATAAAGCCAGCAATCATTGCTAGCAAAATGATATCAATATACTCAAAACTATAATTCATCTCTTAATTGTAATTACTAAGTTGATTAATTTCAATGGGCAATTTAGACTAAAAAAATGAAACCTGTTTTATTATCAATAATTTTAATCCCAGTTATTGAAATTTATCTTTTTATAAAAATTGGATCACAAATAGGCGCATTTAATACAATTTCCTTAATATTTATAACTGCTGTAGTGGGAATATTCTACGCACGATATGAAGGATTAAATACATTCAAAAGTGGTTTTGCTCAATTATTAAAAAACGAAATTCCTGCTTATGAATTAATTTCAGGTGCAGCGATTGCTTTTGCCGCACTACTATTAATCATTCCTGGTTTTGCAACAGATTTTTTTGGTTTTTTATTAATTTTTCCATTTACAAGAAAAATTATATTGAATCAATTTTCAAAAAAAATTACTAAAAATGATATTAAAAAAAATAATTTTATTGATGGTGAATTCGAAGATATAGAGGATGACAATGACAGAAAAATTTAAAATTTTGGGAAATTATATAAGAGATTTATCCAGTGAAACTCCTGATATTGAGACTTATTTATTTGTAAAAGATTACATATCAAAATACCAACTCAATATTGACATTACATCAGCACCTTTAAAAAATAAAATGATAGAGATAAGTACAACTTTAAAATTTGAGGACAAAACTGAAAGTAAAAAAAAATCTTATTTTGAAATAATATTTGTAACCATAATTAAGATTAATGAAGAAATTACCGAAAAGAAAGAATTAGAAAAAATAATATTATGTGATGTGCAAACAAAAATATACCCTGACTTAGAAAAAACATTTTTAGATCTTCTGCATAATTCGGGGTATCCAGGTATTCAATTTCAAAAAAAAATAGACTTTGAAAATTTATATAATCAAAGATTTAATTAAAATAATTTTTCTTTAAGTTATTGTTAAGATATTCTTTATGTTTTTTAAGCTCATCTTCACTTGGTGTGATAACTTTTTTAAAATATAAAATGTTTTTATCACTTTTATCTTGAACAGAATTTTCACTATTTTTAAAATCAAGCCTTGGTTCTTTTTGATCTAATAAATTAATATAAACTTTGGACAATAAATCACAGTCTATTAAAGCGGTGTGTTTAGTTCTTTTTGTGTTGTCAATACTGTATCTTTTGCACAGAGCATCTAAGTTAATTGGAGAGCCTGGAAATTTATCTCTTGCCAAAGCTAAAGTATCAACGACTTCATTTTTGATTTTACTTTTACCTATTAAATTCAATTCATTATTTAGATGACTTAAATCAAATTCAGCATTGTGGATAACTAAACGTTTCCCATTAATAAAATCTAAAAATTTATCAGCAATTTCAATGAATTTTATTTGTTTGGATAAAAAATCATCTGTATACCCATGAACCTCTAAAGCTTTTTCTGAAACTTTAGTCTCTGGATTTAAGTAACAATGAAATGTTTTTTTTGTAGGAACTAAATTTTCTAATTCTATACAACCAATTTCAACTATTCTATGTCCGTCTCTGACCGAAATACCAGTTGTCTCTGTATCTAAAACCACTTCTTTCACTTATTTAACTTTCTTTAAAATTTTTTTTATATTATTTTTTGCAGTTCTAATTTTATAATCATTTTTAATTATAAAATCTGATTTTTTTTTTTTATATTTTAATGGATATTGTAAAGATTTAAACTGATTAATTAAAGATAGATTAAAATTTTTTCTTTTTTTTAATTGTTTTAATATTTGTTTTTTTTCAGCATCAATAAAAATTATTATATCATTTTTCTTATTTAACTTATTTTCAAAATAAAGCGGTATATCTAGCACTACTAATTTTTTATTTTTATTTTTTTTTAAAAAAACATTTAATTTTTTTCGTACAATTGGATGAACTATGCTAGAAATTTTTTTTAAGTTATCTTTATCAGCCATGATCGATCCAATTAATTCTTCTTTTTTAATTGGAAAACTAGAAAAATGATTTGGGATTTTTTTTTTTATTTTTAAAAAACAACTTTTATTTTTTTTATAAATATCAGCAACTTCAAGATCTGCATTAAATACAGGGTAATTGAATAAATTTGATATGAATGATTTACCACTACCAATATCTCCAACCACCGCAAATCTAATCATTATTTAAAAATTCTAATAAATTATTGTCAATTTTAGGTAAAAAACCATGCCAAATTTCAAAAGCTTTTTGTGCCTGAAATAATAACATCATTTTGCCATTTATTATTTTGTGCCCTGATTGTTTAGCTTGTTCTAAAAATTTAGTAACTCGAGGGTTATAAATTAAATCATAAAAAATTTTAGGATTATTTAATTCCTCAAAATTAAAATTGATGTGATCATCTTTATTCAATCCAAGACTGGTTGCATTAATTACAATATCAAAATCAGGTATTTGTCCCCACTCTACTATAATAATTTCTGGATATTGTTTTGTGATATGATCAGAGTTTTTTATCGTTCTATTTGACAAAAAAATTTGATTTATATTTAAATTTTTTAATGCTTTAATAATTGAAGGCACAACTCCACCTGCACCCAAAATAAAAGCTTTTTTATTTGCTATGTCGCAATTTTCATATTTTAGAGATAACTCAAATCCCTGAACATCGGTGTTATCACCGTAAATCAAATCTTCTTTTTTAAAAATTGTATTAACAGACGAAGTTTCTTTTGCAGTTTTAGATAAATTTTCAACAAATGGGATTACTTTTTTTTTAAATGGAACCGTCACGTTCATTCCCCAAATCTCACCAGATTTAATTTTGTGTAAAATTTCTTTAATTTGATCTGCCCTAGGTTGAAATTTTTCATAAATTGCATCTATATTATTTTGTTGAAACCAATAATTGTGTAATTTGGGAGACAAAGAATGGGAAATTGGACTTCCAATAATCAAATGTTTTTTCATTCTATAAATTTTTTAAATATTCCTTAATTTTTTCAATTGGTAAGCCCATGATAGTATTTTCATTTCCCTCTATTTTTAAAAACAAATCTTTGCCGGCACCTTCAATTTGATAGACATTGTAAGCATATAAGGCCTTATCTGTTAATTTTGCCAAGTAATCCTCTAGTTCAAACATTTCAAAATTTTTCATAGTCAACTTTGCTTTATCTGAATAATGCCAAATCATTTTTCCATTTTTTGATAAACAAACAGAGCTAATTAAAAAATGATGCTTGCCGTTAAGTTTTTTTAATATTTCTAAAGCTTCACTTCTATTTTTAGGTTTTGAAATTATTTTGCCTTCTAAATCTATTACGCTATCAGCCCCCAAAACTATCTCATCAATTCTTTTAAGGCTAACCTTATTTGCCTTGAGTTCTGCTAAATTTTTAGAAATTATTTCTGGTGTTGCGCCTTCTTTAACTAAACTTTGTTTTACAGGTTCTTCGTCAACATTGGAGGGTTCGACTTCAGAATTAATACCATTTTTACTGAGAATTTGTCTTCTAATTTCACTCTTTGATGCAAGTATAATTTTATTTAGCATTATAAATTTCGTAAATTTTTATTATGGAAGCTGCTGTTTCCTCTACAGATTTTCGAGTAACGTCTATCACTGGCCATCTATATTTTTTAAATGTTTTTTTTGCTTCTTCTATTTCATATCTTATAGTGTCTATATCCACATATTTTGTGTTTTCTATTTCTTTTAAATTGGTTAATCTATTTTTTCTTATATCAACTAGTCTTTCTGGTTCAGCGGTTAGTCCAACAATACAATTCATATTTGGTAATTTTTTCAATTTTTCTGGAATTGATTTTTCATTTACCAGTGGAATATTTGAGGTTTTATAACCCTTATTAGCTAAGTAAATTGAGGTGGGTGTTTTACTTGTCCTACTAACACCTAATAAAATAATATCTGATTTTTCGATTTCATTTGTTAAATTTCCATCATCATGGTTCATCGTAAATTGAATTGCTTCTATTCTCCTATAGTACTCATCATTCAAAGCATGCTGACCACTTGGTTGGTGTGAAGCTTTTTGATTAAGAAGTTTAGAAAAGCTTAATATTAAATTTCCCAGAACTCCAAAACATGGAATTTTTTTTTCGTCACTTTTGTTAGCAAGATATTTTGCTAAATTATTATCTACAATTGTGTATAAAATAATTGAATTCTTATTTTTTTTTGCATCATCTAAAATTTTTAATATTTGATTTTGAGTTCTAGTAAAAGAGTATGAATGAATTTTGTATTCTATATTAACAAATTGTGCTTTAAGAGCTAAAAATATTCTATCTAAGGTTTCTCCTGTAGAGTCAGAGATTAAATAAATTTGATATGTATTAATCATTAAATAAAATGTTAGTAACTTTGTATTATTTTAGCTTATTTACACAATTTTAATATTTTGTTTTTAATGTTGTAAAACCTAGCTTTTATTAACAAAATTTTAAATGTGAATTAAGTTATTTTTCAAATGAATAACTAAACAAAATAGTGTTAATTTGCCTTATTTACTCACTTTTTTTAATATTTAAATGTTAATAAGTTGTTAATAAAATGTTATTTAAAATTAATCACCACTATTCACACTCTATAACACTAATACAATACTTATATATTTAATTATTATTATGTCTCCAATACATCAAACAATATTAAATAAAAAAACATCTAATCCTCCGATATGGATAATGAGACAAGCAGGAAGATATTTACCTGAATTTAGAAATATTAGAAAAGAAAATCCTGATTTTATTAAATTATGTTTAAATGAAAGTCTTTCCTCAGAAATTACATTACAACCTCTTAAGAGATTTAAATTGGATGCTGCAATAATTTTTTCAGATATTTTAATGATACCATACGCGTTGGATCAAAAAGTTGAATTTAAAAAAAACTTTGGTCCAATTTTAGGGGACTTTGATTTTAACCATTCATCACAAATTTCAGAAGAAAAGTTTTTTAACAATTTAAAACCAGTCTACAACGCAATTAATCTAGTAAGTAAAAACGAACTATTGAAAGAAAAAAACACAATTGGTTTTGTTGGAGCTCCTTGGACTTTGTTAGTCTATACAATAAACAAACAATCACCTAAAAAAAATATTAATAAAGATTTTTTTAAAAATGATTTATTAATAAAAGATATTTTAAACCTTCTAATAAAATTTACAAAAATACACATTAAAAATCAGGTTGAAGCAGGAGCTAATTTAATACAAATATTTGATAGTTGGGCAGGTTTATTAGAAAAGAGTGATTATGATAAATATATTTATAATCCTACTTTAGAATTAGTAAATTATGTTAAAACTTTAAAAGTTCCAGTTATATGTTTTCCAAGAGGCATTAAAGATTATAAAAGTTATTGTGAAATAGTTAAACCCGACGCTGTAAATATAGATTATGATGTTGATCCACATGAAATAAAAAAATTAATAAAAATACCTATCCAAGGTGGATTAGACCCTAAAATGCTTCTAACCGATAAAGATAATTTAAAAAAAGAAGTGAACAAGTATTTGGAAATATTTAAAGATCATCCATATATTTTTAACTTAGGGCACGGAGTTTTGCCCGAAACAAATCCTGATATGGTTGAATATTTAGTTAATATTGTAAAAGATTATAAATGAAAAAAGCAATAATTTTATTTAATTTGGGTGGTCCAGATAAAATAGAAAATGTTGAACCATTTTTATTTAATTTATTCAACGATCCAGCAATTTTAAATTTACCAACAATTTTAAGATATCCCCTTGCCAAATTAATTGCCAATAGACGCGCCCCTACAGCAAAAAAAATCTATGAAGAGCTCGGTGGTTCTTCGCCCATTTTAAGGTTAACGGAAGAACAATCTTTTAATTTAGAAGAAAGTTTAAATAAAAATGATTCTAACCATGAATATAAATGTTTTATTGTAATGAGATGCTGGCACCCAAGAGCAACAAAAGTTGTTTTTGATGTAAAAAAATATAATCCCGACGAAGTAATATTATTACCATTATATCCACAATATTCTGCTGCAACTTCTGGATCTTCAATTAAGGAATGGCACGATGTTTGTAGTGAACACAAAATTAGTTATAAAACAAGCACGATTTGTTGTTATCCTACAGACAGTAGTTTTGTTAACGCGCACACAGGAGAAATTTTAAAAAAAATAAAAAATCTTCAAAACTTTAAATTAATTTTTTCAGCTCACGGATTACCTGAAAAAAATATTAAAAATGGAGACCCATATCAATGGCAAGTAGAACAATCGGTCGACAATATTGTTAAAAAACTAAATATAGAAAATTTAGATTGGATATTAAGCTATCAAAGTAGAGTTGGTCCTTTAAAATGGATTGGGCCATCAACAGAAGATGTAATTATTGAAAATTCTAAGCTAAAAAAACATATTGTTTTAGTACCAATAGCATTTGTTTCAGAGCACTCTGAAACTTTAGTTGAACTTGATATTGAATACAAAGAACTAGCCAACAAAAATGGCTGCGAAAATTATACAAGAATCGCAGCGCTTGGAATCAATGAGGACTTTATAAAATCTTTATCTGATCTTATTATAAATAAAGAAGATTATAATTTTGATAATAAACTTTACCCACCCAAAATTCGTTGTCCAAATAATTTTAAAAAATGTCCATGTTTATAAAATGAATAGTTATTTATTATTTAAAAGTCTGCATTTAATATCGGTTATCTCTTGGATGGCAGGCCTATTATATTTGCCAAGAATTTTTGTTTATCATTCTGAAAATTTAAAAAATTTTGATATGACTTCCATTTTTAAAACTATGGAAAGAAAACTTTATTATTACATCATGATGCCGGCAATGTTTTTAAGTTGGTTTTTTGGGTTAATATTAATTTCTATTATTGGATTTGAAAATTTAAGTTTAGGGTGGTTAAAACTTAAATTAATATTTGTAATTTTATTAACTATTTATCACTTCTATTTGGGTAAAATTTTAAATGAATTTAAATTAGATCTTAATAAGAATTCTTCTAAATTTTTTCGATGGATCAATGAAATCCCAACCATTCTATTGATTTTGATTGTATTTGTTGTTATTTTTAAGCCAATCTTTGGTTGAAAAAACTTAAAAAGCCCTTATATTAAACCAATCTAACAAGTCTTAAATAAATCTCAAAAAAAATGAATATCCAAGAATTAAAATTAAAATCATCAGAACAACTTATTACTCAAGCCGAAGAACTTGGTATTGAAAATGCTAGTACTTTAAGAAAACAAGAAATTCTCTTTGCAATATTAAAAAAAGTTGCTGAAAAAGAAGAAATTACTGGTGCAGGCGTTCTGCAATTGCTTCAAGATGGATTTGGTTTCCTAAGAGCAATGGAGTCAAATTATTTACCTGGCCCAGATGATATTTATGTAAGCCCAAGTCAGATTAGAAAATTTGGTTTAAGAACCGGTGATACAGTTGAGGGTCCTGTTAGAGCACCAAAAGAAGGTGAAAGATATTTTGCTCTTTTACAGGTGAGCAAAATAAATTTTGAGGATCCAGAAAAGTCTAGGCACAAAATTGCATTTGATAACTTAACCCCACTCTACCCCGATAAACAGTTGGTCATGGAAATCGAGTCAGCTAAGCCAGATAAGAAACAAGATTTAACACCTAGATTGATTGACTTGGTCAGCCCGATTGGAAAAGGACAGAGATCAATAATTATCTCACCACCAAAAGCTGGTAAGACGATGATTTTGCAAAGTATAGCAAACTCAATAGCAAAAAATTATCCTGAATGTTATTTAATAGTATTATTAATTGATGAACGTCCTGAAGAAGTAACGGATATGCAGAGAACGGTTAAAGGTGAAGTTATAAGCTCTACTTTTGATGAGCCTGCTCAACGTCATGTGGCGGTAGCCGAGATGGTTATTGAAAAAGCAAAAAGACTCACCGAGCATAAAAAAGATGTAGTGATTCTTTTAGATTCTATAACAAGATTGGGTCGAGCATATAATGCAGTAATACCAAGTTCTGGGAAAGTTTTAACAGGAGGTGTTGATGCTAACGCACTTCAAAGACCCAAAAGATTTTTTGGTGCCGCAAGAAATATTGAAGAAGGCGGTTCTTTAACAATTATTTCTACAGCATTAATCGACACTGGTAGCAGAATGGATGAAGTTATTTTTGAAGAATTTAAGGGCACAGGAAATAGTGAAACTGTTCTTGATAGAAAGATTGCAGACAAAAGAATTTACCCAGCAATTGATATAACAAAATCTGGAACTAGAAGAGAAGAATTACTTTTTGATAAAAATGATCTGCAAAAGATGAATGTGTTAAGAAGAATTATAGCCCCAATGGGAACAATGGATGCTATTGAATTCATTAGTTCAAAATTGAAAGATACAAAAAATAACGCTGAGTTTTTTAACTCAATGAATAAACCAGCCTAAATTATTTAAATAAAAGTTTCTCAAAAATACAAATAAGAGTTTATAATCTGTGTATGACTATTTTTGCCCTTTCAACTGGACCAGGTGTTTCGGGTGTAGCAATTATTAGAGTCTCGGGCCCAGAAGCTAAATACGTTATTGAGCAACTCACTCAAAAACCTATACCGAAACCAAGGGTGGCAACTCTTAGAAAAATCAATAAAATCAACACTTCTGAGCTAATTGATGAAGGTATAATATTGTGGTTTCCTGCCCCTGAGAGCTACACAGGTGAGGATATGGTAGAAATCCAGGTACATGGTAGTAA
>ERZ887849.3836-NODE-3836-length-10986-cov-7.887293_pt1 | contig 10986 bp, 2 predicted proteins | sample MGYA00521267_ERZ887849 | MGnify/ENA primary metagenome ERZ887849 (study PRJEB32303, sample SAMEA104408601) | aquatic metagenome | biome: Brackish water; feature: Pelagic; material: water | place: Baltic Sea | collected 2014-06-06T16:11:00 | depth 2,863 m ... | reverse complement strand
AGGCATCGGATAACTCGACCCCCCCTTTCAACCTCGTGGACAACATGCGGACCTAGCTAGTCCGCCGCCACAACTTGTGCCAAACGCCGTGCTTCGACGCTCGTCATTCTAGTTGCCACTTGCTTACGTGTGTGCCGTCATTCTTCGTGCCTCCGTGTGTGCCGTCGACGATGCAATTGCTACCGACCACGCCGACTTCTCCTTCGTTTCTACCATCACAACGGCAGAAGCCGCAGCGGGACCTTAGCTGTTCTGTTTGCGGCCCTGCCGCTGTTATAACTCAATCGTCCCTAATACGCCAGCCTCCCTCATAAAACAAACTCACCAAGCAGTCTAGGCGTCTCTTTCTAGCCGTGGTAGCGGCTAGATGTGAGTGCCTAGGATGTAAGAGTGAAAAGAGGGCGGGGACCGTCGCCCAACTCACAACCACCCCTCGTGGGGCGAGCGGGTGGTACTGCGACGGTAGGGTGTTGGGGCCCAAATCTACCGACATAGGCAGCATATATGCAGCCCCCCCCACCAGGTCCTGATGGAAGGGTACTGGGCGACATGAGGCCAACTACGTACCTCTGCACAGTTGGCCCTACTGAAAGACTCGTCCAGAGACCTTCCCTGCGACCTATGGGGCGGAAAAATAGCCGGGAAATGGAGCGGACTAAGTGGGGGCATGTTCTGAGATCCCATATGTCCGCTCCACGCGTCCAACTAATTAGAAGGGAATCTGTGCACCCCTGTAGGGCTGCACGCCGTCTCCTTGTCCGCTGTCTTGGAACAGTGCTCCGGAGCCTCACCAGCCCCTCCGCTAGCACCAAGGCGAGGCTGCGCAGCTCAGACAGAGCGCGCACGACTTTTTAGTGACCCACCCACCCGGCCCGGGACCTTAGCTGTTCTGTTTGCGGCCCTGCCGCTGTTATAACTCAATCGTCCCTAATACGCCAGCCTCCCTCATAAAACAAACTCACCAAGCAGTCTAGGCGTCTCTTTCTAGCCGTGGTAGCGGCTAGATGTGAGTGCCTAGGATGTAAGAGTGAAAAGAGGGCGGGGACCGTCGCCCAACTCACAACCACCCCTCGTGGGGCGAGCGGGTGGTACTGCGACGGTAGGGTGTTGGGGCCCAAATCTACCGACATAGGCAGCATATATGCAGCCCCCCCCACCAGGTCCTGATGGAAGGGTACTGGGCGACATGAGGCCAACTACGTACCTCTGCACAGTTGGCCCTACTGAAAGACTCGTCCAGAGACCTTCCCTGCGACCTATGGGGCGGAAAAATAGCCGGGAAATGGAGCGGACTAAGTGGGGGCATGTTCTGAGATCCCATATGTCCGCTCCACGCGTCCAACTAATTAGAAGGGAATCTGTGCACCCCTGTAGGGCTGCACGCCGTCTCCTTGTCCGCTGTCTTGGAACAGTGCTCCGGAGCCTCACCAGCCCCTCCGCTAGCACCAAGGCGAGGCTGCGCAGCTCAGACAGAGCGCGCACGACTTTTTAGTGAGCGGGACTCTCCTCTCACTCCTTCGACTACGACCTGCCATGACGGACAACAATCGTCGCGACGATGTTGCACCCGTGCTCACCGCCGCTGCCACTACCCCGACTTTGGTGGTGGCTGGGAATGACAAGGACGCAGTCGATCACTTCAAGCTCCCTTCAGACTCTCCGATACTGAATTCGTTCAAGTTCCTAGAGTTCGAGAGCGCGGCGGACCACGTTCGCGTCGAGCGCAGCGCCTTACTTGGAGCCATCATGATGGCCACATGGGCTTCCCCGAATGCTGGCACTGCTGGAACCAACGACCTCACGGTCCTGCACACGCTTAACTTCGGAGAATACGAGGCCAAGACTTCGACCACTAAGCGTATCCTCCACGAATTTCACGTCTCAGGGGTCTTCTCGACCGTCTATGCGACCCTCTCTGACTGGGAGGAGGACATCCCGAGGGTTATTGAATCCCTTCAAAACCCTGACTCCCTCTGCATCAAAGCGGGTGACTTCGACAGATCGGACTGGCTGGACCGAGTCCAGGGCAACAGAGCCGGACAGGTCTCTGCTGCCAACGCATACGCATGCCCCGACATGCTCGAACCGACCTTCAAGATTCCGATTGGACGCCTTTACATCCTAGGCAAGGACCTCGCCGCACCTGGGTGGATCCTTGCTAGAATGACTGCCCTGATGGGACAAAAATCTCGCCACAAGCTCGACCGCGCCCTTGAAGACTCACACGTGCGCGGTGCGGCAGAAATGCTCTCATCCATCGCCTGCGAGCGTGTCGGGAGTGGCACTATCTCTTCATCACTCTTGCGCAAGCAAATTCCTGAAATGCTACCCGACCTGGTGATGCCCAAGATGCTTCGTTCTGCCATGCTCACGCCGGCTATTGTGCTGGCCGAGACTCAGGACGCAGCCGCGTACACAAAGGGTGACTCGAATGCACGGTGGGCCATTGAGGTCCGCCGTCTCACTAACGCGGGATACTTTTATCCCCGCCTCCGCACCTTTTTGCCAATGTTCCCGTCATCAAGTGATGCGGCTGTGGCGATTGGGCGGCTGGTGGCTGAACTGTGCGCTAAAGTGAAGGGCATGCCCCTTGCGGTCCAACTGCAGGCCCTTGAGCCCGAACTCGAGTCAAGGGCCGACTTCGTCTCCTCCTTCATCAACTCCTCGGCCGGAACGCCCACGGGCGCTGAACTGACACATGCTCTCATTTCTGAAAACATGCTTGCCAGTTCAGGTGGAGAAAAAGGAGGGGGCGGGGGCTCGGGGTCGGAATCGATCCCGGGCGCACTCGACTTGTCCGACGCGATGCCCACTCGCGTCGGTACTCTCAAGGACGAGATCGTCCGCATCTCCCTGCACTCGGAGGCCTTTGTCTCCGCTGCCGAGGCGATGAGACTTGCCCCCACAGGGCGCCAGGCGCTGGAGGCTGGTTTCCTCTCTCGGGCCCCTCTTCTGTATCGGGCGACTCTGCTAGGCGAGCCGTGGCTTTTGTCGCGCTCCATGGCCTTCTCCCCACTGACCACTGCTCGCAACACCATCACCAACTATGTAGAGCGGGCTCTTACGGTTGACCCCTCCACCGAGACGATCCCTGACCGCCTGGCTCGCTTCCGCATGCCGCTGACTGAAATTAAGAAGGTGATCAAGGGTGAATTCGACAAGATCAACTTTGTCAATGGCACGTCCGGCTTCCTCGCCTTGCTCGAGGTGGTCCACGGTTGCAAGTATCACGCCGTCTCAGACGCCGACGTTTACACGGTCGAGGCCGCGATCAGGGGCCTGCGCTCGCATGGGCGCCGACTCTTCGCCGCCTTCGGCTTCTCTCCCGATCGCTCCGATTTTGGGTATACTTTCGTCGACCTCTGCGACAAGCAGCTCGAAGTTACGGGCTTCGCTCGTACCCTGCCACCCGAGGAACAGGACGTCTGGCTGCCATGGGCTGCGGGCGAATTTAAGCAAGCTCTCATTGACGCTGGGCTCCACTTTGTCACCAAGCTCTACACCGCCGACCCCAACGATGAAAACTCTATCATCGACGAGTTCCTCCCCTTCGAGTCAAATTACTTTACGAACACGGCCGTCCGCATGAAGCAGTCGGAGCCCTTCTTCGAGCTCCGCACCGCCTTTCCCTCCTTGATGTCGGGCAAGTCCATCCACCTGCCCGGCACCAACCCTCAGGGCGGAGGCAACAAGCGTACCGAGCGTGGCTCCGACCTGACCACGCACGACAAGACCAAGACGGACAAGGGCAAAGGCAAAGACAAGAAGAAGGGTGGAGACAAACCCACCAAGGACAAGGATGCTTCGCCCCCAGGGAGTAAGTCCCACTACTGCAGCTGGATCACCAAAGACAAGACGCTCTTCATCGCTGGCATGGTCATCGAGATCGCAGACCTCGCCAAAGACAAGGGCGTCGCGGTCACTGACAAGTGCTGGCCGGTCATCCTCTCCAAGCGGGAGGGCAAAGAGGCCCTGGCTCTTTGCCCCGACCCTTCTGCACACGGCAACATGGGTGCTCCTTGCCACTGCCGTTTCAAGGGCTTCAAGCTCGCTGAAGTCTACTCCAAGTATGGCCGCAAGGCTACCAACTCTGAGTCGCAGGCCGCCGGATGGCGCGACGCTAAGAAACCAAAGGCATGATGGAGGGTACGGAGACACCGTTCGATCCCCCTCTGCGCCTTTACAGCCTCTACACGAGGCATCTTGATAGGGCTCACCCTCACGGCCAGCCCTTTGGGTCTGCCGCAGGGCTGCCCCTTCCACTTTGTGTCGAGATCGGAAGCACCGCTGAAGGGACCTCAGTCGACACCCCTCTTGACCTGCTCAGTCGAGTCATCGAGGTGGATGTTGCGTCCCTTCTCAAGACGGTCGTTCGAGATCTTCGTGTGCTTCATTCGCCCCAGCCCAGACCTGGGATGGAGGCTTTTGACCTGTTTGTGTGTAGTGTGATCATGCAAGTGCAACCAAATGACGAGCCATCGCTCGAGGGGACCAGCTACCCCTTCGATGCGCGGGCTGATGGCATATCGCCAACAAGGCACCACTACCATCCAAAATCTGCCAAGCATAGGATGATAATGGATGCCTGGGGCGAGCTCGACTCTTCAACCTTGAAGGGTTGGCTCGCTAACCACGCTTCTAAGATAAGGGGGGGGCACAGAATTCGACTGCTGTGTCCTCCACAAGGTGACCTGCTCACATGCTCGAAGTCACTGGCAGGGGCACTGCTCTGGCTCACCAGAGATGCGCCCCCCCAGCTCGGGGTTGAGCTAGCGCCGCCTCCTGTCATGTGCGGTGACTGGCCGCTCAATGACATCTACTCTCGCTTCCCTCCCTTGGTGGCACAGGAGCTCTCTAGCTTCAACTGGCCAATCGACTCGCCTGGCGAGCTCGACCGCCTGCTTGCCCTCCCACACGGCGCCCCTCGCGACCTTGCGGGAGGTGAGTTCACTGCGGTGGTCCGGGAAGAGAACACTCGCCTCTATGCGTGTGTCACCTTGAGCGTTGACCTGCGACGCTCCCTCGTCCCAGGAGTACATGCCCAGCTCGACCTAAGGGTCGTCCTGCCTCACCACCGTTGGCGCAGGGTCTATCTCTTTCCACCTTGTACCCACCAGACGTTGAGCAACACCAATTCACGGCGGGACAAGGACCTCGATGGACGAACCTTCTGGGGCATAGCCTTCTTTGTGTACTGCTACTGCACCGACTGCAACTCGCTCCTCATCGAGCAGCCGGATACGAGGATCCCAGAGTTCTACATCTCACCGACACAGCGGCTCCATACCAGCGAGGTCGGCTGCTCGGATGATAAGACGGTCAACCTCTTCGAGCGCAACCGCAAGCTCATCGAGCGACGTCAGCCCGTTGGGGGGAAGTCCCACCACAAGCGCCTGCGAGACTTTCCCGACGCTGATGCTCGAGACAGGTGGAGGAGCTCTTGGGGTAGGTTCCCCGAGCTTGTCCAAGCTGTCGTCGCAGCCTCCCCTTCGACTCAGGAGTGCACCGACGATGACTCTCCCTCAATCCTGACCTACGATGACGAGATCGAGAAGTTTGCGGTCGCATGGCATCTGCGCGGATTGCCGGTTCCGCACGACTACAGAAACAAGGATGCGCAACCTACTCTACGAGAGGATCGCGCTTACCAAGGTGTACGCGGCAAGGGCGACGGTCGACGCGTGCAAGGAGTGATACCAGCCTCCCTGCGTCCTGAAAATCTCGCCCCAGTCAACACGCTCCACCATGGTACAGGGCACGCCCTCGATTCGACGGCCTCGATGGCCCTCAAGAATCCCAAGATGCTCGTCCTCCTGAGTGCGCTCACTTGCTCTGGTTTCGGCATCTATCTCGTCGTGATGCAATCCATCCCATTGGTTTATGCCGCCCTTGACGGTCGATCGATTATCGGTGCTGAGCTCACCTTTGCCCACCATAGGCCTGCCGTGCTGCGCGTTGCGACTCGCATGATAGAATCTATGCTTGGAACACGCACTTGTGCATTCCTTGCGGGCGAATACTCGGGGGGGGCACGCATCGTTGCTGCTCCCCTTGACTACCAGCCCCACAGTCGGGAGGTAGCCAACACTCCCCTGACTCGCCAGACTATGAGCGCCGCCGGATGGCGCATGGCGTGGTGTAGCCTCACGGCCCTCACAGGCACCGTCATACACGACGCCGCTTCTCGTGCGGTTGCCTCTTGTGCTGCCCTGTGCGCGCCAACTAGATGCCTGGCTGACTCCATGAGCCTGGGGCATCCAACACTGACTCCCTTCCGCATCGGTGTATACGGCACTCAACCGTTGCGCGATTGGGCGAGCGACTTAATGTCCTACCCCATGCCGAGCGAGGATGCTTTGAAGCGCGACTGGCTCTTCACCCACTCGCTCCAGATGCACTTGCACGCGGATACAAGTCCCTTCTCTGAGGACCTGGAGCACTGGGCCGACCGACTCCGGCCTCCAGAACTCTCTGACATCCCGGAGGAAATGTTCGAACGACTCCCATCCTTCGCCGACACAAGGTTCAACTCGCTCCCCTTCTCGGAGCTACCGAAGCCAAACCTTCTCGGGCCGTTGGTGCGCATGCCACAGCAAGCGCCTGCCCCCGACGGGCTTTGTCCACGCTCCGCTCTCGAGCTTTTACTGCCTGAGGCTGCAGACAAACTCACGCACTGGCTGCACTGGGCCCTCAACGACCTGACTTGCATCCGAGACGAGGGGGATGCTTGCTCACGACGCCGCCCCCCTGTGATGGTCATCTCTCAGGAGGAACTCCACCCACACTTTCGAGGGATTGTCTGGGATTTTCGCTCATCCCCTTCCTCCTGTGGAGTCCCCCTCGACTACCACGCGGATCTGAGACACACCCTCAACGTTGACTTCTTTACACGAGAACTCCTCGACTACCCAAACCAACGCATCGTGAGCATGATTCGGGATGGGGTGCGCTACATGGCTGACGTGGAACTGCAGGGGGTGTTCATTCCCCATCTCACGTCCTTGCCTAAGGGCTTCGCCTCCGTGCATAAGGAGTTCAAGCGGCTCCATGCTGAGCCCCTGGGCTGGTACGGCTTCCACGCCAACCTCCCTTTCTTCCCGGCGTACTACAACGCCCGAGGTGCGACACCCCGTAAGCTGGAAGACAGGTGGAGGGGCACGGTAGAGGGGGGCGGGCCGCGCAAGCCTACTTGGGACTCAAGTGGCCTGCGTGTACTATCCCTGAACGAAGCCTCTCGCACTTACCACATGCCCCAACACTTCCTCTCGGACACACGTCCGCAGATGATCGACTGGCTGCAAGGCCGGGGTCTCCCAGCTTCACAGCAACAGATAGACGAGCTCAGTCTCCCACAGAGGCGCGGAACCAAGTGGGAGCGACAGGTCATGCCCACGCTGCGCATGCTCATGCGAGACCTCGTCGTCTTACGGCGCGCCGCGCACCTGCTCGGAGAGCCCGTCTATCTCTTCGGAGACGACTTCAAGGACTGGTTCAACCACGTGGTCAACGCGGCTGAGGAGCTGGCTAAGCACAACGTGATCTGGATCGCCGACCCAGGCGACCTCGACACGCCCTCCGCAGTACGCAACAACGCTGGTGAGATGCTCTTCATTTCGGAGGAGAGGATGGGCTTTGGCGTGCACCCCAACTCTGGGATTGCGCAAGAGCTCGCTGAGGCTTTGCTTCATGTCTTCCGCCGTCGTGTGGACGCAGTCGAGGACGAGCTACTTCGATCAGATGCCCGCCCAGCTGCTCAACAATGGCTCCGCGAGCGCAGTGCCCTCGAGGCACGCAAGGGCGGACATCAACGTCGCCTTTACTCCATACACTGCTACTGTGACGACAGCATCACGGCGGTGGTCGGGGCCGAGCGTGCGCTACGCCTTCTCAAGGAATGGAGGAGAATCACGCAGGAGAGCGGGATCATCATGGCCATCCCTGAGAAGCGGTCGCTTGGTACCTGGTGCCTCTGGGTCGGCATCCTCGTCTTCGCCACGCTGGGGCTGGTTGCTATCCCAAAGGCTAAACTGTTGCGGGCCACAGCCGCCCTCAAGGTGGCCGTGGAAGACAAGCTCGAGTTCGCAATATATCAGTCTCTTCTGGGGCAGCTCGAGCACTTCAGGCAGGCCATCTGCTCTCCCAGGCGCACCATGCACTCGCTCTATCGCCCCATGTGCAGAGGTGGGGGGGCGGACGGCCTAGGGCCCACCGACCTAGTCACTTGCGACGACATGATGCGCGAGCAACTCTACCGTTGGCTCGCGAGGTTGGGTGGAGCAGGTGGTGCGCCCATCACGCACACGCTGCGTGAGCGAGACCTCTCAAGGGAGGGCACCCTGCCGCTCCTCTTTATCGGATCCTCTGACGCTGCCACCGATTCAGAACCCCCTGGTATGGGGGGTTGGCTGCATGGGTACTACTGGCATATTGCGCTTGGACCTGAGGCCGTCCGCTACCTCCACATCACGGTACTCGAGATGCTGGCCAGCTGCTTCAGCAGCCTCATCTTTCGAGACCTGCTGCATGGAGACGTGCGGCTCACTCTCCAGACTGACGCTACGGCCGCGATTAGCACCTTGGTGCGCGAGACTGAACGTAGCGAGGTCCTGGTGTATGCACATCACCGTGTGTTGCGCGAACAACCCTTTCGTGACTCACTCTCACTGACTGACCTTGGGCACCTCTTTGGCGATGCGAACATCGCATCTGACCTAGTGTCCAGATCTAAGTGGGCTGAGCTGAACCAGCTAGCCCGACAACTGCGGCTGCGACTGACGCAGCTTGCCCTGCCAACCCTGGTGCAGGACGTACTCAACGACGTGTTGAGCTTCGCTCAACGGCGCGGTCAACCTCTGAGGGCCTCGCGCATACCACGCGAGCCTGCAGATCCGCCAACGCCCCCAACTACCCCGATACCACGGATCCGCCTGCTCACCAACCTCGAGAACTTCCTCGATGGGGGGCAAAGCAACAACGAGAACCGCGATGCGGTGCTGCACGTCTCGATCGAGGGGGGCATCGGAGTCGGCAAGACTACGTGCATGGAGTCGATCCGCCAACTCTTCCATGACGATCCCACGGTGGTCATTCTGCTGGAGCCGGTCGACGACTGGATAGAGAGCGGCTTGTTGGGTCGCTTCTACAGCGGCGCGACGAGCAAACTCGAGTTCCAACTTGTGGCGCTTGCTACTCTCACTTCACCCATCCTCAAGGCGCTCCACGACCCTCGCGTCGTCATGGTGGTTAGTGAGCGTTCCCCCCTCAGCAACCTCGAGGTTTTCGCAAGGATCAACCTTCATGGTACCGACTTGGACTCCTACAAGCTCGCCTACGACGCACTAGTCAGGGCGATGCCCAGAGGTGTTGAGTGCTTTACGGTGTACCTCGACGCCCCGGTCGAAGTAGTCGGGCAACGAATCGCTGCGCGGGCCAGGGAGGAGGAGCTCAACATTCCCTTGGCCTTGCATCAACAACTCAGAGAGAGACACGAGCGACTCTACGAGTCCGTCACTCATCTCAAATGTCGCATCGACGCCACGGCTTCCCCGGAGAGAGTCTCGGGCTCTGTCTGCGGTCTCATGCGCACTCTGAAGCCCGCGCGACCTGCAGCCGGCGAGGTGGGTGGCACGCGTCACCTCACCCCAGTCGAGCAGGCGCTAGCACGCGGACAGTCCAACAATGAGAACGGCGACGCTGTCTCCACGGAGAAGGCGCTCGCCGTCTTCATCCAGACCTTAAGGGTGGCTTCTTCGCCCATGGTTCGCGCTCATGCCCTAAACATGATAGCGATGCTCCATGGAGTAGAGCACCCTAAGTCTCCATCTCAAGTGGCGATATGTCTCATCGTGACTATACTCCACCACCCGACTCTTGTCCCTGCAAACGCCCTACCTAGGGGCGTTTCAGGAGCATCACCTAGTGGCCTGCGCTCGTGGAATCGACGCATACTCGGCACTGACGTTATGCAGGCTAGCTTGGCGCTGTTGGCGCTCTCGGACCCCGTGGGGGAGAAGCGCATCCGCCAGATAGCGGACAGCGGGCTGCCGCTACGTAATCAGCGACAGCGCCACCTCACCCCTCTGGAGCAGTCGCTCGCGGCCACTCAGAGCAACAATGAAAACAAGGACGCTGTGAGGACGCTTGCTAGCCTCCTTGCCGGGGATGCGCCCCGCGCAGCTGCCATAAGGCCACCGGATACAGGAAGGCCCGTGTCTCCTGCGAGCCTCTCCAAAACTGGGTTGAGCCGCTCTCATGCTCCAAGCAGGGAGCCGCCTTGCCCTAACTCCAAGCGAATGAGGAACATCGACGTTCATGGTGTCAAGTACGCAGCTCCTTCTCTGAAGCGCAAGGCGCGCCAGCCCACGGCAAGGACGCGGGCTCTAAAAGACCATGCGCACATGCGAGCTGAAGAAATGGCCCCTGTCAATGCCTCTCTCGACCAGGTTAGCCGTCTTGCGGAGGCTATCCAAGCTGAGCAAGACCTGGCTGACTATGGGGCCGCTGACCGGACCTTGGACAAGGACGATCGGGCCTGGTCCTTCTGGGAGCGATTCTGCGAGCTCTACGAGTGGCAGCCCCTCATCTCTGCTGAGTTTGCCTCACGCCATCCCGATCAAGTCATCCAGAGGCTGTCGCTCTTTCAGTCCTGGGTGCACCCCCAGCTAACGGGCAGGGGTAATGAAGCGGGTGATGCTAAGCCTAGCACAGTACTCAACAGCTATGCCCTTGCCGTGCATCGCGTGCTATGCCGAGCGCATATACCCATGCCGCGAGCCAAGCTGCTCGAGGCCACTAACGCTGGTCTCAAGCGAGCCTACCGAGACGAGCATGGCACACTCAAGCTTATGCCCAATAAGCGACAGGCGATGCTGCCGTCCATGTGGAAGAGCATCGAGCAGCTACAGGAAGGCACACGCCTACCCGGAAGGCGCGAGGCCTGGTCTCCGCGTACACGCCATCGCGACAAGTACCTCCTGCGGATCGGTC
>ERZ887849.3835-NODE-3835-length-10988-cov-8.597915_pt1 | contig 10988 bp, 8 predicted proteins | sample MGYA00521267_ERZ887849 | MGnify/ENA primary metagenome ERZ887849 (study PRJEB32303, sample SAMEA104408601) | aquatic metagenome | biome: Brackish water; feature: Pelagic; material: water | place: Baltic Sea | collected 2014-06-06T16:11:00 | depth 2,863 m ... | reverse complement strand
GCAAATCGAGGAGCCCCATTTTGGGGCTTTTCTTTAGCAGTTGAAAAAATGGGCCACTGGCCCATTTTTTGTTTGTAGGAGTTACCCATGGCTGTTGCCGATATAAAGTTAAGACAGCTGTTGCAGCCAGTGATCGAAGCTCTGGGTTGCGAGCTCTGGGGTCTGGAGTTACAGGCTGGTGGCAAGACCAAGCTGCTGCGCATTTATATAGATCGCGCAGGGGGAGCTGTAGGTATCGAGGACTGCGAGCGAGTGAGTCGGCAGTCGAGTGCGGTACTGGATGTAGAAGATGTTATTAATGGTGAGTACATTTTAGAAGTGTCCTCGCCAGGTATGGATAGGCCTCTTTACGAGCTCAGTCAGTACGAGCAGTTTATAGGCGAAGATATTTCGTTGCGCCTGAGGTTCCCCTACGAGGGAAGGCGTAATTTTAAAGGTCGGCTAACAGGAGTCGATGGTGACGAAATTATTGTGGTGGCAACAGATCATGAGTTTCTGTTTCCGGTTGAAGGCATAGAGAAGGCTAACGTGGTTCCTCGCTTTTGAGGCATGTGGAGTTTGAACAATGAGTAAAGAAATTTTAATGGTTGCTGAAGCTGTATCCAACGAGAAAGGTGTGGATCAGGGGATTATTTTTGAAGCAATTGAGCAGGCACTGGCCATGGCCACTAAGAAGCGCTACGAAGAAGGCGCTAATATTCGGGTGGTTATTGACCGCGAGACAGGTGATTATCAGTCGTACCGCTGGTGGGACGTGGTTGCCGACGATGAGATGGCAGAGCTGGGTACCCAGTTCACCACTGAAGAGGCAATCGAGCAGGATCCAACACTTAAAGTGGGTGATACCTACGAAGAGACTGTTGAAAACATCGCCTTTGGCCGTATCGCTGCGCAGACTGCCAAGCAGGTGATTGTTCAGCGGGTTAAAGATGCCGAGCGTGAGCTGATTATTAATCGTTTCCGTCACCGTGTTGGCGAGCTGCTCAGTGGTACAGTCAAAAAAGTGACCCGCGACCATATAGTTGTAGACTTTGGCGAAAATGCCGAAGGCATGTTGCCTCGCGAAGAGTTGGTTGGTCGAGAAATCTTCCGTATCAATGATCGTACTCGGGTTATTTTAACAGCTATTCGCGAAGAGACTCGCGGCCCTCAGTTGATGGTTTCCCGTGCAGCGCCAGAAATGCTAATCCAGCTATTCCAGATCGAAGTCCCGGAAATCGCTGAAGGAATTATCGAAATTAAAGGTGCGGCCCGTGATCCAGGCCAGCGCGCCAAGATCGCTGTAAAAAGTAAAGATGCCCGTATTGATCCTGTAGGTGCCTGTGTGGGTATGCGCGGTGCACGAGTACAGGCCGTCTCCAATGATCTGGATGACGAGCGTGTTGATATCGTGCTCTGGGACGACAACCCAGCCCAGCTGGTCATCAATGCCATGGCTCCTGCAGAGGTTGAGTCTATTGTGGTCGACGAAGACACCAACACAATGGATGTTGCCGTAAACGACGAAAATCTGGCTCAGGCAATTGGTAAGGGCGGGCAGAATGTGCGTCTGGCCTCTGAGCTCACAGGCTGGAATATCAACGTTATGACCATTGAAGATGCCCAGCAGAAGCATGAAGCTGAGTCATCAAACTTTGTTGAGAGCCTGATGACTGCATTGGATGTAGATGAAGATGTGGCCGTTGTACTGGTGGAAGAGGGCTTTACCAGTATTGAAGAGGTTGCCTATGTTCCCTTGGAGGAAATGAGTGCAATTGAAGGTTTTGATGAAGATATTGCTGAAGAATTGCGCGCTCGCGCCAAGGATGCCCTGTTAACCATGGCACTGGCCAGCGAAGAGCAGCTTACCAATGTGCAGCCCGCTGAGGATCTTCTGACCATGGAGGGAATGGATTCGGAACTGGCATATAAGTTGACAGCAAAGAGTATTATCACCATGGAAGATCTGGCCGAGCAGGCCGTAGATGATCTGATGGATATCGATGGTATGGATGAAGAGAAAGCAGCAGCATTGATTATGACTGCTCGTGCACCTTGGTTTGCAGAAGAGCAAGGCGAGTAATTAGTCGAGCGGGAATAGAGGAAAAATAATGGCTGAAGTTACAGTAAGTGAACTGGCAAAAACCGTAGGCGCATCTGTCGATCGTTTGCTAATGCAAATGAAAGAGGCCGGGCTAAGCCACGGCTCCGCAGAGGCCACCGTCTCTGATGAAGAAAAGCAAACACTGCTGGCCTATTTAAAGAGCCTGCACGGTGCTAGCTCTGCAGAGCCGAAGAAAATTACATTGCGACGCAAGACTGTCAGCACATTGAAATCCGGTAATCGCAAAACCGTTAACATCGAAGTGCGCAAAAAGCGTACCTACGTCAAGCGCAGCGACGAGGAGTTAGAAACTCAGGCTGCAGCAGAAGCTGAAGAAAAAGCTCGCCTTGAGGAAGTCGCCGCACAGGCAGCAGCTGAGGTAGAGGAGATAATCGAAGAGGTGGCGCCGGACGACGAGGCTGCCGTCGAGGTCAAGCTGGCGAAAAGTACAGGCATTGATGATATAGAAGAAAAGCGTCAAAACGCTATTCAAAATCGGCGCAAGGCAGAGGTTGAAGCCAAGGCTGCGGCCGACGAAGCAGCTAAAACCAAGCTTGAAGAAGAGACTCGTAAAGCTGCAGAAGCCGCCTCTGCTCTTGAAAGTGGCGAGGCCAAAAAAGCCGCCAAACCCACCAAGGCAATGCCAGCCTCAGAGCCTGTGCATGATAAAGGCCGTCGTCATGGCAAGCCCATAGATGATGAAGATAAACTGGGCAAGAAGACAGTCAAGAAGCCTCTGGGTAAAGGCGGCAAAAAGAAAGGCCGCCTGCAGTTGGATGACGGCATGGATGAGCGCGGCAGAAAAGGTCGCCTGCGTTCCAATTTCGTGGCTCTCAAAGTTGACAACAAGCACACTTTCCAGCGCCCGGTTGAGAAAAAGATATTAGAGGTCGCTATTCCTGAGGAACTCACCGTCGGTGATCTGGCTCAGCGTATGGCGATTAAATCTGGTGCCGTAATCAAGGAGCTGATGAAACTCGGTGTTATGGCCAATATCAATCAGGTTATTGATCAGGAAACAGCATTTCTAGTGGTTGAAGAATTAGGTCATACCCCTACAGCAGCCAAAGATGAAACTGTCGAAGATGAGTTGACCAAACAGTTTGAAACCATGGAATCTGAAGGCGGCGACTCACCCAGAGCTCCTATAGTCACAGTGATGGGCCATGTAGACCATGGCAAGACTTCGCTGCTGGACTACATCAGAAAATCTCGGGTTGCCTCTGGCGAAGCCGGCGGTATTACCCAGCATATTGGTGCCTATCATGTAGACACGCCCAAGGGCATGGTCACATTCCTGGACACTCCCGGACACGCTGCCTTTACGGCAATGCGTGCCCGTGGCGCCCAGAGTACCGACGTGGTGATTCTGGTAGTAGCCGCCGATGATGGTGTGATGCCCCAGACTGAAGAGGCGATTCAACATGCCCGCGCCGCTGGTGTGCCCATAGTTATTGCGATCAATAAAATGGATAAAGAGGGCGCTGATCCCGAGCGTGTTACCACAGAATTAGCGGCTAAAGATGTGATCCCGGAAGAATGGGGTGGCGATACTCAGTTTATCAAAGTGTCGGCGCAAACAGGCGACGGCATTGATGAGCTTCTTGAGGCAGTGCTGCTGCAGTCGGAATTATTGGAATTAACCGCTCCGGTAGATGTTCCTGCTCGGGGTGTAATTGTTGAATCCCGTATTGATAAGGGCCGCGGTGTAGTAGCTACTGCACTGGTTCAGCTGGGTACATTGCGCAAAGGTGACTTTATGCTGGCCGGTGAGAGCGTGGGTAAGATTCGCGCCATGACCGACGAAGCCAAGCAGCCTACTATGGAAGCTGGCCCCTCTATTCCAGTAGAAATACTGGGTCTGGATGAAGCCCCTAATGCCGGTGACGAGTTCTTTGTGGTTGCCGATGAGCGCAAGGCCAAAGAAATTGCCGAGTTACGCACCACCAAATCTCGCCATGAGCGTATGTCGCGACAGCAGGCCGCTAAACTAGAAAATATGTTTACCGATATGGGTGCCGAGCAGGTCAATAAGCTCAACCTTATCGTTAAAACTGATGTGCGGGGCTCTCTCGAAGCTATCAATAGCGCGTTAAATGATTTTGCCACCGATGAAGTGGCTGTAGATATTGTGGCCTCAGGTGTGGGCGGTATTACCGAATCAGATATCAACCTGGCACTGACTACTGGCGCCATTGTTCTGGGCTTTAATGTTCGTGCTGGTGGAGCTGCCCGAGCGCTGGCAGAGAAAGAAGAGATTGAAGTGCGCTATTACAGCGTTATCTACAACCTTCTCGACGAAGTGAAGCAGGCCCTGTCTGGCATGCTGGCACCAGAAACCAGAGAAGAGATTGTGGGTATTGCCGAAGTGCGCGATGTATTCCGCTCACCCAAGTTTGGCGCTATTGCCGGCTGCATGGTGGTCGAGGGTACGGTCTATCGCAACAAGCCAATCCGTGTACTGAGAGACGATGTGGTTATCTATCAGGGCGAGCTGGAATCACTGCGCCGCTTTAAAGACGAAGCAGCAGATGTGCGCAATGGTATGGAATGTGGTATCGGTGTTAAGGACTACAACGATGTTAAGGCCGGTGACCTGATTGAAGTCTATGATGTTACTCAGGTACAGCGCACGCTGTAATAGCGGCCAGGATATAGATGCCAAGAGAATTTACCAGAGCTGAGCGAGTATCAGATGCTGTGCAACAAGAGCTGGCACTGCTGATACGCGACAATGTTCGTGACCCCAGAGTGGGTATGCTCAGCGTTACTGATGTAGATATCAGCCGCGACCTGGCCTACGCCAAAATCCATATCAGCTTTGTCGGTGAACGCAGTCAGGATGAGATTGATCAGGGCATTACTGCACTCAATGGCGCCTCTGGCTATCTGCGCAAACTGCTGGCCTCAAGCATCAAGCTGCGCATTACACCCAAACTCAACTTCTTTTATGACGAGACTGGCCGCCGTGGTCAGCATCTGTCTGCCCTAATTGATCTGGCGGTCTCCAAAGAGACCCCTGCGGCAGCCGAGTCGGATAGCGAGGAAAGCTAGACTTGGCTCGTAGACGTAATCGCGGTCGTTCGGTTAATGGTATTTTTCTGCTCAATAAACCTCTGGATCGCTCATCTAATCAGGCGCTGCAGCGGGTCAAAAATCTTTTTGATGCCAATAAAGCCGGTCATACCGGCGCCCTGGATCCACTGGCCACAGGCGTATTGCCTATCTGTCTGGGTGAAGCCACAAAATTTAGCCAGTTTTTACTGGACTCAGACAAACATTACCACAGCACCTTTGTGCTGGGTGTTGCTACTGAAACCGGAGACTATGATGGCGATATTCTGTCAGAAGCAGATGCCTCCACTCTCACCCAGAATCAGATTGAGTCAGCCATAGAAGCCTTTCGCGGTGAAATCCAGCAGATTCCCTCAATGTATTCGGCCCTCAAGCACAATGGCCAGCCCCTGTATAAGCTAGCCCGTCAGGGAATAGAGGTAGAACGCCAAGCCCGTACTATCAATATCTACAAATATGAAATTGTGGATTTCCGCCCCGGTCCCCGGGCTGAGCTGGATGTAGAGGTACATGTCAGCAAAGGCACCTATGTGCGTACCCTGGCCGAAGATCTGGGCGCTGCCCTGGGTTGTGGCGCCCATGTCAGTGCACTGCATCGGCATATTGCCGGTCCCTTTACTGAACAGGAGACCATGACATTGCCGGAGCTGGAAAAACTGCGTGAAAGCTGTGAAGCCCCGGAGCTGGATTACCTATTAAAACCCATGGATATAGCAGTTGCTGACCGTATGGCAGTGGAATTGAGCGAAATTGTGGCCGGATATTTCCAGCTGGGCCAGGAAGTAATGTCGACTCAGGCCTTTCGCAATGGGCAAGAAGGCGATATAGTGCGCGTCTTTCGCGAAGGCGGCACCTTTTTAGGTGTGGGAACAGTTACCGAAGAGGGTAAAGTAGCCCCGAAAAGACTGGTAGTTGAGAATTAATTACCCGAAAAATTTATGTTAGGTTGTCTGTAAATATGCGCGGTCAACCCGAATTTAACTAACTCGCATATTGGAGAAAGTATCATGGCACTGAGTGCAGAAGAAAAAGCAGCAATCGTTACTGAACACGCAACCTGCGAAAATGACACAGGTTCACCGGAAGTACAGGTTGCACTGCTAACCGTAAACATTAACAAGCTACAGGGTCACTTTGGTGATCACAAAAAAGATCACCACTCACGTCGTGGTCTTATTCGCATGGTTAACCAGCGTCGCAAGTTGCTCGATTATTTAAAAGGCAAAGATGCTACGCGTTACTCTGCGTTAATTAAAAAGCTTGGTTTACGTCGATAAGTGTTCTCGGTGCGGCTCCTCTCAAAAGTGGGGCCGCATTCATTTCTAAGAGCACATAATTTAATCGCCCCTATGCTATGCCCCTATCTATGCTGATCGAGTTACTTATAGCTGTCAAAACTGGCAGCTATAAGTAACCCGAGCAGCGCACAGGGCATGCAGAAAAGGCGCTAATTGGTAAAAATACAAAGGTAAAAATATGACTCCTTTAATTAAGAAGTTTCAATACGGCAACCATACCGTCACCCTGGAAACTGGCCGCATTGCCCGACAGGCAACTGGTGCAGTTTTATGTTCAATCGACAACACCTCAGTACTCTGTACAGTGGTTGGCGCTCGTGAAGCCAAGCCGGGAATGGATTTCTTCCCACTGGGCGTTCACTATATTGAGAAAGCCTATGCAGCAGGTAAAATTCCTGGTGGCTTCTTCAAGCGCGAGGGCCGTCCCAATGAGAAAGAGACACTGACCTCGCGTCTAATCGACCGTCCAATCCGTCCTCTTTTCCCCAACGGCTTTAAAAACGAAGTACAGGTAGTCTGTACTGTTATGTCAGCCGAGAAAAATATCGACCCAGATATCGCCGCCATGATTGGTACCTCAGCAGCACTGTCTATCTCAGGCATACCGTTTAACGGCCCTGTAGGTGGCGCTCGTGTAGGCTACACCGAAGACCAAGGTTATCTGTTGAATCCAACTTACGCAGAGTTGGAAGGTTCTTCACTGGATATGGTGGTTGCCGGTACTAAAGATGCAGTACTGATGGTTGAATCTGAAGCCAGCGAGCTGTCAGAAGACACCATGCTGGGTGGCGTACTGTTCGCCCACCAGGAAATGCAAGCTGTGATCACCGTGATCGAAGAACTAGCTGCTGAAGCTGGCAAGCCACGCTGGGATTGGCAGGCAGAAGAAGAAAATGCCGAGCTGAAAGATGCCCTTAAGGCAGCAGTTGGCGCCGAGCTGGACGCAGCCTATCAAGTCGTTGACAAGCAGGCCCGCGTTGCTTCAGTTAACGGTCTTCGCGATCGTGCTATTGCCGAACTGGCCAGCGAAGACGGCCATTCAGAAGAAGACCTGAAAGACGCCTTCAAAAAGCTTGAGAAAAACATTGTTCGCGGCCGCATTATCCGCGGTGAGCCCCGCATTGATGGTCGTGACACCAAAAAAGTTCGCGCTATCAATGTAGAAGTAGGCATTCTCGACAAGGTACATGGTTCATCACTGTTTACCCGTGGCGAGACGCAGGCTATCGTCGCTGCTACTCTGGGTTCAACCCGAGATGCACAGATGATCGACGCCCTTGAAGGCAAGAAAGACGATCCATTTATGCTGCACTACAACTTCCCTCCCTACTCAGTAGGCGAGTGTGGCCGTATTGGCTTCACCAGCCGTCGCGAAGTAGGTCACGGTCGATTGGCTCGTCGCGGTATCAATGCCGTACTGCCATCAGTTGAAGACTTCCCCTATGCCATGCGCGTAGTATCAGAAATCACCGAATCTAATGGTTCAAGCTCAATGGCCTCTGTATGTGGCTCAAGCCTGGCGCTAATGGACGCTGGTGTACCTCTGAAAGCACCAGTTGCCGGTATCGCCATGGGTCTGGTTAAGGAAGACGAAGGCTATGCCGTACTGACCGATATCCTCGGTGACGAAGATCACCTGGGCGATATGGACTTTAAAGTGGCTGGTACAGCTGCTGGTATCACCGCACTGCAGATGGATATCAAAATCGAAGGCATTACCGAAGAGATTATGGAAATCGCCCTAGAGCAGGCTATGGAAGCCCGTATGTATATCCTCGACGAGATGAACAAGGTCATTGCAGCAGGTCGTGACGAAGTGGCTGAATCAGCGCCTCGCATGGGCATGATGCAAATTGATCCAGACAAGATCCGCGATGTCATTGGTAAAGGCGGTGCAACCATTCGCTCACTCTGTGACGAGCATAACTCAACCATCGATATCACAGACGACGGCGCAGTTAAGATTTACTCAGAAGACAACGATAGCCTGCAAGCTGCTATCGACGCAGTCACTGCCATTGTTGCCGATCCAGAGCCAGGTACCATCTACGAAGGTAAAGTTGTCCGCATCGTAGACTTCGGCGCCTTCGTTAACTTTATGCCCGGCACCGACGGACTGGTACATATCAGCCAGATCGCCCAGGAGCGCGTTGCCAAAGTAACCGACTATCTGAAAGAAGGTCAGGTTGTTCGCGTTAAGGTACTGGAAATCGACAACCGCGGCCGCGTTAAGCTGTCCATTAAAGAAGCTCAGCTGGAAGAGGGCACAGTCCCCGAAGCTCCAGCCGCAGCTGCTGAAGAAGAGACTCCAGAAGCCTAAGCTTCAGCGAGTTTAAAAAATCCCCGCTTGCCTAGGCAGTGGGGATTTTTTTTGTCCCCAAAAACCTTAAACAGCGCACAGGGTGGCGATAAAGACAGAGTAGTATTGGCAGATTTGCTTTTTGCTGACTATGATTTACATGTCGAATTTCATTGATGCGTTTTTATCCAACGGACGGATAACTTTCAACGAGACCGAGCCGGTCATCCGGTATTTCGTTGACGCCGATGGCCAAAAACCATGGAATTAGACCAATCTTAAGGAGCGAGATTGTTATGAATAGGCGTATTTTGACCCTATGTAAGTATCTGGTGGCCACTTCAATACTTTTTGCAACAGCACCAGCGTTTTCAGGAGTCAATGATCACCCAGCATTTAAATTTAAATCAAATAAGGAGTTAGCCAATCTAAAACCCATATCAAAGTCCCAAGCCCCATTATCAAGAACGGACCAAAAACCCTCAGTCGATGAGCTTCACTATGAGGAAAAAAACCCTCACCAAGATGCAATATTAGTAGACACAGCAAGTATCGACACCAGTAAGTTAATTCCCAGCAAAGTTATATCTCTGGACCCCAACCGTCCCGATCTAGAGTTACCTGATCCACAAATCACCATTGCCGGCAAAACCTATATCCTTTCTGTGGTGGAATCTATCCTCGATCCTAAAGAAAAGGTGCGCTATGTGACCGCGAAGCTCATAGGCCACAAGGGCAGGGCTCGATTTATTATTGATGACGAGTCCAGAGAAGTCGTTGGTAATCTGGTGATTGAGGATGAGATATATAGAGTGATACCCCGGGAGCTTAATAAAGATCAGCAATTGGTTTACGAAGTTAAAAAAGAGATGTCTGAATATGGTGATTGGGTAAAACCTGAGTTGATCTCCGAACCAGCAAGGCAATCAGTCCATCGGTTGGAAAAAAAACTTATTCTCGCTGATCTTCTTAAACAGATTGATCCTCTAATTTTCCGAAATATATATAAAAAAACTGGGGGCAGAATGATGCTAATCGGCGGAAAGATTGGCTCTCTTGGAGTAATTGATCGTTGGAGAATTAGGTGGCTAAAAGATTCATCTGTCATTAAAAAATTCCTATCGGAAATTGAAGTTCTTAGCCAATCAGCTGTCGATTATGAGTATGAAATCACCCGTGTGTTTGTTTCAAGAACTGGGGATTATTCAGTCAGATATCGTCAAGTGATCAATAATATTCTCTTAGGGAGTAGCTCCATCATAAAATTCAGCAATTCAGGTGAAATCGCTAAAATATCCAATATGATCCTTCATCCTGACCTAATCCAGATATATCCTTCGCTCTATTCAGAGGCAGATGTTGTGTCGAAAGCCAAAGAGGCAGTTTTAAAACATATCAGTTCAATTGATTTTAAGCTAGATACTCGGAAGGAAACCCCAGTAACTCTTAGCTATAAGCTTAAAGGTAATGATCACAATATAATTCCTTACTGGGAGGTACTGCTGTATAAACAAGGTAATGACCTATCGGCATATAGAGTTTTTATAGAAGGTCACAGTGGCAAGGTAAATATTACCGAAACTGTCCCTGACTGCTGGCCCAACGCGCCAGAGCCAAAGACTACATTATAAAAGCAGACCTGATTGGTTACCAAAGCAACCCATCCAAATCAACATTGCACTTAGTCAAAAAGAAGAGTGCACGGCCCCAGAGGCTCCAGAAGCCTGAGCTTCAGCGAAATAAAAAACCAGTAACAGTGCACAGAGCAACCATAAACATAGCGAGCTATTGGCAGATACCATATTTGCTAACTATTTATAAATATTGTCACCAGGTAGGGCCTTATAGGTTTCGAGAACCTCAGCATGCAATATTTTATTAACAAGGGTTGTTGATCCACCAAAGTAGGAAGATGGTCTGTTGTAGGGGCTGGCTAGGAACCAATCGCAGGTGGTTGGCCATATCGCATTGGGAACTAGGCCAGCTACTCCAATACCGTGACGATTAATTGCCTGTTCATAGGCTGCCAGCCAGCAGTCTCTAAGTCTGGATAATGTAGAGCTGAAAAGTAAATAGCTTTGCTGCCCGAAGTAGGTCTCAAATCTTACTCTTGCTTGGCGGTATATCGGAAGGTTGAACCCTTCCCATATACCACAGAAGACTTGCTGATGAGGGCCGCCTATTTCAGCAAGGATCGCAAACAGGCTCTCCATCATATCTACGGTTAATTCAC
>ERZ887849.3834-NODE-3834-length-10989-cov-8.766965_pt1 | contig 10989 bp, 3 predicted proteins | sample MGYA00521267_ERZ887849 | MGnify/ENA primary metagenome ERZ887849 (study PRJEB32303, sample SAMEA104408601) | aquatic metagenome | biome: Brackish water; feature: Pelagic; material: water | place: Baltic Sea | collected 2014-06-06T16:11:00 | depth 2,863 m ... | reverse complement strand
TAGCTCTATTGATAGCAGCAACACCTGCTTGATAAGGTTTTATTAAAGCTTTATCAAAAAACTCTTGATCAGCTTCACCTTGTTTACCTTTACCAGCAAACGTATACATAGTTAAACCTCTAAAGTCATCTGCAGATGGTGGTATAAAGAAGCTATATTTCTTTTGTTTAGTACCTCTTCGTCTAGCTTGAACATCTGAGAAAGTAGCCTGAGACTTAATTCCTTTGTTGCGCTCTATCATGTCGTTAAACTCAGTGCTCATTTTCTCACTGAACTTAACTCTAGCTTGTTGTACCTGTGACTTAACATCTAGTACATTGAATATATCTTTAACTGCTTTGACATTTTTAAGTGCATCATCTGCAAAGTAAAAATCATTATAACCTTCACTGTATTTTTGTGTGAACCAATCCGCTTTTGCCTTGGCTTTGCCGTCGCCTAAACCTATTATGTTTTCTAAAGGTATGTTTAAACCAAGTCCATCTAGAAACTCCTTTATATTTGGTGCTGAAGCTGCTGGTCTAGCGGTAAGCACAAACATATCTCTTTCTCCTTTTGATTCGCTAATCATTTTAGCTACATCAAACAATGGTCCTTTTTTACCATCGATAACTTGATTAAATTCTGAGAAGTTAAATGTAGCGCCTTGTTGTTCTAAGCTACTTGCTTCTAAAGCGAACTCTGTAGCATTTATTCTCTCTACTTTAGTAGAGTTTATTCCAGCGTATACTTGATCTAAAAAATCTTTAGGTAATGGCTTACCGTATTGTATGTTTTCTGTGTTTATTTCATACAAATTAGCACCAAAGTCTTGCTTGTATTTAGCTAAACTTTCTTGTACTTGATCATATGTTTTTCTTACTACAAAATCAGGTAATGATCTTTCTTTTCTAGCCTTGTTTCTTTCTAATGCAGTCTCTAATGGTGTGTTAGCTACAACCATGTGAACTTCAAATCCTTTATCTTGTAGTGCTTTTATTTTTTTAGTAGTAGCATTATACGAGGCGCCTGTACCATCTATAACCATACCGTTACCAGCATCCGCGTATTTATCAAACTTAGCTACAGCTGCTTTTCTAGCTGCAGATCCTAGTTTAGATCTCATTGATCTTTGTTCCGCTGTGTAACCAGACTCATCACCAGGTAGATTAGCCTCAGACTTCATTGCTTCTAATGCTATATCTTGATTAACAACTTTATAACCACGTCTGCCTAGCTGTAATCCCTTACCTACATTTGTTTTACCTGCACCAGGTCCACCAACCATAAATATAGCTTTAAGCTTTGTAGTTCCTTCACTAAAGCCTCCTTCTAGGTTTGGCTTGTTAACTATAACCATGCTATTAGACTGAGCAAGTGTATCGTCGAAATCAAATACCCTAGCTTTTCTAGCAGACTCCTTGTATTTTCTACTGTCCCTAGCATTAGCCATAGCTTTATCAGCTGTGTTATTGTATTTTATTACTTCAGTAGAGTTAGGCTTAAAGCTTTCTTCTAGCTTTCGTTTTACTTTAATTATTTTTTTAGCCTCTGACTTTATTTCAGCTAAAGACATATCTCCATTATAGAGATCTTTCATTAATTGTTTTTGGCTATCTACATTTAGTTCTTTTACACCAAAAAAGTATTCCGCAATTGTTTGGTTGCTAGGTATATAGAGTATTTTGTTTAAATCAATACCTGCCTCAGAGAAACGTATCGTAGAAAGAAGCCCGTCTTTTACTTTTAATTTACCTTCTAAAAATAGCTTAACTCCTTTTTTGTATATTTTAGGCATTGACGTTTTATAGTCTACATCTAGTAAATCATTTAGTTCAAAATCAATAAAACCTTGCATATACGTAGCTCTTACTACAGGAAACACCTGATCAACGTTACCATCTACGGCGGCTTGCGTTAATAGTGTACCAATATTGTTTTGAGGAGCTGTATGTTCTTCTATACCTCTAGATTTAACCGGGTTGCCATTAGCATCTATTTGAACAATTAACGCAGGTGCTAAAGCTCTGTTAGGAGCGTTTTGAGAGTTAGTAGCTGCAGAGGCTATTTCGTCGAATACCCAAGAATCTTTTGGATTCTCCTTCAACCAAGTTTCTGCTGATTTATAAAAGTCATATAATAAATCTAATTTTTTTTCTTGATCTACTACATAGTCTGGGCTTTTTATGCTTTCAATATATTTATTAGTTAAAACCCTATCTTTAGTTATGGAAGTTCTAGCGATATTAGCCTGCTCACCAATCTTCTTTAATGCTTCTCTAAATCTATCTACAACACCGTAAGGTGATCTTGTTTCGCCATACACTAATGCTCTTTGAAGATAGCTATTAAACTCGGGATTTGATTCAAGAAGACCAGATAAAACTCTATTGAAACCTTGTATGGTAGTCTCTCCATCAAAAGCGCTAACTTCTTTAGGTAAGACAGCATCTCTATCATATGCTCTACCTTTCTTACCAGGTATTGGTTTAGTTGAAACCATTTTTTTACCAGATCTAGTTTGTCCCATTCCATCTACAATGTAGTCTGCGACAAACTCAGCAGGCTTTTCACTAAACTGAACCTTAGATCTACCACCTCTAACATCGGCTCTTATTTGTTTCTTAGGTTTAGCCGTAGCTAAATCCATTTTAGAAATTCTTTGATCCACCACAGTGTTAGCTACTATACTACCTACTAAGTTACCCCAGCCTTTTAGTTTTTGACCTACGTCTCTAATAGCTTTACGTCTAGCTTTTAAATCTTTTATACCTGCAAAGTCTTTGTTTATTTCTGCAAACTCTTCTTGAACTTTCGTAACGGTATCATTTGATATGTCACCTCTAAATTCTGGCTTCAATCTCTTAACTTGACTTTGACTAGATAACCCTTTTGATCTACCAGAGGGATTTGTTATAGCTGATTTTTTTGCTTCAGAGTCCTTGCTTTTTGCCCTTGGGTCTACATAGTTTTCATAAAAGAAATCTAACACCTTGTTGGCTATACCTAAAGAAGTACCACTTAGATCTCTACTTGTAGGTATTCTCTCACCACTCTCATCAACAGTTGATTCTGGTGTAACAATGTTATATTCTGGTAATAGCTTTAATATTCTTTTAGTACTGTCTATTGTTTTAAAGTCTTGCTGTAACTGCCCTAGCTCTGCCTTTACAAGCCTTCCATCAACAATTTTATCAGCATAAGTTAAGTTATTAGAGTCTTTGCCTAGCTTGTCTTCCTTTACATCATAAATCTTGGAAGCCACTATAGTACCATAATCATCTGATATGCTCTTAAACGTAGCCGTAGGTACCCTCTCTGGCTTAACATCAACAGCTTTTTCAATAGCATTAATGTTTCTTGAAACTAAAGGTAGTTTTCTAGGATCAATTGTTCTTTTTTTACTACTTGCCTCAGCGGCTTTTCTTTCCTCTAGCTCTAATCCAGATTCAGCCGTATCAGTAGAGACTAGTCTAGTTGATTCAGTAGCGCCTGTTATACTAGTTCTACCTTCTTTAGATTCCAGCTCTTGCTTATAGAACTTGTTACCTCTACCCATTTTAAATACGTTGGTAACGTAAGTTGTGAACGCTATTTTCTTACCATCTACTACAGGCTTGTAGTTTTTCATGATACTTGCAAACTCAGTACCAACAAACCCCATAGCATCTTCAGCTGCTATATCTCCCTTACCAACATTGTAACCCATAGCATCTAGCGCTACAGATTGAAACTGCATAAACAAATCCCCGTATTTTTCAGGGTTTTCCATGAAGGCATCTTTGTCTTGCTTGTACTCTACAGCTAACTTGTTAACGCTGTTTTTTTCTGAAGTTTTAAGTTTACCACCATCGCGATCTCTTATAGCTCGTTGTGATTTTTTGCTTAGCTTACCTCTTCTAAAACCTGAGTTGTTAGCTAGTAAAAAGTTTAACGCACGTTCTGGTGTGTTAAGTGAATTAGCATTGGTAGTCAAGTCATTAAATGCTCTAACTAAAAAGCCTTCGTCTTTCTCCAACTGCAGCTGATCTTCGTTAGCATAAAGTTTTTCTTGAAGATGAGTTGTATATTCATCTCTAAACTCTTTACTATTTTCAAAAGTCATTTTTCTGCTTTTGTAAATTTCATTGAGATCTCTCATCACCTGCTCATGCGCAGCTTGCAAGGCTAAGTTCTTACTAGCGCTAGCGGCTTTAAACAAGTTTTCAGCGTATTCTTTTTTACCTTTTTCACTAGTTATTCTACCATCATTAATAACGTGTGTAAGCTCATGTAGTTTTACAGTACCTGCTCTTACAATACCTCTTTCAAGATCTGCCCTTGCGTCTGCTTCATTTTGAGTTATCAATTTGTTACCTACTATCAAACCAAACGTTTCGTTGTTTAGTAATTTAGAATATGCATCGTTGTAATCTTCCTTAGATAATTTTTCTCTTTTTCCAGTTTCTTCGTTTAGTACAGTAACTGCGTCTAGTATTTCTATTAAATCATCTTTTGTTTTCCAGCCAACTACATCAACATTGGATCCTTTTTCAAATATATCATTTACAGCTGTGTCTAAGTTTATTCTACTAGCAACTGCCTTACCTTTATACTCAGTAAGCATCTTACCGAACGAAGCATACAAAGCTTCTTTTTGAGCTTCATTTAACTCTTTACCATCTTCTGTTCTTTCAGCTTCTACACGTTTTACAATTTCCTTATCATTTTTAGCTTGCTCTATATTAGAGTCAACCATATCCTGTCTAAACCTTTGAATTATTTTAGCTAGCTTTTCTCTATCGTTTTTAAATACAACACCTTCTTCTTCAAATCTAGAATCATACTGAGTGTATATATTACCTAGCGATTGTTTAGCTAGCTTGTAGCTACCTGGTTTTTCAATACCTTCTTTCAACCTAGATATTTGAGTATCAATAACACCTAGTTCATTGTCAAAATCTTCTACCTCTTGAGGAGATAGCGTCTCCTTATAAGCGCTTAATATTTCGGCTGTTCTAGCTTCACTTGACCCGGGTGGCACGCCCGCTTTAGCTAATATATCTTGTCTTATTAGTGACCTAGTTATTAGTCTTTTAACGTCTTTAGCACCTAAATTCAATATATCAACTGACAGCATATCAGTTTCTAAACCCATTTGGTCTAGCATATCAGACATGTCATCTAACAAAGCCTCTCTATTGGATTCGTTTTTAGTGTTTTGTATTAATTGACTTAAGTTAGTGTTTATATTTCTTAAGCTATTAACAGCTTTTTCGTATTGCTTTGTCTTTCCATAAGTAATCATACCAGAATAAGCAATACCAGGACTCTGAGTAAGTCCAGAAGTTGTTATAGCAGCCATAGCTGTATCGTCCCATTGGCTAAGATCTAATTCTCTATCTAGTATACCATACTCTGTAACATATTGTTGAAGGCCATATACGGTACCTTCCTCTATAACCTCACCAAGTGGTCTTGTAACAAGTGGCTTACCTATAAAGTTGTATAATTGCCCAATTTTACCGTATTTACTAAATGCATTTTTTGCTATTTCGGCTAGTTGAGTAGGGTTTCTAAAATCTTTTAAAAGTTTCAACGTGTTTGGTGCTTGACCAATTAATGTCATTACACCGCCTTCTATTACACCGTTAGTAAACGACGCACCCATTATCTGAGTGTTAGATAATCTACCCATAGCAAGCGTGTTGTTTACATCTTGCATTATTTGAGTATACGCATAGTCACTTATAGTACCCTCTGCTTTAGCTCGTGTAGCTTGCTCGCCTCTTAATTTAGCTAAGTCATATATAGTGTTTTGACTAGACAAGTCTCTAAACGTTTGAGTACCACTGCTTACGCCAAATACAGTACCAATAGCTAGTTGAGTACCCATTCTAGTTAAATTTAAAGCACTACCTACTCCACCTGTCGCTATAGCAGTAACTATATTAGCAGATTGCTGAGCGGTTGTTCTAAGAACATACCTACTAAAATCTCCATCATCATAAGCCCTAGCCGTTTCATAGTAACTGTTTTTGCGATTTATTTTCTGTTGCTCAAGATTTGCCCAGTCGCTATTTAGCAACGTAGGTACAGATAGTAAAAGACTAGCAAAACTATCATTAACGTCTTTAACTAATAGATTGTTTAATCCATATTCTTTTGATGCTGTATTAAAGAGTCTTTGATCTACACCCTTATCTTCAGCGGCATATATTTGAAAGTCTTTTTGAATATTGTTAATTGTTTTAACGTAATCGCTTTGTGAAAGATCTATACTGTATTGTAAAGCCATTAACATGTCAGAAGCTTTATCAAATTGCTTTTGCTCTTCTTTAGTTAGCTTTCTATCTACCTGTAAACCTAATTGACTAGATCCACCAGCCGCCATGAAACCAATTTTAGTACCTTCTGGAGCTACGTTTTCTATTATGTTTTTTGCTTGCGCAGAGAATATAGTAGCTTGTTTTTCTCTTTGCTCTACTACTTTATCTGCTCTCATTTCAAGAGATCTAGTAACATCTTTTATTTCAGCACCTATAAATCTTTGAGCAAGCTGTATTGTTTTTTGATCGCCTTCTGCTTTTATAAGATCCTCAAATATAGTTTCTGATTTTTCTAAAGTTTTTTGATATGCTATTTCAGCAACCTTTTTCTTTACTGTTGGTAGAAAACCACTAGCTTTTATTTTTTCTTTCAGCTCTGTTGGTAGGCCAGATAGGTTTCTATAAATATCTACTTTTTCCTTATCACTTATATAATTCTTACTAGAGCTTTCGTCTACAAATCCCATTTTATCTGCTATCTTAAGCAGTGAAGGAAATTGTGCCATAACAGAACCTTCTTGAACCTCTACTCCACCAACACGTGCGTTTATAGATTTAAAATAATCTTGCACTGTTTGAATCTCTTCAGGGCTTAAGTCTAATCCTTTGTCTTGAATTGCTTTAATAATATCTTTTTCAAAAGAACCATCTTCGTAATAATCAACAGTTGTCGTTGGATCCTTTGTTATTATTTCTTTTTCCTTCTCAAAAGCTTGAGCTTGTTTCTCTAACGCTTGGGTTTGAATATCGTAAGCCTCCTGAACAATTGCTCCTTCTAGTTTTTTATCTCCTTTTAATATATCACTAATAGCCTTCATGTCAGAAGCAATAATTACCCCATCTTTAGCTAAAGAATATTCATATGTGGCAGGAGTGTAATCAGTAATCGGAACACCAAAAGAGTCATAGCCTGTTGTTATGCTTTTTCCAGGTGTTTTTACTTGCTGTATTTCGTAACCTGAAGATTTTATTACCTTGTTTAAGGGTATTACGTTGTTGTTTTTAAATGATCTGTTTAAAGAGCTTTCCATGGTTAACGCTACTCTAGACGTATCTGTTAAGGCCCTATCATAATCATAAAGATCTTTAAAAACTTTCTTAGACTCTTCACTACCGTCTAGTTTTACATCTACGTCTTTGCCGGTACCTAAGTAATTTTTAATTACAATTTCATTACCAGCACCAGTGGCTTCTACGTTTAAATAAGGATATCCATGCTCGGCCCTCATTTCTGTAATAACTCTATCTTCAAGTTGATTAGCAACAAACTCTGGATTACTAAAATCAATTTTGTCAGCATTAGTGTATCTAACCTGTAGCTCAGTATATTCTTTTTCTTTTTTTGACTTTAACTTACTTAATTCATATGTCAGCGGTCTACTACTTTGCTTATAACGACCTTTATCATCGAGTTCTTTTTCTATCTTTGCAATAGCCAAAGAAGTATCTTCCAATTGTAATTCCAATTCTGAAGTAGGCGTCTCCTCTAGTGGCTTGGATGCAACTTCTTTTTCCGTTACCGCAGGTACATCCTCCGTTGCAGCAACTTCTTGAAAATCCTCAGGTGACTTTCCATCTATTATCTGACTAAAGGCACTGGGTTGGGTGCTTACTTGCCCAGTGTCTTCATCACTGACTTCTTTTACAGTTACGTTGTTTCTGTCTTTAAATTCTTGTACACTTATTCCAAGTGCTCTAGCTAGACCTTCTAACTTGCTAGCTGAAACTTCTTCGCCGTTTAATATGTAAATTATATCTGCCATTATATTATTTATAACCTTGATAAATTGTTTTTAAGTCATCAACACCATATTGTAGCGCATCACCAACCTCAATCCACTCATTAGTTGTGGTGTCTTTCTTAACTTCTACAACCTTTCCTCCAATCTTTTTTAGAAAAGACTCTCCACCTGGAGTTTTCTGAACCGTGTTAAACAGATTTAAAACATCATCATCACTAGCCGCTTCGTTTATTTTATTGTTAAGTATCCTCAACCTAACATAAGTCGGGTTGTTAATATCATCAATTTTAGGATTTGGATCTTCATACCTTTCTTTAGCCGCTCTAGTTACGTAAACGGTGTCTCCCGCAACGTAAGGTTGACCACCTATTGGATTGTTAAACTGCTCGGCCTGCGTAAGAAGAGCTGAACCTTTTTTAAGCTCTATTTGAGTTAATGCTACTTTCTCTCCAAACTGCTTAGGGAAGTAACCTTCCCATTGATGTTCAATCATAGCATCCTTGACTTCTCTCTCTGCAAACCCTGGATCCATATCCGAAAGCTCTTCCCATGTATGAGCGCTATAACCTATGTCTGTTAAGTACTGTTGCTTTAAAGAATAATCAGTTTTTGGATCTAAAAATACAGATTCGTACTGACTTTTAATGTCAGCTAAATACGCTGGATCTGCTGCCATTCTTCCAACATCTACGATGTTATAGCTAACGTTTTGAACATAACCAGTGGGCTTATTCGTCCTGCTATCCATAAGCACTTCTGTCTCCTCAACAGAGTTTTTATCTATAAACGGGGTGGCGAAAGAGCCATCTTTTAGAAATCCCATTTCGGTTAAAACATCATCACTTTTAGGTACTTTTATTGCTTCGTTTACTAAGTCAACTCCTCCTGGCCTAGAATATGTACTTAGGTTTATATCACTTTGAAAAACGTAGTAGTCCTTATCTCCTATTTTTTCTTTTTTTACTTTTCCGCCAGGTTGACTCCATTCTTCAAGCTGAGATATGGCTATTCCTCCACCCTGTTTGTTAACGGTTTTTAAATATTCAGAATCAACAGGTATCTTAACCGTAGAAGTAACAATGTTTTGATTGTTCTCTACTCTTAAATCTCGTGTGGCTATTGCATCTTTGCCGTACATCGAGGCTGGGTTTCCCTGAACATTTGAAAGAGTAAACATGTTAACTGTCTGCTCTCCATTTGCGGCATTTCCTGAAACTACAAATCCTTCATTAGTGCTATCATTAGCGTCGATGGTAAAAGAACCTAACTGCTGAAGGCTACCTGTGGAGTAGGATTCAAAGTCAGTAACGGTTTGAGCATACATATTTCTATCTTCATCGCTAAGATCTTGATCAAACTCCATCTTCATTCTAGCATCTATAGCAGCGAGAGATTTAATCTTTATCTGTTCCTTCCATTGATCTATTAATTGACCTCCCACGTTTACATCATCTACATAACCTTCATCCGCTGCGCTTTTTATAAAATCCGTTTTCAATTTAGTAGCGTTTAAAACCAGTGTGTTCTTAAAAGCGTTTTGAGTTGCTTTTAGTTTCTTAGCGTCATCTCTTTCTTTTTGCCTTCTAGCTCCGGCAGCAGCTAATCCAGCGCCAATGCTTTTACCTATCTCAGCCCCTACGTTTACTTGCAGCGGTGGTAATGAGTAATCTCCAGACGGTATACTATATCCCATGTTGTTTTATTTTTATTTAATTACTAAAACGCGCCCATTGCACCACTAGCTATGTTACCTATACCGGTGAATATACCAGCATTAGCAGCACTTCTGTTTGATCTAGCTTGAGTCTCTCTTTGAGCAGCCCCAGTTTCCTTAGCAATGTTGTAGGATATATCGGCATTTGTTCTATCTTCTTCAGCATTAAACATAAATATGTTTCCAGCCGCATCAGCTTGTTGCTCTCTAGCCCCTTCAGATATAGCTATTTGTTGTAGTCGTTGTTGTTCTTGAGTTTGTCTCTGTTGTAGGTTTTGTTCTCCTTGAGCTCTAAGTTTTTCATTCTGAGCCTCTTGTTGTTCTATACCAGCAGCCACGCCTTTTTTGCTTCTTAAAGCAGCTTGAGCTAAAGCAGTTGCACCACCCGCGCTCGCGCCTGTCGCCATCATAGCATCTAGTGAATTAGCTAACGCTATATCGCTTTGTTCCATTTGTATCTCTGCAGCTTGAGTAGCTACACCCAAACTTGCATAGGGGTTAGACATTTGCCCGGACAGATCACTAGCAAGATTAGCAAGTGATGTGACACCTGCGTAAGGGTTTGTTATAGTCTGTCTACTATTTTGCAGAGAAGCAACTTTATTAGCTGCTCTGTCTCTTTCACCTCTAGCGCCACGCATAGCTTTATGCTCTTGCCCAGCCTGTACTGCTCCACCTATTGCCGTTGCAGCCGCACCAACGCCCGCTGCTACCAATACCCCTGTCGCTACTGCCATAATTTATATATTTTTAATAAGTTCGTAAGATGGACTTGAATCTACAGTCCACCCTAATTTTTTATGTGTTTCTATTAGGTGTTTATTTCTACCTATACTAAACATGTGTTTTTTACCTGCCAATCTGCAAGTCTCTTCAGCTGTAGATATTAATAATTCTAAAGCTTGTTTACGGTCTTTTTCTCTATAGTCTGGGCTAGATACTATCCACTCTAATAGTACACCGTCTGAGTTTGTAAAGTATAAAAACCCAGCTACTATGGGTGTATCTTCTTTGCACACCATTAAGCCTCCAGTACCATTGTCTGGTAAAAAACCTTTAGGCATAACTGGCCATCTCCACCATTTCCACCAACTTACTAAAGTTTCCCAATCAGTCTCCTCTAGCTTTCTAACTTGTAATTCCATTTGATTTAATTTAATTTAACTGCTTATACTAAAACTTGAGTTAACTGCAAATAATTCTTTTGCTCCTCCAGGATTAGTGTAGTCATCGTTTTCTATTACTA
>ERZ887849.3833-NODE-3833-length-10989-cov-10.075636_pt1 | contig 10989 bp, 9 predicted proteins | sample MGYA00521267_ERZ887849 | MGnify/ENA primary metagenome ERZ887849 (study PRJEB32303, sample SAMEA104408601) | aquatic metagenome | biome: Brackish water; feature: Pelagic; material: water | place: Baltic Sea | collected 2014-06-06T16:11:00 | depth 2,863 m ... | reverse complement strand
AGTGATGGTCTTCACTGAGAGCGCGGCACCCCCACGAGCGTCGCCGTCCGCCTTCGTCAAGATCACTCCTGTCAAGGGCAACACATCCGCAAAGGCTTTGGCTGTGTTGGCTGCGTCCTGCCCGGTCATGGCATCCACGACAAACAAGGTTTCAATCGGATTCAAACAACGGTGGAGACCTGCAATTTCGTCCATCATGGAAGCATCAACGCCAAGTCGGCCCGCAGTATCCACGATCAGCACGTCATACCCGGAGAGTTCGGCTTTTTTCTTTGCGGCTTCGGCAAGCGCGATCGGCGATTGATCAGGTGTCGATGGAAAGCAATCGACCGAAATCTGCTCTGCCAAAGTGGCCAACTGCGCCATTGCCGCCGGGCGATAGACATCGACACTCGCAAGCAATACACGTTTTTTTTGCCGATCGGTGAGCCATCGCGCCAACTTTGCCGCAGTTGTCGTTTTTCCCGCGCCTTGCAGGCCCGCCAGTAGCACAATTGCTGGTGGTCGCTGCGCGAGATTTAACGATTCACTGGGACCCCCAAGTACAGCTTGCAGCTCATCCTGCACCACCTTTAAGAACTGCTGCCCAGGAGTTAACGAGGCACGCACCTCCCGCCCAAGTGCACGCGAACGAACCTGCGAGGTGAATTGCTTCACGACTGGCAAGGCCACATCCGCTTCCAGTAAGGCCTTCCGCACCTCTTTCAGGGTGTCCGCAATGTTGTCTTCGGTGAGGCGCGCCTTCTTCCCCATGGATTTCAGCGCATCAGTCAACCGGGAACTCAGTGAATTAAACATGGGATCTCTTTAGCGTCGAGGATGAAGGGTCTATGATAACGAAAACTTCCCTCGGGTTGGAACGATGATACTCACTCTGCCAGGCTTGGTTGCGACCGGGTTGCTATTTGCCTCGGGATTACAACAATTTCGTGCCTTTCAACGCGGCCTGCTGACAGACGCCAGTGCCATCTGGTTGGCGCGATTCGGCCTCTTGGCGGCGATCGCGACGGTCTGGGCAGGCTTTGCTCAAAATGGTGGCCAACCAACAACCGCGCTCATGGGCACTCTGCTTGGTACGTTGCTTACTGCCTTGGTTATTGCCACCAGTCGTCGTCAGCCGGTCAATCCGGTACTCATGGGTGTCGCTCCCATCACCGGGGTCTTCTCGCTGCTTGCCGCGCTTGTCCCAACCAGCACGATGGCGTCGCTTGACACATCCACCGCCATTCACATTGTGAGCGCGATCCTCGCCTATGGCGCAGTTGCCTATGCCGGCACGTTGGCATTGCTGGTGAGTTGGCATCACGATGCACTGAAGATGCGACCCTTGCCCGCCTTAATCGCCGCACTACCGCCGCTGGATGCGATGGATTCGCTATTTTTTCGTTCAGTGCAGGCGGCCTGGATCCTATTAACGCTCTCACTGATTTCAGGCGCCCTCTATGTTGAGGATTTTTGGGCCCAGCAACTCGCACATAAAACCGTTCTCTCAGGCCTCGCCTGGGTCGGCATGAGTGTCACCTTGATCCAACATGTCCAACATGGTGGCATCAATCGAACGATGCGACGAACCGCTGTGGCAGCGGCTGGATTACTTTTTATCGGGTATCTTGGATCCAAGGCGGTACTTGAATTTCTGATCGCTGCTTGACATTGAGACTGGCTTTGACAGACTTCGTCCATCGTTGGCTTGGATATCTGCATTGAGCGAGATACCGAATGAGTGGCTATTTGGCAGCCTCATCTTTTTAATTGCTTTGTCTGCGTTTTTTTCCAGCTCCGAAACTGGGCTGATGGCGATCAATCGCATTCGCCTCCAACACGAGGCTGAATCAGGATCTCCCCAAGCCAAACGGATCCTCGCGCTACTGGATCGTCCCGATCGTTTGATTGGACTTATTTTAATTGGCAATAACTTTGTCAATATTCTCGCGTCTGCCATTGCCACGATACTGGCTGTTCGCCTGTTTGGTGATGCAGGTGTCGCGATCGCCACTGGGGTGCTGACCCTCGTCATCCTGATCTTTGCGGAAGTCACGCCGAAAACCTTTGCAGCCTTGCATCCTGAGCGTGTCGCGCGACCTGTCAGTTTTATACTCGGCCCACTGATGTGGTTGTTTTACCCCCTTGTCTGGATGACGAACTTACTGTCGAACGGCCTACTACGTCTGTTTGGTATTGACCCAGAAAACTCGGCACATCATCGGCTTACGAAGGAAGAGCTGCGGACATTAATGCTCCAGAGTGGTCACCGTATTCCGGCAAGACGCCACAGTATGCTGCTTTCCGTACTGGATCTTGAAAAAGTCCAAGTCGATGAAATCATGGTGCCCCGAGGTGAGATTACGGGCCTCGATCTGGATGATGACCCTGAAGATTTACTGGATCAACTTCGCACCAGCCAACACACCCGCCTGCCAGTATTTCGGGGTGATATTGAACACATTGTGGGCATCCTGCACTTACGGACTGCGCTAAAGTTGCTGGATACGGTCGATCCAACCACCCGCGAAGAGCAGCTGATCGAGCGCATCACCCTGCTGGTTGATGAGCCCTATTTCATTCCCTTAAGCACCCCACTCCATACGCAACTCTTCAATTTTCAGAAAAGCAAAGAACGGATGGCGATGGTCGTGGATGAATACGGAGAAATTCAGGGGCTACTCACCATTGATGACATTCTCGAGGAGATCGTCGGCGAGTTCACGACCGATCACATCCAAGAAACCTCACCTGATGTTCATCCACAAGACGATGGCACCTGGATTGTCGACGGATCAGCAACCTTACGTGATCTCAATAAGACGCTCGAGTGGACTCTCTTAACAGATGGTCCACGGACCCTCAGTGGTCTCATTATTGAGCAGTTAGAGTTCATCCCAGACCAATCTCTGTGCGTCGCGATTGGGACATATCGCATGGAAATCCTTGCCATGCAGGATAACCGTGTTCGTTCAGTGCGTGTTTGGCAAGTGGATGGCTGATTCGCTTGGATAGTGGATTCGGTGATCCCACACCACTTCCAAAAAATGCGCCAAGATCAATGCGGTCAATCCCCATATTCGCTCGCCAGAATCCACCCAATAGGGCATGTAAGGCTGATCAATCGCTTGCCGCCGAGCACTAAAGTCAAAGCCATCTGGCGATCTCAGTAGTTGGGGCATCGGGACTTGAAACACACGTTTGAGCTCGCGATCTCGAGGTGCGGGAACCCCCAGATCATCGTGCCAAAATACCCAAGGCGTGACCCTAAGACCATGCAAACTCTGAAACTGATTGAGCATTCCAAGACAGTGGTCACGACGCACCTGCACTCCGATTTCCTCCTCTGTCTCGCGGATCGCACAGGCAAGACTCGAATCGTCAACCGGCTCATGCTTCCCACCGGGGAACGAGACTTCCCCGGCATGCGCCCTGAGATGCGGAGACTTCACACACAGCACTAATGCCGGGGTCTGGCCAGATAAAATAAGTGCCACCGCGGCATCGCCTTCGTGCCGAGGAGGTAGTTGCCGTGGGGCATATGCCGCCAACGCGCTCTGAATACGCTGTTTCGTCATCTCCATTCCCGTAGTATAGAGACACAGCGAAGGAGACCCTCAATGAATTTCTGTCCGAACTGTGGATCAACCACTCATCGACGTGTTCCAGATGGAGACAATCGGCCCCGAGATATGTGCGACGATTGCGAGACGATTCATTATCAGAATCCAAAGATCATCGCCGGCTGTGTGGCGCTCTATCAGAATCAGGTGCTGCTCTGTCGTCGCGCAATTGAGCCGCGATCGGGGCTTTGGACACTACCTGCCGGCTTTATGGAAAATGGTGAAACGGTCGCACAAGCGGCACTTCGAGAGACTTGGGAAGAAGCGCGCGCGACACCCGCACTTGATCAACTCTATGTGGTTACCTCGATCCCAGCAATCTCTCAAGTATATATGCTCTATCTCGCGTTCTTAGCCGAGCCAAAATTTGCAGCAGGACCAGAAAGCTTGGAGACCGCACTCTTTGCCATGGATGATATTCCATGGGACACGCTGGCCTTTGGGACGGTTCGAGACACGCTCATGCATCTCAGAGACGATTTGCAACGAGGGACCTTTAAACTGCACACCGTCGATCGCGAAGAAACAAATATCGCAGCGCGCGTTTAATCAGTAGGCCATGCAAGGCGAATCAGCTCAAATGCTGGCTCTTCGTAGGGATGCGACTTGCGCAGTGCCTGAATAACGTCTGCTTGCACTGCCTCGGCTACCAGCACCTCAATACGCCATTCGGCAACCTGCGAAACAGTACCCCGCGCGCCCACAGTCGGATTCGCATCATCAGACGGCCGAAATTGTCCTGTCCCCAAGATCTGCCACGCGCACTCCGAATACGCGCCCAGATGTCCTGCACCGGCAGCGAACACCGCAGCCTTCACAGCATCCTCCCAACCCGTCGGTACAAACATTATTAACTTCAACATGAGACCTCCTGATCTTGATGCGATGCATCAAGATGACGTGTTTTGTCCAGTCATATGACTAGAATCATCGAAAACGTAGACAAAAACAAAAATAGCAGAAAAAACAGAAGGACTAGCGTGAAAGAAATGTACGAAACCGAAAAAAATTGGTTGACGGTCGCGCTCCAAACGGACATTGTCTAGGACGGAAATTAGACAACCGAGTTACTACGGATAGATTGGAGGTCAACACGCATGTTGGTACTGACACGAAAAATCGGTGAAAAAGTCATGATCGGGGATGAAGTGACAGTCACGATCCTCGGCTTATTTGGAAATCATGTTCGTTTGGGGATCAATGCCCCGAAAACAGTTGAGATCCATCGCGAAGAGATCTATGTCAAGATTCAGGGCGAAAGTAGCCCTTCACACATGAATTCCATCGCTGTCGGCCAATAATCGGCTGGTTCACTGAAGACCTGCCGTGTAGGCTGACAGCCTCGTAAACACGGCAGGTATCTTTGTGCAATTGTTCTCTCGGCTTGTGCTGACCGGCTCCATCCTCGGTGCTGGTTTAGGCGGGTTTTATCTTCTCAACCAAACAAAGCCGACCATCGAGCCACTCCCGGTTAGCGCCCCAAGCTGGCGTGTGTCCGCGACGACGATTGCGTTGCGTCCGGAAAATCCTGAGTTTCGGGGGTTTGCAACAGTTGAAAATCCACAACAACAAGTGATTACAGCACCACTCTCCACGCGGGTGGTCGAGGTATATGTGGCCAACGGCAGTCGAGTCGAGGCCAACCAACCCTTACTCTTGCTCAATCGCCCAGATGCTGAGGCGCAACTGAACCAAGCGCTGGCGAGCCTGGCAGACATTCGCAGTCAGCTCAACCAACGCACCATGACCGAGACAAAAGATCGCGCCGCACTCCAATTAGATCGCGAAGCGTTAGCGCTGCTCGAAGCAAAACGCGATCGACTGATCGATCTTCGTAGCCGGGGCCTGGCATCCGATGAGCAACTCGAGACCGCACGTCAAGCTGTTGTCGGACAGCAGCTGCAGATCAATCGGCGTGAGCTCACACTTGCAAACAGTCAAGAGACGCAAACCACGTTGCTGGCGCAATTAACACGGATTGAATCTGACGTCCGCCTTGCTCGTGAGGATCTCGATGCAATGCAGCCGTTTGCAACCGTGGGCGGTGTGATCGCTGAGTTAACCGTCACCCCGGGGGACCGAATCAACGCGAACCAGGCACTGATGCGACTAATACCTGATAACGGCTACGAATTACGCATTGCCGTTCCACAACCCGTTGCCGATCGTATTCAGACAGCACTCAAAGCAAATCAGCCTATTGAAGGGCAGATGCTCAACGGCGATTTGATTCAGGTGGAACGCATTGCCGGACTGGTCAATGCGCGAACCGGCGCAGTCGATCTGTACGCGCGCATCTCACAGCCAGCACAGCAACCGGTCTTAGGTGCGATCACCAACGTTCGCATCATGCTTCCAGCCTTACCAGAGATCGCCGCCGTTCCGACAGATGCCCTCTATGGCGGTAATACCATCTATCGCATTCGAGACAACCAGCTCGAGGCACTCGAAGTCACCACCTATGGCCAACGTGACGCGGAGCGAGGGACCGAGATATTACTCACTAGTCCAGCATTGCAGTCGGGCGATCAAATTCTGATTTCTCGCTTGCCAGCTGCCATCACTGGGCTGCTGGTTGAGGTTGTTGAATGAACGGCTTGGTACGCACCTTTGCGAGCCATCGGGTCGCTGCCAATTTGTTAATGGCGTTGATGATCATTGCCGGCGTACTTGGCGTGGATCGGCTTCGGACTCAGTTTTTCCCCAGTTTTGAAATTGAAGTGATTACGGTCCAGACCAGTTGGCCAGGCGCGACTGCAGAGGATGTGCAGGAAGGACTGACCATTCCGATTGAAAACGCAGTCTCCGAGCTCTCTGCGATCGAGTCCACTCAAGGGGTCAGCCAATTCGGGATCTCTACCTTCCGTCTTGAGCTGTCCGAGGACGCGGACGTCTCACAAACATTAGACGATGTCGCACAAGCAATTACTCGGAATGTCACATTGCCCGAGGGGGCTGAGGTCCCTTCCGTCTCAATCATCACCCGCTATGAGGATATTGCCAGTCTCCTATTAACCGGACCCTTCACACCGGTTGAACTACAGCAACTGGCCTATCAAGCAGAGCAGGAGTTGCTGTCCCGAGGTGTCAAAAAGGTCGATTTTCGCGGATTGCCGACGCGTGAAATCCAAATCGAAACCTCCGCACAAACCCTGAGCCAGTTAGGTGTCAGTCTCGACACGCTCGCTGATGCTATTTTAACTCAATCGCGCGATCTGCCCGCCGGTACCGTGGGGCGATCAGATGGTGAGCGGCAAATTCGCAGTCTTGAGCAAAGCCGGTCAGCGACCGATCTCGGATCCACCCGTCTGACGTTTGCCGACAATCCCCTCGGGGTGCAGATCAGTGAGATCGCCACCATTCATGATCGGGCCAATCCGAAAGCACCCTATTTAAGTTTTCGTGGACAACCCGCTGTTGAACTGATCCCCCAGCGTACCGAGCTCGATGACACACTGACCATGGCGAAAATCACCACCGCCTGGGTCGAGGATGCGCGCAAAACATTACCAGTCGGCGCCGAATTACTAGTCCTCGATGAACGCTGGCAGTACCTCAACGATCGGATTCAGCTACTCCTCGAGAACGGCCTGACAGGGCTAATTTTCGTGGTCATCATCCTGTACTTATTCCTTAATCAGCGTGTTGCATTTTGGGTCACACTCGGCATCCCCGTGTCATTTTTAGCCACGCTGGGGATTTTATGGATGATCGGCGGAACCATTAACATGATCAGCCTGTTTGGCATGATCATGGCGCTTGGCGTGATTGTTGACGACGCAATCGTGGTTGGTGAAGACACCCTGACGCTCTATCAATCCGGCCAAAGTCCCCTGGATGCCTCACTCAACGGATCAGCGCGCATGCTGGCACCCGTGATGTCATCAAGCCTCACCACGATCGCTGCTTTTTCTCCATTACTCATGGTCGGTGGCGTCATTGGTTCCATTTTGAGAGACATACCCATCATTGTGATTTGTGTGATTATTGCCTCCTTGATCGAGTGTTTTTTGGTGCTCCCGGGACACCTCAATCAAAGCTTGGCAAGAGGGCCGCGTGAAGAGGGGCGTATTCGGCAAGCACTCGACCGGGGGTTCAACAGTTTTCGTGATGATTTCTATCAGCCAATCGTCAAGGCAGTCCTACGTGCGCCTGGTTTGGTCTTGCTCACTGGTCTCATGATGTTTGTGTTGTCAGTCGGCCTGATTACTGGGGGTCGGATTAAGTTCACCTTCTTTCCGTCGATCGATGGCACGACGCTTTGGGCGGCTGCGCAATTTACGCCCGGCACCCAGCAAGCTGATGTGGATGCATTTCTGGCTTCGTTAGAGCAATCCCTTGCGACCACTGAAGCGCAATTCGAGGCTCCCTTTGCCCGGCACGCGGTTCGGCAACACCGGCAATTGACAGGACCTGGGATTCAAACTATTCGCGGCGATCACGTCGGAACACTCAAAGTTATGTTGGTGGGCGACGTCGATGGACCGACTAATAATGTGGTCATTGATGCCTGGCGTGCCAATATTCAACTTCCTGCTGGAATTGAAAAGTTCTCTATCCGACAGACAACAGGTGGACCACCATCAAAGCCGATTGAGGTCAAACTCACGGGACAATCCATTACGCGTCTTAAAGAAGCATCAGTTGCATTGCAAGCCGATCTGAAACGCTATGCAGGCGTCTCTAATGTCGATGATGATCTTCCCTTTGGCGCGGAGCAATTAATCGTCACGCTCAGACCGGAAGGCCGACAAATGGGTCTGACATCTCAGGGTCTTGCGCGCCAGATTCGGTCTGCCTTCGAGGGGCGCGTGCTGCAAACGTTTTTTGATCAAGGGATTGAAGTCGAAGTGTCACTCGCGTTAACCGAGGCCGAACGTGACCGACTTAGTACGCTGGATAGTTTACCCATCATTACACCACAAGGCGGTGTGGTTCCCTTGCCTGTGGTTGCCGAGTTCAGCGCCCGGCGAGGCTTGGATGAACTGCGTCGGAGTAATGGTGAGATGAGTATTGTTGTCAGCGCCGATCTCAACAATACGATTGCCAATGCATCGGAGATTTTAGCGTCCATGAACGCATCGGTACTGCCCGATCTCGAACGACGCTTTGATGTTGATGCGGCCTTCCAAGGGCGTGCGAAAGACCAAGATGAAACCTTTGCCGATATGCGCACAGGCGTTGTTATTGCATTCGTCTTAATCTACATCATTTTGGCGTGGGTGTTTGGCAGCTACACCTGGCCTTTCGCCGTGTTAATCACCATTCCTCTGGGTCTGACTGGAGCGATTGGCGGTCATTGGCTCATGGGGCTTGATCTGACAGTCCTCTCACTATTTGGATTCTTTGGCTTGAGCGGAATCGTCATCAACGACTCAATCGTGTTGGCGTCCACCTATCGACGGTATCTCGACCAAGGACAGAATCACGCTGAGGCAATCGTCAACGCCAGTCGGATGCGGCTGCGTGCTGTCTTGGTCACGTCGCTCACCACCATTGGCGGATTAACACCCATTTTATTTGAAACCTCGCCACAGGCACAGTTTCTGATCCCGATGGCGACAACCATTGTGTTTGGGCTAGCCTATGGGACCGTCCTCGTCCTACTTATTGTGCCCTCGGCCTTGAGCTTGATTGAACGATTGGGAGGCCGAACAGGGTCAGTGCGTTCTCCCGAGTCTGTCGCGCCACCTCCAACACAGTACAGCCCTTGAGTTGAGCGACAATTAAACCGGTGTTTGGAAGATCTGTGGGATCTGAGACCACTGCACCCCTTGGGGGTAAATCCGGTGCATCGGACTCCAGCACGAAGGCACTCAAGGGGAGTTGCCGAATCACTTCATGCAGACGCGGCGTATGACGTGTGAGTAATCCACCGATGCCTAACAGGCCACCGCAGTCGACATAGCGCCGTGCTAGCTCCGGTGACCCATTGAACCCATGCACCATGAATCGAGTCACCCCAAGCTCCTTGAGCATGGACAGCAAGGGTTCATGCGCGCGCACGACGTGTAGGATCAGTGCTCGTGTCTGCGTTGTTGCAAACTGCAATTGTGGCGCCAAGGCCTGCAATTGCAGCTCTAATGACGCCTCTGCCCGACGGTCTAAGCCGACTTCGCCAACCGCACTGGACGTATCCGACAACCGTGTAAACAGTTGTGCGAGGTCATCAGCCAAGGTGTCAGGATGGACCCAGAGTGGATGTAATCCAAATGCACGGGCAAAGCCCTCAGGATTTGGGGCACTCCATTGGGCTGGGTGTGTTCCCGACCACATGACGCCCTCAATCCGAGCGTCTCGCGCGCGCTCAATCCAGTTGATCCGCTGTACGTCATGCCATGCTTCCACATGGACGTTACAGTCAATCCACACTCAGTGCTCTCGGGTTGGTAAAAACTCAATCTCAGGCCAACGCTCCTGAATCAACTGGAGATTGGCACGTGATGGCGCCAAATAGGTGAGATACCCGCCACCATCATCCGCCAAATTGTCATAGGCTTTTCCTCGAAACTCGGCCAACTTTTTCTCATCACCACAGCGCACCCAGCGTGCCGTATACACGTTAACTGCGTCATAAATGGCTTCAGCCTTGTATTCATCGAGCAGACGAAAAGCCACCACATCAAACTGCAGGGTGCCTACGGCACCCAAGATCAGATCGTTATTTCGGTGTGGCATGAACACCTGAGTCGCACCCTCCTCAGCAAGCTGGGTGAGGCCTTTTTGGAGCTGTTTGGTCTTCAGTGGATCCTTCAGTCGAACGCGCTTGAAGAGCTCAGGAGCGAAATGTGGAATCCCAGTGAACTGCAAGGACTCACCTTCAGTGAAGGTATCCCCAATTTGAATCGTCCCATGGTTGTGTAGGCCAATGATGTCACCCGGAAATGCTTCTTCGGTTTGCGCGCGATCACCTGCGAAAAAAGTCACTGCATCCGAAATCCGAACGTCCTTCCCCAAACGGGTATGGCGAAGCTTCATCCCTTTAGTATAGGTCCCCGAACAAATCCGCATAAAGGCAATACGATCCCGGTGCTTCGGATCCATATTCGCCTGAATTTTAAACACAAACCCTGAGAAACTCGGGTCCGAGGGAGCGATAGCGCGAACATTGGTCTCCCGAGGAATTGGCGATGGGGCCCAATTGACGAATCCATCGAGCATCTCTCGGACACCAAAATTCCCCATGGCCGTCCCAAAAAAGACCGGCGTCAACCGACCAGCCCGAAAACTGTCGAGATCAAATTCAGGGGCAGCCGCACGCAGCAACTCGATTTGATCAACAAAGTCCGCCCACTCAGTTCCCAACAGCGCTTTTGCCGCGTCCGAGTGCAAGCCAGAGATACGCTTATCTTCAGGAATCCGATGCCCTTGACCTTTGACATAG
>ERZ887849.3832-NODE-3832-length-10990-cov-50.630818_pt1 | contig 10990 bp, 9 predicted proteins | sample MGYA00521267_ERZ887849 | MGnify/ENA primary metagenome ERZ887849 (study PRJEB32303, sample SAMEA104408601) | aquatic metagenome | biome: Brackish water; feature: Pelagic; material: water | place: Baltic Sea | collected 2014-06-06T16:11:00 | depth 2,863 m ... | reverse complement strand
AAATCATTGGCCATCACTCCACCAGAAACATAAACTCCATCGTAACCGATTTCTTCAATTAATTTTGCTACTAAAGGATTGTAGGCTCCAGGAAATCTTAGTAATTTTCCTGTTTTTAGCTGATCGGCAAAATGTTGTCTTTTTTCAGAAGCTTGTTTTTTTACAAAGTGCATATTTCAAAGTCTTATAAATGTTTTTTTTACAATTCCCAAAAACTTTATTGAATATTAAGAATTTTACTTGAAATTGGAGCTATTTCATTGAATGTTTTTACTAAATAATCATGATGAATTTCTTCATATTTCTTTTCAGTATAACCACCCTCAACTAGAATAAATTTAACCTTAGCGGCTTTTGCTGCCTCAGCATCAGTTTCACTGTCACCAATCATAATCGATTGCTCAATGGGAATATTTAAAATTTCAAGTATGGATGTGATGTGTTGTGGATTTGGTTTTCGATAATTAAAAGTATCTGCTCCTGCTATAAAATCAAAATAATCATAAAGTTTAATTTCTTTTAATAATTTAATAGTTAAATGTTCCATTTTGTTCGTGCAAACGGCAAGATGAATTTTTTTTTCTTTACACCATTCTAAGTACTCAACAACACCTTGATTAATGACCGAAGTTTTTGAAATATTTTCTGCGTAGTAATCAATGAAATCAGAAGTCATTTTTTTATGAGTCTCCTCATTAATTTTGTTATTTTGATTTGTTAATCTACCTTGACTATCAATCGATCGTACCAGCATTTGAGCTGCTCCTCTTCCAGCAAGATACCTCACTGCCTCAAATGGTTTTTCCTCATAACCATATTTGCGCATAACATAATTATGTGCTTCCATTAAATCTGGAGCTGTTTCAACTAAAGTTCCGTCCAAATCAAAAAGAATAGCTTTATCCATATTTTTAAAGAGTTTTAGTAGGCAACAATTTGTGAGTTAAGATCTTTTTTTCATTATTATATGAAGCATCAGCAAATGGCAAATAATCTTGAAATTTTAATTCTTGCAGCTGGCAAGGGCACGAGAATGAATTCTGATACGCCAAAAGTACTTCAGCCACTTCTTGGTATTCCAATGATTGAGCACGTTGTAGCAAAGTCATTAAGTTTAAAGCCAAAAAAAATTACAATGTTAATTCATAAAGGCTTAAAGTTTTTAGAAAAAAAATATCCAAAAATTAATTTTATTATCCAAGAACCGCAATTAGGCACGGGTCATGCTGTACAAATTTTTACAAAAAAAAATAATACTAAAAAAAATAATGTATTAGTGCTGTATGGTGACAATCCATTAATCGATGAACAAGATTTAAAAAAAGTAGTATTGCATTTAAAAAATAATCATATTTGTCTTTTAGGATTTGAGCAGAAAAATAATTCTTCTTATGGAGTAATCGTTGAAAAAAATAATCAAGTAGAATCTATTGTAGAGTATAAAGATGCAACAGAAGAGCAAAAAAAAATAGAAATTTGCAATTCAGGAATTATGGGCTTAAGTTCAAAAGTATTGAGTTATATCTTTGATATAAAAAATAATAATAACAAAAAAGAGTTTTATCTTACAGATATTGTAAAAATATCAAAAAAGTATAATCATTTGACCAAGCTTATAGTTGCAAAAAATTCTAATTCCGCATTGGGTGTTAATGATATGAAAGAATTAAGTGTTGCAGAAAAAATTTTACAAGACTCCCTAAGAGATAAAGCGTTAAAGCACGGTGTTCATATGAAGTCACCCGAAACTGTTTTTTTATCAAAAGATACAAAATTTGGAAAAAATGTAACTATCGACCCTTATGTGGTAATAGGAGCAAAGGTTGTTATTGGCAATCAAGTTCATATTCAGTCTTTTTCTCATATAGAAAATGCAGTTATTAAAAATAAAGTATCTATTGGTCCTTATGCAAGAATAAGACCAGGCACTATTTTAAATGATAACAGCAAAGTTGGAAATTTTGTTGAAATTAAAAATTCAAAAATAGATAAATTTTCAAAAGTTAATCACCTTTCTTATGTCGGTGATGCTGATGTAGGCGAAAGAGTTAATATTGGAGCAGGAACAATAACTTGCAATTATGATGGAGTAAAAAAAAGTAAAACAAAAATTAAGAAAAATTCTTTTATAGGATCTAATACTTCACTTGTTGCACCTGTGACAATTGGAAAAAATTCTATAATTGGAGCAGGTTCTGTTATTACTAAAAATGTAAATGATAACAAGCTTGCCCTAACAAGAGCAGAACAAAAAGAAATTAGATTATCCAAAAAAATTAAGAAAAAATAATGTGTGGAATTATCGGAATTACCAGCAATAAACCTGTGATAACTAATATTATTAGTTCGTTAAAAAAACTTGAATATCGAGGTTATGATTCTGCAGGCATTGCTACCTTAGCTAAGAATTTTATTGATGAAGTAAAATGTGAAGGGCGAGTTACCAAATTAGAAAAAATTTGCTCTAAAAAATCTATAGAGGGAATTATTGGAATTGGGCATGTTAGGTGGGCAACGCATGGAGTGCCAAATGAAGTTAATGCTCATCCACATTCGTCTGAAAATGTGTCCGTAGTACATAATGGTATTATTGAAAATTCAACACTATTAAAAAAATATTTGGAAAAAAGAGGCTATATATTCAAGTCTCAGACGGATACAGAAGTTATTACTCATTTATTATCAGAATTCTTGAAAAAAAATAAATTAGTTGCTGCAATTCAAAAAACATTAGCCAAGCTCCATGGTAGCTATGCGCTTGGTATTCTTATTAAGAATCATCCTGATATAATTATTGGAGCAAGAAGAGGATCTCCTTTAGCAGTTGGCTACGGACATAATGAGAATTATTTAGGTTCGGACTCTTACGCTTTAAAAGCAATGACCAACAGAGTTTCTTACCTAGAGGATGGTGATATTTGCATTGTAAAAAAAGATCAGGTTGATTTTTACAATAGTAATGGAAAAAAAATTAATAAGAAAATTTTAGAATTATCAGACAAAAATGAAGAGTATCAAAAAGGTGATTTCCAGACCTTTATGCAAAAAGAAATATTTGAACAACCGCAAACTGTAAAAGCCTGCATTAATGAATATGTTGATACATTGAGAGATGAAATTAATATTTACAACCTTCCTTGGAACTTAAAAGAGGTTAAGTCTATTTGTTTAATTGGATGTGGTACAGCCTATCATGCCTGCATGATGGCTAAAAATTGGATAGAAAATTTAACTGACATAGATGTAGTCACTGAAATTGCTTCTGAATTTAGGTATAAAAAAAATAATTTTAAAAAAGATAATTTATATATATTTGTTTCTCAGTCTGGTGAGACAGCAGATACTTTTGCAGCTTTAGAACTTTGTAAAAAAAATAAAATGAAAACATTGGGTGTTGTCAATGTAGTAGAAAGTTCTATTGCAAGATCTTCAAATTTTGTTTTACCTATTCATTGCGGATCAGAAATTGGCGTAGCTTCAACCAAAGCATTTCTTGGACAAATGTTAGTACTTTATATTTTTGCTTTACAAATTGGTTTTTTACAAAAAAAATTAAAAAAAAATGATTATACGAGTAAAATTAAATTATTAAAAAAATTACCTGAATTAATTAAAAAAACAATAAGCGTTGAGGCTGATGTTCAGATAATTGCAAAAACTTTTGCAGATTCAAAAGGTTCAATGTTTTTGGGAAGAGGTTTGTCTTATCCAATAGCTATGGAAGGTGCTTTGAAATTGAAAGAGTTATGTTACGTTCATGCAGAGGGATATCCTGCTGGTGAGATGAAACATGGACCACTTGCTTTAATTGAAGATGGAATGCCAGTGGTTATACTTGCTCCACGAGACAAGCATTATGATAAAACATTGTCCAATATGCAGGAAGTGATTGCCAGAGGAGCAAAAGTTTTATTAATCAGCAATAAAGGAAAAGAAGAAATTTCAAGTGATAATCTATGGAAAAAAATTTTAGTAGAAAATTGCAGTGATGAACTTTTGCCTTTTTTAATAACATTGCCCTTACAAATGTTGGCTTTACACGCTGCTAAATACAAGGGTTATGATATTGACAAACCAAGAAATTTAGCAAAATCTGTGACAGTCGAATAAAAGTACTTGTTGAGCGAGTCAACAATGTTTATATACTGCAAGTTGTATGACTAATTGGAAACCAAATAGCTGGAGAAATAAACCTGCAAAACATATTCCAGAATATGCAGATCAGGATAAGTTGAATAATGTCCTAAAAGAATTGTCTAATTTTCCACCTTTGGTTTTTGCAGGAGAATCTCGCTCGTTAAAAGAACATTTGGCAAAAGTGTGCGAAGGTAAAGCGTTTTTATTACAAGGTGGTGATTGCGCTGAAAGTTTTGCTGAGTTTCATCCAAACAATATTCGTGATTTTTTTAAGTTACTTTTACAAATGTCATTAGTGCTTACTGTTTCATCTGGTTTGCCAGTAGTAAAGTTAGGAAGAATTGCTGGACAATTTTCAAAACCTAGAAGCTCACCAACAGAAGTAATAGATGGTGTCGAATTGCCTAGCTACCTTGGTGATAATATTAATTCTATGAACTTTGATGCAGAGAGTAGAAGACCTGATCCTGAAAGATTATTAAAAGCTTACTCTCAATCTGCTTCTACTTTAAATTTATTAAGAGCTTTTTCTCAAGGAGGTTTTGCAGACCTTAACAAGGTTCATTTGTGGAACATGTCATTTGTGAAAGAGAATGCAAAAGAAAAATATAAACAAGTTGAACAAAAAGTTACAGATGCGATTGCATTTATGAATGCATGTGGAATTACATCTGAAAATAATAGAAGACTTAGAACAGTAAATTTTTATACAAGTCATGAAGCCTTGTTGCTTCCAGTAGAAGAAGCTATGACTAGAGTTGACTCTACAACAGGTGAGTATCATGATACTTCTGCTCATTTCTTATGGATAGGAGACAGAACCAGACAACTAGATGGTGGACACGTAGAATTTTGTCGTGGAATTAAAAATCCATTAGGAGTTAAATGTGGACCGACATCTGATCCAGAGGAAATTGTTAAATTAACAGAAGTATTAAATCCAGAAAATGAAGCTGGAAAAATAACTTTGATTGCAAGATTTGGTCATGAGAAAGTTGAAAAACACCTTCCTTCATTAATAAGAACAGTTAAAAAAGCTGGAAGAAATGTTATTTGGTCTTGTGACCCTATGCATGGCAATACCGTAAAAGCATCAACGGGCTATAAAACAAGGCCTTTTGAAAATATTATAACGGAAACAAAAAAATTCTTTCAAGTTCATGATTCTGAAGGAACTTTTGCGGGTGGTTTACATATAGAAATGACTGGTCAAAATGTAACTGAATGTATTGGTGGTGCTCAAAATATCACTGATAAAGATTTATCAAGCAGATATCATACTCATTGCGATCCAAGACTAAACGCCAACCAAGCTTTGGAATTAGCCTTTTTAATTTCTGAGGAAATTAAAAAAAATTCTAATTTTGCTAAGAGCAAAATTAAGCAAGCGTCATAATTCTCTTAGATTTTTTTTCATTTATAAGTTAAAAATTAGTATGAGCCCTAAAGAGCGAGTTTTATTTATTACAGGTTGGATTTTAGATTATTGTTCTAAAATGCCAAAAAAACCAAGCAGTTTGGTAGTTGGCGTGTCTGGAGGAATCGATTCAGCAGTAGTTAGCACGATATGTGCAACTACAGGAATGAAAACTTTTGCTCTTTCTATGCCCATCAAACAAATTAAAGAGCAAGACGATTTAAGCAAAGCCCATTGTGATTGGCTGCAAAAAAGTTTCGCAAATGTGAATGTCATTAATATCAATTTAGATGGCGTCTTTGATGCTTTTGAAAAAGCTAGTGGATCTCATAATAGCGAACATGCTTTTGCGAATAGTAGAGCAAGATTAAGGATGACAACGCTTTATCAAATCGCAGGATCTAACAATGGAATTGTAGTTGGAACAGGAAATAAGGTAGAAGATTTTGGTGTAGGTTTTTATACCAAGTATGGAGATGGCGGAGTTGATATTTCTCCCATAGCTGATTGCTTAAAAACTCAAGTTTGGGAAATGGGAAAATATTTAGAAATTAATCCACTTATCATCAATGCTGCACCTACGGATGGATTATGGTCAGATGGAAGAAATGATGAGCAACAATTAGGAATGAGTTATCAAGAATTAGAAGAGGCAATGCTAGATTCAAATTCTCCTAATCATAAGAAATATTTAAAAATTAGAGAAGCTAATTTGCATAAAATGAAAGAAATTCCAGTTTGTAAATTTGATGAATAAATTTTTTTTATACAATACTCTTTCAAGACAAAAAGAAGTTTTTAAACCTAAATTTGACAATGATATTAGGATGTACGTTTGTGGACCTACTGTTTACGACCACCCACATGTGGGAAATGCAAGACCATTAATAGTATTTGATTTATTATTTAGAATTTTACAAAAATTATATAAATCAGAAAATGTTACTTACGTTAGAAACATTACTGATATTGATGATAAAATTATAGAGACTTCTCAAAAGCAAAATATTGAAATTGGCCAACTAACCAAAATAGTCACTAAATATTTCCATGATGACTGTCTTTATCTTGGATGCTTAAATCCTAATGTTGAACCAAAAGCAACAGAGCATATAAGTGAAATGATTGAATTAACCAAAAAACTTATCGAATTAAATTATGCCTATGTAGAAAGTGGACATGTTTATTTTGATGTGATGAAGTATGAAGATTATGGAAAGTTATCTAATAAAAAAATCGATGAACTAGTCGCTGGATCAAGAGTTGAAATTTCAGAAATAAAAAAAAATCCAGTAGATTTTGTTTTATGGAAACCTTCTGCGGATCAAGAACCAGGATGGAATTCACCTTGGGGCAAAGGAAGGCCAGGCTGGCATCTTGAGTGTTCTGCAATGTCAGAAAAATATTTAGGTAAAGAATTTGATATTCATGGTGGAGGATTAGATCTCATTTTTCCACATCATGAAAATGAAATTGCTCAATCGAATTGCGCCAATAGTACAGATTCTTTTGCCAAATATTGGATGCACAATGGTTATGTTACTGTAAATAAACAAAAAATGTCAAAATCTTTAGGTAATTTTATTACAATCGATGAGCTGAAATCTAAGTATGACGGACAGGTTTTACGTCTTGCAATGTTAAGTACTCATTATAGGCAGCCTTTTGATTGGAACGATAAAATTTTGGAAGATGCAAAAAAAATACTAGGAAAGTGGTATGAGTTTTATTCGCAGGAAACGATAGAAATTAATGAGGAAAATTTAAATCCACTTTTGGATGATTTAAACACACCATTGTATATTAGCAATTTACACTCCCTGTATGATAAAGCTTCGAAAGGAGATAGACAATCAGCAATGCAATTGTCCTCATCTTGTAAACTTATTGGATTATTTAATAAAGATTTAGAAACCTGGAGCAGTAGTACTATTTCTAAATTAATTGATGAAAATGAAATTAAAAATCTTTTACATGAACGAAATATTGCCAGAGAACAAAAAAATTTTATAAAGTCCGACCAGATTAGAGAGATGCTTAATAGCAAAGGTATTGCCATTGAAGACAAGGATGGAAAAACGAACTGGAAATATAAATAATTGATGAAAGAAAATATTTATTTATTTGACACTACATTAAGAGATGGATCGCAAACACAGGGTGTTGATTTTAGTATAGATGATAAAAATAAAATTGCCTTGGCTCTATCAAATTTAGGATTAGATTATATTGAAGGTGGGTGGCCTGGAGCAAATCCACTTGATACTAGTTTTTTTAATACACCGCCAAAAATGAATCACTCTAAACTTGTAGCGTTTGGCATGACCAAGAAAACTGGACGTAGCGCTGAAAATGATCCTGGACTTGCTTCCTTGATTAACGCAAATACGAGTTCGGTATGTATTGTAGGTAAGACCTGGGATTATCATGTAAAAATAGCTCTTAATATTAGCAATGAAGAAAATTTAGAAAATATTAAAGAAACCACCGAACATTTTGTCAAACATAATAGAGAATACATGTTTGATGCGGAGCATTTTTTTGATGGTTATAAGAATAATAAATCTTATGCATTAGATTGTATCAAAACAGCCTATAATGCTGGAGCTAGATGGATAGTATTATGCGACACCAATGGTGGAACTTTGCCAAATGAAGTATCGGAGATAGTTTTAGATGTTTGTAAACAAATTCCAGGAAGTAATATTGGTATTCATGCACATAATGATACTGAAAATGCTGTAGCCAATTCTTTAGCTGCAATTTTGGCTGGAGCAAGACAGGTGCAAGGAACTCTAAATGGATTGGGTGAAAGATGTGGCAATGCGAATTTAGTTTCTATTATTCCAACTCTTTTATTTAAACGTAGTTTTAATGAGAAATTTACTATTGGCGTAAATGAGGAAAAGGCTTTAGGTTTGACTAATTGTTCAAGATTATTAGATGAAATTTTGAATAGAAAACCTAATAATAGAGCGCCTTATGTGGGTGCATCTGCATTTTCTCACAAAGGCGGATTGCATGTTTCTGCTGTCCAAAAAGATCCAAAGACCTATGAGCATATTCAGCCAGAATTGGTAGGAAACTCAAGAAATATTATTGTTTCAGATCAGGCAGGTCGATCAAATATTATTTCAAGATTAGAAAAGCTAGGTTTAAAAGTTGATGCGAACAATCCTAAAATCCAAAAAATTTTAGATGAGGTCAAGGATCGAGAATTTGCAGGGTACTCTTACGATGGAGCAGACGCATCTTTTGAATTATTGACGAGAAGAATATTGGGTGAAGTTCCAAATTATATAACAATTAAATCTTACGAAGTGAATGTAGTTAAGCAAAGCAATAAAGATAATAATATAAATTCCATTGCCAAAGCAACATTGATTGTTGATGATAAAGAAATAGAATGTGAAGGAAATGGAAACGGTCCTGTCAATGCACTGGATCAAGCTATAAGAAGTAATTTGGATCGTACAGGAAAGTATTCAGAGATATTAAAAGATTTAAAACTTTTAGACTACAAAGTTAGAATTTTAAATACTGGAACTAATGCAGTGACGAGAGTTTCAATTGAAAGCACTGACAAATCAAACAAGAGTTGGTTTACCATTGGCGTATCCACAAACATTATCGAGGCTTCATTTAAAGCTCTTATCGATAGTATTGATTATAAAATATATAAAGAAAAAGTTCATAAAAATAATTAATGAACTTAAAAAATATTTCTATTATTTTAGTAAAGCCCCAAATCGGTGAAAATATTGGAGCAACAGCTAGAGTGATGAAAAATTTTGGCTTATCTAATTTATCCATTGTTTCACCAAAAGAAAAATGGCCTAACCGAAAAGCAATGTATACATCAGTCAAGGCTATTGACATCATTCACAATACAAAAGTTTTTGATAATACAGAACAAGCCCTTAAGAAATATGACATTGTTTTTGCAACATCGGCAAGAATAAGAAATATCAATAAAAAAATATTTAGTTTAGAAGAGGCAATTACTGTAATCAAAAAAAGTAAAAAAAAAATTGCTATTTTATTTGGTCCTGAAAACTCCGGTCTAAGTAATGAAGATTTAATAAGTGCCAATTATTTATTAAAAATACCCTCTAATCCAAAATACGAATCTCTTAATTTATCTCATGCTGTTTCGGTAGTTGCTTATAGCCTTTATGCATCTAGCTTAAAAAAAATTAAGTATGAAAATACCGACAAAAGCGAAATTGCCAGTCAAAAGGACCTATTTAAGTTTTATGATTTTTTAATTGGAAATTTGGAAAAGACTGGTTTTTTTAGACCAAAAGAGAAAAAAAGCTTTATGATCAAGAGTATTAAAAATATATTCGCTAAACAGCCACTAACAACAAGAGAACTTCGCACTTTAATGGGTATTTTTAGCTCCTTTCGGAAGTATTGATTTTAAAGGTTTATTGACAAAAAATCGATGTTGTTTATAAGTGCTCATTCTTAAATAATGACAAAACGTATACAGGCAAAACATAAAGCAGACAGAAGATTAGGTTGTAACCTTTGGGGTAGACCTAAAAGTCCGTTTAATAAAAGAGCATTTGGGCCAGGCCAACATGGTCAATCGAAAGCCAAAGGCAAACCATCAGATTACAAAATTCAATTACAAGCTAAGCAAAAATTAAAAAATTATTACGGAAATTTAAACGAAAGACAATTTAGAAACGTTTTTAAAGAAGCAAATAGAGTGAGAGGAAATACAGGAGAAAACTTAGTTGGTATTTTAGAATCTCGACTAGACGCAGTGGTGTATAGAGCTAAATTTGCACAGACAGTATTTGAAGCAAGACAAATTATTAATCATGGTCATATTAAAGTGAATGGAAAAAAAGTTAATATTTCTAGTTATATGGTTAAAGAAAATGATGAAGTAGAAGTTAAAGAGTCATCAAAACAAATGGCAAAAATTTTAAGCGCAGTTGCAAATAAAGAGAGAGAAGTTCCTGAATATATCGTTGCAGATCACAAGCAGATGACAGCTAAATTTTCACGAGTACCTAAAATGGATGAAATTCCTTACCCAGCAATTATGGAACCAAATCTAGTCGTTGAATATTATTCTAGATAATTATTTTTTATAATTAATTTTTTTATCGTCCAATAACTTTTGTAATTCTTTTTTTTCAAACATTTCTTTAACGATATCGCATCCGCCAATAAATTCTCCTTTGATATATAGCTGAGGAATAGTTGGCCAGTTGCTAAAAATTTTAATTCCATTTCTAATTTCTTCACTTGATAAAACGTCAATGCTATCGAATTTTACTTCTAATAATTTTAGCATATTAGCAACTGCCATAGAAAATCCACACTGGGGCATATCTGGTGTTCCTTTCATGAATAAAACTATTTCATGATTAGTTATTACTTCTTTAATTTTTTCTTGAATGTCCATTATTTCTCCTC
>ERZ887849.3828-NODE-3828-length-10999-cov-5.718933_pt1 | contig 10999 bp, 9 predicted proteins | sample MGYA00521267_ERZ887849 | MGnify/ENA primary metagenome ERZ887849 (study PRJEB32303, sample SAMEA104408601) | aquatic metagenome | biome: Brackish water; feature: Pelagic; material: water | place: Baltic Sea | collected 2014-06-06T16:11:00 | depth 2,863 m ... | reverse complement strand
CGGGCGATGGTGATTCCGCTGCGGCGGGCGGGCTACCGGGTGGTGGACTTCGGCAACCCGGTGGCGGCCGTGGCCTGGATGGAGCACCACTGCGGCGAGATCGATCTGGTGCTCACCGATGTCGTGATGCCCGAGATGAACGGGCGTGAGCTGTCAGACCAACTGCGGCTGCTGCGGCCGGACGTGCCGGTGCTCTTTGTGTCCGCCTACACCGACCGGGTCATGCTGGACCGGGGCATCGACGGGACGGCCGAGAACATACTGTCCAAGCCGTTTTCCCCGGCTGAGCTGGCCACGCGGGTGCGGCGCTTGCTGGGGCCCAGCCGGGTGTGTGAGCCGCAAGGTGCGTCGCCGATGGCCTGAGCGGTGGGCGGGGGCCTGACGCCTGCGCTGGGTCTCCGTGCCGGGTGCGCCGCGCCCTCAGACCGGCGCGCGATCAACTCTGTGGCACGCTGGGACCGGTGCGCATCGGGAAGCCCGTGCGCCTGTGGACCGCCGGAGCTGCGGAGGAGCGTCGATGAGCTGGAGAGCATGGGCCCCACGGGTGGCGGTGGCCACGGTGAGCATGGCTGCGACCGTCGGTCTCGTGGTGGTCTGGGCAATGTCCCGGCCCACCCTCGTCGAGCGGCCGGCGCCGGTGCCAGGGCTGCTGCGCATCGCCGACGTGACGGTGATCGACGTGGTGGAGGGTCGCGCCGTGCCCCACCAGGACGTGGGCGTCCTGGGCGAGAACATCGTGTCAGTGGGTGTTCACGTCGACTCTCCGGACACCCCTGCCGAGCGGACCATCGATGGCACGGGGCTGACGCTGGTGCCCGGGTACATCGATGCCCACTGCCATGTGGGCTCGTCGCCAGCGGTGCCCTGGACCACCAGCCTGCCGGACCTGGACCTCAACTTGGAGCGGCTGCTCTTCGCGGGCGTGACGCGGGTCTTTGACCCCGGCTCGATGGTCCCCGACACCTTTGAGATCCGCGCAGAGCTCGCCAGTGGTGCTCGCTTGGGGCCCGTGTTGCACGCGGCAGGGCCCATCTTCACCGCCGTGGGGGGCCACCCAGAGCCCATGGCTCGAGAGCTCTACCCGGGCGTCGTCGTGGACCAGCTGCTGCCCAAGATGATGCGCCAGATCGACAGCCCCGACGCCGCACGGGACGCGGTGGCGGCGCTTGTGCCCCACCGTCCAGACTTCATCAAGCTCGTGGTCGACCGCTTGCCGCTCCATGCCCCACGGCTGACGCCCCAGCTGTCGCGGGCGATTGTGGAGGAAGCCAAGGCCCAAGGCTTTCGTGCGGTCGCCCACATCGGCAGCACCGAAGATGCCTTGGAGGCCGCCGATGCCGGCGTGTCGGCGTGGATCCATGGGGTCTACAAGGAGCGCATTCCCGACGAGGCCATCTCGACGTTGGCGGCCCACGGCATCCCCATGGTGCCCACCTTGGTGGTGTTTCGGACCTATGGCGAGATGGCCCAGGGTGCGTTTCCGGCCACCCCGATGGAGCAAGCGCTGGCCCCCGCTTCGCTGCTGGATCCCCGGGGGGACACGACGGGCCAAGATGGTGTGTCCGACGACATTCGCGACTATGTGACGATGCTGTCCGAGCAACAGCAGTCGGCCCTCGACAACGTGGGGCGGCTGCACCGGGCGGGGGTGGTGATGATCACCGGCTCCGATGCCCAGGGGGGCGTGGTGCACGGGGCCTCGCTGCACCGGGAGCTTGACTTGTTGTCCCAAGCCGGGCTGTCTCCCCTCGATGTGCTGCGCGCCGCCACCCTCAACGGGGCCCGGTTCTTGTCGAACCAGGCCGACCCGCCCTACGGGGTGGTGGCCGAGGGCAAGCGGGCCGACTTGGTGCTGCTGCGGGCCGATCCCCTCCAAGATGTGGGGGCGCTCAGTGAGATCGAGTCGGTCTGGCTGGGCGGTGTGCCCCTGGCCCGTGAGCCCTGGCCCCGACCCTGAGCCTCGTCCCGTTTCCCTTGGTTTGACTGTCTAAAGGAGCATCCATGTCGATTGTGCAAGCCCTCGAAGCCCTGCCCACCACCGGTCTGACCGTGGAGGCCCTCAACGTCCTCGACAAGGTCGTTCCCGGTGAGTGGTCCAACGTCACCCGCTTCGATGCGATGGTCGCGGAGGTCTGCGGTCCAGACGCGCCCGCCAAGCTCGTCGCCCAGGTGCGCCAGACGGCCCTGGCCATCGAGGCCCGAGACGCCGCCCGCTACAGCCAAGCCCTCCAGATCTACCAGCTGGTCGACCGGATGGACCAAGCCGCGGGTGCGGTGGCCGCCCTGTCCAAGGTGAGCGACTTGTTTGGTGGCTTCGGGGTTCTGGACCAGTTCACCCCCAAGCCGGCGACCACCCAAGCGGTGGACGCGGGGCTCAAGCTCATCGCCGAGCTGTTGGCCTTTGGACGGCTGCATGGGCTGCCCAAGATGGACGCCGATGGCCTCGCACGGTTCACGGGTGCGCTCGCCGACTATGGCCGCTACGACCTGATTCGCATCGCAGCTTGGGTGGTGTTCGATGGGGTGTTGCCCCTCGGTCCGGACTTCGTGTCCGACATCACGTCGACGTGGCGAGGACTGGCCACCAGTGCGCTGAAGAGCAACGGGGTGTTCGAGGCCTTGGCCGGGCAGCTGCCGGGCGACACGGTGGCGGAGAAGCAGGGCTTCGTGATTCAGACCCTCGACACGACGGGGGACTGGGTGAACCGCTTTGTGGCCGACAAGGGCATCACCCAGTCCGGCGTGATGGCCCAGATCGACCAAGTGATGAGCTTGTCGAGTGGGGGCATGGACGTGGTCGCGGCGGCCATCGATGCGTCGACGTCCTACACCGCCCACACGGGCACCCAGACCGTTGCCCGGGCGCTGGCGCGGGCCGCCCACGGGGAGCTGAAGGACCGGGTCTGGCGGGAGTACGTCGCGGGTCTCTGAGTCGCTGCGTGCTGGCTCAGTCGAGGCCAAGCCAGCGGTAGGCATGGCGCATCGCCCGCTGGGCATCGGTGTCAATGACGTCGCCATGGGCCATCACGATGCGCTCAAAGGGGAAGTCGAGGATGGACCGCAGCTCGGCGCGGACCGTGGGCCGGTCCATCCACACGCGCTCGAGCAAGCTCGCTTGGCACCCCGGGTAGCTGCCTGCGCACCGCATCGCCGCGCGGGTCAGCCAGGGGGCGTCGGGCGCGATGTTGAACATGAGATCGGTCACCAGCAGGGTGCGGCTGGGCTTGTGGTAGAGCACCACCTCATTCGTGACCGAGAAGCACGACAGGGTCACGACTTCCACGGTGTCACCAAAGGGATGGGTGCCCGTCTGGACCACACCCGTGAAGGGCACATCCGGGCGCTTCTCGGGCAGTCCGGGGGCGGCCCAGCCTTCGAGCCCTGCGGCGATCCACGGGCCCACAAACAAGTGGTGCAGCTTGTTCGGCGCGAGCACCCACCGGGGCTCTCCCAGCGCGGCCAGGTCGGCCGGCGACACGTCCACCGGCGAGTGGACCAGCAGCCCCTCGGGCAGCGAGAGCACCGTCATCCGCGCCCCCAGCTCGACGCCGACAAAGCGCAGTGGGCGGTCGATGTGGTGTACGTCGGGGGCGATGGTGCGCATGGGGGGCTCCGATGGGGGGCGCCTATCTGGGGCTGTCCAACCAAGCGTCAATGATGGACAACAGGGCGTCTTGGGCACTTCCGGGCGGGATCACCCCCGGTGCGCTCGCGTGCATCCGAAAGCTGCCTTCCACGACGGCGTGCACCATCGCGGCGGTCGCGCGCAACTCGGCGGGGCTGCGGTCGGGAGCGGCCCGGGCCAGCGCCACACTGAGGCGGTCGACCTGGGCGGCCACCGCTTGGGCATAGACCACCTGGACTTCGGGTCGCAGTGCGGCTTCAGCGCCGATGGCGGCCCAGCACAGCACGGCCTCGGCGCTCGCCCCCGGACCGGTGCCCAGCCAGGCCGAGATGAGGGCATGCACCGCTTGCCGTGGGGCCAGTGGACCGGCGGGAATGCGGGCCTCCAGCGCGTCCGAGAGGTCTTCCACGACCCGCACGAGGATGTCGGACTTGGACCGAAAGTGGTGGTGGACCAGCCCGGCCGCGACCCCGGCTTCGGCCGCGATGTCTTTGATCGACGCGCCCGCGTAGCCCTTGCGGGGGAGCAAGCGGCGCAGGGCATCGGCGAGCTCGGCTTGGCGTTCCGAGGTGAGCGACGGGCGGGCCATTGTGGTTCCAGTCTGGCGGTGGGGAGGGACCTATCCCGTGCGCAACACCTTGTTCTGGTATGCTCGACAATGCCCGGATTTAGACCATCTTGGTGGTATCCCGCCCCGCGCTGGGTGCCGCTCAGCCCTCAAACTCAAACACCTCTTCGATGGTCTTCCCGAACACCCGCGCGAGCTTAAACGCCAGCGGCAAGCTGGGGTCGAACTTGCCCGTCTCGATGGCATTGACCGTCTGTCTCGAGACCTCAACCGCCGCCGCGAGCTGGCCTTGGGTCCACGAGCGCTCGGCGCGCAACACCTTGAGCCGGTTCTTCACTGGTACCGCCGGGTGCCGACCACAGCGCCGACCAAGTACGTCAGCCCCATCACCATCACGAGGTGGGAGATCTCGGCGTCGCCGCTGATCACATCGGTCACGTCGAGCGTGGTGTAGGCCATCCCGACCACCAGTCCGACCCCCATCGACAGCGCCATGGCTTCGAGCTGGATCCGTTGCTGAAGCTCGTCGAGGCCGCGCAGGTGGCGCCGGTTGGCGAGCACCATGCCGACGCCCGCTGCCACGTTGATGCCCAGTGCGACCAGGGCGATGGCCGGTTGTTCGGGCCACATCCACAGTGACCCGAATGTGGCCACGGCCAAGGTGGCGACCCAGCCGCCCGTCCAGATGGCGAGGTGGCGGGTGTTCTTGGCTTGCTGGGCGTCCCATGCGCTGGTCGAGTTCTCTGAGCTGCTCATCGCGTGCTCCGGGGTGGGGAAGTCAAGTGAGCTTGACACCCCACAGGTAGGTCCCCCTCGCTCAGATGTCAAGGGTACTTGTCTTAAAGACGTGTTTGTTTGTCAGGGGCAGGACTCAGTCCCCGGGGCTCGGCCCCGTCCGCAGGGCTACACTGGCGGCATGTCCACGACCGTGCCCACTGCGCCGCTCCACCACCACGAGGTGCCCGAGGGTGCGCCCGCCGAGCGCCTGGACCGCTACGCCAGCCGTGCGGCGGGCTTCTTTGCGTCGACTGCCCAAGCCCACCGGGCCGCCAAGAAGGGCGACCTGCGGCTCAATGACGAGGTGGTCTCGCCGGACTGGCGGGTGAAGCCGGGCGATGTGTTGTCGGTGGCCGCGCTGCATGGGGCGCCCCGGCGGGTCTACGAGCTCCCCCTTGCGGTGGTGTTCGAGGACGGGCACCTCGCGGTGGTCGAGAAGCCCGCCGGCGTGCTCGTCAACGGCAACCGCCACCGCACGGTCGAGCGGGCCTTGCCCTTCAACCTCACGCCCTCAGACCAACCCGACGCCCTCACCTTGCCCCGGCCGGTGCATCGTCTGGATGTGCCCACAGCGGGCCTGTTGCTGGTGGCCAAGACGTCCGCCGCCGCCGCAGACCTCGGCCGCCAGCTCGCCGAGCGACAGGTGCAAAAACGCTACCGTGCCGTGGTGGAGGGCATCTTGGAGGGGGAGGGTCGGGTGGACAGCCCCCTCGATGGGCGGTCGGCGGCGACCCGGTATGCCGTGGTGTGCAACACACGCGCGGTGCGCTCGGACTGGGTCACGACCGTGGATCTGTGGCCCGAGACCGGCCGCACCCACCAGCTCCGCCGCCACATGGCCGAGCTTGGTCACCCCATCTTGGGCGACGCAACCTATGGCGTGGAGGGCGCGGTGCTGCGGCGCAGTGGGCTGTTTCTGCGGGCGGTGGCCCTGCGCTTTGCCCACCCCCACACCGGTGCGGTGGTTGACCTCAGCATCCCCGAGCCGCCGCGGTTTGAGTCCTACCGCCGCCGAGAAGCCCTGCGCTGGGCGCGCTTGACGGCAGGTCCCGCTTGACGGCAGCGCCTGCCCCCTGACCCCGCACTCAGTCGGTGACCCAGCGCACACCGCCGGGTTCGAGGGTGACTTGGTGGCGGCGGTACAGCGCGCCCACCGCCCGCTTGAAGGCCTTCTTGCTCATGCCCAGCTGGGCCCGGATCTCACCGGCCGGGCTCTTGTCGTGCACCGGCACGAAGCCGTCCGCCCGCAGCTTGGCTTGAAGCCGTGCGAGGTCGTCGGCGAAGGGGTCCACCCCGGGCGCGACCAAGCTGAGATCGAGCTTTCCACTGGGGTGGATGTCGGCGATAAAGGCGTCCAGCTGGTCAGTCACGTGAATCGGGCGGTGGGTGCGGTCCCGGTAGAGCATGCCGGCATGGCGGCCGTTCACCACACACAAGAACCCCCGCTCGTGCAGCCCGTAGACCAGCGCGGTGACGGCCATGCCGGGCCGCAGCTCCCACGGCTCGAAGTCGAGCTGCCGGGTGATCTGGTTGGTGGCATAGGGGCGACAGTGGGCGTCTTGGAGCACCCGAACGACGACCTCGTCCCCCACCCGCACCGGTGCGTGCAGCTCGTTGTGGGGCAACAGCAGCTCTTTGGCCGTGCCCTGGTCGAGAAAGACGCCGATGTCGTTGATGTCGGACACCCGCAGCACCGTGATCTCCCCCTGGCGAACCAGCGGCGAGGCGGGGTCAGAGAAGGGGCTGTCGTGGTCGTCATGGCGGTGCATGGCCGGGGACTAACCCCGGGCGCGGCTGCGGTCTGTGGGCAAGGTGCGGTTGGTCGCGCACGGAAGCGCCGGACGGGTGAACTTGGACCGCCGCGTGAGATCGGTGAGGGATGCGGAGGGTCCGGCCGTGCGGTATCTCGGGTCGATTGCGTTGCGACTCGACTCGCACACGCGCCAACCGTTGGGCGCAGCTTGCGCGCGGCGATGGCGCAGGATGGTCGCTCCCCCCTGTCCCGCCTGAGGTTCCGATGCGTGCACCCCTGCTCCTGATGTCTGTGTTGAGCGTCCTGTCCGGCTGTGTCGACAAGGGCGATGAAGAGACCGGTGGGTCTGGCGCCGATGGGGGCGACGGGGGTGCTGAGGGCACAGACGGCCAGGACGGTGGGGACGGCAGTGATGGTGAAGACGGCGGGGATGGCGGCGATCCGGGCCCGGCCGCGGTCTCGGTGGTGTCGGTCTCCCCGGCCTCCTTGGTGGGCGCGGACGGCGGCGTGCTCACGCTGTCCTTGGCCCCAGGCGACGGGGTGTGTGCCTCGGGCTGCGCTGTGGTCTTCCATGCGGACGGTGAAGATGTCGTGTTGGAGGGCGCTCTCGAAGAGTCCCCCGACGGTGCCTACGTGCTCCAGGTCACCGTGCCCGCGGCGCGGGTGGACCATGGTGTGGTCCTGGGACGGCTGGTCTCTGAAGGCGTGGACGTGGGCCAAGTCCCCCTGCGCTTCCGTCTCGACAACGGCGTGGCAGTGGACTCTCTCGACCCCATCGCGTCGTCGTCCGTGAGCTTCGCCGCAGGGTTCTTCGAGGGACTGGCCCCCATCGTCAGCGCCACCCGCATGCTCGAGTCTGCGGCCGGTGGCCTGTCCCTCGGCGTGCTCAGCGGTCCCTACAGCCCCGATGTCGTCGACGACTTCGACACTGGCTTTGAGGACCTGAGCTGGTCCCGGGTGGTCGAAGACGGCGGTGTGGCCGACACGGTGCATCTGGGCTGGCCCCGCACGGCGCCTGCGGCCGAAGACGTGCACTTCGGCAGCATCACGGTGCGGCGGGATGGGCAGGACGACACCCAGCTCGTGGTGCTCAGCAGCCCGGGTGCCTTGGACGTGCACGAGCTGGCCCCCGACGACACGGGCAAGTTTGTGGCCCGGACCATCACGCCGGGACTCAGCGGCGACGACCTGCCAGACCTCATCTTGGACATCGCGCCCATCGAAGACCGCGATGGACAGCTCAACATCGCCATGTTGGGGCTGAACCAAGGCCCCGACGGGACCTGGAGGGGCGTCTGGTTTGACGGCAACAAGGCGTATGGCTGGGAAGAGGTCGGGTCGGTGCGCGCCCAGGACGTCGCCACGGGTGCAGCGATGCTCGGGCTGGTCCACACGGGTCAGGCCCGGGCCGCAGACAGCGGGAGCACGGCCCACTTCTGGACCTTCGACCCCCGGCAGGTCAAGGACGGGTGCGCCGGTCTTGTGGGCATCTCCCAGCTCGGCAGCTCGGTCACACCGGTGCGCACCATCGCCATCGAAGACGCCGCCGGTGCATCCTGTGAGACCTTCGATGCGGTGCATGCCGCGGCCGCAGTCGCGCTGGACGGTGACGAAGATGACCAGCTGGACCTCATTGTGCGCACATGGGGCACGAACAAGGACGGCGAGGCCACCCACAGCGACCACTTCATCCCGCAGGTGCTGAACAAGGAAGCCAGGACCAGCTCGGTGCGGCTCCAGCCCACGCTCGCAGCGGCTGGCTACCGTCCCGCGGAGCTGGGCGACTGGTCGTTGGAGCCCAAGGCGAAGGTCTCGAGCTCCCGCGCCGATGCTGCGGCCCACATGGGCGCAGGGGGCGGGGGCGGCGGCTGGCTGTCTCTCGACGGCATTCGCTTTCCGGCCATGGCGTCCGGCGAAGGTGAGCCCAGCGCCTGGCAGGAGGTGCGCAACGTCTGGTCGCCCGCATCACTCGCCTCGGCAGCCGCGCTCAGCGAGTCGGGACCGACCAGTGAGGATGCCGATGGTGGAGGCGTCTTCGCCTCGAACAGCGACCACGCTCCGCCGCCCAATAACTGCTCGGGCCACGGGGTCTGCCACATGGGCGCTTGCTACGTCAAGACGGTCTCGGCGGCCCAGGCCCTCAGCGGTGCGGCCGGCGGTGGGACGACGGGTGGCACGTCTTCGTCGTCCTTGTCCAGCGGCGAGACGATCTGGGTCACCAACCAGGGGGCCGGACTGTCCGCCCACCGGGTGAGCGACGAGGCCATGGTCGGTGGGGACATGGTGGTGGATGTGGTGGGCAGCGACGATGCCCTCGCGGAGCTCTGGGTGGACGGCGCGACGGGTGCCCATCTGCTGTCGGCTGCGGGAGAGGTGATGCCGCTCGGGGCCGCGAACCGTGCCCGGGTGCTGTGGAAGACCAACGAGGATGGCCTGCGCAAGGGTGTTGTCGCCCTGTGGGACTTCGACGATGGCCACGCCCTCGACAGCTCATTCGGCAAGATTCGTCCCCGTCGGATCGGCGTGGTGGCGGTGGGGGGCGGCGCGCCGGTGGGCCCCGGGCTCACCCTCCCCGAAGCGGCATCCGAGGGCGGCACCACCTCGCCCTTTGCGCTGGGCCCTGTGGCCGAAGATGGCGCCGTGGCCTTGCTGTGGTGGGATGGAAAGGGTCAGGCCTGGGTGGGCCGGGCCGATGTGGTCTCGGCCGCCGCGATGGGCGAAGGCTCGCTGCCGTTCCTGGCCGGACCCATGGCCGTGGGCGGCGCCAACCCGGACTTCTTGTCGAGCGTGGGCATCTCCGACAGCCAGCCGCTGGCGGTGATGGCCCGGGTGGGGGCGCCGGACCAGCCCTTGCTGGACGAGAGCCCCGAGTCGGTGGCCCAGCGCTACCGGGACTGGTCTCCGACCGCCAGCCACGGCGCGCTGGCCGGCGAGCAGGTGCTCATGATGGTCGCCGACTTCGCGGGTGCGACCACCGGTGTGTTGCCGCCGGAGGGGGGCTGCTCCGAGGCGCTGCTGCTGCTGCCGGTGCGCGCCATTGGCAGCGATGACTGGGGCTCGACCGCCGGCGCGGTGTTTGCCGAGACGGCGGGCTGCGGGGACATCCTGCGCCCGGTGGCGGCCGGTCCTTTCCTGGCCGATGGCCGCGACATGGTGGTGCTCTACAAGAAGGACCCCGAGGTGCCGCTGTCCGCGGTGCTCGAAGGGGCCGAGATGAGCACGCTGGCGGTGGACAACCCCATCTTCCAGGCACCCGCAGATGCGTCCAACAACGTGCTCCACCGCACGTCGGGCTCTGGCGATGCCAACGGTGACGGGCTGCCCGATCTGTTGGTGGTGGCGTCCATCCACGACGGTGCGCTGTTGATGTCGAGCAATGGCGACGGCAGCTTCTCGTCGCTGGCCACCGACCACGAGGTCGACGCGCTGGGCACCCTGCTGGGGCCCGATGCGGTGGTCTTTGGGGACACGCTGTCGCCCGCCCCGGCAGCGGTGGTCGCCTCGCCCCTGGTGGACCTGCGGCGGTAGGTGGACGGGGGGCTGGTCGGGGGAGTGCCCTCGGCTCAGCCCCCGGTCAGGCAGGGCTCTTCTTCGATGGAGATGCACACGGGCTGTTCGCAGCCCTCCAGCACGGCACCGTCCGGGCACTCCCAGTTCACGCCTTCGCCGATGGGGAAGGCATTGCCGATGGCATCCGCCGTGGACCAGAGGATGCTGCCCGCGTAGTCGGCCGCTTGCATCGCGGGATCGTCGACCAAGCTGCCGCTGGCAAAGGGGCCGGCCACTTCGGCGCCGAACGCGGCGATGCTGCCGGCGTTGTAGCCCTCGATGTCGAGGATGTGGGTGCCCGCCGCCAGGGGCACCGCGTGCAGAAACCAGTAGTTAAAGTTGCGGGTGACGTCGTCGGTCTGTTCCATGACTTGCGCACCGTCGACCGCAAATCGCACGCGGTTGTCGCCGCCCAGCCCGACCAAGTAGTCGCCGTCGGCGGGGGCATCGACACACACGCTGAACCCGATCCACGAGTGCACGGGCTCGCTGCCTGCCACGCCACTTCCGGGCGCCGTGCAGCCCCAGACACCCACCGCGTTCAGGCGCCCATTGGGGACCCCGTCGTCCTGGCCCCAGTACGTGTCCCGCACCACCGTGCCGCCAGGGTACAAGGCGCCGGCGTAGCCATATGCAAAGTAAGGAACAATCGAACAGACCTCGACCGGCTCGCCCACTGCGGTCGCCGGTGACTCGACTTCCCGGATGCATGCCGTGTCATCGGCGT
>ERZ887849.3822-NODE-3822-length-11009-cov-33.038160_pt1 | contig 11009 bp, 7 predicted proteins | sample MGYA00521267_ERZ887849 | MGnify/ENA primary metagenome ERZ887849 (study PRJEB32303, sample SAMEA104408601) | aquatic metagenome | biome: Brackish water; feature: Pelagic; material: water | place: Baltic Sea | collected 2014-06-06T16:11:00 | depth 2,863 m ... | reverse complement strand
CTGCAATGAAAGTTGTTGGCAACGCGGATCGGCAGGAAACGGGTCGCTGGGTAAATAATCGGGCTGAGAATTCCCACTTGCCGTTTCGACGACGAGAACGCGCTATGCTCCGCTTTCGACAGATGCGATGTCTGCAAAAGTTCGCTGCCGTCCACTCTTCAGTCCACAACCATTTCAATCAGGAGCGCCACTTCTACTCACGAGACAATTTCAAGCTCAATCGAACCGCCGCTCTTACTGAGTGGCGCCAATTATTGAGCGCATAGGTTCAGGCTGCGCTAGCAATCCGATGCGAGTTCTCATTCGTCTGACAGCACCCTTGGCCCGGTACTGTCAGATTAAACTCGGTTGAAGCGAGCAGGGTGTATTTGTAGAATCCGCAAATGACAAAACACTCCCCATTCAGGTACATGAAACCTGGCCCGGGGTTCCTCGACCATCCCGCCTAGGCCCGTGGACCGGGAACCAAGAACCAGGGCTCTATCGGACAGGGGAGCTCGCACCCACGTCTTGCTTATAGCGTTGCCGCGACACAGTTGGGATTGGTTGGTTTTGTTCGGTCCGCGGTCCGCGGTCCGTGGACCTGTGGCAGAGGTTACTTGGCCCAATCCCTACAGCAGAACCGCAGGACCATGGACCGGCCCCCCCTATCCCAGGGCCCCGCGTCTCGGACCACGGGCCTTTACTATTAGCGTTGTAGTTTCATTCGGGGGTAACTTTATTTGGATGCCATCTCTATTGACGCATTAATTTCTAGCAGAACCGTGCTGCTGCTCTCGCTGAGTGGCGTCAACTACTGAGCGTATAGATTTTGATTGCCCCATCAATCTGATGTTTGCAATCATTAGTCTGACAGCACCACTGAGCCCAATGCACACGCATATTCTTAAGGCCGAGGACATCATCAACCGTGGTGGCGCGACGTTGATAATTGAACTGTTCGGCTCTGACGCACAGGGCAACTTCGCCAATGATAAAGGTGGGACCGTCTTTTGTGACGGTATCAAGCGCACCTATGCACCTGGTGAAAAATTACGTTTGGCCCCTGGTGAAAGCGTGACGCTTATGCCCGGTGATTGGCATGCGTTCTGCGGCGAGGGCGGCGATGTCTTGATCGGCGAAGTATCTACAGTGAACGACGATGAAACTGACAACATTTTCCGCGAACCTATTGGCCGCTTTGCCAATATCGTTGAGGACGTCGACCCTTCGCATTTGTTGGTAAGCGATTACCGTACTTGGTTGGCGTGACGTAGACTTACTCAGCTGCCGGACGACGCTTGGGCAGGATCTTCGGATTTTTGCCCTTCGCATCTTCCTCGTTCCAATAGCCGATCAACACGCCAAACTGTTCTTCGATCCCCGTCATCTTTACGTTATGCGCCTCTGACCACGTTTCGCGCTGACGATATTGCAAGGACCAGTCTGCAAGTTTGTTGAACATATCTTGGCGCACTTTAGCGTGCTCCGGTTTAAGGCCCAGATCGTTTAATTCATCCGGATCCTTCACTAGATCGAACAACACAGGCGCAAAACCGGGCGCGTGTATATATTTCCATTCATGCGTTGCCACCATGTACGAACGACACTCGCGCGGCATGCGACCAGTTTCTGGACGAAAGACTTGGCATGAATAATCGTATTCGCTTATCGCGTAATCTCGCCAAACTGGCGTTTGATTCTTGATCAGCGGCATCAAAGAGCGCCCTTCAAGAATGTGATCCGCGATTTCGCCACCATGATAGTCCACAAAGGTTGGGATTAAATCAATCGCTTCGACGAGAGCATCATTGACCGTGCCGCGAGAGGCATCTGCATCGGCACTTGGGTCTGCGATTATCAAAGGAATCTTGACCGAAGGCGCGTGGAAATAATCCTTGTCCCCCATCCAATGATCGCCCAGATAATCGCCGTGATCAGAAGTGAAGATGATCATCGTATTTTCTAGCTGCCCACGATCCTGCATAAACTCGAATAGGATCCCAAGTTGGTCGTCGATCTGAGTGATCAACCCCATGTAGGCGGGGATAACTTTCTCGCGGGCCTCTTCGCGGCTGAACGTTTTGCCTGCCACCCTATCTATAAAATGCCGTGCGAGCGGGTTGGCGTTTTCTAGCTCCGCCTGTGACTTGACTGCGGGAATAACATCTTTGGCACTATACATATTGTTGTAGGGCGCTGGCGCAACGTAGGGCCAATGGGGTTTGATATACGACAGATGCAAAAGCCAAGGGGCCTTGCCGTCATCTTGTTCAAGAAATTCCATCGCGCGGCGGGTCATGTAAGGCGTTTCTGAATCCTCTTCAGCAACGCGCGCGGGCAAATCCACTTCGTCATTGAAAAAGCCAGAGCGCACGCCGTTTGTGCCGTCCACTGAATTTGCGGCCCAATGCCATGGGTTGTGATCTGCCGTATGGCCTTTGGATTTCAGGTAGCTGTTATAGGGCAAATCAGGCTTCACCATCGTGTCAGGGTGAATGCCGTCGTCCCGCTCAAACGGGGTAAATCCGCCTTGGGCGTGGTGCTTGCCAACGGTGCTTTGCGGTCCGATCCCGAGCCGTTTCATGCCGTCTTGATCTGCCATCACGTGGGATTTACCGACCAGAACAGAGCGCACGCCAAGTGGGTCCAGATGATGCCCTATGTTCTTCTCACCAATCCGCAGCGGAGTGAAGTTAGAGCACGCACCATGCGAACTCATGTAGCGTCCTGTGTATGTGCTTGCCCGCGATGGGCCACAAATGGGCGATTGGCAATAGGTCTTGGAAAACGTCACACCGCGGGCGGCAAGAGCATCGATATTGGGCGTTTTGATTGTGGGGTGCCCTGTGCAGCCAAGGTAGTCGAACCTGAGCTGGTCACACATGATGAAGAGAATATTCTTGTGCGCCATATTGGCCTCCTGCAAATGCTTTGTAAGGATGAAACCACTTTTAGGATCCCAAATCAACGAAAAGGGCGAAATACTCCGCCTGCTTTACGATCTTCTTGCTCTCGGGATCCCAAGTTGTTACAAATCTAGGTGGATCTGAAAGGAACATACGAAATGCACGCAGAACTCCAAGCCCACCCCGCGTACTTTGAAAAAGAAATCGTTAAGCTTGCAGATAACGTTTATCAGGCGTTTGGGTTTGCGGCCTCCAATGTCTATATGCTGGTGGGTGACGATGGTGTTGTTATCGTCGATACGACAGAGACAACGACAGCGGCCGAAAACGTTCTGGCGGAATTTCGCAAGATTACTGATCTGCCGGTCAAAACGATCATCCTGACCCATTCACACCGCGATCACGTTTCGGGCGCGTCCGTGTTTGCAGAGGGCGGCAATCCTGAGATTTTAGCAAGCGCCAAACCATCTGGGGACTCTCTGATCGAAGAGGGCGCGCATCCACGTCCAACCAAAGCGCAGCAAATGCGCACCAAGCGCCAGTTTGGTATCGGACTGTCCTATCCCGATGAAATTATCGGGATCGGCGTTGGTCCGGGCAACCGTCCACTCAAAGGCATGGGCGCAGGAATTCTGCCACCAACACGCAAGATCGGGGACGAGGGCGAAAAGCTAACCGTCTGCAGCCTCGATCTGGAATTGGTCATGGCCCCCGGTGAGACACCCGATCATATGGTCGTTTGGTACGCGGATAAAAAACTGTTGATCAGCGGCGATAATTTCTACCGCTCTTTCCCTAACCTTTATGCGATCCGCGGTACGGAGTTTAGGGAATTTGATGTTTGGGCTGACACGATGGATCAGCTGATGGCGTTCGAGCCAGAGGTGCTGGCACCCGGTCATACAAAGGCACTTTTCGGTGCAGCAGAGATCAAGCAATCGCTGACAGATTACCGTGATGCGATCCGCCATGTTGCGACAGCGACCCGCGAGGGAATGGATGCAGGTCTGACCATGGATCAACTGGCGCATTCGGTGAAACTGCCGCCAGAACTCGCCGAAAAACCGCATTTGCGTGAATACTATGGCCGTGTTGATTTTGCAGTCCGCGCCTATTTCGTTGGAACCATGGGCTGGTTTGACGGCAATCCCACCGCACTTAGCCCCTTGTCTCCAGCCGATGAAGCGACCCGCATGATCGATCTTGCAGGCGGCGCTGGTGCGGTGATGAGGGCGGTTTCAAAGGCGCGTGCGGATGAGGACTATCAATGGGCACTGCAATTGCTGGATCGTTTGATCTACGCCGATCAGGATGCGGATGCTGCGCGTGCGTTGAAGGCCGAAGTTCTGCGAGAGCACGCAGTGGCTCAGATCAATTGCCCTACACGTCACTATTATATCCAAAGCGCGAAAGAACTTGAGCAGGGCTGATTATGAGCGAGTGCCAACTGCTCGGTTAAGCCTGAGCAGTGGGCAGAGGTACGCGATCTGAAACGGCGATTTCAAGCTCAGCAAGCCGTTCTATCAGATCCGCTTTCACTGCCACATGCGCCTTACTGCCCCACAGATTTACTAATTCGTCTGGATCGGCGTTCATATCAAACAGTTCATTCTGGCATTTGCCCAGATACATCGACAAGCGCCATCTATCATGAACGATAGTATGAACGCGGGGACGAGGGCCAAAGGCTTCTTGTGTGCGCTGAGTTTCGTATTGAATGTGGGCCGCATCGCGCCCTCTGCCACCAGCGACAGACATGATCTGGCCCTGCATCCCGATAGAGGGTTCAATCTTGGCGTGTTCCAAGATTGTCGTTCCAATATCGTGTGTCTGCGCCAGGTCGGGTTTGCGTTCGTTCTGAGCACCCTTTGGATCGGCCCAAATAAAAGGCACATGTGTTAAGCTGTCGTATTGCTCGGCGCCCTTGAACAAGAGCCGGTGTTCGCCCAAATGATCGCCATGATCCGAGGTAAAGATTTGAACCGTGTTGCGAGACACGTCGGCGGCATCTGCGGCTGCGCGCACTTTGCCAATCGCATCATCCACCATTGTGATCATACCGCAGGTAAGTGCGCGCGCCTCTTGGGCTTCGCGCGCGGAAACAGCGACGGAGTAGCCAGCGGCTTGTCCCATTGATGGATCCTTCGCGCGGTCGCGTTCCGCGATTTTCACGTATTCCGGCGGCTCCCAATCGTTTTCGCCATAGACGGAAGGCAGCGGCATCTCTTCAGGTCTGTACATGTCCCAGTATTTGCCGGGTGGGTTGAAGGGGTGATGAGGGTCAGGAAAGGAGACCATCAAGAAGAACGGCTTGGGATTGCCCTCGCGCGCTTTGATCCAAGCACTGGCTTGGTCCGCGATGTAGCTGGTCGAGTACAATTCCTCGGGGATCTTGGTGCGGATCGCTTGGGGGCAAGTGTAGTCATGCGGGAATTGATCTTTGCGTCCGCGCAAGGGCAAGACTTCTGGCGCTTCGCGGCGCAACCATTGCTCGTAATCACCGCCGTTCATCGTACCATGACGCATGACGGAATCGTAGTGATCAAATCCATAGAACGGTAACGGCACTTTGGGATTGTCTTGCTGCCAATAGTGCTGGCGTTCGTACTGATAGTCATCGCTGTCTAAGTCAGACCGGATAGCCTGAGCAAGGTCTTCGGGTGGCGCATCAAAGCCTTCTCGATGTTCTGGTGGATCAACCTGTACGGGGAACTTAGACACGTTCTGCAAGTGGCTTTTGCCAATCAGCGCGGTGTCATAGCCAGCGGCGCGCATCAGCTCGACGAAGGTCACATTGTCATGGGCCAGCGGTACACCGAGAGAGCGCACACCATGGCTGGAGGGCATACGGCAGGTCATCAGGCTAGCGCGATTGGGCATACACACGGGCGAGGCCACATAGAAGCGATCATAGTTAACGCCCTGCGCTGCCATCGCGTCGATATTGGGCGTTTGCAAAACCGGGTGACCGTTGCAGCCAAGATGATCAAAGCGCTGCTGATCGGTGATGAACAGGATGTAGTTGGGTCGCTCGGTCATAGTGTTTTCTCGCTAGGCTTGTTCTGCTGGCGTGGGCGTTTTGTTCTGAACGAAATGCAGTGCCATCAATGCAGACGCTGTGGCGAGGGCGGTCAAATACACTTCTGTTGGACGCGACAGGATAAGCACTGCCAGCGCAAGGCGTAGTGCAATATCAATCCAAGAGAGCGCTTTGCGATCAAACGCTGCCAACGCGCTCGACACCAAGTACAACGCAAAGGCGAGGCGCGCGCCAAGGAAGATCAGCCAGCCCATATCAATCTCGCCGTTGTAGCCTTCCAAAAAACCGCCTGTCTGCGGATCAATCACAGCGCTGTCGATCAACAAAAGTTCCGGATAGATCGCAAAGACGAAGGGCAGGGTGAACATCACGATCCCGGATCTAACGGCGGAAAAACCAGTCTTCATGGGATCTGCTTTGGTAATACTTGCTGCGGCAAAGGCGGCCAAGGCCACAGGCGGTGTAATCGCCGAGGCAACAGCAAAGTAGAAGATGAACATATGCGCTGTGAAGGTGGCGATCCCGAGCCCGACAAGCATCGGACCCATTAAAAGGGCCACGTTGATATAGGCAGGCACCGCTGGCATCCCCATGCCGAGCAAGACCACCAGCAACATCGTGAGGAACAAGGCGAAAAGCAGGAATGAGACGCTGGTTCTGACCTCAAAGGAATTCAAATAGCCTAGCACATCGACCGCCACGAATTTCGCGAGACCTGTAAAGTTCAGACACACGTCGATGACTGTGACGGCAACAAACATCAGATACAGCGTCGAAACTGTTATACCTGCTTGGGACAGACCGTCAAAAATCTTGCGCGGACTTGCGCGCAACTCTTTGTCGAGAAACATCAAGATCAGCAGCAAGAACACAGCCCACCAACCTGCGGCGCTGGCGTCACCGGCGGCGTTTTGAAACAGCTCAAACGCCCATGGCAGTGAGATCACGTTGCAAACAGCGCCGTTCATTTCAACAACGGAGCCGAACAGCTGTGCAAACCAGCCGCATCCTATACCATCTTTCGACGTCAACAACAGGATCAGGACTAGCACAACAGGACCGAAGATTTGCATCAAATGCAGGCGGTCCTCGGCGTTTAGGCGCATATCTTCTGGGACGACACCAACCGCTTGAATGTTCTGTTTGCGCGCTTGAAAGACCACCGACAGGAATAGGCAGAAAAAGTAGAAAAATGCAGGTATTGTCGCGGCGATAATGATTTCGCGGTAGGGCACGCCGGTCAGAGCAGCCATGATGAAGGCGGCAACGCCCATGATTGGCGGCATGATAGACCCACCCGAGGAGGCCGCAGCCTCGACCCCGCCTGCGAAGACTTTAGTGAACCCGCGTTTAAGCATCATCGGAATGGTCAAAACGCCAGTTGACAGAACGTTCACAACGGGACCACCTGTGATGGTGCCGAACATTGCAGAAGAAATGATCGCTGCATGCGCTGGGCCGCCGCGTAGTTTGCGGGTCCACGAAAAGGCTAGCTTGATCAACGCCTGCCCACCTGCGCAGCGCCCAAAGAGTGCGCCGAGGATGATGTAGGGAAAAACAAGCAAGAGCAGTACGTTCAAGAAACGACCAAGCAGGCCGGCGGTATTGTTAATCAGCGCATCGCGCACGAACTCACGGCCTGAGGTGAGACTGCGGGGCTCTTCACTGCTCAAGATTGTAATCAGGTATTTGTTCTGATCCAGCGCGCCAAATGCATACCAATTCATCACTGTTGCGAATGTGTATGACGCGATCAAGATCGACACGAGAACAAGCGGAAGGCCCCATACTTTGATGTTATAGGCCAAAAAGACCAAGGTCGCACCAAATAGGACCAAAGGCAGCAAAGCGCCTGTCGTGTTGAAACACGCCGGATCATCGGCTGTTTCGGGGATGGGCAGGCCAAGGAGTTCGGCGTATTCGATGTCCGCTTGTAAAGTCAGTGCCACAAGACGTGCGCGATCGCCAGTTATCATATCCAGTAGGCAAACGGACTCAATCTCGATCAGGTAGCTTGCAGAAATAATCGCTGCGCTGAACACTAGAACGAAATCCATCAATAAGCCAAAGCGGCGGCGAATGGGTGTTTTATCAGCCCAACTACGCCACATCGAATGTTTAAGCGCCACGATCAGCATCATCCAAGTGAAGACGATAGGGTAGAGCCATTCTGTGGAAAAGCGCCGGATCTTAAAGGTGTCGAGGCCTGTGAGCGATTTCCAAATCTCATCCCAGCCGGGGATAGTTGGCGTCACGTTCAACATGCCGATGAGAACAAGCAATAGACCTAGCCAATAGATCAAACGTTCAACGGCTGAATTTGACTGTTCTTGTGGAATATTCTGGATGCTCATGACGTTTTTCCGGCGTGATTTGAATGAAGGCGTTCAGAAAAAAGAAGCGGGCGGCCATTTGCGCCGCCCAACATTAGTCTTGTGAATTTGGCCTAGGGCTTGGCGCACGCTGGAACTTCGACCCCAGCTTCTTCCCATGCGCGTACAGCACCTGCGTGGAATTTGACCGGGTTCGGACCGCATAGACCTGAGATCTTTGGGTCTAGCATGCCGAAGTTCAATGACGCCATGAACGGGGCAAGCTTGCTATGGCCTTCGAGGTTGTCGATATGCGCTTTCGCAAGTCCATAGGCGACTTCTTCGTCCATGCTTTTATTCACGAAATCGCCACCAACGACTGACATCGCTCGGAATGTCTCGTCCTCAGACGACACTGTCCAACCCTCGCCCATTGTCGCCTCGAGGTCGGCCACAGGAATCGTGAAGGCGCTAGAGCCAGGTTTATTCAGGACTTTTTGACCTGTCTCGGACTCAAAGATATCTTTTGGCAAAGAGTAGAGTGTCATTGCACCGGCGGCACCGGCGCGTGTCACCCTTGGGCCGGGGAACATCGCAGGGATGACCGCAACATCGGCTGTGCCGTCAATCATTCCGCCAGCGATCTGGCCCCAGTTCATTGTTACGGATTCGTAGTCATCGTCAAATTTCGCACCCCCGAACAGCTGCGTAAGCGCGCGCGAATTTGTCGTCGCAGCACCGCGTGGCGGACCGTTGAGGACTTTGCGGCCTTTCAAGTCATCCCAGCCTTTGACGCCTTTCGAATCGTAGGCGTACATCGTGAAAACACTAAGCGTGTAGGGGTAAAGCAGTTGGATATTTGGCCCAAGTTCCGCGCCTTTTTCCTTTCCAAGTGCTGCATAAGGTCCTGCCGCGCGCGTTAGTAGAAAGGGTAGAATGAACGGACCGTTGACAATATCGACCTTACCCTCGGCCATCGCCTGGAAGTAATTTGTACCAGTTTGACCGTCTTTGAGCTGGATATTAGCGACACCGTTTGCAGCAGCATATTCGACCAGGGCCGAAGCTGTGAGACCAGCTGTCGTGCCGGGTTCAGCTGTGTTGGAGGTTAGATTTACTTGCGCCTGCGCTGCGGACGCACCTAAAAGCGCGGCGACCGCGAGCATCGTCAGTTTACATTTTTTGAGCATTTCGTTCTCCCTTAGCTCTTCATGCGCGCTTGTGTCTTTGAGCGTTTCGCGCAGTTTTACTGAACCGCATTTTGCAAGGCTTTGCTGTGAGTTGGCGATCCGTTGTCCATTGTCTCTTGGAAGCATCGTTGCAGATGACCGCCTTACAGGCGTTCAAAATGTTGGCTTCCTTGAAGGTAGAGGGGCAATTAGGGATCCCAAAGTCAAGGAAAATTTGAATTAGGGAAGCAAAATTTTGCCAAAAAGCATGCCTTGGGATCCTGATTGATGTGTTGGGAGGGTCTTTGACCGGGCGCGTGTTATTGGGTGCAGTGATATTGATTCGCAGTTTAAGTGGGCAAATCAGCAATCAGGTCACTGCCGCGACTGAGAGGTTTAGCCTGCGGGAAACATTGGATCCGCTGTTGAGTACGCAATGAGATCGGCTACCGTCAGGCTGTCATCGCGCTTTTCGAAGGTCTGGATGTACTCAATCATTGTATTGGAATGCTCTCGCATCATCCCTTCGGCGCGTACGGGATCACCTTTTTCAATAGCTTCAAGGATGACTTGATGTTGTGCGTTGCCTAGGCGCAGGCGGAACATGCCGCGCTCAAAATGTTCTGGAGTGTCTGAAACAGAGCGATCAAACACCATTGCTCCGACAGAAAGCATCGGCAGGTGACTGATTTGCTGGCAGGTGTAGCCCACATAGGCATTTCCGCAGGCTGCAAGAATAGCGGAATGAAATTGCTTATTGGCGGTTTGTGCACGCTGCGTGAAAATCGCATCCAGTTGGCCGAGCTTCTGAAGATCGTCAATCGAGCTGTCCAGAGTTTCGATTGCTTGCTTCATTTCTCGCAGGTAGGACGCGTTGTTCGAGCCTTGCGCCATCAGGCGCGCAGCAAGACTTTCGAGATGTCCGCGCACTTTTACGGCTTGAAGGATGTCTTCGATTGTAGGGCTTTGAACGAGATATCCACGACCGGTGCCGCGCCGCACCAACCCTTCGCGCTCAAGGAGCCGTAAGGCCAATCGAACTGGCGTGCGCGAAACGCTGTGGGTTTCGCAAAGCCGGGCTTCTGATAGGCGCTCGCCCTCCGAATAGATCCCCAAAAGAATGTCTTGGCGAATGCTGGCTGCGAGTTCTGAATCGATTGAGTCCATGAGGTGTTTGACACCAATTGGGATCCCAAGGTCAAGATCTAGACCCTGCCTCAGGGGTAAAAACAGATTCTTAGCTTGCAACAGGATCCCAAATTTGCTAAAATTTGCGATAAGCGTTGTTTGTTTGGCTGTTCTTAGTGCCAAAAACACGATTTGGGATCCCAAGCCCTAACGATTCGAAGACGTTTTCGGGAGAAAGACATGAACTTCATTGCCAAAAACTTAGCTGTTACTGCTTTTACAGCACTCGGATTGATGGCTCAGCCCGCGCTGAGCGAAGAATTGTCGGTAGCAACTTTCGTTCCGCCGCAGCATCATACGAATACGGTGATGTTCAAATGGTTCGGCGAGGAGCTGGAAAAGCGCTCTGGTGGGTCCCTTACGATGAAGCTGTTTCCTGCTGGGCAGCTTGGTGCAGGCCCGGTGCAACAAT
>ERZ887849.3820-NODE-3820-length-11018-cov-10.378911_pt1 | contig 11018 bp, 10 predicted proteins | sample MGYA00521267_ERZ887849 | MGnify/ENA primary metagenome ERZ887849 (study PRJEB32303, sample SAMEA104408601) | aquatic metagenome | biome: Brackish water; feature: Pelagic; material: water | place: Baltic Sea | collected 2014-06-06T16:11:00 | depth 2,863 m ... | reverse complement strand
GCAAATGATGACGATTCGTGAGCATCGGTACCCTTTTCTCGAGAAAGTCGGCCATTGGAACCGATTTAATCGAAACACCGGGGGTACGCTAGTTGAAAAATGCTGTCACTTTTTTGATCTGATGCGGCTGATTATTGGTGCAAATCCGGTACGGGTCATGGCAACGGGTGGTCAGGCTGTGAATCATCTGGACGAGCTTTACCCAGAAGGTGTGCCGGATATTTTGGATCATGCCTATGTCCTTGTGGACTTTGAGGCAGGCCAAAAAGCGTGTCTTGAACTCTCCATGTTCACCGAGGGGTCGGAGTATCAGGAGCTGATCTCGGTGGTCGGTGAGCAGGGCAAGGTGGAGGCATTGGTTCCGGGGCCAACGCGATTCTGGCAGGGCGCTGCGCCAGCGCCTGAGCCGAAGGTGGTGCTCAGTCCCCGCAATGGGCAGCGTCCAGAGGTGTTCGAGACACCTGTGGATTCCGCGCTCCTTGCGGCAGGTGACCATAATGGATCGACGTATTTCCAGCATGCGCGGTTCTTGGATAGTCTTGAAAACCGGCAGATCGATGTGACGGTCGACGATGGATGTTGGGCGGTCAGAATGGGGTTGGCGGCCCACGACAGTATCGCGCAGGCACGCGTGATCCCGATGGGGTCTCCTGTATGACCCACCTTGGCTGGGATTATCGTGTTGCAGAGCAATGTGAGACTTGTGCGAACGTCTGGCTCCTCATTTGGCCTATTTGTTGCAAAATAGGAGGCTACGCGTCTGCCCCTTTTGGGGAATAGCGCGGCAAACCAATGCTTTGAGGAGAACATGATGCGTTTGTTAGTGGTTTTTTTGAGCACGCTCGTGCTCAGTTCCGGTGCGCTTGCACAAACTGCAATTAAATTTGCACTGGATTGGCGCTTTGAGGGGCCTGCAGCACCTTACTTCGTAGCGATCGATCAAGGATATTATGCCGACGAAGGACTCGATGTCAGCATTGACCCCGGGTCAGGCTCTGTTGAAGGAATCAATCGGGTCGCCAGCGGCGCCTATCAACTGGGGTTTGCCGACATTAACTCCTTGGTGAAATTCCGGGATAACCCTGCCAATGCGCCGCTTCAAGCCGTGCAAATGGTCTATGACACCCCCGCGTTCGCCATCATCACGATGAAGCGTACCGGGATCTCTGGGCCCAAGGATCTTGAGGGCAAGATTTTGGGTGCTCCAGCACCAGACGGTGCCTACGCACAGTGGCCAATCTTTGTGGCGGCCAACGGCATTGAAGCATCTAAGGTGAAGATCGAGAACGTCGGCTTTCCTGTGCGCGAGCCGATGTTGGTGAAGGGCGATGTGGATGCGATTACTGGATTTTGGTTTTCGTCCTACATGAACCTGAAAGCCAATGGTGCAAAGGATGACGACATTGTCGTGATGCTGATGAAGGATTATGGCGTGGATCTCTATGGGAACGTGATTATTGTCAATCCAGAGTTTGCGAAATCAAATCCGGATGCCGTGAAAGGCTTCGTCAAAGCGACTATCCGCGGGATCCAGGAGACTATTCGGAATCCTGAAGCAGCGATCGATGCGCTCTTAAAGCGTAATCAAATTGCCAATAAGGCAGTGGAATTAGAGCGCCTGAAGTTGGCACTGGACCGCAATTTCGTGACGGACGCGACGCGTCAAAATGGATTTGGTGATGTGGACATGAGTCGCTTGGCGCGCTCGATCGATCAGATTGGGTTGACCTTTAAGTACACCAATAAGCCCTCCGCGGATGCGATCTTTACCTCCGCATTTTTGCCACCCAAAGCGGACCGTCTGGTTCCATAAGTAGATCACTCCGGGGCAGCGCCCCGGAGCTTTAGCAGTTGAATAAGGAAGAATGCATGCAGCCATTGGTCGTGTTGGATACGGTCTCAATGATCTACGGGAAGGGCGCTCAGGCCGTTCCGGCGATCGAAGAGATTTCATTGAACATTCATCGCGGTGAGTTCATTGCCGTCGTGGGTCCGTCAGGCTGTGGTAAGAGTTCGCTGATGAAGTTGATCAGCGGTCTGCATCCTGCGGCAGCGGGTGACGTGGTCATTGATGGGGTCGTTGTCGATCGCCCCTTAAAGTCGGTTGGCATGGCCTTCCAAAACAGTAATTTGTTGCCCTGGCGGAGCTGCGTGGACAACGTGCTACTGCCTTTGGAGATTGTGCCACCCCATCGGCAGCGTATTCGGCGAGAAAAAGCGGCATATCGACAGAAGGCGGTCGAGTTGCTGAATTCGGTCGGATTGACTGGCTTTACCGATAAGTTTCCGTGGCAACTCTCCGGGGGCATGCAGCAGCGTGCCTCAATCTGTCGTGCCCTGATCCATGAACCTGAAATCTTAATGCTGGATGAGCCCTTCGGTGCACTGGATGCATTCACCCGTGAAGAGCTGTGGTGCACGCTTCGGGACGTACATGCTGCGCGTGGCGTGACTGTGATGTTGGTCACCCATGATCTGCGCGAAGCAGTCTTTCTTGCGGATACGGTCTATGTCATGTCGAACCGTCCGGGTCGCATCTTGAAGCGGTGTGCAATTGACTTACCACGCCCACGCGACTTGGAGGTCACCTACACGCCAGAGTTCCAGGAGATTGTGCATGAGTTACGCAGCTTAATTGGAGGGCAGCACTGATGGATCGTCAGGACTTTATGATCAAGGTGGTCTCACCCACTGCCTTTACCGTCGCGCTCTTTGTCTTTTGGGAAGCAGCATGTCGCATCTTTTCGATTCCGTTGACGGTCTTACCGGCGCCGACCGTGGTTTTTGAGGCCTTGTGGCAATACCGGGACCCGATTATCAGTAATTCCTGGGTGACGCTATGGACCACACTGGCGGGCTTTGCACTCGCCACCGTGGGTGGATTACTGCTTGGGATTGCAGTGGGGTGGCACAAGGCGATTTATGCCGGAGTGTATCCCCTGTTGGTTGGGTTCAACTCGATCCCGAAGGTCGCGGTTGTGCCGGTGTTGATCCTGTGGTTTGGCCTGGGTGAGATACCAGCGATTATCACTGCCTTTTTGATTTCATTTTTCCCGATCGTGGTCAATGTGGCGACGGGTCTTGCCACGACCGAGCCTGAACTTGAAGATGTATTGCGCGCATTGGGAGCGTCAAAGCTTGATGTCATGCGGAAGGTTGGGATTCCGCGGTCACTGCCGTACTTTTTTGGGTCACTGAAGGTGGCGATTACACTTGCCTTTGTTGGTGCGGTGGTCTCAGAAACTGTTGGTGCCAATAAAGGTATCGGTAAGCTGATGCTGGATGCACAAGCCAGTTTCCAGATTCAGATTGTCTTCGCAGGGTTACTGGTGCTCGCATTTCTTGGCATTGTGCTCTATATCCTGACCGCGCTGATTGAGCAGCGTTTTACTGGCTGGGCATTCCGAGGCCAGAATCGCTAGGCCCGGGGAGGCGGAGGGTCGGTACTGACAGTCTAAGGTAACTTAGTCACAAAAATTGGCGTCAAAAATCTGAATACTCGGGGTCATCAAATCCAATGGAGGATGAGCGATGTATTCACCCCTGTATTTTCTTGCAGCGCTTAGCGCAGGTGGCTTGGCTGTCAGTTTCTTTTTTGATGTTGATGTTCTGGATTCCCCATCCTGGTCAGCAAATCCCCGTCTTTGAGGATTGGGTCAGTGCATTTCAAACAGGTGATCTCCTCACCCAGGCGATTGTCGTGGTTGGGCTGAGTGGCGTGCTGTTTTTTACTGTCCAGCATATTCGCCTCCTGATCCTGAATTTCCAGTTGATGGGGATATTTCGGCGTTCCCCTGAGTATGCGCGCTTCGTGACGAGTCCAATGCAGACCCAAGAGCTTGCTTTACCGTTAGCAAGCGCCATGGCGATCAATGTGGGATTTATCGCGGGCGCACTCTTTGTTCCCAAGCTGTGGACGATTGTCGAAGTACTGTTCCCATTCGCCATGGTGGCATTTTTGGCCATCGGAATCTGGGCGCTTGCATTGTACGCTCGGGTGTTTCGACAGGCGACGTCTGGCGCCTTCGATCTTGGGGGGACCGCAAGCTTCGCACAGGTCTTGCCTGCGTTTAGTTTCGCCATGGTGGCTGTTGGCCTGGCGGCACCGGCATCGATGTCTCACACCCCGTGGGTTGTGGGCATCAGTGTGACCTTCTCCACTTTTTTTGCTGTTACTGCCATTGTCTTGGCTGTGCTGAAAACAGCGATGGCATTGTCCAATATGTTGACGAAGGGGGTGGATCCTGCGGGCCTGCCCACACTCTGGATCTGGGTCCCGATTCTGACAGTGCTCGCCATTACCTTGATGCGTCAGGATCATGGCGTCGTTCATACGCTGGGTCTCGGGGTGCAAACCGCATGGCTAGGTCCCTTGTTGATGGTGGTTTCTGCGCAAGTATTGGTATTAATTTTAGGTGCAGTTGCCATGCATCCACATGATTATTTGGCCAAAGTCTGGAATGGTGAGGTCAAGGGTGCGGCTGTGTTTGCGCTGATTTGTCCTGGGGTTGCCTTGTCAGTGAGTCTGCACTTTTTGATTAACAAAGGTTTTGTGGCCTCTGGATTGGTCAGTCATGGGGGGATCGCATATGGATTGTTGAACCTGATGCCCATGGCGATCATGGTCCTGACAATCGTCGCATTTTTGCGCCTGTTACGGTCCTTTACCATCGAGCGTGCGCAATGGGCGAGTGCCCAACTCTCAAACGCGCATTCGTGATTCAGAAGAGGGGGTCAGCATCTGCTGGCCCCTCTCTGCCGGAGCGACGCAATCTGCCTCATCCAGCCCACTGTCCAATCCCCAACCGACGAACCTTTCCCTGCGACGAATGTTCGATCACTCCTTAGTTTCCTGTCCGAATTTAAATGATAGTCTGCATCACAAACGTGACGACCACGTATTCACCCTGACGTATGGAGAGACCCGATGCGCGATGAAACCCTCGCCATTCATGCTGGCTACACCACTGATCCGACGACCAAGGCCGTTATACCGCCAATTTGCCAAAACGTTGCCTTCGAGTTTGATGATGCGGCTCATGGCGCTGCGCTATTCAATCTGGAAGTGGCGGGAAATATTTACACCCGCATCATGAACCCCACCTGCGATGTGCTCGAGCAACGGGTTGCTGCTTTAGAAGGCGGTATCGCGGCCCTCGCTGTCTCCTCGGGAATGTCAGCGATTACCTATGCCATCCAAACGCTGGCTGAGCATGGTCACAATATCGTGACGACGCCGCAACTCTATGGCGGGACCTACACGCTTTTTGCCCATATGTTGCCAAGACAAGGGATTGAGGTGCGCTTCGCAGAGACCGATGACCCGGCTGACTTGGCCGCGCTGATTGATGCCAATACCCGCGCTGTCTACTGTGAGACCATCGGTAATCCAGCCGGTAATGTGATCGACCTTCGAGCGATGGCTGACATGGCGCACCAACATGGCGTTCCATTGATCGTTGATAACACGGTGGCGACACCGGCGCTGTGTAAACCAATCGCTTTGGGCGCAGACATCGTTGTTCATGCATTGACGAAGTTTATGGGCGGTCATGGCAACAGTTTAGGCGGCATCATTGTGGACTCTGGGAAATTCCCATGGACTGATCATGCTGAGAAATTCCCCGGAATGACGGCACCTGAAGCGGCCTATCACAATGTGGTCTATTCCGATGCCTTTGGCCCGGCCGCCTATATTGCGCGCGCTCGAACTGTTCCTTTGCGGAACACCGGCGCGGCACTGGCGCCAATGAACGCATTCTTACTACTGCAAGGGATCGAGACGCTCAATCTCCGAATGGAACGGCATTGTGAGAATACCACGGCGGTTGCGGCCTATCTGGCGAGACACCCGAAGGTGGAGTGGATCAGTTATGCGGGATTGCCGGCTCACCCGCATCATGGATTGGTGCAGTCGCAATTGGGTGGGCGTGCCTCAGCCTTGCTGACCTTTGGGGTGCATGGCGGATTTGAGGCAGGTGTTCGTTTTTATGATGCTCTGGGCTTGTTCAAGCGTCTCGTCAATATTGGTGACGCACGTTCATTAGCATGCCATCCGGCATCAACTACGCATCGCCAGTTGAGTGACGCGGAGCTCGTGAAAGTCGGGGTGAAGCCAGAAATGATTCGGTTGTGTGTCGGAATCGAACACATCGATGACATTCTCGCGGATCTCGAACAGGCGTTAGCACACGCCTAACGAGGTCAATCCGATCTGCCGCGTTGCGTCAGATCGGATCTCTTGGGGGTCGTTGTCCTGAAGGTGACGCCCACATTGCTCTCAGAGTGATATGACTGGATTACGAAGAATACCAATCTGTTCGATGTCACTTTCAATGATATCGCCGGGTAAGCAGTACCGGGTTGCGGCGACAAGCCCCTCTGTGGCCTGCCATTGCCCACCGAGCTCTGCGTCCACTGACCACGCGGTGCCTGCTGGGGTCCCTGTCAAAATCACCATGCCCGGCTTTAAGGTGAAGTTGATCGAAAAATTGTGAATCAGCTCGGCGCATGTCCAAATCATGTCAGCTGTATTAGCCGATTGCCGGAGCTCTCCGTTGATGCGCGTTCTTAACTCGAGCCTTTGGGGATCGGGGATTGCCGATCGGGAGGTAATCACTGGACCAAGCGGGAGACTCGAATCGAATGCTTTTCCCCGGCCTAGTTCATAAAACACAGTACCGTCTGGCGTTCGGCGTACCTGTCGGTCGCGTGCGGTGACATCATTTGCCACTGTGTAGCCAAACACGTGGGAGAGCGCATTCTCGACGGAGATGTGCCGTCCTGGTCGTCCAATGACGATTGCCAACTCGGTTTCGCAATCCAATTTTTGGGTGAGGATCGGGTCATAGATAATGCCGTCGTTTGGGCCAATGACGCAGTCTGATGTTTTTAAGAAGAATTCAGGTTCTTTTCCGCTCAGGGGGGCGTTGGCTTTCTCTGCATTGTGCGCTCTGTAGTTACTTCCAGCGCAAAGAACCGTCGAGGGCTGAAGGGGCGCTGCGAGGATCAAATCCTGCAGAGGAACGCGCCTCAACTGTGCTGTTTTGTTCAAAAGTGCATGGACTACGGCGAGTCCGTCGTCACCCGCGGCGATTAGGGTCTCCATCGACCGAAACACGGCATTGGGCTGCGAGCCATCAAGGTCGATGACATGCTCAGATTGCAGCAGTCCAAGGCGCCGTGTGTCTTCATGAATGAATGTACAAAATTGCATAGGATGATCTCTTTAACGAAACAAAAACGATGCAGTCAAGACGACCCCAAGGGTCGCCACGCCAATACGTAAGGGTTTTTCGGGTAGACGCTGGGTAAGGGTGGCCCCCACATATCCCCCCAAGATTCCGCCGATCAAAACAAAGCCTGCGGCGAGCCAGTCGGTCAATCCTGAAAAAATCATCGGGATCACCGCTGTTGACTGAATCACCACAGCGAATAGATTCTTCGCGCCGTTGACCTCGCCGATGCTTGAGCCGGTCGTGAGAGAGAGGACTGCCAGCAACATGAACCCCATCCCGGCACCGAAAAAGCCACCATAAAAGCCAATTCCTCCCATAAGGACGCCGGTGACCCAGGTGAGTCGACGTTGAGGTATATGGCGTTTCAGCAGATCTGTTGCCTGTGGCCCTAGGATGATCGCAGCGACAGCGATAACTAAAAAAAATGGAATGACTTGAACGAACATGGTGTTGCTTGCATTGACCATGAGGACGGACCCCAAGACAGCACCGATAACGGCTGGAATCATGTGTCCTAGGAGTGCTCGAAAATCCCTCAGTAAGACCTTTCGGTAGACCCATACTGCTGGAAATTGCGCAGGCCAGAGAGCGATGCTTTGCGTCACGTTGGCAGCGATTGGTGGTAGACCGGTGGCCAGAAGCATTGGAAACACAAACAGTTTGGCGCCACCAGCAGACGCGTTGACAGCACCCCCAATGAATCCTGCCAATATGAAGATGCCAATTTCGAGAGTCATTGTTCAGCGCGAAGGCGTGCGGAGTCGGTTGCATCCCGAAGCGCAAGCGCAGTCAGAGCAAAATGCGCCTCAGTTAATGTGCAGACTTGATCGATATCGCGGGCTAGTGCGGCCCGCGCAATTGCGCTGTGTTCGCCCCCAAGATCGCGTGAGCCAAGTCGCTGATACACTGACGCGCGGCGATAGCGTTCACAGAGATCATGGAGACCAATTCGGACCCGAAGAAGCCAATGAGAGCCACACGCGGACACCAGTGCAGTATGGAATTCGGTATTGGCTCGTTCCCATGAGTCGGGTACGCCATCAGTGGCTCGAAACAGCGTCGCATCTTCCTTGTCCATTAAATAGCTGGCTGCGACCACACGTGCTTCCCAAGCGTCATCCCCTTGCGTAATTGATAATGTCAGCGCCGCTTTCTCAATCGCAATCCGAGCACGGTTTAAGTCTTCGAATTCAGCTGGATCCAGAGGCGCGACGGTAAATCCCCGGTTTCCCTCAGTCACCACCAGGCCATCTTGGGCCAACTTTTGGAGCGCCTCACGCAGTGGCGTGGGACCAATCCCATAGAGTGTTTTCAGTTTTTCGATTCGAAGTCGTTCGCCTGCGTGGCGCTCACCGGTAATAATGTCGTGACGCAAAGAATGGTACGCGGTGTCCACTAGCGTACCGCCTTCCAGCGCAACCAAATGCTGATGCCTCATAATACGAAAATCCCCTACGCTCGCGATCAGTCTATATTTGACAACCTAATTTTTCTATGTTTTAACGTTTCATCGAGAAAACATAAAAGTGTCGACATAATGAAATTAATCACCTATTCCTACCAAGGGCAACTCGCAGCTGGTTTTATTGACGGCGATGCTGCTGTCATGTGTGCGACTGGGCCTGATGCGCAGCATGCTGTTTTGAACGCGATCCGGACTGATCATCTAACTACCTGGGCTCAGGGCGAGTTTCCGCGGGTCCCTTTGGCAGACGTCAGCTTGCACGCCCCCATCCCTGAGCCGTTGCGCGATATTTTATGCGTTGGAAAAAACTACTATGCCCATGCGGCTGAGTTTCATCACAGCGGTTTTGACTCCAGTGCGAAAGAGGAAGTGCCGTCCTATCCCGTGGTGTTTACCAAGGCGACGACCACTGTGTGTGGTCCCGGAGACGTGGTGCGCGGATCGCTCGATCCAACTGATTCGGTCGACTATGAGGGCGAGTTGGGCGTTGTGATCGGTCGACGCTGCGTGGGAGTGAGCAAAGCAGATGCCTATGATCATGTCTTGGGTTACGTGATTATCAACGATGTTACCTCCCGCGAACTTCAAAAGCTCCACAACCAGTGGATTATCGGGAAGGGTGTCGACACGTTTTGCCCAATGGGTCCATGGATTTTGACAGCGGATGAAGTCGCCGATGTGGGGGCCATGGAATTGGTCACCGAGATTAATGGTGAGGTACGCCAGCATGCCAAAGTGGCTGACCTCATTTTCGATATTCCAACGTTGATCGAGACGCTGTCTCGGACAATGACCTTGCTTCCTGGTGACATCATTGCCACCGGAACCCCTGTCGGTGTTGGGATCGGGTTTAAGCCCCCGAAATATCTTCAAGCAGGCGATCAGATGCGTGTCAGCATCACAGGTCTTGGAGTGCTTGAAAACGTGATCGGCTAGTAAAACAGTCGATTGACAATAAGTATAAAGGAGAACCACATGCGCACATTGACAAAGTTAACGACGGCCGCCGCCCTCATTCTGGGTGCAACGGTCCAAGTCCATGCCCAATCTGGGTATTTTGCTGGCAAGTCGATCGACGTGATCGTCCCCTTCGGAACAGGTGGTGCCACCTTTGTTTCGGCGAAATTCCTTGAACCCTATTTCGAGAAGCATCTTCCCGGTAACCCTCAGATTAACGTCATTGACCGTCCCGGTGGTGGTTCGATCTTGGGGGCTAACTGGTTCGAGCAAAATGCGAAGTCAGACGGTACGACGATCCTATTCACCACGTCCTCGACCGCCAATCCCTTCGTACTCGGGCAGAAGGGAGTGGAGTACCGTCTTGCGGATTACCGTGTCGCCTATAGTCATCCCTTCAGTTCAGTCGCATATGTCGCCCCCTCTGCGGGAGTGACCACTGCAATGGACATTAAAAAGGCATCGAAGCCACTTCTTTACGGCGGTATCGCTGCAGCGGCTTCCGACTTGCCGGCGCTACTATCCTTCGAGGTCTTGGGGCTGGATGTCCGGTCAGTTCTCGGGTTTAACGGTCGCGGACCGATCCGATTGGCATTTGAGCAAGGTGAATTGAACCTAGATTATCAGTTCACGCCGGTGTATCTCACACAGGTGGTGCCCATGATTGAAGCGGGAAAAGCGGTCCCACTATGGACCGGCGGATCGATTCAAAATGGCGTCTTAAAGGGCCGCGATCCGCTTGCACCAGAGTTGCCTTCTGTGTATGAGGTCTATGAGTCTCTCAATGGCAAAGCACCCTCCGGGATTGAATGGGATGCCTTCCAAGGGATTGCCTCAGTGACATACGCCTATGGCTTAACTGCATATATGCACCCGGACACCCCTCAGGAGGTCTTGGATATCTTTGCGAAGACTGTGGATGCAATCAATAACGATCCAGAGTTCCAAGCCGAATCGAAGCGAGTCACGAACGGTGCCCGCCTCAATGCTGGCCCTGACACAGAAGCTGTGGTGAAAGCGGCACTGAAGCCATCTGATGCGGTGAAAACCTACCTGCGTGATTTATTGAGTACAAAATATGGTGTGAAATTCTAACATTCCATTTGGCGACGGACCCACTCTGGGTCCGTCGCTCCTTCGGGTCGATAGGACCAATACAACATGATGCTCGACCACGCGCTTAGCGCGCTTGATGCTTTATTCGAACCCACGCGACTGCTGGCATTGTTTGGCGGCATGATTGTGGGGATGATTTTCGGAATGCTCCCAGGGCTTGGTGGTGTTGCCGCAGTCTCCATCTTGTTACCGTTTATCTATTATCTAGATGCTTACTCGGGGTTGGCCATGTTGTTGGGGGC
>ERZ887849.3817-NODE-3817-length-11021-cov-9.758253_pt1 | contig 11021 bp, 11 predicted proteins | sample MGYA00521267_ERZ887849 | MGnify/ENA primary metagenome ERZ887849 (study PRJEB32303, sample SAMEA104408601) | aquatic metagenome | biome: Brackish water; feature: Pelagic; material: water | place: Baltic Sea | collected 2014-06-06T16:11:00 | depth 2,863 m ... | reverse complement strand
ATCGCCGATGGTAGTGTGGGGTCTCCCCATGTGAGAGTAGGTCATCGCCAGGCTTTAATACCGAACCCCGAGGTGCTTATGTGCCTTGGGGTTTTTTTATGTGGAAAAAGCTGTCATCGGTTCATCGACCATGGCCATAATCAATATCACTTGTTTCAAGACCTGATGGACCCTATGAGAGTACAGCGCGCGCTATTGCCTTTCTTACTGCTTGCAGCAGCAAATGTCGCTGCGACAGATATTTCTGTACAAGTGGCCAATTTACCGAGCCAGGGCACAGTGGTATTGCAGATTTACGACGACCCCAACAGCTTCGGGATCTTCCGTAATCCAGCTATTGAGGCGCGTTACACTATCGAACCGGATCAAAGCTACACCATCTCGGGTGTGCCAGACGGCGAAGTCGCATTACTTGTGTATGTAGACCAGAACAGTAACGGCGCGCTCGACCGTAACTTTATTGGCATTCCACGCGAGCCTGTAGGCCTCTCAAATAACTATCAGCCTAAAGGCCCGCCAAGTTTTCAACGGGCGGCATTTACCGTGGAAGCAGGCAGCAGCACTCGCCTGAATATTGAGCTATACAGTGTTCTCGGCGAAGCCGGCCAATGGGGCGTTGGGCTGGGAGCAATTGGACGGAGCAGCCCGTATGTAGGGTCCGACACTAATGTTATTCAGCCGATACCGGCTATTACGTATTTCGGTGAGCGTTTGCAGTGGGTGGGGCCGAATGTACGCTACGGTCTGCTGGGTACTGATGATGTGCGCCTCGCACTGACAGCGTCCTACCGGGTCGGTGCCTACGAAGAGGACGACAGCGAATTCCTCCGAGGTATGGGCGACCGGGACAGTACCTTGATGGCAGGACTCGGGCTGGTCTATGACGGCCCGAAGAACTTCGAGTTTGACCTCAACTACGAGCACGACGTGCTTGATCAAATTGGCGGTGGCACTGCGGTAGCTCGCGTCTCACGGGGCTTCCAGTTCGGCAACTTGCGCTTAACGCCTGGAATAGCCGCCAATTGGATCAGTAGTGCACTAGCGAACCACGACTTTGGTGTTGCAAACTCTGCCGCAACAACAACTCGCGCCGCCTACAACGTTGGCAGTGCCGTTACTTTTGAAGTGGGGGTCACCGGCTTTTACGAGATCACTGAGAATTGGCGTGCGGTGCTAACCGTCGCCATAGAAAGGCTCGGTACCGACATCACCGACAGCCCGATTGTTGAAGACGACCAGGTCATCAAGGGGTTCGCCGCCATCACCTATTCATTTTAACGGTTGCGCATGAACCCCTCACAAGCCTTTTCCAGGCTTTAGAGAGAGAGCAACGACGCCACTTGGTAGACTGCAAAGGACGCCGCATAGGCTAGTACAAAATAGGCTGCGAACATTTTCAGCGGCAAAGAACTGGAGCGGCCTTCTTTGGCGAGCACTGCAAGCGTCGATACGCACTGCAGTGCGATGGCAAAGAACACGAGCAGAGCGAGCCCGGAGGCCACGGTGAGGTCACTGCTTTGGATTTGCTCGACTAAGGGCACCATGTTTTCTTCTGCGCCTTCAATGCCGAAGATAGTTCCTAAAGTACCAACGAATACCTCACGTGCCAGGAACGAAGTCAGGATCGCGACGCCGTAACGCCAGTCGAGGCCGAGAGGTGCAAATAGAGGCTCGATAATCCGCCCTAAGGTCCCCAGCCATGATTGCCCCAGGTCGGCGCCATAGTTGGGAAAGTAACCCAGCACCCACACGACAAGTGTCACCACGAAAATGATTTTGCCGGCCTTCAAAACGAAGTGCTTGGCCCGATTAAAGGCGTTGCGCAGCAGCGGTTTGACACCAGGCAAACGGTAGGGAGGCAGCTCGAGCACGAAAGGCAGGTCATCAAACTGCTCTTTCCGCACTCGAGACAGGAGCCCGGTGACTATCAGCGCGGTTAACATACCGAAAAAGTAGATCCCAAACATGGCCAGGCCTTGCCAGCCGATCAGCCCGCCAAGGAAAGTGTCGGCGGGGATAAAGGCGGCAATCAGCAGTGCGTATACGGGCAGCCGGGCTGAGCAGGGCATCAGCGGTATTGCGACGTAGGTCAGCAGCCGCTTGCGTGGAGAATCGACCGCCCGTGCGGCATAAATTCCGGGAATAGCGCAGGCGACCCCTGAGAGCATGGGTACAAAACTCTTGCCAGTCAGCCCGAAGAAACGAAGCGGCTTATGGCAGATGAGTGTGGCGCGCGCCATATAGCCGGAGTCTTCCAGCAGGCCGATCACAAAAGTCAGTACAAAGATCTGGGGTACAAACACCAGAAAGGCCCCAATACCGCTGAACAGTGCATCGGCGGTGAAATCCCTGATAATTGAGTTACCGATTAAGGGGACGATCGCGTCCGCTATCCACGCCAAGGAACTCTCAATGGCATCCATTGCCGGCGTAGACCAGGTGAAAATCGACTGGAAAAGTAAATACATGATCCCGAAGAATGCGACCCCGCCGGTCAGCGAGTGCAGAAAAAAACCGTCCAGACGATTTTGCGTGCGCACCAAAACGTCGCCCCGAGGGCCCAGGCGCTGCGCCAGTTGATGCGCGGTACCGCGCAAGAGCTCGTCGGGCGTATCTGTGAGGTGTGGACGTTGTAGTGGCGTCTCCTTGAGGCGCGTTGCGCTGATCTGTTCGGAGATTTCCGCCAGGCCTTTACCCGAGCGGGCAGAAATAGGGAGTACGCGGGTGTAAATAGCGGCTTCCAACGCCAACAGGTCAATGCTCAGGTCGTTGGCTTCCAGCACATCAATCATATTGGCTAACACCGTGACAGGCTTGCCGTGCCGTTCGCACTCGCGAATCACTTGGAGCGTGAAGAACAAGCTCTTTTCCAGCCGGGTAGCATCAATGACGCAGAGCACGTGCTCCACCTCAACGTCTTCCAGCGCTTTTTCGAACTGTGCAACGGCCACCTTTTCTTCGGCGGAAATTGCTTTTAGTGAGTAGGTTCCGGGGAAATCGACAAGGTCGACGTCGCGCAAGCCCTGCAGCTTGCCGGACGCGACATCCACGGTGATGCCGGGAAAGTTGGCGACCTTTTGAGACAGCCCTGTGAGGCGGTTAAAAAGTAGGCTCTTACCCGAATTCGGGCTGCCGATCAGCAAGACTCTCGTCACGCCGTGAAGGGCTCTACGAGGATATGATCGGCGATTTCATCATCCAGCGAATAAATAGTGTTGTTGACCCGGTAAACTTTGGGTGCACCGAAGCCGGGCGACTGCAGGCAGGACACTGCCTCTCCTGGATAAAAGCCGAATTCCATCATTCGTACCTTGTAGGCTTCCGCCAGGAGGTCGTCATAACCTACGATCGCACAATGCTCGCCGCGACGCAGTGACCAGAGTGTTTGCAAACTATCGGGAGTTGCCTTCGTTTCCATCGATCGCGTCATCAGAGGGTGGTGGTTGCTGGGCAGGGCGGGCTACCAAGCGGCAAGCTGGCACCATAACGCGAATCATTCCTATTTAACAGCGATTTATGTCTGCGTGGCGTCCAGTATTTTGCACTCGCTGCCTATTATAGTTCCCCGCCTTACCGTGGTGCTTGTTGGGGGCTGCGGCCAACGCGGGGCTTACCGCAACCGCGTATTTAATGTCACTATAGCAGCTCAACCGGAGAGGAGTTTGTGATGTCTGAGGTGTCGGAACAGGAATTGCGTGAGAACTTCGACCATTTTGACAGCAATGGCGATGGTAAAATTGAGTTGGCCGAATTCGTGGCGTTGCTGGAAGGGCTTGATGCCCTGGCAGTAGGCGAAGACCCCAAAATAGGCTTTCAGGCGATCGATAGTGACGGTAGCGGTGTTGTCGAATTCGATGAATTTGCGACATGGTTTCAGGGTCGCTGAGACGGTTGTACGCGGCGAAGCTGTTTTTGCTGCGCGTGCGCTTGGCGGGTGCCAGTGGCAGCTGGTGAAGCTGCTATGGTGAATCAAGGTGAGCGATGTTGCAGATTAGTCCCACTCTGGCCATACCTTTGGAAGAGATTGAGTTAACCGCCATCCGCGCGCAGGGCAGCGGTGGACAGAACGTGAATAAAGTCTCCTCTGCGATTCACCTGCAGTTTAACGCGGTGGCTTCCTCCTTGCCGGAGGCGTGCATTGCTGCCCTACTGGATCGGCGCGACAGCCGTATTTCTGAAGACGGCGTGGTGACCATCAAGGCACAGACTTTCAGGAGCCAGGTCAAGAACCGTGAAGATGCGCTGGCGCGGTTGGCCAGCTTGATCGCCGAGTGTTGTCGACCGCGGAAGGCGCGCAGAGCTACTCGGCCAACGCTCTCTTCGAAGCGCAAGCGTCTGGATAAAAAGCAGCAGCGAGGTACGCTGAAGGCTCAGCGCAGGTCCATCAAACGTGGTGACGAGTAGGCGCTGCGCCTCACGAGCTGGCGATCCCCATGGCGAATGCGTCATAGCGATGCTGTGTTTTGTTCTAAGAATACGCAAGGCCCCTCCTCGAATCGTGCTTTTGTCACTGTGGTTATTATTGTGTCTGCTGGTAGCACAGGCGTCAGTCGCGGCAGAGGGCTCACGCTATAAGCGGTTGACCGAGCAGCTCGAACAGGACGTGGCGGGCAAGCGCCAGTTTGCTGATATTGCGTTGGTGGAGCTAGCGGAGGTGCTGCTCGCCGAAGCCAGCCTGGCCCGTCGGCAGGCCAGAGACGCCACGCAAGGCTCAGCAGACCTCATCGGATGGGCGGCGTCGGTCGAAAATTACGCAGGCGATGTGCTGCGGTTACAGCGTGCGGTGCAGGCCAGTGGTGACGTCCAACTGGTTTTACACCCGCTCGAGGATCTTAGCGTTAAATCAGGCCTACAACGTGCCATGATTACGCATCCTCGGCACGACCAGCAGCCCGTGCTTGAAGCCAGTATAGCGGCCGCTTTTTGTGCTCGTAACGACTGTGTGCGCATTTTGTCCGGCTCTCCAGCCGCTAACAGCCCGCAGCCGATACCAATGTCTGCCGAGTCGGGCAACCCTGCCTGGAGCTTTACGCCTGACAGCAAGGTGTGCGAGCAGCGAGGTTTACGCATAGAGTTCCCGCCGGAGGTGCGCTCGGCACCGCGTTTGACCGATGAGCGAACCTTGTGCCAGCAACTTTTTGCAGAAGCGAATAACCTTGCGCTGGAGCTGCGTTGGCAGGCGCGTCAGGGTGTTGCTCTCGAGTGGTCAGCCATGGTCAGCACATCACTGCCCCAGCGTACGGGTCATGCAGTAATGCTCAACAACAGCGGGGATACCCTGCTGATTGCACTGCCGCTGATGCACGCTACGCCGGGCTTGTTCAACCTGCTGCTTCCCTGGCTGGCAGCGGAGGTCGCCGGTTCTCCTGAGGTGGAGGTAACGCTGCGCGCAGCAGACCTTGGGTGGGCTGCGGCTCAGTAACGCTGTCAGCGCAATCCTGTGCGGGGCTCTGACCGTGGCGCGCCGCAGCGGCGCCTAACGCTCGGTGCGGGCCTTGGCGAAGGCGGCTGCAAAGGCCGTGGACGGTGAGGCTCCCTTGCCGCCGTCCCGAGGAGCGGCCTTTGCTGCGCTGTTGCGCGTTTTGCCTTGTGGCGCGCGCTCCCGCGGTTGCCGCGCCGCCGTGTCGGCCTTGTCATTGAGCCGCATGCTCAGTGCAATGCGTTTGCGCTCCAGGTCAACTTCCATGACCTTTACTTTCACCACGTCGCCGGCTTTTACCACCTCGTGCGGGTCCTTCACAAAACGATCGGCAAGCACGGAGATATGCACCAGCCCATCCTGATGCACACCAATATCGACGAACGCGCCGAAGTTGGTGACGTTGGTTACTGTGCCTTCCAACACCATATCGGGTTTCAGATCGGAAATTTTATCCACGCCGTCTTGAAAGCTCGCCATGCGGAACTCTGGCCGGGGGTCGCGCCCGGGCTTGTCCAGCTCCTGAATAATGTCGATAACGGTGGGGAGGCCGACCTGTTCGGTAACATAGTCTGCAGGCCGCAGTGCGCGCAGGAAGCTGGAATCGCCGATCAGGCTGGCCAGCGGGCGCTGCTGGCGTGCTGCGATAGCCTCAACTACCGGGTAGGACTCGGGGTGCACGGCGGATGCGTCGAGTGGATTACTGCCATTGCTGATGCGCAGGAAGCCTGCCGCTTGCTCAAAGGTTTTGTCGCCGAAGCGTGACACCTGCAGTAAATCCTTGCGTGTGGCAAAGCTACCGGCCTGGTCGCGCAGCATGACAATGTTGCTGGCGAGGTTTTGGTTCAACCCGGACACACGCGCCAACAGCGGCACGGATGCCGTATTAACATCCACGCCCACCGCGTTCACGCAGTCTTCGACCACCGCGTCCAGCTGCCGGGCGAGCTGGACCTGGCTCACATCATGCTGGTACTGGCCAACACCAATAGATTTCGGATCGATTTTGACCAGTTCTGCCAGCGGATCCTGCAGGCGCCGGGCAATCGATACGGCGCCGCGGATGGTGACGTCAAGGTCGGGGAATTCCCGTGCTGCGAATTCAGACGCGGAATAAATAGAGGCGCCGGATTCGTTCACCATGACTTTGCGACAGTTCAGCTCTGGGTGCTCCAGCAGCAGGTCACCCACAAACTTGTCGGTTTCGCGGCCGGCGGTACCATTGCCGATAGCAATGAGCCCTACCTGGTGTTTTTGAATCAGCCGGAGCAGCTCGGCGCCGGCCTCGCGCGCGCGCTTCTGCGGCGGGTGCGGAAACAGCGCGCCGTGATCCAACACCTTACCCGTCGCATCCACTACCGCCAGTTTCACCCCGGTACGCAGCCCTGGGTCGAGGCCGATGGTGGGCAGCGCGCCCGCCGGTGCTGCCAGCAGCAGATCCTTCAGGTTGCGGGCAAAGACGCCAATGGCTTCCTGTTCGGCACGCTCGCGCAGCTGGGTCAGCAAGTCAGTCTGCAGGTGGGTGAGGAGTTTGACACGCCAGGTCCAGCGCACGGTGTCCGCCAGCCAGCGGTCGGCGGCGCGGCCCTCGTTATAAATTTTCCAGTAGTCCGCGATCATGGCTTCGCAGGGGTGGGTGTCGCCGGGCTTTTCGTCGGGGTCTATGATCAGGTTCAGCTGCAGAAAACCTTCGTTACGGCCACGGAACATAGCCAGCGCGCGATGTGAAGGTGTGGTTGCCAGCGACTCGGTGTGTTCGAAGTAGTCGCGGAACTTGGCGCCTTCTGCTTCCTTGCCCGGCAGCAGTCGGGCGGCCAACTGCGCATGGTCTTGCAGGAAAGCGCGCAGGCGCGCCAGCAGGTCTGCATCCTCGGCGAAGCGCTCCATCAGAATTTGGCGGGCACCGTCGAGGGCTCCTTTGCTGTCCGTAATGCCTTGGTCTGCGTTCAGGTAGTTGGCTGCAGTCTGTTCCGGGTCCTGGTCTGGGTTGCTGAACAGTGTGTCAGCGAGGGGCTCGAGGCCGGCCTCGCGCGCTATTTGCGCCTTGGTGCGGCGCTTGGGTTTGTAGGGGAGGTAAAGATCTTCCAGGCGGTTCTTGGTGTCTGCCTGCAACAGCGCTTGCTCCAACGCAGGCGTCAATTTGTCCTGTTCTACGATCGACTTGATGATGGCGATGCGACGCTCGTCCAACTCGCGCAAGTAGCGCAAGCGCTCGTCGAGGTTGCGCATTTGGGTATCGTCCAGGCCCCCGGTCACTTCCTTGCGATAGCGGGAGATAAACGGCACGGTCGCGCCCTCATCAAGCAGCCCGATGGCCGCGCTAACCTGGCTTTCGTTGACGGCGAGTTCTTCGGCAATACGCTGGGAAATGGTCTTGCTCATGGCGTTGGCGGTCGTCCTGTCGTGTCGAGGCGCGCCATTATGCGTGAGCGTGGCGGTGAAAACGATCTGGTTTTTTCGTCGAAATTGTGCGTGACTTGGGGTGTTGTGGTCGCGGATTGGGGCGGCAAAACGCCTTGGGCTATGCCGTGGGTTGTGGCGTGGGCTATGGCGAGAGAAGAGGAGGTATACCGCGAGTGAAAACACTGCACCTGTTGCGGCATGCGAAGTCTGATTGGGGGGAGCCCGGGCTTTCCGATCACGATCGCCCGCTCAATGCCCGCGGCTTGCGTGATGCGCCCCTTATGGGGGCTGCACTGCACCATGCCCTGCAGGCGATAAGTGTGCATGTGAGCAGTGCACGGCGCGCGCAGATGACTCTCGCAGGGCTGTGTGCCGGTTGGCCCGCTCTGGCATCGCAGCGTCACAGCACCGAGGCGGCCCTGTATGCCTTTGATGCCCGCGAGCTGCTGGCGTGGCTACGCGCCCGCCCCGATGAGGACGAAGCGCTATTTCTGATCGCACACAACCCGGGGCTGACAGATTTGGCTAATCAGTTGGTGCCCGGTTTGCGGCTGGCCAATCTGCCGACCGCCGGTTATCTCCAGCTGCGGTTGCCCATTGAGCACTGGCGGGCGGTGGTTGATTGTCGGGCGCAGCTCGTGCAGCAGATTTTCCCGCGGGATCTGCAATAATCGTCCTTATTCAGGGAAGGTCAAGCCACAGTAAACCGGTTCGATTGACGTCGCTACATGGCTCACTGCCTAGCGCTGTGCCAGCATCGGTGCGCCGTTCAGGGCTGCGTCATGTCTATTCCGGTACCTGGATACCCGGCAGAAAAGCATTCATAACACGTAGCGGGCATAGCGGCTGCGTTTAGCCGGTGGCAGTGGTACGCTTGCGCTTTGTTTTATTGAAGGAACTAGCCATGCTGCGATTCGCGGCGCTCGGCCTTAGCGTGCTGCTTGCAGCCTGTGGTGTTAATCAACCGCCTGCCCCCGAGCCACCCTTGGAAGCGCCGAGTGAGGTGCTGTCTATTATAGAAATCCCCAGGGGAGAGGGTGTGTGCACAGAGCCTCGGCCGCAAATCTGTACTATGGAATATCAACCGGTTTGTGCCTTGCGGGAAGACGGGCAGCGCGAAACAATGTCTTCACCCTGCAATGCCTGTGCGGATGTGGCGGTTGTTCGCTATGCACCCGGAGCCTGTGATACCGATGCATAACGTTATTATCCGCCAACACAGTCGCCTAATGCGGGACTGTCGATGAGCCTCACCAAACGGATACTTCTTGCGATGGTCGCCGGCATCCTGCTCGGTTCCCTCTGTAATGTGGTGCTACAAAGCGCCGAGCTTGGTGACTCTTGGCGGCAGCTTATCAATGACGGGTTGGTACTGGGTGTGTTCGACGTGGTGGGGCGTATGTTTGTCGCCTCGCTGAAGCTGCTGGTGGTGCCGCTGGTGCTGGTGTCATTGATATGCGGCTCTAGTTCGCTGGGCGATAGCGCGCGAATGGGGCCTATCGCGGTCAAGACCATTGCGTTCTACCTTGCCACGACGGCGATTGCGATCACGGTCGCTTTGCTGGTGGCTGTTGCTGTCAGCCCCGGCGCCGGTGTGGATTTGGTGGGTGACGTTCATTTTGAAGTGGCCAAGCCGCCGCCGCTCACCGACGTTCTGGTCAATATTGTGCCCTCTAACCCGGTCGCTGCCATGGCCGAGGGCAATATGCTGCAGGTAATCGTGTTCGCGCTGTTGTTCGGTTATGCCATTTCCCACGCCGGCGAGCCGGGGCGGCGTATTGCCAGTTTCTTTACCGATACCGAAGCAGTCATCATGAAAATGGTGGGCTTGTTGATGGAGCTCGCACCCTGGGGTGTGTTTGCGCTGTTGGCGAAGCTGTTCGCCGAGATGGGTATCAGCGCGATTATGGATCTCGCCGCCTACTTCCTCACCGTGCTCGCTGTACTGCTGTTTCACGGCCTGGTGACTTACAGTGCCTTGCTTGCGACGATAGCGCGGGTGTCACCGCGCATGATGATGCTGAAGATGCGTTCGGTGTGGGCGTTTGCCTTTAGCACGGCATCCTCCGGTGCCACCCTGCCAGTCACCTTGCGCACGGTAGAGCGCAGGCTGGGGGTGCACAGCTCGGTTGCCGGCTTCACCGTGCCGCTGGGCGCTACCATCAATATGGACGGCACGGCGATTATGCAGGGTGTCGCCACTGTGTTCATCGCCCAGGTTTACGGGGTCGACCTGAGCATGGGGGCTTATCTCACGGTGATTCTCACTGCCACACTGGCCTCGATAGGTACCGCAGCGGTGCCCGGTGTGGGCCTGGTCACTCTTGCGCTGGTGCTTGAGCAGGCCGGCCTGCCCGTGGAGGGCATCGCGTTGATTATCGGTGTCGATCGTTTGCTCGACATGGTGCGTACCGCGGTTAACGTTACCGGTGATGCCACAGTGGCCGTGATTGTCGGCAAAAGCGAAAACCAGCTCGACATGGCGGTCTTCAACGACCCGCGGGCTGATCTGGAATCCAGTCGGAATTAAGCGATGTCTATTCAGGTTACGATTGTGCCGGTGACGGCCTATCAGCAGAACTGTTCGATCATCAAATGCCTGGAGACCGGGCGTGGCGCGCTGGTAGACCCCGGTGGCGACGTGGAGCGAGTGTTGCAGGCGGCCGAGAAGATGCAGGTGACGATCGAGAAAATCCTCCTCACCCACGGCCACATGGACCACTGCGCCGCGGCGGATGTGCTGCGCCAGCGTCTTGAAGTGCAGATTGAGGGGCCGGAAAAGGAAGACGCTTTCTGGATCGACCTGCTGCCGCAGTGGTGCCAGAAGTCAGGGTTTCCGCACGCAGAGGCCTTTGTTCCCGACCGCTGGTTACAGCAGGGTGATACAGTTACCGTTGGAGCGCAGACCTTGCAGGTGTTTCATTGCCCCGGGCACACGCCCGGGCACGTGGTGTTTGTGCACGCAGGAGAACGGGTTGCGTGGGTGGGGGATGTGATTTTTCAGGGCTCCATCGGGCGCACCGACTTTCCCCGGGGTGATCACGATCAGCTGATTCGCAGCATCCGCGAAACCCTGTTCCCGCTGGGCGATGACATCACCTTTGTCCCCGGCCACGGCCCTACGTCAACGTTTGGCCAAGAGCGTGCCAGCAACCCCTTTGTCGCGGATGCGCGATACGGCTGATGGCAGCCCCGCTGA